>Ga0326512_10000008_pt1 | contig 181757 bp, 327 predicted proteins | sample 1_2617_0518_D_FD_203652 | JGI IMG/M metagenome (GOLD analysis project Ga0326512, IMG submission 203652) | Bovine rumen microbial communities from UC Davis, California, United States - 1_2617_0518 | ecosystem: Host-associated > Mammals > Digestive system > Stomach > Rumen | place: USA...
TCGTAGATACAGGAGAAGGCATGGATGTTGACTGGAGCTTAATCACTACGGGGACATATACGACAAGAATTCGTATTCAGTCAGGAACAACAGTTGATGGATTGATATTTAAACCAATGCTCTGCACCAAAGCCGCATGGGACATTTCACAGGAATATCAGCCTTACAGACCGAGCTATCAGGAGCTATATGAAAAAGTTGAAACGAATGAAAGCAATATTTCAACCGATGAAGCTGCGCTCGTTGAACTTGTGGACGGAGGAGCGAAAAATGCGATAAATCTCATAGCACCAACCACTGTCAATGGAATGACAATAACGGACGCTGGGAACGGTTCAGTTACGGCGTCTTGCAATAACGAGACTTTATCAAGTGCGGCCTACCATTACAATTTAACGCCTGAAAAAAAATACAAGTTTATAATATATGTAGAAAGTGCAAGTGTTTCGAAGGTTCAATTTAACTGCACTGTGTATGATATTTCAGCCCTTCCGCCAAAAGAGCTTGGTAAGATACAGAGGATAACATCAGTCGGAACGTACTCCATTGATTTTGTAGCAAGCTCTTATGTCCGCATCGCAATTAATTTAAACTCTGGTACTGCGGCGACGGGCAGTGCAACCTATCGTGCAATGCTCTGCACCGCTGAAGACTACGCAATCAGCCCGGAGATTGTGCCGTATGCGCCGACGAACCGCGAGCTGTATGAAGCCAAAGCTGACATTTCTGAATTGCATGCGCTCTTACCTAACATCACATCATCGACCACAATACAGGATTATGCGAATTCACTATCAAAGGGTGCGTATACGGCGTTCATTGCGAATGTATCAAATCCTCCTGATAGCCCTATAAATGCTAACTGTTTTGTTAATATTTATGTATACAGTGCAAGTTCTATGGCTGTGGAACTGATTCCTTTAGCAGCCGCTGAAATGCCGCGAACATATACAATGCGGAAAATAGGAGGCGTATGGCGCGGGTGGTACATGGTAGAAGGCACTCCAGTTGCTTCGTCCACGCAGAGCTGACAGTGGCAATACAAGCATTACAGGCTCAACTTAATGAATAAAAAGGTAATTTTGTACAATTAGTGATTTTGAAAGACACACGAATTTACAGTCATTTTAACTAATTTTAAGCAATACTGATATACATACAAATGTTTAAAACCACTATATATTAAAAACTATATAATTGCTCTGGCTCAAGCGGACTCCCTTCAACCGCTTTGCAATTAATAGTTAATATATACAGAGAGGTCACAGGGATTTATTATAAGTCCTTGTGACTTTTTCTACTTATAAGAGGAAATAATAGGTTGATACCTAATTTTTAAGGAGGTTGATATAATGCCATTAACACCAGATAAAACCTTTACTTGGAATGGGTTAAAGGTTTATGAATATCTTTTAACAAACCATAATCCTTATGGTATTGATATGCCGGGTTATAATCTTCCTGCTGTTCCGTTGGGCGTTACTGTTCATAATACTGAGGCTATTTCAGTAGCTTCAAATACTACTCCTGCAGAGCAGTATACTCGTGCAACAGTTAACGGCAATATGAAAGACGTAAGAGTTCATTTCTACGTTGATGATTATTGTGCTTGGTAGGGCCTCCCCCTTACTTTAAGTGGTTGGCACGCAGCTGACGGCGGCGGTAATGGTAATAGAAAAACTATTGCTATAGAAGTAATCGGAAATTCTGCAAAGGCAGAAGCTAACTGTGTAAAGTTAGTAGCTTATTTACTTAACAAATATAATCTTAATGTTGAAGATAATCTTTTTACTCACACTCATTGGCTTAATGTCCGTGATGGTATTACTGGAAGTAACGATTATCTTAATACTCGTAAGCATCCATATAAATGGTGCCCAATTTATATTCTCCCTCATTGGTCAACTTTTAAAGCTAATTGTATAGCAGAGTTGAATAAGTTGAAGGGCGGCACAACTCCAGCAACGTCTGAAATGTATCGTATTCGTAAAGAATGGACAGATGTTAAGTCCCAGATTGGAGCTTATGCATCACTCGATAATGCAAAGAAGGCCTGGAAGGAAGGCTATAAAGTTTTCAATAGCAAGGGAGAAGTTGTTTATCCAACTTCAGCAGCTCCTACTCCAACAACTCCAGCTAAACCAGCAACTCCTGCTGCTCCTGCGGCATCAGCTCAGAAATAGATTGATGTAATTTATAAAGTCCGTATAAATTCTTGGCTTGGAGAAATAAAGAATTGCAATGATTCAAATGATATGGGATATGCTGGTATTAATTATGCTCCAATAAGATGTTTAATGGCGAAAGCTTCAGAAGGAGTTCTTCATTATCGTGTTCACATTATTGGTGGCGGCTGGCTTGGTTGGATAACTAAGTATAATGCTAATGACTGGTATAATGGTTATGCAGGACTCCCAGCTTATATGATTGACGGAGTTCAGGCATATCTCACTGGCGTTGATGGATATGAAGTTCAGTATAGAGTATCCACTGTTGGTGGTCCTTATTTACCTTGGGTAACTGGAACTTAGGATTATGCCGGTATCTATGGTAGAAAGATTGATAAACTTCAAATGAAAATTGTTAAGAAATAATAAAGGGGAGAGTTAAACCTCCCCTTAATTTAAAGGAGGGATAACAATGGAGAGTATTTTTGCAGCTTTAGGTTTAGGAACTTTAGGCTCAATAAGTGCTATGGCATTTTTGACTATGATTATAGTTGAAGTTATGAAAAATGTAGTACCTAAGAAATTCCCTACTTAGATATTAACATTAATTATTGCTCTAATCATTGCTGTTATAATTCCATTCCTTGCACCTGGCGTTGTTGTTAGTTTTGCTACTATCGCGGCAAGTGTTCTTAATGGTTTTATTATTGCGTTCATTAGTATGAACGGCTTTGATTCCCTAAAGAAGATTTGGGAAAGGGTGATAGGAAAGAAGGAGGATGAAGAAAATGGCGAATGAAGGAAAAGAGCGCGAGATAGCCTTTTCTTTGCTTGAAACTGATGACCTCGGTCTTATTTCTTGGGAAAGTATTATTGATGATTTAAGTACCAATCTTTATATTGATGAAAAGAAAACTGGTGATAATACTTATAATGGTAGTAGAAAAGGTTTCGATTAGAAATTTAGAACTACTATACTTGCAGCAGATGCAACTGGTACTCTTCAGGGCGAGTATTTAAATCCCAGACCTTTAATTAATAAACTCGGATAGACATATAGAGAAGCTCGTCATGACGAGATTCCAATGAATATTCGTAATATGGATTATACTAATAAAATCAAGAGAGAAGACGAGGAAGAAGAAAGCGAAGAATATATGGTTGGTAGCCTTACTCTTGAAGAATTATATCATGCACTTGATATATGTAATGATGGTGTTCTTGGTATAGATGACGCATGGGCTGTATTGAATATTTATGCAATATATTCAACTCATGCTGAGGCCTATGAAGTTGAATTTTTCAAGCAGATTTTTGAACCAATTACAGAAACTGCTTTGAATGAAATTATGACAGAACAAGATACTAACTGGGATGTCGCTTTTGAGCATACCCTTGAATGGGATAGGGAAGGACAGCAATAGGAATATCTTACTTATGATAATTACCATAATAAGGGTAGCCAATATGCTTATAATGTAATTTATACTAATGAAAATGGTGACGCCATTACTCCCGGCGTATATCCACAAGATGAATCATATTTTTATGTAGACCATCATCTTGCGAAAGTTCACGGTGTAGACGACGATGACCCAGCAAAATATTATGAATTTATAACTTTTTATGTTAATGATTTTGCAGGTAGTTGTAACATAGAAGACTGTGCCAATACTTTAATGTCAAAGATTATAAAAATAAGAAGATAGGGACGTTTAGTTGTTGATGGTACATTAGCTTCAACTATACTTTATCTTGTAGCTAACGCTAAAGGTGAGGGTCATGAAGATAAAGCATATATTACATTTGATGAGTTCTCAACTTTTGTTCAAGAACATGACGTATTCCCTATGTCTGATGCTGATAAACTTAAGAGATACCTTAATCTTTTAATGCCAAGATACTCAAGAAGAGTTGAGGTAGAAGATTTAGATAAGAATTTCTGGGTTATTGGTTAGGTCCTTGATGCTCTTGCAGAGGCCGTATGGAGAGACGATGGTATCGTTGATGCTATTCAAGCTATTATTAAGCAGTTAAATAACGTTACAAATCAGGTTAATGCTCTTAATATTTTACTTGGTTTGAATGGTGATACCACAATTTCTTTGAGGGGCGGCACATGGGCAACTATGACAAATGGATATGACCTTACTAATCTTGTTGCAAGAGTTTAGAGAGGTAATGGTACAAGAGATATATCTATTCCAATTACAAATAGTTATAATATGAGTCTTGATAATTATGACTATAGTTCTTGGAAAAACTATGTTAAATCTTGGAATAAGCCGCCTTCAGCTTCAGCTTTGGTTAGCGGATGGAATCCAGGTTCAAGAAAAATAAATGTGTATGATTTGTTCGCTTCTGAAAATGTAGTTCCTTGTTCAGAGACAGCTGCCGGCACAAGCTATTCTATTAACACGACAAGAATTGCACACCCATTCTATTATTCATTAGCATAGACAAGTGCAGTTAGTTGGTATTATTCTACTTTAAAATCTATGTGTAATAATGGAGATGAATTTAGGTTTGTTAAGGATGTAAACATTTTGATGTATAATCCTAACTATTATTCATATAGCGTTGACGACTTAAATAATCCAACTACATTTACTATTACTGAAACAACGGTTTCAGATAAAACATAGGGTAAGCAAAAATATACATATGATATAACCAAAGTTCTTGCTTATGCAAATAGAAACTTAGCAGAATTAGAATTGATTATGATTAACTTTAACCCTAAGTAGGCAGTCACAGATAAAATTGCTGTTGATGCAAGTGGTACTATGCCAACAAATAGTTTTAATAGCTATAACTCATTAGATATGCACTATGAAAATGGTGCAAGAACTAATTATCGTTATAATGGTATGACAACTGGTATAAGAAATGCTAAGCTTGACGAAAAGATTGGTATTGGTATTCAGTATTTTTCTCCCGCTTTAGTAGATAAAGATGGTAGCTCTTTAAGAAAATCAGTTAAAGTTTCTAATGTTTTATCATTAAGACAATCAATGATGAACTCAAGAACTTCTGAAACATCATCTGTATCTCAACGTTCATTTACAGCAGAATTTCTAAGTGGTAGCGCACCTCTTGCAGTACACACAATGTATGGTGAAAGTGGAAGAATTGGAGCTTGCTCATACGTTGTTTCTACTAATAGTTATGATGAAGGTGTTTCACAAGGTCCTATCGCCCAATTCCTAACATATAAGGGAATGGCGCTATCAAGCGAGGCAGGAAATAGCAGTAGCCTTTAGGCACGCTGCTTTGTTAACGAAAGCGGTAATATTATAAAATATGGCTCTAAGTATTTGCCTATAAAAAATAGCTTGGGCGGCCTATTTGATACAATAACAAAAGATGGTACTGTTCTTGGTTGGAAATCTAAAAATGTTATGACATTAGGAGATTTTATTGATTTTACTGGTAATGACATTTATACTCCGTCTTCAAATAAAATAGCTGGTATTGGTAATATAAGAAGTTTTGTTGAAGGTATAGGATTATAGTATGGTAATGCTTTTGCCGTTGCAGAGTTCCCAAATGAAATCAATCCTTCTATGGCGCCAAGACTTATAACTGATTTTGTAACTGAAGGAGACGCTCACGTTTCAGACATAAGACACTCAAGATAGATTATATTTATTCCTATTTATTATAGTAGAATAGATGGTGGATATAATTACACTATTTATCTTGATTTAACTCAATGCGGTATTGTTATGTTTAACTGGCTTGCACAATCAGAATCTTAGATGACTGCAAATAGTGGTAGAAGATTCATCGCTAAAAATCTCGATAATTATTGGCTTGATGGAAATGGCGATGTATCAGGAAACTCCGATGGTTCTCACGTACCTATTGGATTTGCTATTATATGTGCTGCCGCAGGTATGCCAGATTTTACAAATCCTCCTGCCGGCACCGCATGGGCAAATGGATGTGCTACAGTTGATACATTAAATACTTAGCTATTTGGTAAGTCTGTTCTTGGTACTTATATCTTTGAGACAAACTCTCAAGGAGATACAAGTGGATTTAATATGCCTCATTTTGCTTTACCTGCTGGTGGGGTAGATATTGATATGAATATAGTTTAATATTAAAAGAGAGAAGTCAACACTTGACTTCTCTCTATTTTTATGCTATAATATTAATAAGTAAAGGATTAGACGTTTCGACTCAAATCTCTACTTTATTATGTAGAAAACAAATTGTACGGAGGTGCAAAGGAAATGGCAAATGAACAGCGTAAAATGCATGAGTAGGACATAACCTGGGATGATTATGTTGCTCTCGCTGAACAGCCAGACTTTATGAATTAGTACAGAGACCAGATATTCTTTGTTACAGATATAGAGTTTTCTGATGCTGTTGAATATTTACTTAACAAAGTAAATGAATTAATGATTAAGTATGATAAACTTGTCGCAGCTTATTAGGAAGACCACCCCGATTTTGACCCTGACGCAGAAGAGGAGGTTGGTACTTAATGGGAGTTGTTTTCAGAAATGGTAGACCCTTTGGAGCGGCCAAAGAAGATGTTACTATTGTAACTAATTTTGAGGATTTAACTAATCTTCCAAATAAAGAAACAAATCATTTATATGTTACTACTTCTGATAATACTGAATATTATTGGAATGTTGAGAACAGAGAGTTTGTTCCTTTATCTGCAACTTTTGAGATTGCGGCAGATGAAAACGAGATAGTAATAGGCGATGGAAAAGGTGGAGTAAAACCACATAGCTTTTGGTTTGCAGAAACGTCAGGAAGTCCTGTCACTTCTGCGAAATTGAAAACTCCTTCACCAACAATAGAAATAGGAAGTACAATCAGTGTGTCAGAAAACTATTGGGATAATGATAAAAATAATGCTAAATTCTTTATGTCTGGCTCTCCATTACTACAGATGATGAAAAAAGAAGGAAGTTCTCCTATTATTTCAATGCTTGGTGCTGGTGTCTTTGAGATGTATGCCGATTAGGCACATAATAATTAGATAGCTTATACCCGTACTTTGCCAAGATTTAGTTCTGGTGAGAAATGTCTGTCTGAAGTTGCTTATTATGCTTATCAAGGTTATTCTCCTTATGGTGGTAACTATACATATTTAAATAATTCAGAGATTTTTCCATATTTTCATATGTCAAATTCAAGTACAGTTATAATGGAAGGAGCTTCTATTATAAAAACGGCAGACAGTGCAGGCCTTGAAATGGCTGGTAATGCAGATGTCGTTATTCGTGGCGGAGCACTTACTGATAGTTACGGTAATTAGATTAATTCTGGTTAGATAAGAACTGGTTTATATATGGAGCCAGGTGCAATGATTAGAATGACAAGAACAGATAGTACCTACGGCGGTGCATATGGACCAATGATTGCTCTTGAAAGTAGTAATTCTGATAAAGGTCCTGGTAAACTTGTGCTAACAGCATAGCACAATATCTTTGGTGGAATTTATGACTATGATAGCTCTAATAATTTTGATTTTGATGCTACTTTAGATAAACGTATAATTGAATGTAGTGATAGAGTATTCAATAACCGTAGATTTATTTATAATAAATATATTAATCCAGGTTATCTTCCTGCTAATTTAGCTCCGAAACTTTTTTAGCCCACATTAAATATTATGGGTAAAACTCACTTATCAATTGGCGATAGCGGATATTTAGCTGCTAAAATTGCACCAGATAAAGATGCTTATATTTCTATTGATTGGAGTGGATGGGGATATGAAGATGTCAAAATTGGTGCAGGCAAAGATGCAATAGTAACATTTAATATGTGTCATGGTAAAGAAGCAGTTGCAATGTATAATATTGAGCCAGAAGCAAAAAGTAATACTACTTTTAATTATTGTCCAAATGGTGTTTCGAGTATTAACTATGCGCCGAAAGGTAGTTGTGCAATATCTTTTACTCCAAATTTAATGACAGAAATAACTTGTCAATGGGATACTTTGGATGCCCTAATTGAAGGTGATAATGCTTATATCCAAACATCAGGAAATTTCCATACTGAATTGCATGGCGGTTCATTTATAATGAGAACCACAACTCCCGCAAATGATAACATTATTTATGGCGGCCATCCAAGTAATTCACATTTAGAAAGAGATTGGACTACATTTGTATAGAATGATTCTGAACCTGTCTTTTAGATGTATGATAAATCTAACTTTGCAATGGCAGCGGATATTGTAAGAGAATATACTGGAGTTTATAGTTTTACAAATCCAACATCAATGTCACAGTCAGATTTTGAAGCCTCTGCTGAATATCAAACTTTTTTAGATGAACTTGCTACATATAATAGAACTTTAATATCATATACCATAAGAAATGAAAGCAATAATAGTGGTTATATCGTTCATATTAAATATAAATTTACAAATGATACTCCAAGAGTTGCTCCAGCTACATCCACCCATGCTCCTGTTTTTGAAATGTATGGAGAGTCAGAGTTGCGTCTTCGTGATGGAGCTTCTATTAGAGGTACAACAGTTAATAATGAAATTCAATTCCAATTTGATGATGGAACTAATTCAGTTAGCTTTACAGTTGCGGAATTAACTGCTCTTAAACGCTTTATTGGAACTCTTCCTTCAAGAATTGCTAATAATGATAGCGAAGCGACAGAGCCAAATACTTTATATTTTATTCCAGGAGGCGATGAGATTAATGCAAATTAATGAACAATTCTGGGGCAGCGAATCTTAGTCACAGGTATGGGTGCCTGATGTTACTATCACTAATTACGATATACTTAATGCGTTTAATCAAACGGGAGGTTCTGCTTGGACTCTACCATTAAATGATGAACTTGACACATCAATATGCCCATGGGCTATTAATAAAGATGCGGATATATTAAAGCTTACTTATCCTGTATCACATCGAATCGGTACAGACGGTTATAACTGGGCTGAACCTAAATTTTATCCTGTCCACGATTATGAATCTGAGATAAGTGGTATTCCAGTTTACTTTGCAGTGCCTGGTTATACTGGTGGCGGAGCAAATAGTTTCAATTGGTCTGCTCGTAATGGTAATGATGTCATATAGATATAGAATGCATTGTTCAGAAATATGATATATCCTGTCAGAAACTTTGATTATTCTAAACTATGTGTAAGTGTATGTATTCTGTATACAGATAGTGCAACAACTACAGATAATGTTGACCCTGGCACGTTTGATTACTACTTTACATCAGGTCAAGAGTCTTGGCGTGCTACTCATCCAATAGCAGGAATTGGTTTCCAGATATATGGTCGTGGCTGGGATAGTGATTATCCTAATGCATGGCAGCCTACACATCCTACATCAGGACAGCAAATGTTAATAAATACAATGGGCCGTAAAAAGCCTTGTGAGATAGCTCCATCAGATACTACGGTTGGCTATAATGTTGATTATAAAGACGACTTTATGACACTTGTTAATGGTAACTTACTCAACGGTCTTGCTATCGGTGCATGGGCTAATAATTATGGTGGTAATGGTTGGACAGTTATATCGCCTGATGGTAGCACTTGGGCACAGTCATATGAGCAAGGTGCGGCTGCAGAATTATCAGCCAGTGAGAGTAATCGTCCTATTCCTAAAGTACCTATGCTTGAAGGTGAAGAGAACACTCATTGGCGTATTTACTCTAACTGGGCAGGTACAAGAGAAGTTTATTTTAAGACTATTCTTGATGCGTCAACATTTGCTGATGAAGAGGAGCTTAAGGCATATATACTTAGACAGGCTGCTTATCTTGGTATGTGGATATATACTAATGGAACTCCGCAAGGAGACCCTGGTTCTGATGAACATTGGTATCTTGGTGAAATTGGTTCTAATGGTGTTACAACTGGTAGATATAAACAAGGCTCTTCAACTTCCGAGCTTGATAATTCAACTTGGGAAAGTCCTTGGGATAGTTCTGGCTGGAATGGTAGATAGCCCGAACCTGGTCCAACTCCAGTATCAAGTGGAAGAATTTTATTTACTGGAGACAATCCTCCAACAACGACCAGAGAAATTGTAAGAATAAAAATCAATTAAGTATAATTAAGGACAAATTGTTGAAATAACACAAGTTCTTTATAAAAATTAAAATGCGCCGCCCTTCTAAAATCTGAGGGGCGGCACACTATGATAGGAGGTAATAATAAATGGGAATTATATTTCGTAATGGGATTCCCTTCGGCACAGCGGAAGATGATGTGACTACTGTCTATGCCTATGAAGACCTTTTCGATTTGACTGATAAGAAAGAGAACCATTTATATATAGTTGAAGAAACAAGTATCCCTTATCGCTATGATGTTGAAACCGAGCAGTTTTATCCTTTAGGTAAAGATATGACTATACCAGGTGAGAATAATCAAGTAGTTGTTGCCGATGGTTAGGGAAAAGCAAAAGCTAATACTGGCGGTTTTTATGCCTCTGGAAGCGATAATATTAGTAAAATGGATTTTGCATATCCTGAACTGGAATTAAAATCTTTAACTGAATACGCTCCAGATACATATTGGGGATTAAATAAGAATGAAGCTAAAATTCATTTAAAAGGAAATCCTTTATTGTAGATGATAAATCAGGAGAATGGCGGACCAATTATCTCTATGCTCGGTAGAGGCATAATTGATTTTAAAGGCGACTCTGATAGCCTCGAAGATTGTACCAATCCCAATTAGGCTTAGAGAAAATAGTCTTCATAGCCGACTTGGATGTCTGAGAATGCATATAAAGTATATAGCACTACTCTTTCTCCTTTTAGTGATAAATATATGAATGAAGAGGATACTATTTATCCATTGCTTTCTTTGAAACATTGCGCTACTATTTAGGCAACAGATACTGCGCTCGCTCAATTTACTGGTGGTTCATCTTTTGTCATTGGTGGTAATGCAGATGTTACTATTCGTGGAGCAAATGACATGAAATTTCCTTCCGTAAGATATGGTAGAACGAGAGTAAATATTGAACCTGGTTCGCATTTCATTATGCAAATGAATGATGATGGATAGTAGTACCCTACAGCTCCGTTCTTCCTAATGGAAGGTTCTAAAACTGGAGGATAGATTATTCTATCAACAGCACTTAGGGCTACAACAGGAAAATGGACAGAATTTAATGAAGGATATTCAAATTTCAATGGTATTAAATTTTTTGAGGGTCGTTCTCATCTTTTAGTTGATTGTAGTTCACATAATATTTTTGGAAATGGTAAGAAGATTTGGTTTAAACTTGATGGGTATAGTATTAAAACAACAGAATTCCATTCCCAGATGGCGAAATATGAAAATACTACTTGCGTATTTTAGGGAAATACAAATTTAGTAATCGGAGACAGTGGACATATTGGAATGAGAATAGGTCCAGATTCCGGAGGAGATATATTGGTTGACTGGACTCCTTGGACAGATACAGTAACAAATATTAAATTTGGTGGTATGACAGGTTCTGCATAGGAATATGCAATTGAGCCAGATACTGATGCAGTTCAATATGTTAAGTTTGGTACAGACAAAGGCGGAGCAACCATTTTTAATATAATCCCTCATGGGATGACTTCTTTCCAATTTTGTCCAGAAAATATTTTTGGTATGACAGTAACTCCGTCTTCTACTAATATTGTGTGTCAATGGAAACATTTAACAGGTATTTTTGAAGGACGAGATGTTTTCATTTAGATAGAAGATAATATTCATAAAGAAATGTTAAACAATTCTATTTTTATACAAAAGGGATATTCAGACTCATCAATTAATATGAGTGATACGACAATAGATGTAAATAAAAAGAGATAGGTTGATTTAGAAAATTTTTATATTCCAACTTCTTATACAGATTTTGAAGATTATTATAGTAATGATTACAATAAAACAATTTTCCATAGTGCAATAATGCACGTAGATAGTCTAAGTGAAAGTCTCATCCCTGACCAGTATACTAATTAGTATGTTAGAAAAACTAATTCTTATAAAAAAAGGATGTATCAAACAAGATTTAGCTGTAGCGATTATTTTGAAATGATTATTTCTTATGTTTCAGATACTTTATATACAGAAGACGAAGATTTTAATGCAGCACAATATTTCGGTGCTTTTGCAAGCACATATCAAATTAGTGGCAATTTGTCTTCTGTAAGAAGTAGTAAGTTATTAGGATATTATAATGGTAAATACTATTATCAAGCTGTACTCAGTGTTTATATCAAGAACTTCTTCTGCTATACTTTTAATCAGTACACTGTTGATATGAAATACAGTAAAATAGACAGCGAAGATAAATAGCTTATCATTCGATAGATGCACTTTAAAGGCTGTGATTTAAGCAGTCGAGCTACAGTAGTACAATCAGAACCGGTTGAAGTTTCTAATCCTGAATATACAATTACTACATCAATACAACATTTAGGAGAAGATTGGTCTCGTCCAATTTAGTAGGGCGGCGAAAATAGAAATGCTAATGGTTCTATTATTCAGACATATGATGCTTCAAACTTCTTAATGCGTTCAAATTTACCTAAGCCGGCAGCCTATAGCGGTGCAAACATAACCGTCGCAAATGACTATACTGGATATACAGATAAGAGAGAATTAATTACAGCCTTCAAAAATTCAGCTGATTATGATACTTTCTTAAACTCAATATCTTTCCCTAATGAATATGAATTATGGGATATTTAGGATATTACACCACAAACATCAACTAATGTTATTGTTTTATATACAGCTAAGAAAGTGGGTTGGGATGCTCACCTTAAATCTGTTGCTGATAATCCTGTTTTAGAATTAACTGGACAATCAGAGCTAAGATTGTATGATGATATTTACATTAAGGGCGAAGTTGAATATGGTACTCCTGTCTATACTTTTGGAGACTCTAAACACCCAGAAGATTAGGTTAGCTTTACTCTTGCAGAACTTAAAGCCCTTAAAGATTTAATTGTAAATCCACCTACTCCTCCACTCGCACCTGCCGAGAATCAATCATTCTAAGAGGTGAATAATAATGAGTGAATATAGAATACAAGATACTACACTTACTGGTATTGCAGATGCTATCCGTTCAAAGACAGGTAGCGCTGCAACAATTATGGTAAGTGAAATGGCAGATGAAATTGAATCAATTCCAACTGGCGGTGGAGGAAGCAGCATTCCTTTCATTGGTGGAATTTCCAATGTTACAGAAAGATTTGATTTAAATTTAGCAACTTTAATGCTTGAAGTAAATGCTCCAGATTATAGTTAGACAAGGGTTGCATCAACAATAATTTTTGAATATAATAATTCATGGGAACTTTGTGTGGCTTTTACTCCAATATATGTGACCAATAAGGTTGGGTGTATAGTTGGAACCGACTCAGAGGACTGTTATTATGATAATCCTTCTCTCGAATTAAGAACATCTGGCGGTGAGTATACAGAATGCTGGTTTGGTTTTACAAACAATAACAGGTCTTGGACTTATGATAAAGGTATAACATTTGATGAGCCATTAGTTCTAAATGAGGAATATATACTCAAAATGGGAGTTAATGAAAATGGTTATGCTTATGTTACTCTTACAAGAGCGAGTACTGGAACGATAATTTTAGATGACCTTAGTACAGAAACTGTATCTCAAACAAATAGTTATAAGAGACGTTTAGCATTAGGTTGCAATGCAAGAAATTCAAGATTCACTGGTATTGCAAATTTTAATTTAGCTAAATGTTATTATAAAGAAAATGGAATTACTCTTTGGGGAGTAGCCCCTACGCATTGATTTTGAAATCTAATATTTGACTTTTTTCAAAATTTATGTTAATATTATAATATAAGGTATGATACCTTATTTAAATAGTATTTTTTTTGGGAGGGATATAATAAATGAGTACAGAAATGATATATCCAAATCCTCCATAGTTCTATGGAACCGATGGAGCAACTGGATTAGTCTCATATATCGGCGGCCCTAATATCGGATATTCAGACGGCGCGCCATTCGTTTCGGCGGCACTTCCTTGGGAACCCTTCCCTACAGCAAAAACTTCTGTGCCGCCAGTCAATAAAAATGAGAAGATGTGGGGTATGACTTATGGATACTTCGCAAATAGGGGCGAAATTAAATCTGCTGAGGGAATAGAATCTCAGGAGCGTATGTATAAGCTCAATAATAATTGGGTTTGCTTAACAATAGTAAACTACCAAGACACATATCATTCAACTCGAATTTATGCAGACCACTTGGCAACGCCAACGGAAGGCGATATTAAAGAATTTGTCAGGGCGGCACATAAACGTGGGGTTAAAGTTTGCTTAAAACCAATGGTACATTCAAGAGATAATGTCTGGAGAGCCCATATCGGCTTTCCAGACCTCAATATGGATGACCTCAATGCTTATTGGGGACCTTGGTTTGAAAGCTATAAAAACTTTATTCTCAGCTATGCAGAAATAGCACAAGAATGTGGAGCAGAAATGCTATGTATCGGCTGTGAAATGCTTGGTACTGAGCACCGTAAGTATGACTGGGAATATATAATTAAAGAAGTCCGTCGTGTCTATAAAGGTAAAATTGTTTATAACACTAATCATGACCATGAAGATGACCAACAATGGTTTGAGCTTTGTGATTATCTTGGTACTTCTGCTTATTATCCAGTCGGGGCAGAGTACCTTGACGGACCAGTAGATAATAGCTACGGCTCTCTTGTAAAAAGATGGTGGGAAATTCGTTATCGTCTTGATGCTATTGCTAAGGACCGCGGCAAACAATTCATCTTTATGGAAGTAGGATGTCGCTCAGTAATGAATGCTTCTGCTCATCCTTGGGACTTTACAGAAAGCCTTTCATATGATGAAGATGAACAGTTGAATTTCTATATGTCTTGTATGGAAGTATTCAAAGATGACCCGTACTTTGCTGGAGTTTTCTGGTGGGATTGGCCGACATTCTTGCCAAAGAAGCATGGCGCTGATTTCTACATAATTGATAAGAAAGCAGAAGATTATCTCCAGCAATTCTATGGAGCGATGAATAATGTCTGATTTCACAAAAAAGTTTAAATATGACATCGGGGCTGAGCCTGGTAAAAAGGCCACCCCGAAAACATATACTTTTGAACCTAATGACGGAGAAAGGAAAGCAGAAATGACCTTTGACTTTTCTAATGTTAATGGTGATGAAGATAAACAAACGGTTTATCGTTTTATTGCAACATTAACAAGAGAAAAAGTCGAAGAGCTTGTTGCACGAGAATTTGCTCGCGGCAACATTAAGGTTTCTGACTCTAATGATGTTACTTACAAATGGGAGTATCTTCCTTATCACTACAACGAAACTTGGGCAGAGTATTGCGATTTAGTAGAGCAGGGACTTATAGGTCCAGAGTTTGTTTACTTTATTTATCGTGGTTATCACGACGAATCAGGTGTTAATTACGACACTATTACTTATAATGTTTTAAAACAACGTTATCCTGTGCTTCCCGAATGGGAAGAACGTCCTAAAGAACCTAATATGAATGAATTAATATATAAGATTGGTGTTTTGGAAAGACGAGCTGCTAATTTGGAAGATGCAATACTTGATGGAGAGAAAAGTCAATCTTAAATGATTGACTTTTTCTTTTTCTTGTGGTATAATGTTTACAGTAATCAAATTGGAGGAGAGGTATGAATGAATTTTAATGAAAGACAAAAGAAAGTTATTTATGCTCAAGAGCCTAAAATACTATGCCTCGCAACCGCAGCTTGCGGAAAGACAAGAGTTTTAACTGAGAGGATTCGAGTTTTAATAGAAGAAAAAAATGTTCTTCCACCAGATATTGTTGCAATATCATTTACTAATATGGCAGCCGATGAAATGAAACGTCGTATAGGCGGGGCGGCATCGGGAGCTTTTATTGGTACTATTCATTCTTATGGTAATAAGATTTGCACTATTAATGGTATTGATACTCAAAAATATCTTGATGATTATGACTTTGATGCTATCCTTCTAAGGGCAGTAAAGATACCTTCTTCAAAGTTTCCTAAGATTAAGCATTTACTTATTGATGAGTGTCAGGATTTAAGCCCTCTGGAATATCAATTTTTAATGAAAATTCCAACAGAAAATATCTTTTTCGTAGGAGATAACAGACAAGCTATTTACGGCTTCCGAGGTTGTACAGATGAATATCTAATTTCTATGTGGAAAGATACCGATTTCAAAAAATATTACTTAACTGAAAACTATCGCAATGCGCCAAACATTGTTCGCTTTGCAGAAAGCTTCTTGGACTCTTATACAAAGTTAAGCCCAAGTTCAATGCCAGTTAAGACGAGGGTGGGTATTCTTGAAGGAAAAGAAGAACGTATGCCGTTTATTGAAGCTCTTGAAGAACTGGAACTTTCACAGAACTGGGGCTCTTGGTTTATATTAACAAGAACCAACAATGAGCTTGCGGCGGCACAAGATATTTTAAACAGTAGAAAAATTCCAAATGTCACCTTTAAAAAGGGAGACCTTGATTTGGATGAACTCGCGGCACTTTTAACAAGTAATCGTGTTAAGGTTCTCACCATTCATTCAGCTAAAGGTCTTGAAAATAAAAACGTAATTGTTACAGGCGCACGTCTCTATAATGAAGAGGAACGTAAAATCTCATACGTCGCAGCAACAAGAGCAGAGAACGCATTATACTGGTGTAATGCTATCGCTCCAAGAACTAAGAAAGGTCATAGAGCACTTCCGAAATCAGCCGAGGCGGGCAGAATCTTTGATAAGTCCACCACGGAGATGATTGAGTTTTGAAAACGAAAGTATTATGTGATAATGAGGATTATGTAATAGAAATCGCTCTCGCGGCGCATATGGCTTTGGTAGAATGTAAAACTCCGATGTTTAATTTATCAGAAGGAGAAAAAGTTATTCTACTTGCTTTAGTCAAAAAGCAATTAAGAGAAGCGGGGTTTAAAGTAGATATTCCTACTGAATACTTCGCACAGGTCCCTATAATAGAGCCACGCACCTTTATTGGTTTAGCTGAGCCATTTGACGTGTTTGCGGTAGCATTAAATTACTTATCCACATATGATGATTTAAGTAATCCAGATGATTACCTTGAAATTCTCGAAGAACTAAAGGAGCTTTATTCTGAACAAGAAATAATAAAAGGTGTAGTTTACACAGCTATTTTCCATACTCCAGTAAGAGGGGTTCGAGGATACTGTGCTCACATCACCGAAGAAAAATTAAGAATTGTCTTTTGGGGCTTCGATGATTTAATTGAAAATGATATTTCAGTATGAATTTTATATAAGGGGTTATATAATTTTCTACTTAAATATATCGCCGTCTGCTAAACGGGCGGCATAAATGCGTGTTCCCCTCATAGTCCGCAAGGACGAAAAGGAGGAATTTTAATGAATAAGAAACTTAAAACATCAATTAAGATTGCGACAGCAGTCCTCGCGTCTGCTGTCGTGATTTGTTTTGCTACACCTCACATTGCTGGGTCTGATAGCAAAACAGCACACGGGGCAGATTTTCCTGTAAAGGCGGCCGTTGTTGCTACTTTGCCAGAAACAACAGCTACTGTAACCACAGGGACCACTACCACAACTTCATTCACAAGCACATCCACAACTTCTACAATCGCAAGCACATCCACAATAACTTCAGAAACTACAACAACTGTAGTAACTGAAGACTTCGCGGCCCCAGTAGAAACTCCTGCTGAACCTACTGAGGCGGCAACACAACCAGCAGAACCCCAAAGAGAATATGTTGTGTTTAAACCAAGCACTCATTATATACATAAGTCAACCTGTCGCTGGGTTGACAGCACTTGTTATGAAATCACAGATACTAAAGAAATTGAATGTAGAAAATGTAGTGAATGTAATCCAGAAATAGAGATTATCAACAATTATGTCGAATCTACTCCTGTAGTTGCGAATAATACAGGAATAACAGACTACGAAAGACAGCTTCTTGCTGAGATAACCTGCCATGAATATGGTTCAAATTGGGTATCAACAGCAGAGAAAGCAAAAATTGTTGCAGGAGTTATGAACCGTGTTTATAGCCCTGCTTATCCTAATGATATTTATTCAGTGCTAATGCAAGATGGTCAGTTCCACGGTTCTTGGGACGGCGGCCATGGATATTGGCCTGGATGTATCACACCTAATGAAGACAGCTGGGCGGCAGTAGATTATTACTTCGCTCACCAAAATGAATTTGGAAGCTGGACTTCTTGGAGTGGCGACGGACAGTGGAATTATTTCTATTAATACCCATTAGAAAAGATATGTGATTGACTTGGCAACTCAATTGCGTAAGCGAGACAAGTAAAAAGGCAAAAACAGAAAATATCGAAATGGGAACACGCAACCAAAAGGAGTAGTCAATGACTACTCTTTTTTTAATTATTTGACTTTTTAAAATATTTGTGTTATAATTTAATAAAAGAATAAAAAGGAGGAAGAAATGATTAGTGATTTAATTCCCACTGTAAAAGTGGAAGTTCCTATGCCGCGGTGTCGTCAGCCAAAACCTGATTATAGTCCACAAATATCAACATTTCACGGTTATCCCATGTTTTCTTTTAGTGAACATTGGTATTACCAGTATAATGAAGATTTTTCTCCAATTGATGAAATAATAAAAGCTGAATCTTTTATAGAACAGAAATACAATAGGGTAATAACTTTTTCTCTTTATGAGGATTTTTATTATCTTAGAACAAAAATTGGTATATTTGAGTGGAATGAAGGAACTCCTATTCATATCTGTTTTGTAGATATGCTCTCAATGCGTCATAGAGGATTAAATTATGAAGCTCTTGTCTGGATATATGAAGAATTAGAGGGGCTACATAAGCCGAAGGAAGAGCCAAAGCCTAAGCCATCTTTCGGTAAGCTTCGTCCTGTTCCAACTTGCCCACGATGCGGCGGCAAGATTAATTTGGAGACTTTGAAATGTGAGTATTGCCAAACTGAATTTTATTATGAGGAGGGGAACTAATGAGTGTATACATTTGTGCTGATGCAAATCTATTAACAGATGAGAAAATCACACAGAAAGTAATTAAGAACTGGCGTTCGGTTATAAAACCAGATGATATTGCTCTTATTATCGGAAACTTTATCAATAAAGAAGCTGGTGAAGATAAAATAAAAGAAGTCATATCGCAGCTCACGGGCACATTGGAGATAATCGACTATGGGGAAGACCTTCCATCAGGATTTTTTTCAAAAGAAAAATGGCTGAATTTTGGAATTTCACGAACCATTTGCGTCGGGGGATACACAATTGGCGAGATATGCGGCGAGGAACAGCCAGCTATTATTGCTGTAGAACCACGAAACTTCGGAAGTCATGAAGTAAAATACTATGCGGCGGCACAGTCTTTAAGTAAGAAAAAGGAAAGATTCAAAGACAATATCTTGAACCTCAGTATGGAACATTGGAATTACACTCCGATACTTTATACTGATGTTGCGCGTATGATTGATGATGCAATCTTATTTGAGTCTATGAACAATGAAGAAATTAACCTAAGCGAGAAGTAATGGAGGGATTGATATGGGCGTAATAATTATGACAGATACTACTGATATACCGATTACAATGATTGGTGAATATGCAGGAGAATGTTGGGGAGCGAATACTAAAGACCACGAAAAGAATTATCAGCGAGGACTTGATTGTATCAAATGTAATCACGGCAGAACTATGGAGTTCCCGTAGGTTTATATGAAGATAACAGGTTATTCAGCTCGTGTAATTCGTGAACTGTACACCCATATTGCTGGCGGCCCCACCCGTTTGCAAGCTTCTACTCGTTATATTGATTATGGAAATTTTGAGTATGTAACTCCACCAAGTTTACAGGGGTCAGCATTGGCTGTTTATCAGAATATGATGAAGCAGATTTCTGATGCGGCGATACTTCTTGAAAAGACTTATAAAGTTTCAAGAGAAGACGTTGGTATGTTACTTCCTTTAGGTATGACATCAACTGTTGTTATCAGAACAAATCTTCGTCATTTAATTGATATGTCACATCAGAGACTTTGTAGCAGAGCCTATTGGGAGTTCAGAAAGTTAATGAAAGAGATTATCGAAGCTCTTGCTTTTTACTCTGATGAATGGGCAACTATTGTTAAAGAGCTTAAATTATTTAAGCCTAAATGTGAAGTGCTCGGTTTCTGTCCTGAAGATAAGACTTGTAAGAGAAAGCCAATTAATGATGTGGCAACAAGAGATGCATTACTTGCTCAATATCCATTTATAGTAGGAGTTGACTTAGCTCCAGAGGTGAATACCGAATGATATGGATATTGGTTGTATTACTTGGTATCGTATGTGGCGGCATTACATATGCCGTCTGCGATATTTTATCGGTTAAGTCTCTTAAAGGTAAGTTAAAGTTTTCTTCCGAATAGGAGCAAGTTAAGAAAGGACTTATTGAGAAGAAAGATGCCGCCGTCAAGGAAATGACGGATGAAATCCAAAAGGAGATTGCGGGAAAACAGGCATCATTAAGAGAATACACCTCTATGCTCGACGAGAAGAAAGCCCAATATAATACCGATGTACAAAGACTTGACGCGCAATATATAGCGACTCGTGAAGAATATGCTAAAATGGATAGGGAAGCTGAACTTGAGCGTCAAAAAGAAAATGCTGAAATCGTTGCCGCGGCAACAGCAGAACGAGAAAAGAAGATAGCTGGTGTTCAGGCTCAATATGAGAAAGATAAGGAGCAGTTGGCTGTAAATTTTTAGACATTCAGCGACGAAATAAATTTGAAAAAGGCGGCGTTGACTGAAGAAATTAAAGCCTTTGAACAAAGACAGGCGGCAATCGTAGCTTAGTTTAAGAAAGATGAGGAAGTTCGTAAGCAACGTGACTTCTATCACATTACTCTTGATACTTTAACTCTTTCAGATATAGCTAAGTTAAAGTCTATGGCACCTGGCTTCTCTCGTCCAGAAATCTTTTATAAACTTCTATATGAGACTTACTATAAAACTCAGATAGAGGAACTCTTTAAACGAGTTCTTGGTGACAAGAAAGATAAGGGCGGCATTTATAAGATTACTAATATAAATGATGAAAAAGTTTATATTGGTAAAACAACAAAGTTTATAGACCGTTGGCGTACTCATGCTAAGCGTGGCTGTAATATTGAACGAATAGCTGGTCAAATCTATGACGCTATGTTCAAAGAAGGTTTGGAGAACTTCACTTGGGAAATCGTAGAGGTTTGTCCAAAAGAAGAACAAACTGAAAAAGAAAAATACTGGATAGAATTTTATCACTCCGACCAGTATGGATATAATATCAGAAAGGGATAATCAATTATTTGACTTTCCCTTTCTTTTATGATATAATTTTTATATCAAAAGATGAAAGGAGAAATTCAAATGGGACTTCTATTACTTGGTATAATTGTATATGTCTTTACTAAAGCTGTCCTTGATGGTTTCTTCGATAACTTTAAGTAAGGAGGAAAGCGAATGAGAGTAAGAATTTATCTCGATGGTTATAAGGATGTTGAAGCTTTCAGCAGAAAGTTAAACTTTTTAAATGATGAGAGCCGTATGGAGCTTGTCCATGGCAATGGCCGCTACAGAGTAGATGCGAGAAGCTTTCTTGGTGTTTTAATGGCTCACGCTGAGTGGGGCGATGACATCTGGTTTGAAAGTGATAGCGACCTTTATTCTGTTATTGAGCCTTGGATAAATATCGAGGGCGGCGACGGCAACTATATTCACGAATAAGGAGAGATTTTTATGGCAAGATTATTTGTCACAGGAGACACCCACGGTGGTCTCGATATGTCAAAATTAAATAGCCGCCATTTTAAATGTAATGAATTGACTAAAGAAGATATTCTTGTCATAATGGGAGACGCAGGTTTCATTTGGGCTGACAGTTCTCAGGAGAGATTTTGGCAAAAGTTCTTGAACGATAAACCTTGGACAACTTTTTGTGTTCTTGGTAATCACGAAAACTATGACAGAATTGAACAGCTTCCTACCACTACATTTGGCGGTGAAGAGTGTTATCAGGTTTCTGATTCTATCTATTACGCGATGACTGGAAAAATATATCATTTGTGCGGTCAGGATTGTCTTGTTATGAATGGGGCAGACTCACACGATATATTTATTGACGGTAAGCGTTATCGTCATCCACATACTTCTTGGTGGGAGCAAGAACAAATAACAGAAAAAGATGTTGAAATAGCTAAGACTAATCTTTCTTTCTATCGCGGTACAGTAGATTATGTCTTTTCTCATACTGGCGGCACAAAGATTTGTAACTTTCTTGGTTTCAAATCTACTGTATCTGACCTTATGCTTGATAAGGTTTTAAAGGAAACTATCTATAAACAGCATTATTGTGGTCATTACCACGTTGATAAGGTAACTCCAGACGGAATAATCCTTTACGATGATGTGCGTATGATTGCAGATGATAGTAAAGAAACAATTTTCTAAGGAGGAGATTTATAATGATGAATGGTAAGATTGCTGGTACATATCTTGGACTTGCAAAAAATGGCGATGAATGGGTAATGGGAGTATAGCTTGTTATTGCAACTAAAGAGAAGCAATATCCCGTAGGCCCAATTATAGCACAAGACTTAAATGCAATCGCAGGTATTCTTCAGGCGGCAGATACACCAAACTGGGAAAATCTCAATGGACAGGTTGTTCAGTTTGATGTAGATGAGGGAGGTAGAGTTACAAAAATAGTCAATTGTATTGACGATAGTCTCTTCCTTAATTTCTCAGAAGTAGCACCTGCCGAAGATACTTCTAATTAGGAAGAAAAAGAAGATTGATTTTAAGAAAGTCAAAGCTAAAAAAGCTTTGACTTTTTTTATATTTTATAGTATAATATTATTATAAAAGTAAAGGAGAGATTAGAATGACGGGAACAAATAGAGTCCTCGCTGAACAGGCTTTGGCTTCACGTTTTCATCTTATGATTACAACAGTTAATGCCTACGGCGAAGAAATAGAACATTCAATTAAAATGAAGAAAAAAGATTTTCTCTCTCAGACAGCTAATCTCGATTTAAAGGTAAAGTTAGTCGAGGGCTATCCTGAAGGAGAAATGATGGAGAACTGGCTTTACATTTCCAAGACTGGTAAGTCAGCTTGGTTAAAGGAAAGGGAGGATTAATGTGGCTAATAAAGTTACACAGGAAGAGATAGAACTTATTAACGAGCTTTATTGTGAACTCAAAGTAAAGGCAAGAGTTGCTGAAGCTGTAGGGCGTTCAGTTAGTACAGTAAGCAAGTATATAATTCCTGACTACGTTCCTAAGTCACAGCGTATTCAGATAACTTTTGATAAGGAAGCGAATGACTGTGGCGGCTTCATTGTGAAGATTAATGATTTAATCGCACAAGGTTGTGGCGTTCCTGAAGCACTCCTTAAGACTTGCTCTATAGATGCAACTGAAAGAGCTGAACTTGAAGCTCTGAGAAAGGAGATATTCTGATGAGATGTGTTAAAACTAATGACGAAGCTATTCATGAGATAGTTACATTCAATGGCTATCCAGTAGTTCAAATGGGACAGTGGCCATATAGAGAAGATTATCCTGCAACTATGGTCTGTGGTCTTAGCCATCATCAGCAAATGGATAGGGTAGAGGAATTTGTATTAAGAGAATATGATAGAAAAATAAAATTTTTTCAACAGCTTAATCTTTTCGATGAAAAACTTTTTATTCTCATCTACTGGGAAAAGAAATTCTATTCCTATAAGATACCTTGGAGAAATACTTTCTCTGTTGGACGAGCTCCTTTCCCTGAGATGTACGGAGACAGTTGTTTTGGAGGGGAAGCTCTTCTTATTGACCTATGTAAAGACTGGGTTAAGAGAATTAGAAAGCCAGGAGATGGGGAAAAGAAAATACCTGTGTTACAAGGCCTCAAGCCTGTGCCTACTTGTGAACGTTGCGGCGGCACAATTAATTTAAGCACAATGAGTTGTGAATATTGTAACACAAAATATTATGTGGAAGGAGTATTTTAATGGAAAAGGCTTTCACAGTTCGTGAAGATTGTGAACTCGTCAATTATATGATTGGTCTTACAGAAGACTTTCACGACAAAAATCCAAACTTCATTCTTCGTGGTTCATATGGCGTCCTCGCCGCAAGACTTCTCGGTTTTACTTACCCTGAGTATCTTCGTTACTGTGCTGTCAACGGCGGCACAATAAAGGGTCGCACAGGTTTCCCTCACTGTGTGTTCAAGAATAAGAAGGACGCAGAGAAAATATGTAATCTTATCAATAAGGAGTGGGATAGATTCGTTCAATCCTTCTATCACAAGTATCGTTAAAACTAAGCCGCGGTCTTTAATTTTGAGGGTCGCGGCACAACCTGTATATGGAGGTGTCGATTATGTTTTGTTATCTTTTATACATTGGAAGCTATAATTCTATAAGTGCAAAACTTTATCAAGTTTTTGAAGAGCAGTATCAAGCAGAAGAAATGGGTGAGAAATTAAAACAAGGCGGTGGATGTGACTATTATTATGTACAGAGAGAGATAATAGTTAGAGGAAGTATTATATAAATCTACTTTATTTTGAAGCAGAAGTTTCTGCTTATTCTTAATAAAGGAGGGAAAACAATGACTTATAATTCAAGACCAATGTATGGAATTAAGGAGTCCTTCTATGGTCCTGCGGCATATCGTGAAGCTGAATATCAGCAGAGTACAAAGCCACAGCCTGCTTAGTCATTGGCAGTTGGTGATAGTAAGACTAAGCCTACTATTGAAGGCTTCGAGAAGACTATTTACCCTCAGCCAGGAACAAAGCAGGAACTTATGGGTGCAGGTGTAGTTGCTTACGCACAGGCTTTTGAAACTTGGGCAGAGGATACTAATGCTCCAGAGCCAGAGCCAACTCCACAGTATGAGGCTGTAACATTTACTGGAACAGGCACGGACGAAGACCCTTATGTACCAGCGTTTGCAGAGAATACATACTACAAGTTAGAAGGAACAGAATATGTACTTCTTTCATCTAAACCCAATGATTGGGGTACTGGAACATACTATAAGGTAAAGGAAGCAGAATAATGAACATGGATATGATTATCGGTGGCGGCACAGGAAGAGAGTTCATTGATGCTGGTACTTTGAAAGAAATCGAAGCAGCAGCTCCTGCCGCAGCAAACAAGGAAGAAGAAAAAGAAGACCCTAATAAGGAATAATCTAACTTTTATAAGTCAAAGGCTTAAAAACCTTTGACTTTTTTTCTGATTTATAGTATAATATTTATATCAAAGGTGATAAAATGAATTTGATATTGATACTTTCTATTCTTGGAGCTATCTTTAGTCTTGGCGGAAATATCCTCATTATGCTGAAAAAACGTAGTGGCTGGATAGCTTGGATAATAGGAAACTTCCTATGGATAGCGGTCAATATTGTAGGAGTATTTAATTTGCCAATGGTTTTAATGTATATAGCCTATTTCATAATTAACATTGGCGGATTTGTAAAATGGAAAGGAGACTAAATATGCCAAGATTATTTTTCACAGTAGGAATCCCTGGCTCTGGTAAGTCCACTTTATATAAGACTTATTTCTCTGAGGCGGCTTATGTATCTTCTGACCAGATACGTCAGGACGTATTCGGAGATGTTAATGACCAGACTCATAATGCAGGAGTATTTAACTTAATGTTAAATCGTACTCGCGACCTTTTAAAGGCTAATGTCGACGTTTACTACGATGCAACAAACATTAATGCTAAGCGTCGTATTGGCTTCTTAAAGGAGTTATCTAAGATACCTGACCTTGTAAAGATATGCGTTCTTTGTGTACCTCCTTTCGAGACTGTAAAGGAGCGTAATGCTTCTCGTGAGCGTGTCGTTCCTGAGTTCGTTCTCGACCGTATGCTTAGAAATTTCGAGATACCTGACTATGCTGAGGGTTGGGATAAGATAATGACTTTCGGTAATGACAATAACTTCGATGTAGTAGGAGAAATGCTTTTCGAAGCTGATAATGTTTCTCACGATAATCATCACCACTCTTTATCTATCGGCGGACATATGAGAGCGGCGGAGAAGTATATCGCTGATAAGATGATTCAGATAGTAAGAGACTCATCTCATTCTGATTTACTAAGAACTGCGGCACTCTTCCACGATATTGGTAAGCCTTACTGCAAGGTTTATCACGATGCTCGTAACAATCCTACAGAAGAGGCGCACTTCTATAATCATGAGAACGTAGGAGCATACTTCTACTTATCTCATTCTGGTTGTTCTGACCGTAATCTCTATATCGCTCTTTTAATCAACCACCATATGGACCACTACAAGGGCGAGAAGTATATGGAGAAGATGGCAGTTCGTTATAGTGAAGAATTTATGCGAGACCTTGAGCGTCTTCACGAAGCTGATAAGGCGGCGCACTAAAAGATTATAATTCCCAAAGGCAATTTTTACCTTATATAAGAAGGGTATCTTCGGATACCCTAATTTATTTATAGGGGGAATTTTAATGCCAAATATTGATAAGCCTTAGAACTCTGATATGTATCAGTATCCAGATTATTCTAAAAAGAACGGCTGTAAGTGCGGCGACGTTGGTATGTATTTAGGACCAGCTTGCCCTCCATTCCCTCCAATGCCACCAGACTATCCATATCCTCCATGTCCTCCTCCGTTTCCTCCATTCCCTCCTTTCCCTCCTCAGCCAGAGCCTGAGCCAGAGCCAGGAAAGAGCAGTAAGGAAGCACAGATTTGCAAGCTCTCTAAGAAGGCTGCGATGATTAATCGTATGCTTGAGAATCTTGAAACAAAGAAGAAGGATGTTATTATTAAGGTTGGCGATACAAGCTTTAACTTTGGTAATATTGATGCGGAGATTAAGGACTGGGCAGACGGCAGCTATGCTGCAACAGTCAAGACAATACTTGAACATCAGCGTTCACTCATTCAGGCTCAGATTAAAGAGCTTGCTGATGAGCTTGATGATGAAGTTGAGACTACACCAGGTGGTATAGAGGAAGCTATTACTGGTTAATAGCTTTGAGGGGTTCGAAAGAATCCCTCTTTCTTTTTCTTGACTTTTTAATTTTTCTGTGATATAATAATTATATAATCAGAAAGGAGGGAAAAGTCAATGAAGAAACCAATAGTTGTAAACCTATTTGCTGGTCCTGGCGCAGGAAAATCTACTGCGGCGGCTTATATCTTTAGTTAGTTAAAGATGAAGGGAGTAAATTGTGAGCTGATAACAGAGTTCGCAAAAGATAAAACTTGGGAGAAGAACTATTCCGCATTAAGATGTTAGGAATATGTTTTCGGCAAACAGTCCTATAAAATGGACAGATGCCGCGACCAAGTAGATGTTATCATCACAGATAGCCCATTGCCGCTCGGAGTATTTTATAATCAGAATCCAGTCTTGGGACAGCATTATGAACATTTAGTAATGGATGTGTTTAATACTTATGATAACATTAACTATTTTATCAATCGAAAAAAGCCTTACAATCCTGTTGGCAGAAATCAGACAGAGGAAGAAGCAAAAGAGATTGATGTCAGAATAAAGAAGTTCCTTTAGGTCCATGATATTCCTTATTGGATAAAAGATGGAACTGAAGCAGGATATACAGACATTTGTAATGACGTGTTGGATTATATCCATAAAGCACAAACAAAAGAATGGCTAAGCAATGAATATGATAAATTTGCGACAGAATATTACGATTAAAAATTTGACTTTCTGAAAATATTATTATATAATATATATAGAAAATCAAACAGGAGGAGAAGTAATGAGTTTAAATCAGAGAGGATTTCAGCCTTGGGATATAGTAAAGTCTAAGGTGCTTATGAATGTAACAATGCTCGAAAAAGTTGAAGACGAGAATGGGGTAACATCACTTAAAGTTACCGACAATCAAATTTTTAAGATGAGTGGTAAGGAGTTCAGAACAAGTCTTGAGCAGGACAGACTTGACGGCGTTAAACACAAGGTCGAGATTGTTTATGAAAAGCCTGAGAAGTTCCAGATAAATGGAATTTACATTCTTGCTGATGGCAGAAAGGCTTGGACTTTTGCTGAAAAGACCAATTAAAAATTTGACTTTTTAAATAAAATATAATATAATATTATTACAATATTAAAAAGGAGCGATTTTAAATGGCTGATACATATGAAATAATCTGTGAAGAGTGCGGTAAGCCTTTTGATTCAGTTGATGAAGAGGCTACACTTTGCCCTGAGTGCTGGAGTGCTTTAATCTCAGAAATGGGAGATGGAAAAGATGGAGGTAATTCATAATTATAATGAAGTTTCTAATTTAAGAGGTATTGTTAGTGGTATATATAAAATAACTTATTTACCATTAAATAAATCTTATATTGGAAAAAGTACCGATATTTATAAACGTTGGAGACAGCATTTGTATCGAGATAATAAATCGAATAAAGATTTCCATTATCTCTTATGGGAAGAGCCACAGAATTTTTCTTTTTCTATATTAGAAGAGTGTGATGTCTCAATAATAGATGAAAGAGAAAAACATTGGATTGCTTACTATGATACAAAAAATGAAGGATTTAATTTAACTACAGGCGGAGAATGTGGAACTCATTATGATTATGATTATGACGAAATTGTAAATATTTATAAACAAAATGGTTATAATGCTGTATTGACTTCAAAGATAATTGGATGCAATAGAGAAACAGTAATAAAGGCGATTTCAGCGAAAAATGTTAGAAGAACTTTAAAAAGAGCCATTAAATGCTTAGATAAAAAAGGTAATTTAATAAGAACTTTTAATTCGATTGCTGAAGCGTCAAGCGCAATGGGAATAGATGGTTCTTCAATAAGTGCTGTTTGTAAGAAAAAGAGAAAAAGTGCAGGTGGTTTCATCTGGGTATATCAGGAAGAAGGCGAATAATGGAGATAATAACTTCATACTTTTATCAAATAAGATTTTTTACTCCTAATATTATTCCATTAAGTATGGCGGTTTTTGACCCTGCTTGGTATCATATCAACGGAGACTATAAGTCAACTTACGTTGATAAGAATGGTGTCCTTATCGGTTGTAGAGCGGACCCATTCGTATCAGACTTTCAAAATATGGCTGAATGTGGCGGCAAGACCTGTAAAGCAGACCCACATAGTTGTGCGTTTCTGCGTGATTATTATTTACAGCTCAAGTGCCTTGATTACAGAGAAATGATGGAGAGGTTCGAGAGCATTGGTCATCGAGTAAAAGACTTCTTACAATTTAAAGAAGACCCCGTTGCCGCCCTAATCGTTTATGAGAAACCAGAACAATTATGTTCAGAAAGACTCATTATACAGAAATGGTTTAACGACCATGGCTATGAGATAAAAGAGTTTTCAAAAAATTGACTTTTTTCTGATTTTATGTTATAATATTTATAGTGATTGAGAAAATCAGTCACAATTTATTTCCCCATCGTCTAATGGTAGGACGCTTGCCTTTGAAGCAAAGAATAGGGGTTCGACTCCCTTTGGGGAAACCAATATCATAATGGTCTGGCATAGCCATCTTGAAAGTATGCCCCTTTCCTTTCTTTAATGGGACGTTAGTACAATGGTTAGTGCCCTCGGCTCATAACCGAGCTTATCTGAGTTCGAATCTCAGGCGTCCCACCAGTAAGTTAATAATGTGCCTGTAGTTCAGTTGGCATAGAACACCTGACTTTTAATCAGGGGGTCATGGGTTCGAGTCCCATCAGGCACACCAAACTAAGATGCTATCAGCAATTATATGACAAGTCCAACCCTGCAGAACGACGGTTCGACTCCTCGGCGGCGCGCCATTTATATGCGTCGTTAGTTTAACGGTAGAATGGCGGGTACGTCAAACAAAAGCATCTTGATAATGCGGTCGTAAGCCTAATTTGGTAAGGCAGCGGTTTGCTAAACCGTGAGTAATCGAGCAATCGGTGTGGGAGTTCGAGTCTCCCCGACCGCGCCATAATGATTTCTTAAAAGTAATTTTGAGGTCTGGATTTTTTACCGCAATGTTAGTCAGAATTAAATGAGGAAACGCGGCTCTATCAAAATTACTGTTAAGAGGTCATTATGACCTTTACCCGCTGTGCGGGGTCGTAGAAATACGATAGCTCATCCACCACGTGTGGAAAGAGTTCCTTAGTACGTTATGCTTTTCGTATAGCGTTCTATGATTATTGCCGCCCATCTCGGGGCGTGCCCCTTCTCCATGGTAGCCCTCTTGTGTGGGAGTAAATCACGATGTGACTGTGGATATAATACGAGGATTGACGTACAAGCAAGGGTCCTTATTTAAAAAGCAAAGAGGTGAAACACAATGAAGAAGGCTATTTTAGCTTGTCTTATGGCAGGCGCTATGGCTGTAACTTTTGTTTCTTGCGATACATCAAAGGATAGCGGAAGCAACAGTGAAACCACAACAGTAGTTACAACAGAAGTTGAAACAACAGAAGCTGAAACAACTGAAGCTACAACAGTAGCAGAGGAGACAACTGAGGCTACCGAAGAAACAACTACTACCACAGAAACTGAGGCAGAAGAGACTACAACAGAGACAACTACAACAACTGCTGTAGCTTAATAAGCACTCAAAGATTTGACAATTTTTATAAAATATGTTATAATTATTTTATAAGAATGAAAGACGCATTCAGCTATCATTTCTTACAATAGAACACTTAAAATGTTTAAAAGGTAAATGTAAAAGCGTCTTGGAGAATTTTGCCGCTTCGTTTAGTTGGCGAGGACAACGGACTCTAACTCCGTCTTACTGGGTTCGATTCCCAGAGCGGCAACCATAATTCTCCGTCGTCAAGAGGCTTAAGACAGCAGTCTCTAAAACTGCCACTCCTTGGTTCGAATCCAAGCGGAGAAACCAACGTCTTGAAAGGAGGTCTGTCCGATGCAGTACCTAATAGTTGTTTGTGTAACTGTGTTTCTTTGGAAGCTCATAGAAGTTATGCCAGACATCATCGCCGCAACCCATGACAAGAAGAAGACAGACCCCTACAAAGACAATCATTATTAAAAATTTGACTTTTTTCTTTAGATATGATATAATATTTATGTACTTAAAAAATAACAAACAATGTGGGATTCGTATAACGGTTAGTATTCCTGTCTTCCAAACAGGCGATGGGAGTTCGATTCTCCTATCCCACACCAGTGCCATTATTTAATGGCATTGTAACTTAAATGTTACTGGTTGCGGCGAGACTTGTCAAGGAAAAGACGTTAAAACCCCACGAGGAAGTGGTTTAAATTCCCTTTACACCCTCGCTGAGAGAAAGCGAATCACCAAATATTCTCTACAGTTGAGTTGAGGTTTACTCATTGGACTGTTTAAAACCACAAAAACCAAATTGGGCAGAGACCCATCACAGACCTGCCCGACTGTGTGATGGCAGTATAAATCCGTGTATTGGCTGGCACGGCAGCGGTTACGTACATTACCGTGAGTACGATAGGCACGCAATGTCCATTCGGGGAAGTACCGATAAAATTACGACATCTACTGCTGACGATGTAAAAGGGAAAATTTCTTGGTTATGAACATACCTAAATCAAGTGGTTAAGCGGCGCGTTTACTGCGTTAGTGTGGGAACCTGACGACATTACAATGGTCCATAACTTGTGTTGGTTATGGCGGCGATTAGAATAGTCGCCCGTTGTCACGGCAAATTATTCACATAGCTACAGCTCAGTGGCTTTATAACTAATGAGATTAGGTTGAAATTCCTTTCAGCAACTGGCGATGGAGGGGTTCGAGTACCCTGTCTCCTGTGTGCAGGAGATGTGGCGGCACCCAAGATTGTTGAAGAAATACTCTCAATTAAGTCGACCTTCACGTGGTGAGAGTGCTTGCGAAATGACTTAGAAATCAAAAATTTGACATTTTTTATAATTTATGTTATAATAATTATAGAAAATAAAGAGAACGCGCGGTGGTGCAAAGGTAGCATAACGGAGTCATTATCCGTTGATATAGGTTCGAGTCCTGTCTGCGCAACCAAATAAAGATGTGTCAGCAACTTTTTCTTTAAAATTTTAACGCCGCTATTTTAAATTCCTCTCGGCGTTATGGTGTAATCTGGTAGCACAGCCCCAAAAAGGGGACGGTAAGGTTCAAATCCTATGAGAGGTAAAAGCACATCTTGATAAATCGCGCCATCTTCTAACAGGTGTAGGAAGTAGCCCTTTCAAGGCTAAAATGCGAGTTCGAGCCTCGCTGGCGTGACCATTAAGATATATCAGCAACTCACTTTTGTAGGTTCAATTCCTATCTCCCCAACCAATTATATTGGGGAGACTGCCCCGCGGTAAAAGGGGTTATATCTTGTAGCCTATTTAATAGGCTTATCGGCGAGTAGCGCAACAGGCAGAGGCAATGGACTTAAAATCCATTCAGTGTGGGTTCGAATCCCATCTCGCCGACCATGGGGCATTAAGTGCGTGATAATTTTGGTGATTGGTTATCTTGTAGCGCCCCTAAAATCACCATTTAAATCGGGGATTAGCTCAGTTTGGTAGAGCGCTCGCCTTGGGAGCGAGAGGCCGTGGGTTCGAGTCCCGCATCTCCGACCAGATAAGACTCAGCAGCAACTCTGAAAGTTTTTTGGGCATATAAAAACACAAGATGAGTCTTGATAAATCGGCGTGTGGCGGAATTGGCAGACGCGCCAGCCTAAGGAGCTGGTGTCCTTCGGGACGTGTGGGTTCGAGTCCCACCATGCCGACCAGAGAATACGTGCGACCACATATAGCGGTCTGTGGTGCCGCGGCACGTATTATCACCACTAAGACAGTCCAGCAATTCTTTAAAAGCATTTGAATTTTAATCAAAAGGTAGCTAACATAACTGTCTTGAATATTTGAATATAAAGGAGAGATTAACCGTGATTACCGAGAAGATATTTACTCGTGGTAATGGTGAGAAGGTTCGTTATTCACAGATAGGCTCTATTGTAGCCGACTACATCGCAAAGGCACCTAATGCCTCATACGAAATAACTGTGGGTACAGATAGCCAGAACCACAAGTGCACAAGAATGGTGGAAGTAATTGCTGTTCACCGTATCGGTGATGGCGGCATTTTCTTCTATCGCAAGCAAGATATACCAAAGATAAGAGTTCTTAAGACTAAGATACAGGAAGAGACTTCTCGTTCTATTGAGAACGCAACAGGTTTCGTAGACGCTCTTGCTTATGCTCTTATCGACTATGATATTGACCTTGAGCAAATGTCTAATGACGGAAGATTTACTTTCGCTGTCCACGCTGACATTGGTCACGCAGGTAAGACAAATCAGCTTATTACTGAGATTACCTCTTGGATTAAGACTTGTGGCTTCGAGGTTGCTATCAAGCCAGATAGCTACGCTGCATCTGGTATCGCAAACAGAATTACAAAGTAACGAATATCGAGGGAAGGGCATAGTAAATTAAATACTGAGATAGTAGAAATACGTAGCGAAGGTGCTTAATTTACGCTGGTAAGGAAAGTAAGTAGTGGGTTGCCTATATTCGTTATCATAAATTTTCGGAGGGCGGCACAATGGAAAGAGATAGAGCATACTATCGTTATCAGAGAAGACAACACATAGCTCGCAAGAGACATATCATTGATGAAACTCATCATTGGTTTTGTGATTGCGACGGAAAGTTAGCCAAAGGTAAAATTCATTGTTCCTGCTGGATGTGTGCCTTCAATCATCCTAAGAGTGGCTGGAAGCAGGTTACATATTCCGATATGAAAAGAATTGAAAAGCTTGATTACTCTGAATAGGAGTATCTGGCTGCTTAATAGGGACTACACGTTGTTCTTGTAGTTTAAAAGAAGGAAAGAGTCGCTCTCTTGAAATCAAAGGATACGCCCAACCCTATTTCAATGCCGACATAGCCCAATTGGTAGAGGCGATAGCCTTAGGAGCTATTCAGTTAGGGTTCGAATCCCTATGTCGGCACCATCGGGTTTCGGATATGGGTTAGGGCACGAGAGGTTTCGCGAACCTTAAGGTCTTTACTCCGAAGAAAATACCTCGAAAGAGGAACTGCGAGTACTTGACTCCGATAAGCATACCCGAACCAATTAAAGACTCTTCAGCAATATTCCTTTCCAGAATAGACAAAGTGGCTAAGTCATACGACCTAAAATCGTACATATGGGGGTTCGAGTCCCCCTTCCGGACCGCAAGGTATAGAGAGTCTTGATAATCTCGGTTTAACTCAGCGGCGAGAGTGTCTCCCTTACAAGGAGAAAGTCATAGGTTCGAGTCCTATAACCGAGACCAAGTAGGAATAGTTATGTTCAGTGCTATTGTCTACAGCTAACTCCACTGTGTGGAGGCAGATTTGGTTTTATTTAACCCTGCCGACTTGGGTTAAAGTCGGAATTGATGTGGTGAGTAGCTTAATGGTAGAGCGCATGGTTGTGGCCCATGAAGGTGTGAGTTCGAATCTCATCTTTCCACCCAATAGGTGATAGTCCTATAAGATGAATTACTTCCATCTATGGTCGCCGTGGTCCAAATCGGTGAGGTAGGGTAATATGCCGAAACCGAGGTGACCAACTATCGGGGCGTGACGTAACTGGTAAACGTGCGTGACTCAAAATCACGATTCTGTGGGTTCGAATCCCACCGCCCCGACCAATAAGGCAGTTCAGCAAAACACTTAAAACTTTTTCTTTTTTGCACAAAGGGGGATGTGGGTTCGAGTCCCACCGTGGCGTTCGCGTCGCGTAGCTCAATTGGTAGAGTTTATAAGTATAACTGTCTTGATAATGCCGCGGTAGCTCAACTGGTAGAGCGCAAGCCTGAAGAGCTTGGCGTAGTAGGTTCGACTCCTGCCCGCGGCACCAATAAGATACGTCAGCAAACCAAATATTTGCGTTGTGGAGCACGTACAGTGTAGGTGCAAATCCTACCTCCCCGACCATTATCGGGGAGTAGCCCAAGTTAGCAGAGGCGCGTTATAATCGTATCTTGATAATGCCGTGGTACCTTAGTGGGGAGGAGGCGCGCTCTTGAAAAGCGTCGGGCTGAAAGGCTCTGAGAGTTCGAATCTCTCCCACGGCGCCAGTTATTCGCAAGGATAGCAAGCCCGTGCAGGGAGATAAGCACTATTAGTAAGGGCAGCGTTATGACGTTGCCCTTATTTTTCTCAAATTTTGACAAATTTTATAATTTATGTTATAATAATTATAGAATTTAAAGGAAAGGAAGAAAGCTAATGACAGCTATTCTAAACGAAAAGAATGAAGTAACGGAAAAGGTCATTCACATAATGATTACCAATAAGTGTAATCGTAATTGTCCTTTCTGTTGCAACAATCAATATAGCGTAAACAATATTCCTTATGTCGAAGAAGAGGAACTTCAGAAAGCAGAAACAATCTTTCTTACGGGCGGCGAGCCGTTTGCTTATGCAGACCCTTGTATGACAGCCGCAACGTTAAAGGGTATATATTCCAACATAAAGAAAGTTGGCGTTTACACTAATGCCTATGAGCTTTATGAGTATCTCATTCTTCGTGAGAAGCCCCTTTGGGAGATTGATACATTAACAATATCTATAAAAGACAATCGAGACAAAGGAGCCTTTAATAAGTGTCTTGCTGATTTTCCTGCTATTGTAACCAGAAAGTCCCATAGGGTTTATACTTTTGTGGGAAAAGAAGGTATAGAGCAAAGACCTTGGTTTAATATTTATGAGAGAACTTGGCAGAAAGATTTTGTAGCGGCACCTGATTCAATTTTCCGTAGAGCAAAAGTCTTTTACGAAGACATAAACAATTGAAAATTTGACAATTTTTATAAATTGTGATATAATATTTAAGTAAGATAAAAACAGCAAACAAAAATAATTATCTTGAAGGAGAGATGTGTAATGAGTAATTTCGTAAACGCAGCTAAGTCAATGGCTAATCAGACCCTCACCGAAAATGGTGGACTCGCATATAGTTCAACAAATGGCGGCGCTCTTCTTGACATCTATGCAAAGATAGGTGGTATGAGAAAGAGAGATGCTTCCGCTATAATCAGAGACTGGAAGGCAGCAAGACAGGAGAACCCTACTCTTGCAGATAACCTTATCCTTTACGCTCGTAACATCAGAGACTGTGGTCTTGGCGAGAGACGTATCGGTCGTATTCTGCTTGCAGAACTCGGTCGTATCGACGCTCAGAAGATTGTCCGCAATCTTCAGACCATTGTTGATACAGGTAGATGGGATGACCTCTTCATCTTCCTTGATGGAAAGTATCCTGTAATTGAGGCAAAGGTATGGGAGTTCATCTCCAAGCAGCTTCGTGCTGATGCAGAGGGTATGGCTAAGAACCAGCCTATCTCCATCCTTGCTAAGTGGATGCCATCTATCAATACTTCTTCTCAGGAGACTCGTAAGCTTGGTCGTAGAGCTTGTCGTTACCTCGGTCTTACCGAGCGTACTTATCGTAAGACTCTTGCAAAGCTTCGTGCACACATCGGCGTTGTTGAGACAAAGATGTCTGCTGGTAAGTGGGATGAGATAGACTTCGAGTCTGTTCCATCTGTTGCAATGAGCAGATATATCAAGACTTACAACAAGCGTTGTCAGGAGAGATTCGCAGCTTACAAGGCTTCCCTTGAAAAGGGCGAGGCTAAGGTAAATGCTTCTACTCTTTACCCATACGACATCGTGTACAAGTATATGTATGGTAACTCTCGTTATCATTTTGACCCTGTAGACGAGGCTCAGTGGAAGGCTCTTCCTAACTACGTTAGCGGAGAGTACGATGTTGTCGTAATGGCAGACGTATCTGGCTCTATGTCAGGTCAGCCTATGGCAACTTCTGTTGGTCTTGCAACTTACTTCGCTCAGCGTAATAAGGGTGCATACCACAACCTTTATATGACATTCACTAACAATCCTCACTTCATATCCCTTGAGGATAGCTGGGGACTTGAGGAGTGTCTTAGAAAGGTAATGTCAACTGACATGGGTTACAACACTAACCTTGATAAGGCTTTCGAGCTTATCTATAAGACTGCTGTAAGAACCCGCGAGGTTCCTAAGGCTCTTGTAGTTATATCAGACGGTCAGTTCGACTACGACGTACGCCCAGACACTGCTGACTCCATCGTCGGTAAGTGGAACAAGAAGCTTCGCGAGGCTGGTCTCCCTGAGACTAAGGTCGTAAGCTGGAATGTTGAGGCACGTCAGGACAACTACATCGGTACTATCTACGATAACATCAGTTACTGCAGCGGTTCTGGTGTAGGTCCATTCAATGACCTTAGAGAACTCATCGAGTGCAATGCTTATGAGGCTATGGTCAAGATACTTTCTAAGGATGTATATTCTTGGAAGTAATGAAAATGTTGTATGAGTGGGAGTAAAATCCCACTTATAAATACAACAGTACGAGGGCAATAGTCTTCGTATTGATTTACGAGAGAATGGACGTAGAGCAACGTCCTATAAATAAAGAAAGCTCACTGAGCAAGATGAGGACGTGGCGCCGCGTCCTCGTTAAAATAAAAAATGGTTTCGGCTTCTATCAGCAATCTTCTATAATAGATTTGATATGAATTTAGATAACAGGAGGTCACCTATGGTCTTCGGACAGGGTGACGGCGAATCCGATGCGTCGGAAACGTCATAGTAAAATTCCCATATCTGAAATGGTATGGTACTGGTTAGTCACCATGACGACTTGCTTATAGGTATAAGGAACCTATCCCCCTTCAGGGTAACGGAAGGAAAAGTCTGGTGGACCCAGCAGGAAGTCGAGTTCTTATATTACGATTGCATCAGCAACTATTTTTGAACAATCAAATGATAGTAGAACAGTTAAGGAAGCATTGCGCTATACTTTACAGTTTTAAGCCGACAGTCAAGGCTATTGACTGGCAATCGTGTTCTTAAAAACTACCGTTTTAAAAGAGTAGACGTTAGTCTGCTCTATTTTTTTTATATGGAGGAATTGTAATGGGGCTCATTAACCATATTCAATACCAGTATCTTGCATATTGGATTGATAAGGCAAGTTGTAATGGGTATAGCGGCGTAACAATATATTTTAACGCATATATCCCACCATTATCTTCTGAAATTAAGGATGAACTTAAACTAAGGCAAATAAAAACCTGTGAAGGCTGGGGCGGCGAATGGCGTAAACCCAAACCGTGGATTAGATTTTACTGGTCTGGAGAGGGTAGATGTGACCTTATAGTGCCGCCGTACAAAATTTTCTAAGAGTCAAAGCTATAAAAGCTTTGACTTTTTTTATTATATATGATATAATATTTATAGAAAGTGAAAAGGAGTGATAATTATGATAGCAATTTTATTTACGGCGGCACTGGCAATCTTTATGCTCTGGTATCTTATTATCTATTTTGATGAAGATATTGAGTCTGAAGAGGATACAAAAAAGGCAACAGATTTCCTCAAAAGCACTGGTATGGGGATAAAGTTTACAGTTGATGATGTCAAGCAGACATTTAAGGAGGACTAATGATACATAAATTGGAGGTTGACCGATTGAGAACATTAATGATATGGTTTTTTGCAAAGCCTGAAGATGGGGACACTCCTATAAGCCCTATAAATCTTTATGAGCTGTCTGAGGAAGAAGACTTCGGTGATTATATCGACAAGTGGATATCAGACCACCCTTTTGATATAAATGCGGTTGCATATAAGCAGCACAGAATAGTTGTTACATCTTATCGGACTGCCTTTGAAGATAGCTGGACCTGGATTCCCGATGATGCAGATTGGGAGGATTATGGAATAAAGGAGGGAGACGAATGATAATTACACATGGTGACGTTTTAAATACAGACTGTTGGATTATTGCCCATCAGGTCAACTGTCAGGGTGTAATGGGCGGCGGCTTAGCAAGACAAATAAAAGACCGTTATCCCGATGCTTATATTAACTATCGTGAATACATCGAGGACTATAAAGACTGCAACGGGACAGTGCCGCTCGGCACAATTTTAGAGACGCGGCACGGCGCAAGAGAAATATGGCACGTTTTCGGACAAGAGTTCTACGGAACAGATAAACAATATACAGACTATGAGGCTGTTGAAGCAGCTTTCAAAACAAGGATAAGAGATTATCGTTGTGAGCATCACGTTCAAGAAGTTCAAATTCCAATCGCAATTCCACTTTATTTCGGCTGTGGTCTTGGTGGCGGCGACTGGTCAGTAATGAAAAGTTACTTGGAACAGATAGAACAGGACGAAGATGTCTTGTTTATCGCTTACAAATACAGTTAAAAATTTGACTTTATAAATAATCTATGATATAATATTATTATAATAAAGGAAAGGAGAAAAAGAAAATGGACGAGAAAGTGATAATGCCAGAAGAGGAGCTTATGCACGTTGCAGTTAAGGAGCTTCAGAAAAAGGGTTACAATGTAATCTTTATCGCTCTATATGGCGCTCAGAACTACAATCTAAAGCGACCTAAGAGTGACTATGATTACAAGGCAGTTGTCGTTCCTTCATTAAGGGATATTGTATTTAACTCAAAGCCTGTAAGCCTTGTCGAAGAAATGCCTTTCGATGGTCAGGTCGACGTTAAGGACGTTCGTCTTATCGTTGACCAGTGGAAGAAGGGCGCATCTAACTTCGTAGAGCTTCTTTACTCAGACTGGTTCTGGGTAAATCCAGATTACAGCCCTATGTTCTGGTTTATTCTTAATAGGGACGCTATTGCACACGCAAATGAAGAGTCTGCATTAAAGGCTATTGTCGGTCAGATTAAGGAAAAGTTTAATGCTCTTGACCACCCTTATCCAGTTCAGGTCGAGGAAGTTGAGAAGTATGGTTATGCTTCAAAGCAGCTCTCTCACGAAATGAGATTGCTTGCTATGCTTTCAAGATTTAAGCAGGAAGATTATGCATACATTCTTAACCCATTTAAGGGTTCAGACTTGAATATGCAGAAGTACTGGGGTGAAATTCTCGGTGTTAAGGACAGACAAATCAACTACTCTGCGGCTCAGGCTAAGGACCTCGGTAAGCGTATTGTTGAAGAGGCAGATGCTTGGCTCGCTAAGTACAGAGAAGAGGGTCTAAACTTTGACCAGTCTGTTTTTGACAGTATGGACGAGCAGAAGTTCCTCATCATTAAGCGTGCGCTAAGCGACGAAATCTGGAGGAATGAGAATGTACAGTAAATACCCTACTATGCCATAGACCTATAAACTTATAGGTTGGGGCACAAATTCAGAGGGCGAGAAAATTCAAATTGACTTCGGAGAAGTTTCAGACCTAAAAGTTGAAACTTCTTACGATTCAGTTTGTTCCTGCAGCGGTATGCTTGAAATGCCGTGGTAGACCAGCAAAAGTATATCAGTATCATTTAGCACACCAGCTTTTAATCTTGAAGTATTAACAGGAAAGAAGGAGGAAGAAATGGCCAAAGGCAATTTTATTGCAGCTATCTTCCCTAATAGAGACGGTAATTATAGCGCCGACGCAAAGGTTTATTACTATGAAATCGCTACACTTAACGGCTTAGCTGTTGGTGATAAGATTAAGGTATTAACCAATGCTCGTGTAGCTCAGCATTTATCAGATGTTGATTCCGTATCTATGGGAGCAGTTAAGAAAGACCCTTATGGTGATAGCTGGATTCAGGTCTTAGAGATATTCCGAGACGTTAATTACAAGTGTATGCCTGTTGAACTTGAGGCTCTTAGCGCACTTGGTGCATGGTCTAAAATTATAGATTATGACATCAAGAAGTGTGAGCCAATATATGTTAAATATGACCCTGCTTCAGTTTATGTGAAGAAAGAGGACGTAATGTCAATAGGCGATGTAAATTCAGAGCCTAAAATAGTGTTCAAGAATGGCACAAGTATAGAAGTTATTAAGGAGGAAAAATCAATGAATATGAAAAAGTTAATGGGCGACTTTATGTTTGGTAAGGTAGATACAAATACTATTAAGTATTCTTTCAACGGTATCGCTTTCAAGGCAGAAGATGGCGTAACATACAATGTATACAATGAGGACGGTTCGCTTACTAATGTATCTGACATGGTAATGGACGTTCCTATTTTTGCAATGCCTGTTTCTAAGGCACAGCTTGCAGTTGGTGATGTAATTCTTCACCCTGCTGACAGAACTCCTCTTATCGTAAAGGAGAACGCAAAGACAACTATCGTTGCTGTTGAGCCTAAGACTAATGAAATCAAGACTTTCGCACCTAAGAAGTCTATCTTCGGTTTCGATTTCTACACTAAGATTATGACACCTATGGATATGTTCGGCGGCACAAATGCAAATGCTGAGAATCCATTCGGTAACATACTTCCTTTCCTTATGTTCAGCGACGGTAATACAGATATGAGCTCTATGCTTATGTTCTCTATGATGAACGGCGCTAATGGCGGCACAATGGATATGAATGCAATGCTTCCTTTTCTTATGCTCAGCGATAAGTCTGGCGGCGACAATAAGGATTTTTTGATGGCAATGCTTATGGCAAAGGGGTTCGGCGTCCAGAAGGACTCAGGCTCAAAGCCCAACGAAAACTGAAGCGACAACTGAAACGTAATATTTAACTATAAAAGCGGAGAGTCAATAAAAAATTTGACTTTCCGCTTATTTTATGTTATAATATATATAGAAAATCAGTTAAAGGAGAAAGGAAAATGAAATATAATTTCGGTGTTCTCAAAGGTCAGAATTTATGGTTCTGCTTTGAAGTTGATGGCGAACATAAAGATATTGCTATTAATGACATACAGAAAGTAAAACAGACAAAACAGAATTATACTTTCTATGGCATTGACAGAGTTTTTACTATTCATAAATCTATCTTTGATTATATGTCATTACGCTGGTGGAAAGAAAGATTAATATTCTCATATACATATCAGAGAAGAATCAATGGCTTTGTTGGCTTTACGATGTTCGATGTTTATGGTTTCCCAGTTGAATTAACTGAAGAAATTCTTAATGAACAGGGATATGAACTTGATACTGTTGGTTTCGATATTCTTCGGAAGCTTCAGCGAGAAATGAATAAGTCAACTTTCAAAAACAAAAACGCTTTCCAGTAAGGAGGACTAAATGGAGTTTACAATAATGAAATTAAAGGATATTCCTTTTACTATCCTTGAAAAGTATAAGAAGGAGTTTATACTTCCTATCAACACAGAAGTAAACTCCGCAATTTACATTAAGCCTACTGAAGCAGATAAAAACGTGCAGATACATGATATGACTAAGCTCATTGGTATGACTAAAATTGCTGTAGTAATACTTGACGTTGATGATATGTTCATTAAAGAAGAAAGCTTTACTCCATACCAATACGGCTCTATTTGTCATCGTAGAAACGTAATTTTATCTAAAGAGGGTCGTCGTGTTGCTAAGACTTTCAGAGATTACCTTACAGAAGTTAATATGTTCAGAGAGATAATCCATACACCAGAGACACTGGTCTTCGGAATGTGTCATTCTGGTCTGGTGTACTAAGGAGGATATAATGGGAAGAGAAAGATATTATGACGGCACACGTTATTATAAATGTCAAACCTGCGGACTTGTCTTTACTGAAAAATTTACCATTGACAAAGTAGATTTCGAGCCGCAGGTCAGAGATATGGGACCGCCAAATGTCGGTAAACATAAGAGATGTCTGGGTTTACCAATTAGCGGAGACGATATTTTTTATGGTATTGGCGACCTTATTGGCATCGGTGTAAAAGATTTTGAGGAGACTAAGTAATGGAAAGATGTCCTTATTGTAATAATGAAATGACAATCTCTAAAAAGCAGGAAGAGATAATCGGAATGGCTTCATATTTTTACTGGACTATAAAATGCAGGACACATAACTGTCCAATGTCAGTTAAGATGTATGAAGTTATCAATGTAAAATCAAGCAAAGAAGCTATCGAAAAATGGAATAAGTGGGCGCGGAAAACAAGAAAAGATATGGAGGTAGCTAATGGGCAAGGGAGATTACAGAAAGGTAAATGAATGTTGGGATGGAGAGGGCGGCAGCCGTTCTTCTCTTAACAATTTTTATGGTGAGGCGGCACAGAACAAACCTTCAACAGGTAAGAAGAAGGTAAAAGAAAAGACTAAGAAGTCAGACCATAAGCATGATTATGAGAAAGTTCTCATTAACTATGACGATTGGCACGGTCTCTGCGTTGGCAGATTATGTCGTATCTGTGGTAAACTTGTATGCGACAGAACTACTGTTTGTCTCCCGACAAATAATGGTTATTATCGAGCAATAGATGATGATGAACTTCTCAAACTCCCTGAGTACAAGGACCTAAGAATAATTAATGGCGGAAAATTCATATAAAAATTTGACATTTTTTATATATTATGATATAATATATATAGAAAATGAGGAAAGAGGTAAAAAGAAATGAAAAAGTATGTAGACATCGAGCGTTTCAAGGAGAAGTATGATACCGTCTTTTCAATCGGCGAGCAGGTAACGATTACCGAGAAGGTTGACGGTTCAAATGCATCATTCACATATGACCCCACAACAAATACAGTTCTTGCGTTTTCTCGTAAGAACCAGCTTAATGAGGCTAACACACTTAACGGTTTCTGGAACTGGGCACAGCAGCTTAATGTTTCTCAGATTGATATGCTTACACAGCACGGTAGATATGTAATCTTCGGCGAGTGGCTTACAAAGCATACAATCAAGTACCCTGAGACAAGATACAAGAACTTCTATATGTTTGACGTATGGGATACTCAGACAGAGGAGTACCTCCCTCACGAGGATACTTATGCAATCTTCAAGGGACTTGAGAACGCAGTACAGCTTACTCAGCAGGTAATTTACTTTGTTCCTATCTTCTACACAGGTGAGTTCAGAGGTTGGGATAGTGTTTACCAGCTTGTAGGTCAGACTATGCTCGGCGCGGAGCCTTGTGGTGAGGGTGTTGTTATTAAGTCTCAGGATAGACTTGATAACAAGAACAGCAGAACTCCTTCATACCTCAAGATTGTTGCAGAGAAGTTCTCCGAGGTTCATCAGGACCATCACAAGTCTGTAGACCCAGAGGAGCTCAAGAAGAGAGAGGCTGAGAGACAGTATGTAGCAAGTGTTGCAACTGCTCGTAGAGCTGAGAAGTGTCTCCAGAAGCTTGTTGATGAGGGTCAGCTTAGACCTGATTGGGACGAGCACGATATGGGAGCAATCGCAAAGGTACTTCCTAAGATGATGTATGAGGATTGCCGCAAGGAGGAGCCGGAGGTTGTTGCAGCTTGCGAGAACTTCGGTAAGATTTGCGGTAGCCTTACAATGACATACGTAAGAGATATGCTTAAGAGCAGATAAGGAGGGCCCATATGGATATTAATGTAAAGGTAACATTCACAGCTCCTTCCGCTGAAGGACTCAGCGGCAATACAGAGCATAAGTCATGGACATATCTTACAGCTAAATCAGAAAAGGAACTCGATAACGTTATCGAGGGCGTCCTTACTGACTTCGTGATGAAGACAGGCGTAAATAGAGATATGGTTACAATCGCAAAGGAGTACGATAATGACACTGGAGAATCTGATAGCGGTTCTTGAGGCTTTCGCCGAAGTAAGTATCCGTGTGACTTTTCATGACGATGTTCTTTTTGAGGGCATCGCCATTGGAAATAAATCAAAATGGGTTGAATATGCTCAACGCAGAGTAAACCTAATACAAAATCGGAATGGAGTGTATTACATCTATGTATAAGAAGCTCACAGAATGGGAAATAAGGATTATGATAGAGACGAGTCCGCATACCGCGGCCGCCTATATCAGAGATTTAGAGCGAAAGCTCGAAGAAGCACAGAAGATGGCTCAAGCCTATAAGGACTTGACCACAGGTAACTTGACAATAACGCCAGACCATATCGACGGCTGACGTTTAAATATTAAGGAGGATTTCAACTATGGGATTTATTTTAGCAAATCTTGGCATCATTCTCGGCGGTCTCGCCATTCTCTTATTCATCGTAGTTATAGCGACGGGTTATGTAAAGGCTCCGCCAGACACCGCATTCATCATTTCAGGTCTTCGTAAAAAGACCGTCATCGGTAAGTCATCTATCAAAATTCCATTCCTTGAAAGATTGGATAAGTTAACTCTCCAGTTAATTCAGATAGACGTAAAGACTTCAAACTCAGTTCCAACGGCAGACTACATCAACGTTATTGCCGACGGTAACGTAAACGTAAAGGTATCCAGCAATCCAGAACTTTTATCAATCGCGGCAGAGAACTTCCTTAATAAGGACGTCTCAGACATTGCAAAGGTAGCACGAGAAGTGCTTGAAGGTAATATGCGTGAAATCATCGGTCAGATGACCTTGGAAGAAATGGTAAATGACCGTAAGAAGTTCGCAGAAAAGGTTGCGGAAAATGCAAGTCCTGACTTCAAGGCTATGGGTCTTGAAATTATTTCATTCAATGTTCAGAATTTCTCTGATGAGCAGGGACTTATCGAGAACCTTGGTATTGATAATACCGTAAAGATTCAGAAGAAGGCGGCAATCGCTAAGGCAGATGCTGAAAAGGAAATCGCAATCGCTCAGGCTAAGGCACAGAAGGATGCCAACGATGCACAGGTTGCGGCAGACACAGAAATCGCTAAGAAGAAGAATGAGCTTGCTATTCAGAAGGCAGAACTCAAGAAGCAGGCAGACATCAAGAAGGCAGAAGCCGACGCCGCATACCAGATTCAGGAGCAGGAACAGCGTAAGACTGTTGAGACTACAACCGCTGATGCAAACCTTGCTAAGCTCGAAAAGGAAATCGAGTTAAAGGAGCGTAACGTAGCCATCACCGAGAAGGCTCTTGAAGCAGAAATCAAGAAGAAGGCAGAAGCAGAGAAGTACGCAAGACAGCAGGAAGCTGAGGCTCGTCTCATCGAAACACAGAAGGCGGCAGAAGCAGACTTGTTCGAGCGTCAGAAGTCAGCAGAAGCTAAGAAGAACGAAATCGAGCGTCAGGCAGAGGCTCAGAAGGTTCAGGCAGAGCGTGAAGCAGAAGCTAAGAAGGTCGCTGCAGAAGCAGCTCTTTATGAAGAGCAGCAGAAGGCAGAGGCACGTAAGGCAGCAGCTCTCGCACAGCAGGCAGCTATGGAAGCTGAAGCGGCAGGTATTAAGGCAAAGGGTGAAGCTGAAGCAGCAGCTCTCCTTGCTAAGGCAGAGGCTGAAGCCGAGGGTATCCTCAAGAAGGCTGAAGCTATGAAGCAGTACGGTGACGCTGCTAAGATGGATATGCAGATTGAAGCACTCAAGGTTTACTTCGAGCAGCTCCCTGCAATCGCTGGAGCAATCGCAGCACCTATGTCACAGATTGACAAAATCACTATGTACGGTGAAGGTAACACAGCTAAGCTCACAGGAGATATAATGACAACCCTCAATCAGGTTAACGATGGCTTAAAGGGCTCAACAGGTATTGACATTCAGTCAATCCTCGGCGGCGTTCTCGGCAGTAAGTTAATCGAGAATAAGGAAGACTAATTTATGAAAGTCAAAGGCGTAAAAACCTTTGACTTTTTTTTTATAATATGATATAATATATATAGAAAATGAGAAAAAGGTATAAATAAAAGGAGGAGCTTGAATGATTTATTTTATTAGCGATTGCCATTTTGGTCATGACCGAGAGTTCGTATTTGGACCGAGAGGTTTTAGCAACATTGATGAGATGCATAAGGCTCTCATTGAAAATTGGAATAAGACTGTTACAGATGAGGACGACATCTATGTCGTTGGAGATTTCTTCCTCGGCACAAATTGGGAGTTCATTAAGAATACTCTCAATACTCTGAAGGGTCGAATTCATCTTATCGTTGGAAATCACGACACTCCCGCTAAGATTACAGAATACACAGCTTGGGATAACATTGTCGAGATTGCTGATGCACTTCGTGTTAAGTATAAGAAGAGAACATTCTTCCTCTGTCATTATCCTACATTCACAGCAGGTCTTGAGCAGGACCCTCATAGAGCAGTAATCAATATCTTCGGTCACACTCATAGCAAAGAGAAGTTCTTCGAGGATAGACCTTATATGTATAATGTGGCGGCAGATGCACATAACTGCACACCTGTTTCTATTGAGCAGATTATTGAGGATTTCAATGCTAAGGTTGATGAGTGTATTGCATACCTTAATGAGGAGGACAAGTAATGGCTGACGGAATTTATAATGCACAAATAGAGTCTACTTGCCTCGGTCTCTACGACGGCACAGGACCATTGTTCTTCTATATAAGAACTATTTTCTATGATGATGAGCACCCTTCTCTTTCAACACCAGACTATTGCTCTGATTTTACAACTCAATTTGGTCATTTCGTTACTCCATCACTTGGACCGACAGAATATATAAGTTATCCCTATACCGATGAGCTAATAAGAGAAACTTTGAAGGTAATCGGTGTAAACAAATGGGAAGATTTACCGAATAAATATCTAAGAATAAAAATCACTGATGGTATTATTACTGACATCGGGCATATTACTAAGAACAAATGGTTCAATATTCGTAAGTTCTTTAAAGAGAAGCCAGAGGTGAAGTGAATGGTTGATGAGACTTACAGCTTTACAAAAGAGGAACTTGATGAACTTGGTTCTTTCTTTAGAGTACACGTTGCAAATGCCAATGATGATGGCAATAGCGGACGATATAAATGCCCAAAGCATTGGATGAAGTTCGTTATATTTGCGCCGCCGCGAGCAGGAATCCTATACAAAGGATTTGTATGTAATTGCGGCTTCGAGTTTTATTTGAGGAAGAAAAAGGAGGGAGAATAAAATGATTAAACCCGCAATCTTATATGAAGCTCAGCTAAAGAAAAAGATTGCTGAGACTTGGTATGACCCAGATTATATGTACTACTATGATACTATCCCTGGCATACCTGATATAGCAGATAAGCCAGATAATCAGTATCAGTTTGTTTCTGTCAATGAACAGGGAGAGGTAGTCGGCTTCTTCTCATACTGGGTATATGAACCTTCAAAGCGTGCAATGAACTTCGGACTGATGGCTTTCAGAAAGCACAACAGAACCTTTATGAAAGATGCTGTTCAGATGTTTAAGGATATGTTCTTGAAGTATGGTATCGAGAGTGCCGAGTGGCGCTGCTATGCAGATAATGAAGAAGCAGTCAAGCTCTATCGTAATATTATAAATCGCTACGGCGGCGTCGAGGTCGGAACTCTCAGAAAGAATGGGGCACCGCAGAACCGCAAGATATGCGATACTATTATCTTTGAAATTATCAAAGAGGACTTAATATTTATATACGATAATCATCATCGTCCTATTGATATAAAAGCAATGTCAGACAAACAAAGAATAGCTAATATCCATGATAAAGCGCACACCTTTTCGATATTAACACAGCGAGATGTTGCAAAGATAGATTTGCTTTATGATAAGTATTGCTTAAAGAACAGGTTAAATAAGGAGGACTAAAATGGGATATAATTATGAAGAGCTTATGGACAAATATAGACGAAACTATAATGACCTGACTGCAGAGGAAATAGATTTCCTTATTAAGGAGTCAAAAGCAAGGTTAATTGCTGGTATACCTATTAGTGTAAATGGCTTCTATCTTGCAATAGAACAAGATTATACCAGTTATGAGTATGGCGATGTAACTGATATTTTGTCACATGGCTGGCTGGTAAGAGAACTTGTTGTCCATATTGACGGTAAGGATTACTATACTCTTGTAGCTTGGAATGACGACTATGGTATTGATGAAGATGATGAGCTCGAATTCAAGGAGGCTGTACGCAAGCAGGTCCTTGTAGAGAGATGGGTAGAGGTGGAAAATGAGAATAGGAATTGATTTAGATAACGTAGTTGTTAATACTACCGAAGCAGTTATCGAGTATTTAAACGAGAGAGTTCCAAACCTCAATCTTAAAATGGAAGATATAAAGGAGTATTGGTTGGAGAGAAATTTACCAGCTGGCTATTCTCTTCTCGTACAGGAAGCCTTTGAATCTAAACATATGTGGAAAAAGGTTAAACTTATCAAGTATGCAAGAAAGTATATTAAGAAACTTTACCAAGAGGGGCACGAAATTTACTTCGTAACCAGCTCTTTACCTGAGAACTTACGCAAAAAGATTAAGCACTTATCTCGTAATCTCAGCTTCTTCCCTGAAGGATACGTTGAAAGTCACACTATAAACATTCGTCAGAAGCAACTTCTTAAACTTGATATATTGCTTGACGATTGTATGGATAATCTTGTGGGAGATATTTCATACACTCCACTTTGTATGGGTTATCCTTGGAATGAAGATGATGGGCGTGTAGGTCACGTATATGGTTGGCCCGAAGCTTATAATGTTATTCACTATATTATTGATGATAAGGAGAAAGAAGCTAATGCATGAATCATTTAAGAATATACCAGTAATAGATTGCCATGATTTGACAGATATATTCTGTGAGGAAATGGGATTACCAAATCATAGACAGATTTGGTATGACCACGTACAACTTACTGAAGCTCAGGCGAGAGATATTGAGATTATCGGCGACATCGTTTGGAGAAATTATGCTCAGATATATGGTAATGAGTCTTTTGAAAGATGTGATAATGACACCTTTTACTATGACAGTGAAGAATATGCAGATGAAGGCGAAAAAGATGCTGATAGAATAAATAAGCTTGCTAAGAAGATAAGTGAGATAGCAGATAAAAAATTCGCTGACGGCACATTTCCAGAAGAATTTTATAACCTTGTCTGGTGGTAAGGAGGAAATCATATGACATTGGAAGAGATAAAAGAAAAATATCACGAGCTCAATGAGGAGTCAATAAGGATTAACAGTGAGCTTTTTCATCTTTCAGAATAGAGACGAGAGATACAGAAAGAAAGATTAAAGCCTTTGGTTGGTAAAGCTTACCGTAATCGTAAAGACAATCGAGTAATATTCGTTTACTCTGTACCATTTGAAGTATATAGAGCACTTGGCGTCTCATTTAATGAGTATCAGATTCCTGTGCTCAAGACTTCTATGGATAATGATAATGGCGGCTCATCTGTGCCAACAGTTGAGATAGATACTATTTTCTCAAAGGCTTGTAATGCCAAAGACCCCGTAAAGGAATGGGAAAAAGAATGGGAGGAAGTTTCTGCAAATGAATTTTTACAGGAAGTTATCGACCAGTATGTTATGTTTATGTCAGATATAAGAGGAACATCTATTAAGGAGGACTAATTATGATACTTATGTTAATCTTTATAAGCGCAATCATTATTGCTTACATTATAAGAGTGATAGGTTTAAAGAAGGACCGTAACTATTTTGACAATCATTGCGGAGTAGCTTTATTTGCTCAACTGCTTTGTATATGCGGTCTCGGAGCAAGTACAATTTGCGCTTTTGCAATCCCTATCGAACAGTGCCAATATGATAACTCATATAAAAAGTGGGATACCAGACGCGTCGCACTGGAAGAAAGAATAGACCTGTGGGAACAGGGCAATGCAGATAATACTCTTTTCAGCGATATAACAGATTTTAATGTAGAGCTTGTAGATGAACAATATTAGAGCTCTAATCTTTGGACAAACTGGTTTAATAATAGTGCTTGCCAGCATTTTGATAAGATTGAAATACCAAAGAATATGATAGAAAGCGAGGACTAATATGATAATCGGAATTATACTCTTTAGCCTTTTAGCCTTTGGCATACTTATGCTTCTCTTACCATCAGAATTAACAGATTTCTTACCAGATTGGGTAGCTGGTTTCGTCGTTATTTGTTTATTTATCGGCGGCGCAGGCTCCCTTGTTGTGGGCTCAACATACATATGCGAAAGAACAAAAAGCGGCTATAAGCAAAACTATGACGAGTGGGATAATCGTCAGAGAGGACTCGCGGCAAGAATAAATGAGTGGAACAACGGTGCAGAAGACGATAAGTTATGGGATGAAGTAAAAAAGTATAACAGTGATTTAAAAGATTCTCAGTATTGGGCTAACAATAACTGGACCAGCTGGTTTAATGAAAATGCGTGCAATGAATTTGAAACATTTGATATACCTGAATATCAAAGAGATAAGGAGCAGTAATGCTCCTTTTCTTTTTAATAAAAATTTGACATTTTTTATATTTTATGATATAATATATATAGAAAAGATGAAAGGAAAGATGTTAAATGACAGCTATTGATAATTATACAACATATATAGAGGGTATGCAGAAGTCGCTTGATGACAAGCTGTTCTGGATACCGCTTCTCGAAAATGAGAAGATAAATGCAGTTGTTGACTTCGGTTGTGCTGACGGAGCACTTATTGACAAAGCTTATCATCAGTTGTATCTTCAGCATAATGAAAACGCTAAATTTATCGGAGTCGATAATAACGAGAAGATGCTTGATAGGGCATTAACAAATTGTCCTTTTATGAAGGCGGCAACAAACCTTGGAGGAGTTCAAGTAAGAGAAAACTATCTTCTTAATCTTAGCAGCGTTATTCACGAGGTTTATTCTTATTGCACTGACGAAGAAATTGATGACTTCTGGAATCACGTTCTCAATGATAACTATAAATATATCGCTATCAGAGATATGATGGTTGATAGGTCTGTAAATCTTATTAACCCAGTAGTAGAACGAACACAGAGTGGTATTCATTGTTTCCGTAATGAATATTGGAACAAGTATTATGATAAAATATGCAAGTTTGATACAAAACAGTGGCAGAATTTCCTTATTCATAATGGCTATGATGCAGATGAAAGTATTTATGAAGTTGAAAATAAAGACGTTCTTCATTTCCTTATGAAGTATCGTTATATCGAGAACTGGGAAAGAGAAGTAAGAGAAAACTATTTCCCAATCTACTTTGAGGACTTACTCAATAAAATAATCGAAAACGGCAACTATGAAATCGTCTATGCAAGACAGTACATTCTTCCTTTTGTAAAAGAAAAGGTTAAGGAAGACTTCGACATAGACCTCGTAGATAATACCCATTGTCAGATTTTACTTAAATGGGTTGATTAAAAGGAGGTATCTTAATGGGTTTTCGTAAGCATACATTCCCAATCAGACTTATAGACAAGGCTGAAAAGCCCATTAAGATTGTTTCTGGTTGGGCAAATGACGACTACACAATCGGTTTCCACAAGATTTGCACTAAGCGTCAGAGCTGGACTAAGTGGGCGGCAACAGACCTCTACTCTGGTACTTGCATCACTATCCAGAAGACTCGCCGTCAGTGCGTTGAGTGGATTGAGAACAACAAGGAGCTTATCGAGAAGACTATGGAGGAGCCTTGGTACATCCAGAGAGTTATGGAGTTCAAGAGACTCCTTGAAAAGGAAATGGAGGAAATGGAATGAGTGGCTTACACAAAGACGGAATAGGCTGGAACGCTCTTGGTGTTTGGTGTGGTGAATGTGGTGCCAGCACCTGTGAAGGGTGTAAATATGAGTTCAGACCATTCCAAGGTTTCAGCGAAAAAGTAATCGCAGAGTTTAAGAGAGTACAGAAGGAGGACGAAGAGTTTATGGAAAGAGAACTTAAAAAGCCCTATGAGAATATGCCCGTTGAAAATCCTATCCCTGCAAATGCTTGGTGCGGCGAATGTAACACAGATACTTGCGAAGGATGTCCTTACAGAGAGGAGCTTATAAGAAATGGAGAGAACAAGCCATTATAAAAATGAGCGTAGCTCACGCGAGAAGTTCATCCACGATGTCATCGGTTATGGTAATGTCATAGAAAAGTTCTACTGGGATAGAGGTCATAAAGACGGTCCTGAGATACATTGCGTAACCGATACTGGCATCATTATCATTTACAATGCAATCACAAACAGACTGGTCACAACTCTTATCGCAAGACCAGCACAAATTAACAGGTACTATGAGAAAGAAGGACGGGTCGCTCCGCAGTCTCTTCTTGATTTGGCGGCGGAGCATCAAGAGAAAGGATATAATAATCTATGATAGAGCGTATTAAAGAGTTTTATTCCGACCATGAAGAAGGGTGCATCGGAGCAATAGCTATAACTATACTTGCAAGTATTATTATATTTCTCTCTATACCAGTCACAGGTTCAATGACAATCGAGCATCTGCGTTGGAACTGGGATATACCTGTACAGCGCTATGAAGCTTGCTCACACACATCTGATTGGTGGCCGCCCGCTGACGCATATGATATATGGACAGAACAGATACGACATCAAAAGAAGGTAGTCGATAGGTCTTCATATACAGACTCAGATGGACACTATCATTCTGAGCAGTATCATTATGAATATTACTATACTACTCGTTACCATTACAAGACTAATGAATGGTGCAATAATGGCTCAATAGATAATAGCGGATTAGAGGGGTCTATCCCTTGCGAAAAGCCCTGTGACCTTCCATATGATGTTGATAACCCTCAGCTCGGAGATAAGCGGCGCCGCGGCACCGACAAATGGTATGAAGTTATCGGAGTAGACGGTGAAGGAGAATATCAGACCTATAAAATATCAGAGGGAGACTGGGAAAGACTTGAAATCGGCGGCCATATCACCTTTAAGAGACACAAATTCTGCAAGAAAATCTATGATATTGAGTTTACATAACTGATTTTGAAAGTCAAAGAACTGAAAATTCTTTGACTTCTTTTATATATTATGGTATAATATATATAGAAAATCAGAAAGGAAGTAAAAATAATGAAACTGAAAGTAATATATAAGTGTGAAAGCTGCGGAGAAATATTCGATGGCGGTTATGTATGTAAAGTAACTGATGAAACGATAAGTACAGCTCTTGAGCGTCCTGCAAAGGATACTCGTATACATCCTTGTAAGTATCAGGTCTGGGGCGTGGCACGCATACTTAGATTTGAAGGTCCAATAGTATCTGGGGAGGTTTAATTAAATGGTATTATATAAAGGAGGATTAAGATGGGAGTAATGGACGGAAGAACTGCTAAGCTATTAGCTCTTGAACAGAAAGTTGAAAACTTAGAAGCTGAAGTGGCGATGCTTAAGATAATGTTAGAAGATACATCTGAGCATTTATTAACTCAGGGTGAACTGTCATTACACGCCACTAAACAGATAGGTCAACTTATTGAAATTCTTCAGGACGCTAAACAGAGAGGAAAGCTTTAAGGAGGACTAATATGAAAGTAACTCTTGACCTAACGAAAGAAGAAATCGAATTAATAATTGAAAGATTTAATTATGATTTCAATGAAGGCGATAGTCCCGCTTTCTGCGGCTGGTCTATGTCACTTTATACTCCAGAAGAAAAAGAACAAATCGAAAATAGTAAAGAAATAAAAGCGATGTTAAAAGCTGGTAACCAGCTTTGGCAATACATAAGGGAGAGATAAAAATGGAATGTTGGGTTATAAGCAATAACAATGGAAACGTTTTTGACGTTTATAAAACTAAGGAAGCCGCAATGTGCCAACTTATTCATAGAATAGCAGAAGATGAAATGTCCGATTCTGAGAAGTGGTTAGCATTTAAGGAGATGTATGACCATGCAATCATCGCTGATGACGAGATGAGCGTGGAGCTTTCTGATGGTTGGATAGTCTATGCCGAAAAGCGTAAGGCTTGGGGTTTTAAGGAGGACAAGTGATTTAATGTTAAAATTTATACAAACAGGTAAGACAGGCGGCGATTGTACTTGTCCATATTTAGTTATATCAGATACCTCACTTACAGTGGAGGAGCTTATCCAGCAAATTCTTACTCGTAAAGAATGGGGATATATCAATTTTTATTATAAAAAGATAGATTGGGGAACAGCCATTAGTAGAGTGGAGTATGATAATACTCAACTTAGTAATACCAATGAAAATTTTACAGATATACAAAAAAATCTTGTAGTAAAAATTAGTGCCAGCGGAGGCTGGTCCCGCATGGATTATGACGTATTAATAAAGGAGGAATAAGATGTTAAAGATACAGGAGTTTATCCTTGCACATGATAACTGGCGTGAGCTTTTAGCCGATGCGCCTTACAACTTAAAGATTTCTGAGGACGACGGCTTCGTTCTTTTCAAGTATAACCAAATAGCTTCCGACTTCTCTCAGGAAATCTGCAAGGAGGCTCGTGGTCTTATACTTGATACTCAGGACAATTTCCGTGTCGTTCGTTATGCCTTCAAGAAGTTCTTCAATATCGACGAGGGATTTGCAGCACATATCGACTGGGATACTGCCGTCGCAACTGAGAAGATTGATGGCTCTATTATGTCCGTATGGTATGGTCGCGGCAAGTGGCATTTAAGTACAAATGGAACTATTAATGCATTTAAGGCAGAGCTTGCTGGTGCTGGTCCTTACAAGACTTTTGGCGAGCTTTTCGAGTCTGTACTTCCTTTGTCTTGGTTCGAGAATAATACTTGGGAGAACAGATGTTTCACTTTTGAATTGGTATCACCTTATAATAAGGTAGTCATTGATTATCTTGAGACTAAGGTGTACATACTTTCTATTCGTGATATGCATACTTTAGAGGAATACAATCTCGATTACATTCGTGCTTGGGCGGCCACAAATCATTTGGCTACTCCACAGGTATATGAGCTCAATAATGAGGACGAGTTCCGTAAGTTAGTTGAGGATATGCCTGAGGGTCATGAGGGCATCGTAGTTCGTGACCAGTACAACGAGCGTGTAAAGATTAAGACACTTCTTTACTTTGAGATGCACAAGGCAAAGAACAATGGTGTTATAACTCTTGAGCGTATTGTAAACCTTATCCGTGCTAATGACCACCACGAATTCTTGTCTTACTTCCCTGAGTACCAGTCTATGTTTGACGATGTTAAGCATCAGATTGACCGTGCTGAGGGTATAGAGGATAAGATTCGTCAGGACGTAGCTCTTTGGAAGAATGAGCATCCATTTGAGGAGGGGGACCGTACAGCACGTAAGTGGTTCGCGCAGGACTATGGCAAGGACAAGTACGGTGCATTGTACTTCGCGGAGTACGACGGTCGTCTTGCAAATGCCGTAGAGACTATGGATACTAAGAAGTTCATTTCGCTTTTCAAGATTGAGATAAAGGAGAATATATAATGGCAGGATTACTTTGGGATAAGGCTGACGCTCGTATTTCTAATGCTGAGCTTGCAGAAATAAATGAATGGGCACAGAAGCACGCAGAGGTCTGTCAATGGATGGACCTTATCGTGCAGGGGCACGGCGTAATGCATTATTGCGTAGAATATAATTCAGAGTTCGGAGAAATAGATGTGGGTGCTTATTGTACCTGTGGAAAACGATATTATACGGGCTGCGGCGAGATGCCGCCTGTCGGAGAGGGGTTTAAAGATGTTTAATGCCAATAAAATAAGACGAGAGGCAGAGAAGAGCGCCGCAAGAATAAAGAAGGCAGAAGAAAAAGCACGTCTACAAAAGAAGAAGCAATTTTGGAAAGAATTGACAAAAATAATTAAAAGAGAGGCTAATAAAGGTTGTTCTTATGTTTGTCTCACCGCAGATAAGTATCTTACTATACCTGCTGAAGAAATGTGGGATACTCTCACTAAGCAGGGATATTGGTTTGACAATATATATACTTTGAAAAACCATAGCTGCTCAAAGTTAAGTTTTTTTTGTTATTATGGACGAGCCTATCTTTATATTCACTGGGATGAAAAGCTTCCCGAAGAACCTGACGAATAAAAATTTGACTTTTTTTATATAATATGTTATAATATATATAGAAAAGGTTGAGAAAGGAGTGAATAGAATGAACGAAATCGGCGTTACTGATGCACTTCGTGAAGAAGTTTATTCTATACTTAAGGAGGCACTTGGTAGAGATGCAACGGGCATCTATATCCCCGTAGATAGCGACTATGATGTAGCTTATTCTAATCTTCTCTACGATGAGGACTTCACTCCTTTCGCTTTTAATGACGAAATCGAGGAGAATAACGATATAACTATCAAGTATGGAGCTTCTCGTTTCGTTATTATTCCTTACGGCAAGCCATATGTTATCAAGATGCCTATTACAGCCATCTATGGAGAGCGTGTTTATCTTGAAAGACTTAATGAAAAGGGCGAAATAGAGCAGGAAACTTGCTGGGCTCACCAGCGTTATTACGATGAGTACGAGAACTACGATGAGGTTGAAAGAAAGTTTGAGTGCGATGCTCAGACTACTGGTTATGACCTTATGAATGTAGAGAACGAAATCTGTGCATCCGTTGAGGATTGCGGCGAGATAGCTGGAATCTTTCTTCCTAATGAGTGGATAGGAGAATACAATGGTATTCCTGTTTATATCCAGAGACAGGTAGCTGGTTCTGAAAGTGAGATAGGTGACTATCATAGCTTTATAGATGCAGAAGATGACGAAAAGGAGAAGGTTTACACAAGCAGAGACCAGACTGATATTCGTTTCAATAATGACTTTGTTCTTGCTATTCTTAGAACTTATGGCGCGGCGGCACTTGAGGCTTTCTCTAATATGATTAATGCTGTTCATCTTGAGGATATGCACGAGGGTAACTACGGATACCTTAAGGACGGAACTCCTGTAATCTTTGATTATGGTGGTTTCGACTACGACTGTCTGTTCATAACCAATTAAAAATTTGACTTTTTTCATAAAAGATGTTATAATATATATAGAAAATCAGAAAGGAGAAATCTTGTGGACGATTTCGATTTTGTACAGTGTGAAGAGGTCTTCGAGGACAGATGGTCCGATGAAGATATGTTCGATGTTGAGGAGGGAACAGAGTTCTAATGGCAGGAAAAGACGCTGCTTATAAGGAGCAGAGTAAGAACAGACGAGAAGTAAATCAGTTCAAGAAAAAGGACAAGAGACGTCAGAAGCAGGAACATTCACAAAGCGAGTATATGCCGCACGGCAATCAATATCGACGTAAGCGTCAGCAGGACAGAGAAGAGTCATATAATGACGACTTAGACTTCTATTATTAAGATTTCACTTCACATAGTGAATTAACTATATATCTATATTTTTAAGGAGGGCTATATAATGCCAAGAACATATGTACAGTGGGGAGACTGGGATAAGCTCAATCTCAAAAAGGCTAAGGGCAAGTATGAACCCAAGACCGATGAAGAGAAGAAGGCTTCTCAGAAAGCCAAGTTTGGCAAGTGCCGCATCTGTGGCGGACAGATGACCTACCTCAAGGGCACAAATATCCTTATCTGTGAGAATGAGGTAGAGAAGAAGAAGGTTAAGGTAGGCGAGACTGGCGCAAAGGTCGAGTATACCGTAAAGGAAAGATGTGGAAACATCAATATGGTAGATGCTCAGTACCAGAGCTATATGCACTATCTTTTTGACTAATAAAGGAGGACTATGATGATGAATACATATGTATGCCCTATTTGTGGTAAAACTTATACTTCAGCAACTGCTATGGCTCAGTGTGTAGCAGAGTGCGCTAAGAAGGAAGACAAGACAAAGGCACTGAAGGAAGCCGAGAGCACAATGTTGCTCGCAAGAGAGGCTTTCGAGCAGGCTATTGAAGAGTACAACTCTCTTTCTACCGAATACGAGTACACATTTACTCTTGGTAAAAAGGCTAAGAACGGCAGAGGTATCTCAGCTTATAGAGGTAGACGTGCCGATTTGGGTGCGCTCGATGAGTTCGGCGGCACAGGTTCAGACCTTGAGTCTGCACTTAAGGCAACCCTTAAGCTTGATGAGCCTAAGCCCAAGGTAAATGCTCTTGACGTTAAGTTCGAGGAGAAGCTCAAGGCTTTCGAGGAAGTAGGCATGAAGATGGCTTCTACTCCTAAGGAGAAGGCTGATTGCAAGATAAAGATTGCTGAGCTTCGCAATGAGTATGAGAAGGCTACTACAGACGACGAGAAGAAGGAGCTTATCTGTGCTATGGAGGCTGGTCTCGGTATTGTCAATGGTCTTATGGAACTTTTGGAGAAACTCGGCTGATGTTTAAGACTAAGTACACTTCCGATTATAAGGTCTTCAACGGGGCGGTCAAGGTTACTATAACCCCGTCCGTTGAAGATGACCGATATATGAGAGCTCTTGCTGTATATTACAATATCAATCAGGAGCGTTTCCCTCAGTTCCAGAAGCAGCGCCCACAGGCATTTGTCGGCGTAGCTAAGCTCAAGGACGGCGATGTCAACAACGTTGAAAATGCTAAGAAGATAGCTCGTAAGAAGGCATTACGTCAGATGTATAGTTTCTATTACAATGTGATGAAGGAAATGAAGGCAAATTTCGAGATGCGTATCAGCGAACTCGACTATGACCTCGCAAATCTTTCTGACTCTAAGCTGGAAATGACAAGACAAATCAAAGAACTTATTAAGTGATGAGAAAGAGCCGCGAGGCTCTTTTTCTTTTAGCTATAAAAAAATTGACTTTTTTCATATTTTATGATATAATATATATAGAAAAGATGAGAAAGGAATGATTATATGGACGGTACAGTATTCATAGTCTACCATAAAAGACGCGGGGCTACTGATAACTCTGTCTATGATGTAGTTGATGTCTGCTCCACAATGGATAAGGCAAAGACACTTGCTAAAATGCTTTTTGAAGACAGAATGAAAGCATTGAAGCGTGAACTTAATAATGCTGAATTTGACCCTTGTTCTGATACAAGAGAGGATATGTTTCATTGGAGTTGTATGATGACTCGTGAAATAAAGCGATGCGAAGACGCTATCAAGGAAGTCGAAAATTCAGACGCTCGCCACACTCTTTCTATAAATGGTATTCTTATCACACAGATGTGGATAGATTCATTTGAAGAAGAGGACGACGATGGTACAGACGAAGATGAATATGAGGAGGAAATATAATGCAGATAACATTTAAAAGTTTTGAGGATTGGGGAACAGATATGTTTGCCATTCAGGATTTTCAGGGTATAACCAATGATGACACAAACTATTATATGGCGGGCGCAGTAATCTTTGAGGACGAGATACTTGAAAACGTTCTCGATTTTGTTGATATGGCGGCAGAAGCTGGTTCAGCAATTATAATGATTGACTTCTCAAATGCTGGACTGTGGGACAGCGAGGGTGGTGAAGCAGGCGGCGCAGAGGATTTCCTCAATGCAATCGTAGCTCAGATGAAAGAGTGGGGCTATAGAGACCTTCAGTCTTATGAAAGCCGTCTTGCTTTTGGTTTGACAGATGAGACTGACAGCGAATACAATATAAGAATAGCAGGCTTCTAAGAAAGGAGAATGAATTATGTGGGCAATAACTTCTAAGTCAACTAATATGGACCCCAGAGTATTCGATGATATGGCTGAGCTGTTGCTCACCATACTCGAAGACGCTCCCGATAAGGAGCTGCTCGAATTTTATAGCTTCGCAAATTTTGACGAGGGCGACATCGACCTGCCATTAAGCGGCTACTTTGAAACTGGTGAGGTTGAGCTTGCGGTAGCTCGTTATGCTGATGCAAATCTTCCTCCGCAGGTTCGTCCTTATCACGTTCAGCATTTAATTATGGCACTTGCTGATGCAGGAAAAGACCTTGTTGCCGATTTTATTGCTGATGAAGGGTACTTTGATTTTCTCGACTATCGTATTGTAGAAGTACAGTAAAGGAGGACACTGAAATGGCACAGTTTATTCTTGGAGCAATATTTGGAGGAATTGTAGGCGCATTTGCTATGGCAATGTGTGCCGCAGCTAAGGAGGATAACTAATGAGTGAGAAGTTCAGTCAGATGGTCTATGCTTATGCTTACAATGGCACTATTGTCACTGAAGTTGAGCAGGAAGACCCTTACAACTCTGTTCGTGTAAGAAATGCTGATAATGTAAATCAGTTCGCATTCAACTGCGGCGGCTATGCTCTTGAAACTTTCAACTGGTTTCTTCCTATTATGAATGAAAGTTCAATCGCAGAAAATGCAGAAGAGAAGTGGCTTATTTCTAACGGCTTTGACTCTTATTGGGCTTTCCAAGAAATGGACACTCCTAATCAAGACGAGCTCGATGATTATGTCCAGACAAAAGTAAGCGATGGAGAGACAGACATTCTCGACTTACTTTCCGAGATTGAATTGCCTGAAGGTATTTCTATCGAGGACGCAACAGAAGAGGCTCTTCAGCTATATAATGACCATAACTATAACACACCAGTTGCGGTACGTATTGCAGCTCTTAATATGCTCAAGGTTTTCTCTGATATGAGAGAAATTGATGGCTGGGAAGAGCTCAAACCAGATGAGTATGGTATCGCATATCGTGGTAGCGACCACGACTTCCACTTCGTGAAGTATGACCAACTGAAGGACCAGTTCTCACATAAGATGGGATACTACGAAGTAGAGAATCTCCCAACAATGGAAGCAGGATTTGACCCAGAGGGATATAACTCTGAGACAATTTACTTTGCAAAGAAGAGAGCAGTTTAGTGCGATAGTAAATATCGCACCTTCTGCATTTCTTAACAAAAGAAAGATTTGACATTTTCTATAAAGTATGTTATAATATTTATAGAAAATGAAATGGGGGCGTAAAGGTTTCGACAGATTTCTGAGTTCCCTATCTGCAAGCGGACGGCAACCATATAGCCACTTTTAAATATAAACGCAGATTATGCAATCGCTGCCTGAGCAGCACTATTGATACAGTTATAACAGTTTACTAATAAAGAAGGGCTTTATAACATAATATTATTCTTTATTCTCTACATTGGCTTGGTGACATTGTAGTAGTATTAATGACCAATACGGCTCCGTCATTCGTGAACCCGAAAGAGCACGGCGGCAAGAGAACAGGGTCGGGTATTCTAAGCTTGTAGACGATAGATATGACGAGGTTTGGACAGGAGTTCGATTCTCCTCGCCTCCAGGTCGGTGACAGAAAACCCTCCACGCGGGACCGACTGGGCAACGTTATACGGCAAATTTTCTGTGAGGTGTATTATGGGAATAATATATAAAATAACTAATTTAATTAATAGAAAAGCTTATATAGGATAGACAAGAATGTCCTTAAAAGCCAGAATGTATAAACATTATTCTCACTCTAAAGAAGAAGGCGTAACAGGAATTGACGCTGCGATAGGAAAATATGGAAAAGAAAATTTTCTTATAGAAGTTATCGAAGAATGTGACGACTCTTTATTAGATGAAAGAGAAAGATACTATATTGAATTGTATTCTACTTATGCCAACTATGGGAAAGGATATAATTTAACATTAGGCGGACAAGATGGCTTAGGCTCATTAAGACAATTTACTATTGAAGAAGTAAATGATGCTCTTTCAAAAGGTGGAAGTATTAAGGTGGCTTCATAGCTATTAAAATGTGCAGAAAGGACTCTATCTTCCTTTATGAAAAAGAATGGCATTAAAACTCCTTATAAAAGTAAGGGGAGAGTTGAAAATATCCTTAATAAGGGAAGATAGTTTAAAGAAGGAGACTACGTAAAACCTGTTTACTGTAAAGAATTAGACAAGTCTTTTCCTTCTTTAAAAGATTGTGCTTAGTTTTTAATAGATAACGGTTATTCTAAAGCATCATCTATGGAAGCTGCACGAAAAGGATTAAGCAGACATTTAACAGGAGGTCGGCAGAGTTATCTACGAATGCATTTTGAGTATTTGTAACCCTCCCTCGCCTCCACCAACAGTAAGAAAGGAGGAAGACGAATGAGAGTTATAAAGATATGGCTGGACGATGTTCGTCCTGCTCCTGATAAAACTTGGTGGGCAGTCAAGTCTGTCAATCAGGCTAAGATAGTTATTCGTGCCGCAGAGGGTATTGAGGACGCATCTATCCAGCTCAGTCTGGACCATGACCTCGGTCAGTGGGCTAAGGACGGCGGCGACGGCATAAAGTTGCTTGACTGGATGGCAGAGACAAAGCGTTTCTACCCTGTTGAGCTTCACACACAGAACCCTGTTGGCAGGGAGAATATGCAGAGACTTATTGACCGTTACTGGAGGTAGGAATGAAGATAGATAAGATTTATACGGTAATTATACAGGATTCCTCTATTGGATTTCTTACCCAAAAGGAAAGAGACGCTTGGATGATGGAGCAGTATCATATGTATAAGATTTCCGCAAATCGCCCATTTAAGACTTTCAAGGAATACTGGGATGGAGCAGAAATGCTCACTATCCCCATCATCAGAATGAAAATCTTTGAGGGCGGCGCAAAGTAATCCACTTTTAATTATCAAACCTATTGACTGAAAGGAGTTTTTATGAGAGATTATGACAGTGAAGCTACTTTTTATAGTGTAATTATCTGCTTTATAATTTGCTTTATACTCATTTGTCTTTCACAGTGCGCCACAAGCAGCTCTTTTGAGGACGAAATGAGGCAGTATAAATATCTCGTAGTCAATGGAGAAACCTATAAGACTGAAGATATAGTAAGTGTCGATGCTGAATATGAATATCATAGTAATGATATTATCATAATAGTTCTGAAGGACGGCACAAAGGTTTCATTTCAGGAAGGAAATTACACTCTTAAGGATAAGAAATAACAAATAAAAATTTGACTTTTCTCATAAAATATGTTATAATATATATAGAAAATGAGAAAAGAGGTACAAAAATGTTTATATGTCCCACTTGTGGTAGAGAATATGAGGAAGAGGAAATGGTTGCGAAGCATTTTCTTTCTTGTTGGAAAGAGCATAACACGTCGCACATTTCTAAAGAAGCTCCTCATAGTCCCGACATAGAAGTAAGAAAGTCTAATCCAGATGCAGAAGCCTTCTTCGCCTCTTTTAAGAAAGGAGAATGAAATGGATAAAACAGTATCGGTAAAGACTCATCTTATTATCACAGACATTCACGAAGAATACAATATAAATTGGTGCGGTCGGCTTATTGACTCCAACCCTGTTCTTAAAAATGGTATGCCTATCTTTGTCGTTGCAGGTAGCAACGGCAGAATGGAGCTCAACACCATTGATATGAAACAGATAGAGGAGTGGGGTAAGAAAATGACCTATCCTCGTGGACGTAAGGCAGTCACAACTGATAAAGCCTACATCTACATTAAAGAAAAGGGCGGCAATGAGAAGCTCGTCTGTGTAGTAACCCATAATCACATTAAGAAGTACGCTTCAATGTATGATAAGGTTGGTTACAGATAAATACAGACAATAAAGAATTTGACTTTTTCTAAAAAATATGATATAATATTTATAGAAAAGGTTAAGAAAGAGAGTAAATCTTATGAAACGTAAATACAGAAAGGAAAGAAATACTATGAAAGACTTTTTAGGACTCGTAAGTGCTTTTCTGGGAATGTTGACTGCATTCCTCGGAGCAATCGGTATCGAAGCTGGTTTCATAATCTCAGTTGTTTTATGTATTCTGAAACTGGCAAGCATTTGTGTAATCGGCTGGGGTGTAGTCGTTGCACCAACTCTAATTCCGCTTGGCTTACTTATCGTCGGTTTCATACTTATGGGACTTGTCGGTTTGTTCCTCAATTAAGCAATAAAAAATTGACTTTTCTTGAAAAATATGATATAATATTTATAGAGAAATGAAAGAGAGGTACTTTTATGGAAGCTGTAAAGAATGAGAATGTAAAGAAGTTCGTATCCCGTTTTCAGCATCGTGCTGAAGCAAAGGCTTTCGCAGAAAAGAATAACGCTGTCGTTGAGCGTTGCCCCGCAGTTGGTGCAAATGCTGACGGCTTCTTCAAGTTTCAGGTTGTTGTAGAACGTAAAGCCTGATTTCCTTTACTAATCGGGAGGCTTGCTCCTCCCGTACTTAAGCCCTCGTCGTTCAACGGATAGGATATATGGCTACGAACCACAAGATGAAAGTTCGATTCTTTCCGAGGGTGCCAATGCTGACGTAGCACAATTGGTGGTGCAATTGATTAGTAATCAATAGGCTGAGGGTTCGAGTCCCTCCGTTAGCCCCAATAATTCCAAAGCAATTAAAAATTTGACTTTTTCTAAAAAATATGATATAATATTTATAGAAAAGTTGAGAAAGACAATTAAAGAAATTGGTGTTCTGTGGAGATACTGTAGCCAAAAGGTAAGGCGGCGGACTGCAACTCCGTGAACAGGGCAATCCCCTTCCTGTCGGTTCGACTCCGACCAGTATCTCCAGAGAACATCAATACAAATGCTCCTGTAGCACAATAGGTAGTGCAGGTCCCTTGTAAGGACAAGGTTGCAGGTTCGATTCCTGTCGGGAGCCCCATACGGTGTGGTTAGCCGAGTAGTAACCTTGGATTTGTCCTTGCCAAGCATAAAACGGACACCTTAGAAGGGTTAGATGGTTAAATCCTTGTCCCGTAGTGAGAGTAGGTCGGATATAGACTCTCCCTCGTCAGCAGAGTAGGAGCTGGCATCTACCGTTGCAGGTGTAGGGTAACGGGGTGAGTAGTTGGCAAGCTTAACAAACCAACTCGGAGTAATCTTACTTCGTTAGGGAGTGGTACTGCTCCCTAAGATATCGGGCATTGACGCAATTGGTTTAGCGTAACTGACTCTTAATCAGTAAGTTTGGGGTTCGAGTCCCCGATGCCCGACCAATAATCTTCAATAACAAATAAAAATTTGACTTTTTTTAGAAAATATGATATAATATTTATAGAAAAGGTCAAGAGAGAAAAACAATTTTAAATGGGAGAATAGCTCTAACGGTTAGAGCGGCGAGCTGTTAACTCGATGGTTGTGGGTTCGAATCCCTCCTCTCCCGCCAAATGGGTCGGTAGCCTAACGGTTAGGCAGGCGGCTGTTAACCGTCGGAATTTATTTCCTATGCAGGTTCGAATCCTGTCCGTCCCGCCAAAAACGAAAATTGTGGTAGCTTAATAGTCATATGGTAAACGCTACAAGAGGGTGTGGATAACGTCACAGCGACTGCACTGGAGCGACACCTCTGTCCGCTTAATCGCTCCAATTAAATGGTGCCGTAGTTCAATAGAGTAGAGCACTGGACTGTCACTCCAGAGGTTGCGGGTTCGAGTCCCGTCGGTATCGCCAAAGGCTCGATTAAGAACAAAAGAGGTTACGAGAGGAACAAAAATAATAACCCATATGTCGTGCGGCAAGACGTTAATTGCCACCAAAATGGTTCTGTCGATTAACTGGTTAAGTCAGTAGCCTGTCACGCTACAGTTACGGGTTCGAGTCCCGTCGGAATCGCCAAATGTGGGATTAGTTTAGTGGTAAAATACCAGTTTGCCATACTGGTGTCGAGGGTTCAATTCCCTTATCCCACACCAAATGCCGTCGTAGCTCAGCTGGTTAGAGCACTCGGCTGATAACCGAGAGGTCGGAGGTTCGAGTCCTCTCGGCGGCACCAATAGCAGAAAAGAATTTGACTTTTTCTATAAAATATGGTATAATATTTATAGAAAATGAGAAAGAGATTAAAAACTTCAAAGATATGAAGCAACTCTGGGCGTTCCTGAAAAACGGACAGTATCTTTGAGAGCGGATAAGGGTTTTATGAGTTTTACCTCTCTGCAAATAATGGGCTTTGGGACTGCAAGGGGTGGTCACCTGTTTTGCAAACAGGAAAACAGATGGGTTCGATTCCCATAAGGTCCACCAAGGTGCATAGGGTCCGCTACCTTAAACCCTACGAAGCGTTAACATGGATTTACGGTTTCAACTACCACTGGCAGACAATCAGCGATTTATCAATGAGCGTCAGATATGTGGCTTTGTGGCAAACGCTCCGTTACCAAATAAGAAGGCAAAGTAAAACCGAACTAATGGCGGCATCGACAAGTGGTCTAAGTCACCAGCCTTTCACGCTGGAGTCACGGGTTCGAATCCCGTTGCCGTCACCATTTCCGAAAGGAAAAGGAAAAGAAAAATTTGACTTTTTTAAAAAAATATGGTATAATATTTATAGAAAAGGTCAAGAAAACCAATTCAAAAAAATTAAATGATGACGTGCTAAGGCACAGAAAGTGAGGGCTATTATGGCTAACGAGAAGATGACAATGAGAACATTCCTTAACGGTGTACTTGCTACAGAGGGTCTTGCAGAGGACCTTGCAACTTACGCTAAGGCTGAGCTTACAAAGCTCGACGAGAAGAACGAGAAGAGACGTAACTCTCTTACTCCTGCACAGGCTGAGAACGAGGCTCTTAAGGCTAAGTTCGTTGCTGAGGCAAACGCAGAGACTGCTTACGCTGCATCTGCTGTCGCTGAGATGCTTGGTGTTTCCACACAGAAGGCATCTGCTCTTATGAGAGCACTTAAGGCTGACGGTGTTGTTGCAGAGGGCGAGGCAAAGTCTGCAACTGGTAAGGGTAAGGTTAAGACTTACACTCTCACAGGTGTAGAGTTCGTTTCTAAGGCTCCTGCTAAGGCTGAGGCTGAGGCAGAGGGCTGATAACCCTTCAAACTGAAACATTCGCGGCGGGGCAATGACCTCGCCGTAGAAATCGCGGCATAGTGGAACTGGTTTAACACGCCACCCTCTCAAGGTGGAGAGTCGGGGTTCGAGTCCCCGTGCCGTGACCATTAAATCTTGAACTATTAGAGACGTGGTTCGTGACCTTGATTTATCAAGGTAGGAAGGTTCGATTCCTTCAGGGAGTAAGGTGCAGTTCGAGTCTGCAAATAGTTTTAAGTTGTTACGGAGAGCCACGGCTGCTCAAGATATTCGCCATCAGCTGTAAAGCGAGTATTAGACCAAGTACATAACTTGGAGAGTGAGGTAACTATCCGCTACTCACTTATTAAATCGGCAGGTAGCACGTAATTGGTAGCGTCGCGGGCTGTAACCCCGTTGCCCTTAGGGGTCTTGAAGGTTCGAGTCCTTCCCTGCCGACCAATTTAATTCCCTTTCGTCTAATGGTAGGACGCCTGTCTCTGAAACAGATAATGTAGGTTCGACTCCTGCAAGGGAAACCAAAAGTTGAATACCAGTCTCAACTTTAAAATAAAGGGAAACATATGGGGCGCGGCACCTCTAAGTGGTCGTAGTTTTTGAGTCGGTGTGCTAAGAACTGACTTCGGGTGTTCTGGACGTGATGCAGAAATAGTGCTGGTAGAAGGACCAGATAACTTGTTTAGGAGTGAGTAACCTATTCCCTACCGTGTCTTTAGGTAAAAAGATGCCGTGGCAATTACGGAGTATGTCGTCGCTGAGCCTCAGACGTAAAATTGACTTGGACAGCCTTCCCGAAGGGGTTGCAAACCTTTCAATAGGCACATATTGCGGGGTGGAGCAGTCTGGTAGCTCGCAAGATTCATTATCTTGAGGTCGTTGGTTCAAATCCTTCTCCCGCAACCAAATGCCCCTATAGCATAACGGAGAGTGCACGCGCCTTCTAAGCGTGTGATGTAGGTTCGATTCCTACTGGGGGTGCCATTAATACTCGCATAACTCAATTGGTAGAGTGCTTCCTTGACGTGGAAGAAGTTGTCAGTTCAAGTCTGGCTGTGAGTACCATTAGGATTACCGCTTATTCTTTAAAAGTACGCCCAAACTTTTTGAAGTTGCAACCTTGTCGAAAAGGGAAGACTAAGCTAAGCGGCGGAGATGAATGGTCTCCGTAAATAAATCATATCGTATACGCAAGATATTGAATGACTTATGCTTAACTCGTTAAAAGAAGCATTGGAAATGCCTGTGTAGCTCAGATGGTTTAGAGTGTGCGCCTCATAAGCGTAAGGTCGTGGGTTCGATGCCCGCCACAGGCACCATTCGTTTGGAAGCGTCGTGAATAAACTTCCCCTGCGGCACAGGGACACTGAGCACCGTATTTGGTAGTTTCTTTTAAGTTAAGGAAATTATCTGTCGGAACGCCATATCAGTTGCGTTTAAGTACTGCTACTTACTAAGCGGCGTGAACGGAATCCCACGAGACGGCGATTGACCGAGCTGACAAGCAGCTTCTGGAATATGAAAGTAGTGCGTACGGCTACCTTGTTAATGGGCTCGTAGCTCAATTGGGAGAGCGCCTGCCTTGCAAGCAGGAGGTCGAGGGTTCGACTCCCTTCGAGTCCACCAATAAAGATAGGTACAGCAAACCAAAATGGTTAAAGATTTTTGTTTTGAGAAAAATTGAAGTGGTTCAAATCCACAAAGTATAACCTATCTTGATAATGCCTCGGAAGCTAACTCGGTAGAAGCGGCGGACTGAAAATCCGCAGGAACTGGTTCGACACCAGTCTGGGGCACCATGAGCTTGGCGGCTCATAAAAACAGTTCCCTTATGGTGCAAGGATTTATCAACCCTCTACATCATATTGTAGAAACGGGCGGGTGCAGGTGATTCAGTGCTCGTGCGACTGGCTTTGGTAGTGTTTCAGAATAAAACATTAGAACTACCCTCCAATTGACTGGGAGTTGGCAGTTGAGGTTTGACTCACCAAACGAGTTGCCAGAGATAGGCGTGAAGTCGTAAGTCGACGTGCGGCGGACAATCATTCCATTTCAATTGAATGAGGAATTGGTAGTTAAGTACTAAAGTATCAGAAGCCCTGATAGGCTCTGACGACAGGAAGACAACTGATTCCTTTTATGCGTCGTTGGTGTAATGGTAGCATACTTGGTTCCATTCGCAAATTTAAATGTTATTCTCTCTTAATAGGAGAGTGATAAAATGCAAAGCGAAAATTTAATCAAAGGTCAGATAATTGAATTAAAAGTTCAAGAAGAATTACTAAGATATGGATTTGATATTTCTATTCCTACTTATAATTCTTCAAGATATGATTTAATTGCAGATACAGGAAAAGAGCTTCTTAAAATTCAAATTAAAAAGTCTATTGGAGTTACTGAAAATAGCTTTAAATTTGATTGCTTTTCCTCAAATGTAACTGCAAAACAAGCTTCAAAACATAAATACACAAAAGAAGAAGTTGATTATTTTGCTACTGTATGGAAAGATAAAGTATATTTAGTACCGATAGATGAAACTTCCTATAGTAAAACTATTCAACTTGTTAAAAATAATTACGGCAATTATGCAGAAGATTATTTATGTGAAAATGTTTTACAAAGTTATTCAAGATTATCTGATGATGAGCTGTATAATTTCACAAGTCAAAGAAAATATCATTGTAGTAAATGTGGTTGTGAAATTAAAACTAATTCAGAATATTGTGTTTCCTGCAAAAACTTATTGAGTCAAACAGTAGAAAGACCATCGCGAGATGAGTTAAAAACGTTGATACGCATCAAAACTTTTGTTGATATAGGCAAAATGTATAGCGTTTCTGATAATGCGATAAGAAAATGGTGTGATGCAGAAGGACTGCCAAGAAAGAAAAGTGAGATAAAAAAATATTCTGAAGTGGAGTGGAATAACATTTAAACATTGTAAATGGACCCAAACGGTCAGGGTTCGAGTCCTTGACGGCGTGCCAAAAGTTTCAGTCATAGTACCTCGGGCAGCATTAGGCTGCCCTTTTTTCTTTCTATAAACAAATAAAAATTTGACATTTTTATAATTTTATGGTATAATATATATAGAAAATAAGGAAAGAGGTAAAAACTATGAAAGTTATAAAAACTATATATATTGTTCAGTGCGAAGACCATTCTGACCTTACCGTTTACACTTCTAAAGAAGAGGCGGTTACAGCGATAGAAGACGAAATCAATTATTATGCTGAAAAATGGGGCAATGAAGATGAAGCAATCGTAACTGCCAGAGAAGAGCTTCAGGACTCTTTGACGAGAGCCGATAGAAGCGGTTATTTCGGCACTTACATTTCAGATAATTCTATCAGTTGTCATATTGAAACAGTAGAATTCGATGTCGACATTGACCTCACGAAAGGAGTTTAATATGGAAGATAAGTTCATTTTACTTGGTAGAGATACAATTCTCAATAAGGACGATATAAGTTCAATACAGCTAAAAGAAACAAATATCAGGTACGTTTCAAGACGCGGGCATGAGCTGATTTCATCTTTTGAAACAGAAGAAGCGGCTCAGGCAGCATTTAAAGACCTTATAGATGCTTTTATTTAAGGAGGGCGGCGCAATATGATTATAGTAACTGAACCTATTCTCGGTCTTGATGTTGAGTATGAAACAATCACAGAGTTTGTTAATGACTTTGTTGATGACACTTATGTTGAGGAAATGCTCAACCAAGACTTCGGGACCATTGAGCTCCCTCTTGACAGCGGTGAGTTCGGTAAAGGCTCAATTATGAGGAAGATGATAAGTGAACCAGACTGGGAGCGCATCAAGGACAACTACATTCAGTATTTCTGTGAGGAAATCGAAGATGAACTTGACTGGAATGGCAGCGCTGAGTTCGATGACTTTATTATAAGAGAAAGTGAGGAAAAGTAAATGGAAGATATGAAGGTATTTCTGGTAGAAGATTGCGATTGTGAGTATCGCGTCTTCGTTCATTTTGAAGATGCTCTCAAGTATGCAATCCAGCAGATTGAGGAGTCTAAGAATGACACTGAGACTAAGATGGAGATGTACAAGGAGCTTGTAATGTCTGTCGCTAATAGAGACGCTTCCGTATGGGGACAGGGCTTCTCAATTGATGAGTTCCTTTGGTGCTGGCGCATTGACTTGTTTGCAGGGGAGGCTAAGTAATGGAAAAGGTTTATGTAGTTGAAGGACAGGGAAGAGATACTGGTGCATGGACCATACTCAACATCTTCAAAAATTATCCCTCGGCTGTAAAGTATGCTCAGGCTATGGAGCAGGACGAATGGGTAGTCAGAATAAGAACTTGGCAGGTGAATGACTAATGTGTAACGTAATCGGATTCAGCTCATATGACAGATTCGAGAGAGTTATCCTCGGCGGCGTTTCCTATGAGGACGCTCGAAACTTTATAGAGAGATATAGAGGGGTCTATGTTGATGCAACTGGCTTTAGCTGGTATCTTCAGATAGTCGACGCCTACTAAGAGATAAACAAAAAGAAATTTGACTTTTTTCATATTTTATGTTATAATATATATAGAAAATGAGGAAAGGAAATGAAAAAGAATGAAAGATTTCAAGTGTACTGACTGCGGATATTTCTGGAAGGAATATCCTGAAGCGAGACCATCTTGCCATTGGGTGTCAAGATGTCCTGATGATTTTCCTCCCTGTGAAGAGGAAGAGTACGAAAACCCTGACTGTGACCCTGAGTGGGCGTAAGGAGGATACTATGACAAGAGAAAGCTTTGAAAGAGCAAAGGAACTCGATGAGAGAATCGCTGATACTAAGACAAGAGTAAATGCTCTCCTTACAAGAATGGGAGCTGGACCTTCTGGAGTAAAAGTTGACCACATTAAGCTCTCTGGCTATACTGATGAAGAGGGCGGCACCAGACTTCCTGAGAGATTCGTCGGAATCCCTGAAGAGGTCGGCGTTAAGATAGTTGCATTACTCAGAGACTATTACAGCAAGGAGCTTGCAGAGCTTCAGGCAGAATGGGAGGCACTTTAATGGAAAAGATAACTGAAGTTTACATCGTTCACTATGTGAACGCTTGGGAGATTGATGTCTGTGCCTCTCCTGAGGCGGCAGAACAGAAAGGTAGAAGTTACCTTCAGGAAATCGCCACTGAGTTCACTAAGGAAGAGTTCGACCTCATAGTCGCTGAGTTTGAAAACTCTCTGAGAGAATATGAGGGCGCCTTCTCTGTTGAAGACGTAATGTGGGTTGAAATTCAGCCTCTTATCTACTAAGAAAGAACAAAAGAAAAATTTGACTTTTTTTATAAAATATGATATAATATTTATAGAAAAGGTTGAGGAAAGAAAATAAAAAGCGGTACACGGTTCGGTACGGTTTCTGAGTTCTCCGCTATATAAATGTGAAGTAATTGTAACCGATTGACATAGACCAGCCTTAGGTTGCTTGAGATACAGCAGGGGTAGGGCATCGCAGATGAGCGTGTGTGGTTGGGAAGAGACGAAATCCGCTGACCACTAAAGTTCTCCGACTGCAAGAGGTACGGCGGCAGAACTGAAAGGCGATTAATAAATTGACGGGGCAGCGGCTTTTAGGAGAATTTTCCTGCGTTTAGTGGAAAACAACCTTTCTACCTTTGGTTGACGGTGACTGGATAGTGGAACCGTTACCTCACTTTTAAATGGGGATTGGCAGAGGTCAGTATCTCGGGGAGTGTTTCAATGGAAATCTCCTGAGCCGCCGTTGAAAGAAACGGTCGAAGCGGGTTCCAACTCCCGTAGTCTCCACCAATTAAATGTGGTTATGATGCAACTGGCAGACATCTTCGGCTAAGAACCGAAGTCTTGAGAGTTCGAATCTCTCTAACCGCACCAATGTCTCAGTCGTTCAACGGATAGGACAGTGACCTCCTAAGTCGCTGATGTGGGTTCGATTCCCGCTTGGGACACCAATAAAAAATTTGACATTTTTTATAAAATATGATATAATATATATAGAAAATGAGAGATAAGAAAAAAAACAAAAATCTCATTTCTATGCGGCTGAGCTGTTAGCAAAGAGGTTCGTCGCCAAACAGCTATTAATCGGTGTGAAGCTCAATTGGCTGAGCAGCTGACTCTTAATCAGTAGGGTGTGGGTTCGAGTCCCATCACACCGACCAATCTTCTGGAGCGACAGGAAGTAAAAATCAGGTCGGCGGCTCTTCTTCGGGGTGCCTTAAAATACGAAGAAACGCAAACTCCGCTGGCGTTGTAAAAGGGGACACGCAGTTGTTATCTGCCTTCGCGGTATAGTTATCCGTAGGGAATGTTCTTCGCCCTGACTGACCTTCGAAAGGTAAGCGGTTGGCATACGAGATGTGCCCGTTCATCCCCCACCGAGTGAGAACGTGAAACTAATAATGGGGTTGCTGAGCCGTCAGCAATGAGGTTGGTCGCCAACGGTATTAATCGCCCCTTAGGCAAGTGGTTAAGCCGTCAGATTCTCAGTCTGAAGACGAGGGTTCGACTCCCTCAGGGGTGACCAGCAAGACTCCATAACAGCAAACCAGAGAGGAAACTCATAGCAAGTCAGAGCCATAGCGGGGCGGCAGGAGAGCAAACGGTATTAGTTCCTGCTTGCTAAACTCTTAGCTGATGATACCGATGGAGCAGGTCTTATCCTTGGCACCTAAAGAGCAAAGGACGGAATGCGTCGCTCGAAACCGCGACCGCAACCGAGTGTTTGCGATTAAAGAACAGGTACCACTGGCAGAAGGGGCATCATAAGTCCTTTAATAAGGCGAAAGTAATTCCAGTGATGTCGGTGCCCTGTTCACACTCATTAATATTTTTAATTTATTCACAAAAAATTTACAGAATATTCACAAAAAAATACTTGATTTTTTTCAAAAAATATGTTATAATATATATAGAAAAAAAATAAAAAAGAAATAAATGTCGAGGTCACTCAGTGGGGAAGAGTAACAGTCCAGAAAACTGTCGCTCCTCGAAAGGGGAGCTGAGGGTTCGAATCCCTCTCTCGACGCCAACCACGAAAAGTGGAAACCAAATCTATATGCACCTACTGCACAGTGTAGGAGAAACGAGGTTCGTAATGAGTATAATGCATTTTGAAGTATCAAAGGATATGACACCCACCAAAATCAAGAACGCGGCTAAGGCTCGACTTCAGGAACTTTTCATTGAGTTTCTTAAGAATGAGTTCGGCGATGAGAACGTTGCAATGATACAGACAGGCACAGCAACATCTCCTAAGAGAGAAATCGGCTTCATCTGTGGTGACGTTAAGCTTGAGAACGGCGAAATCGTTCCTCTTGTAGCTTCTGATAATCCTACTTGCAAGGAGTTCAATGAGCACAAGACAGATAAGGGTAAGTTCGTTCCTGCGTTCGACTTCGGTGCGGCATCTGATGCTTATGCAGCTTGGGCTGCAGGCAAGGCAGAGAAGGAAGCCGAGAAGGAAGCAAATAAGGCAAAGAACGCTAAGTGATGCGGGGAGGGCTTTAGGAGCGAACCTCATTAAAAACTCCTATTAACATATAAAGTTATTAACCTGTTCCATTTGAGAGGAGAATGCTTAATGGCTAAAAGAAACATCAATCAGTTCGTAACCCTCACAGCTTCCAGTAAGACTGTTGAGAAGTGGGATAATGAAGTTCGCAAGGCGGCTTCGGAAAAGCGTAAGGCTTCTCCCAAAGGCGAGAAAGGTAAGAGGTGAGCATAATGCTCACCATTAATTCGCCACCGTAAAATCAGCGTCGCGGCACAGCCGCAGGAAAGAGGTTAAAATGGAAAATGAAAAGACAGTAATCGACTTCACTGGTATGTCCACCTCTCAGGTCTACAAAGAGGTCCGTAAGAGACTTACAGAGGACTTCCTCGAATTTATGTCTCAGAAGTATGAGAGAGCAGTTCGTCTCAGCAATACAGAAGTTGCTGTTGTCCTCGGTTTTATAAACGACGAGGACGGTTTCCCTCACGATGTCTGCGGTATCTGTAAGGCACAGTCTAAAGCTTACTACTCTAAGGATACTGATGACAAGGGTAATGCTCTCAAGAGAGAGGTTAAGGAATTTAACATTGACGATGAGCTTGATGCCGCAATCCTTGAGACAAAGGCAAATCAGAAGGGCGTTCCTAAGAAGTAACAAACAATGATATGAATAGCGGGGCGGTACAATCCGCCCTTTCTTGCTCTAATAAAAATTTGACTTTCAATATAAATTATGGTATAATATATATAGAAAGTTAAGGAAAGGAATGATGTTAATGTTAACAGCAACACAGATAGTAGAGATGGTAAGTACCTTATATACTGACCACGGCGAAACAATTTCAATCGACAGCGATGAAGACCTCTCCACTTACTTCGATACTGAAATAATTACTCTTATCGAAAGCGGTGAGTTAAAGCCTGACTATTCTTATGGCAATTGCGTAGAGTACACAGTAGAGTCAATCTGCTATGCTCTTTGCGACAAGTACGGCTATAATGTTAAGGACTACGCTGAAGATAATGTCTTCGAGAGCCCTGGCTTAGACGTTCACGTTATGAGCGTCGCCATTGATGACGAAACAGAAGTCATCACATCATTCCACAATGTGTACTACTGGGGGTAAGAAAATGGAAGAGCGTTATTGTGAAGTAATGGGACGCAGCCGTGAGTATCCTGACGAAGATGTAATTCTTCTCTTTAGCGGCTCCGAAAGCGAATGTGAAGCCTATTTCCTTCGTAACGGGGGCGTTTATCAGGAAGGCACAATGGTCTATGATATGGAAATATGGGAAGTAGAGGAGGACGTCTAATGGAAAGAACAGTATATATGGTATCAAAAGTCCAGAACGGATATATCGACGGTCACACTTATAAGGTCTTCGTAGACTATAAGCGTGCGGTCACAGAATTCAAGTCCTTGCTCGGCGAAGTAATGCTTGAGAGCTTCAGAGAAAACCCTACCGATGGAAACATTTGGGACGTACTTACTCACTGGTACGATATGACAATGATAAGTTCTTTCGGTGATGTCGAGACAGCTGACATAAAAATCCCTCTTGACTCTCAGGAGTTCAAGAACACATACGGAGGCTGTATAGTCGTATGGCTTTCCGATGAGGATTACTTCCAGCTCAGAGCAATCGAGGAGGTATCCTAATGGAAAAAGTCTGGATAGTTGATGACGAATATGGTCACGCTATAAAGGTCTTCTACGACGAGGAAAACGTAATCGAATATATCTTATCTCGTATATATGACGACGCTGATGGTAAGGTTGATGACTTCTTAACAGAGAAGGAAGCCCTTTACTGCTCCTATGACGAATATTATAAGGGCGGCACAAACTCCTTTGGTACTGAAATCTATACAGCAACTCTAATGGAGGTGTCAGACAGTGACGCTAATCGAGAAGATGAAGTTAATACTGAAAACGAATACGGAGCCAGAACTACTACTATCAGACGAGGAACTCCAAACTTACCAACGACTCTCAGGCGCTCCCGCCGTCAGACGTTTTTACAACTCGCCACGACAAAGGGAACTTTGTCTGTACCTGTTTCTTTTGGAAAGAGCAATAAGCGAGATGCAGATAGCGGAGAAAGCAAACGAAGCGGTAACCGAGTCCCTAAAGTACGAGCTGCAAACGCTCAAAACGGAAAACGCCGTCCTTAAACGCCAGTTACAACACTACGAACAAATGGCAGGGCGGCACGAAGAAGACTTCAACTCACAATTTGATTAAAACTTAAGGAGGGCGGCACCAAGACCACGGCGTTTGTCCTCCTTTATTATAATTATATCATTATAATTATACGGGGTCTGAAAATTTTATAAGGACCTATATACTCCCAACACTTAAATAACGATTAAGGGAGAACTATTATATATAATTATAATATTAATATAATAATATAATTATAATAATATAATTATAATAATAGGGGAGTCTATAATTTTTAAATAATAAAGAAACCAATAGCAGACAGCGAATCCAGTATAAGGGGAGCATTACATTGAACGATTAGGAAGAACAATATAATTAAATATTATAATAAAATAGCAGATAGACAGCAGAACAATAAGGGGAGCTATACTAAAGGATTAGAAAAGGGGAGCCAAACCTAAAAATTATCAGAGGGCGGCACAACAATTAAGGAAAGAAAAGAGACGTCAGTAAAGGGAGAGTAATAAAAGGGGAGCAATATAATTATATAATAATAATAATAGGGGAGCAGTAAAAGAGAAATAGTAAAAGGGGAGCAATAACTGGGAAGCCTATAAAAGGGGAGCCTATAATCTTAAATTATAAAAAGGGGAGGGGTAATTGCCCCAATAATAAGGGGAGCCTATAATAATCCCCCTACGAAAGGTCGTGGGCCCAATATTAGAGGTAAATTAAAGGGACATTTCCATTAAAATGGAAAGCCCCTATTAAAATTTCCTTTGGTTTTATTTTGAGTGCCTGCGCACGCTTCGTCCCAAAAGTCAAATATTTAATTATTAATTAAGGAGGTAATCTAATGGTTAGACACTTATATACTATCGAACGTTAGTCCATATATTAGACTACTCGAGAGATGGTGGCAACTGAAGACTATATTAATATTAATAATATTAATATAGATAATTAGAATAAAGTAGGTACTAAAATTACTAATAATAAGAATACCGTGATTGTAATTACATTTATAGGTACTTTAGTATTGGAGTCCATCAAAGAATTTCAGACCCGCTTACAATAGATAGTCAACGAGAAAGGCTTAAGTTGTAAATATAAATATAATAATAAATTATATTTGTGTCTGGCTTAGCCGCGAGATAATGAAGGCGTGTTTAAGCAGTGCGGCGTTATCTGGCACCAGTACTCAATGCCGTAGTTGTATAGAGATACTGAGATTGTAGAGCTGAAGAGCGACCCTGATACTGACTGGAATTTCGCTGATAAGAAGTGGCAGGACCTCTGGTATGAGAAGGTAGAATGGTTGTTAATGAGAAGAAAGCCCGTCCATGTTGCGTTCTTCCTTGGTTTCGTTCTCACTTATACTTAGTTCCAGTATGAGAAGGACCCAAGTTGCTATGACTATCGCAGCTCATATGAGTTTATAAGTTGCTGCCGCGGCATCGAATGTTTGGGTACTGTCAATAACTTGACATCTCACGCATTTTATAAGTATGTAAAGCCTGCGCTCGAAGGCAAGCCACAGTACGGCGTTCTCGATAATACCTACTCAATGTGGGATGGTTCGCAGCTCACACGCGCATATTACGCATATATTATTCCATTTTGGGATAAATACTTTACAAAGAAAGGGGAAAGCGACGCATAAGCGCCGCTTTTCTCTTTTTTTATCTAAAAAATACTTGACTTTTTTTATAAAATGTGGTATAATTAAGTGAGTATATATTTTTTTTTAAAAAATTTAACTATTTTTGCTATGTAATTGTTAAAAATTTTAACAAAACGCCCGGTCCACTCTCCGAGAGAGGCAAGTCGCAGCTCACCAGTAGTTAAAAAATTTAACTAAATGCCGCGGCCCAGCTCACTACAGTGCATAACCCAGCTCACAGGCGCGTAAAGGCGCAGCTCGCCCGGAGTCGCAGCTCACCCAGCTCGCCCGGATGCAGCTCACGAGCAAACGCAGCTCACAGACGCAGCTCACACGGACGTTTAACGCAGAGAGCGGCGAGGCGCCTTGTCGGTCCATGCCGCGAAGGGGCGATGAGGGGAGAACACTGTTAATAAAGTATGAATAAGTTAAATCATTTAACTTGGCCCGGGTCGAACTTCGCCACTTCACAGTACTAAAGTCCTTCCGGTCCAAAATGGCCCGGGTCATGTTAGCGGAGACTAACTGGATAATAAAAAAATGGACGTTTAGCACGTCCATTCTACGAGATAATCCGCTATGGGATAGTCTTTGTAATATTCGTTAATAAATTCGCCTATTGGGTCATCGTAAATTGTTTTACTTATTCCCACGAACTCCGCAAGATTGAAGTATTTGTTATCGCCATAAACCTCAATTGTAAAAAGGTCTAACCCAACGAAAAAACTATCAAGAAATTCGCTGTCAACTAACTTCTGTTTATCATTGAGATACTCGCGCAAATCATCGCCATTTACGTCTTTTCTGTCTTTGTTGTGGTATTCGGCAGTTTCACCGATTAGGTCTGATTTCTTGAAAGCGGAGAACTCCCACAACCTATCGTAAAACTCGCCCCATTTATCTGACGGAAGCCTGATACCTCTGATAATTGTTATAAAACTTGAATAACTCATTCTTCCTCGTCTTCCTCATCGTCAATAATTTCCTCGCCGTCAGTGCACCAATATCCTTCTCTATCAGCAATTTCCATTGCTTTTTCCTGTGCTTCATCAAAATTGTCCGCTTCAATCTCGCCTTCCCATTCAAGTGATACTTTTACATAATACTGTGCCATATTTAAGCACCCCTTTCCTTTACTGTAATTATATTATAGCATATTTGTGCTGCCCTGTCAATAGTTTTTTGTTAGTATATGCTAACGTCGGCCCGGGGCGCTTTCGCACCCTAAAGTGCGAAAGTCTTTTTATGATTTGTCGGTATCGTACATATTAAGCCCCCTTTCTTATTACACAGTAAGATATTTCGAGTTTGCCGTCTGGAGTGGGATAGCCAAGGAAATCATAAAATTCCTTTTTAGCGGCGATTACAGCAGTATCGCTGTTCTTTGCCTTTACTCTGTAAATCTGAGATTTAGGTCTGCCGCCCTCGTCAAATATGAATGTCAGTCTTACCTCATAGAGTTTAGTGAACATATAACTCATCTCCTTTACTATATATATTATACCATAGAATATTATAGTTGTCAACACTTTTTTGCTAGGAGACGCTAACACCCCGGTCAAAAATTTTTTTCAGTTAAAAGTTTTATATGGCGGGAGGTATTGAGTTTAAAGGCGGAAAGTTACTATTTCAACCTCTCGTTAATCATCAAACGCATTATATTGAATCGCACTGGATTTTCAATAAACTCAATCAATTCGCCCCGAGCGGAGTTAGTTAAAAAATTTGTGGTCTACTCAAGGTAGACCACAAGGAACTCACCGTCATAGTCAAATGACTGAACGAAAAGCGCAGTACCAAGTATGCCGTAAAAGCGTATAGGTGCTACACGTATTACCTCGCCAGTACGTGCGATAACTGCAACTATGGTGCAAGAGTAACCGCACATACGGAGATATGCAAGAAGCCATTGAAGCCGCATTTCACGTTCCCCCTTTCTATTATTATTATAATATAGATGTGCCGCCCTGTCAATAGTTTTTTGTTAGCAAGGACTAACTCGGCCCGGGGCGGCATTAAATGTTTTAACTAATTAGGGTAAAAGAAAAAGCGGATTACTCCGCCTTTTCCTTTTCTGCCTTTTTCTTGGCTCTTGCCGCCTTGTCACGCTCTGCCTTTGCGGCGGCGTTTGCCTTTTCCTCTGCCTTTTTCTTGGCGTTGGCTTCGAGTGTTCTCTGCCATTCTTCGGCAACCTTGTAACCGTCAAAATAAGGCTTGTCGTTCTTGCCCCATTTGTGTGCCTGTATGGACTTTGCTATTGGATAGGGGAACTCTAACCACATCATAGCACCGTCAAGGGGAGATTTGCCGATAGGAACGAGGAAACCCTTTTCATCAGGATAGCAAGCACCATACTGCTCATTAAGGAGCTGTTCAAGTACCTTTATACCCTCTGCCTTATTCGCCTTTTCAACGCTTGCTCTTGTAACTTTAGTCTCAGCCATACTTATGACCACCTTTCCTTTACTGTACTTATATTATACCATACCTTATGGCGAAAGTCAATATGGCAAAATGACGAAAGTAATCAACCTCATCGCTATATTTTTGTGCAAATCGCTGGGCGTCCGGGCCGCACTTCACTACGTTAAAGCGAGAAAGGGCGGTCACTTACGCAACCGCCTTTAATACTCCGAGTATATCCGTTACATCATAAGCACCAACGCCCCATTTTATGCGGTTTGGCTGTTCATCATCAAACAGAATACCGCTTGATATTTCGTGCTTTGGTGTGCCGTAAGGTACAATATACACATTGTTGAATTTTACTGACTTTAGGTGTTTTGCTAACCAATTTAACTTAGCAACCTTTACACGCTCGTTATATTCAGCAGTACCACTTTTTGAAGTCCAAGAGATTATGTTAATTATATAACCTTTTCTCTGTAAAGCGTTCAAACGTCTTGCAAGTGCTGACATATTAATAAGGGGCTTTGCTATGTCATAGGGGCGAGTATCACCGTTGATTAAGTCATTTAACCAGCCGTCCACTCCGTAGAGGTCTGCGATAGTTCCATCAAGGTCAAAATTTATAATTTTGGGAAGATTTGCATTTGTCATATATACAACCGCCTTTCTTTATTTCCTTTACTATATATAGTATATCACATTCTATTACTATTGTCAAGTATTTTTAAAAAAATTTTTCATTTAACTTAATCGCCCGGGTTAGCATATTCCCAATGCATACCATTACAATGAGTTGCAATACCTCTTACACATTCAGAAATATGAGTATGAGGACATCCCGTTTGACGTTCTGCTTCTCTCATACTGTCATAAATGATTCCTGTCTCAATGCACTTTACTTTGTGCCCTCTTGACTAACTATATTTTTTCGCTCGATTGCCATAGTTCAAATTTTCCTGATGAGTACACCACTATAAATTATCTAACCAATTATGCGTGATATCTTCATCAATATGATTTACATCCATTGTTTCCATATTTTCAATAGGATTAAAAGTTTCCATAACCAATCTATGAATACGGAACATTTTAGATTTACCGTCTTTTGATAGTGTTACAAATAAATACCCATTACTTGAAACGCTATGTTTTAACAATCTATCCTATTTACATTTCGGACTACCAGCAAGTCTTTTCACATTTCCCTAATCACTGACTTGATAATATCCTTCATATCCTTTAACGTCTTTCCAATTTTCCATTTATATCACCTCTTTAAATTTGGCACTATTTGTACCTTCATTAATAAAGTAAATTTTTGTACCATTTAATATAATAAATTAGGACCAATTTTAAAATGAAATGTTAGCACCACCTAACGGCGCCCGGGTCAGTTAGCAGACACTAACTTGACTGGAGAGAGAACCGCCCCGAAGGGCGGCACCTTATCTACAATAAACTATTTCTTTACGGTCGTGGAAAATTACAACGCTTGACGACTTAATATCACCAAGAGCAACCGCCTTTGCTGTTGTGATGTATTCACTCTCACGATTAGGGGAAATGCAAGGCGGCATTACCGTAACGGTATAATCGGGGAACTGCTCGGCGAAACGCTTGTTTACTGTGTATATACTCATTTTCCTCAACTCCTTTACTATATATATTATATCATAGTCTACAAAAGATGTCAAGTTTTTTTTGTTAGGAGAAACTAACATCGCCCGGGCCGCTTCACCGCATTAAAGCGATGAAGGGTCAATATTTAACTGATTTAATATATCTTCTTGATATATAGTATAAACTTTATTTAATACGTCTGGCGGGCAACAGTAAAGAGCATACAAGAAATATAAAAGAGTTTCGGCATCTGGAAGTCCTATACATACTTTTCGTTCATTCATTTAATTAATCCCCCTTTGGGGCGGCATTTAAGCCGCCTTTGGTGTGTAATATGTTCTAACTATTTTCTTATGATAAGAGAACAGATATAGTAAAATTATTAACTCGCACCATACGTCCTCTAAAGCCGTATGCTTTTCGTTAAATAATTCATCGTGTGTAATATATCTGTAAAGAATTTCAGCGGTAAGCCTAACACGATTATTTTTTGTTAAATAGCCGTTATCCTCGCAGTATTTTCTATATGCTGGCGATTTGCCTAAAATCTGCTGAGCCATACGCAAAGTACACCATATTTCTATACCCCAAGGAATAACACGACCATAACCGCCAACCGCCTTATTTGTGTTATTTAAAGCGTTATTGTCAAACCTTGCATTGTGGGCAATTACCGCACGAATAGGGTACTTTTTAAGAAGTTTACGGATAGTATAAAATGCTGTTCTCCAACGCACCATTTTACGAACGCCGTTTTTCAAATCTTCTTCATACTGAGGAAGTTTGTCTGCATAATAGGCGGTTTTCATTAGTTCTTTCATACCAACGTATACATCATAGATAACGAAATTATACGTTTCGTATATATTGCCCTGCCTGTCTACAACTGCCATACCTAAATCATAAACGAACGGATTTTCTAAATCTCCGCACGTTTCAGTATCGAGTTGTAAGTAAAAATGTTTACGTCTACCCATTTGGTATCAAGTCCTTTCCTTTACTGTAATTATATTATACCACACTTTGCATATCTTGTCAACACTTTTTTGTTAGCATAGACTAACTCGGCCCGGGCCGCGGTTAAAAGATTTAACTAATTGGGGCAAAAGAAATGACCGCCGAAGCGGTCAAATCTTTTTACTTAGTCGGCGATGTCCTCGCCGTCCTCGTCCTCGGCGATGTCCTCGCCGTCCTCGTCCTCGTCCTCGGCGGTTACAAGAGTGTAACCCTTTACAGTGCCCTTGCCCTTGACCTTTACGTCAGAAACAGTGATAGCACCGCTGTCGGCAAGCTGCTTTGCAAGAGCCGAAATCTTCTGTGTGGACACATTCAGAGCAGTTGCAAGGTCAGAAGCCTTCTTGGTTGTGCCGTCAGCAAGAGCCGCAAGGATAGCGGACTTGAAGCCGTCATTCTCAGCCTTGTGTGCAAGTGCGGACTTGGACACCTTACGCTGTGCGTTCTTCTTGTCAAGGGCAGTGATACGAGCCTTTGCGAAGTCTGTGAACTCAGTGCCGAAATCGCCCTTTACGATTGCTGTAAGGAACTCACGCTCAGTCTTGAAAGTAACAGTAGTAGCCATAGTATGCTCCATTTCTCCCACACTTAGGTAGTGGACACCATAGATTAGATTTTTCGGAGTGGAGTATCTCTCTCACTCTCTGTAATTATTATATCACATTTTCTGTGATTTGTCAAGGGGTTTTCAATTATTTTTATTTTTTAACTGAAAGCCTGTTCGTCAACAGTGGGGAACAAGAGCCGTAGTTCTCGTTTCGTTCTCCCCTTGACTACATTTATATTATACCATATAATATGGTATTTGTCTACTGGCAAAATGCACAAACCTCATTAACAATATGATTAAGTTTTTGTGCAAATCGCCGGCGGCCCGGGCCGCTTCACTGCATTAAAGCAATGAAGCGATAGAGTTTATCTTAATCAATCCCCATTTCTTTTAATCTTTTAACTTGCTTTTCATTGTGGCGGTCAAAAATTCGATATGAAACAGAAAAACTACATCTATCGTCTGCTTCAATCACAAGGGCGGCATAACTATTATTTTCAATATATCCTTCATATCCCATATATCCAGTAAAAACGGCTACATAACGTGGTTTAGAAAGGTTAGGATAAAAAGGTTTCAAGGGGTTTTTGTAAGTATTTTTACGTTTCATTGAATCACCCCTTACGCATAAGCCTTGCAAGCAAGGTGGACGGACTGACGGAGTTTTTTCTTTGCAGTTCTCTTAAACTCCTTTTTGGTCATATAGTCGAGCACCCACTTGCCCATATCATTTCTCTTGTATGCATTGCTCTTAGTCATATTGATGACCGCCTTTCCCTTAACTCTATATATATTATAGCATAAATGTGCCGCCTTGTCAATAGTTTTTTGTTAAGTAATGCTAACGGCCCGGGCCGCGATTAAAAGATTCAACTAAATGGGGCAAAAGAAATGACCGCCGAAGCGGTCAAATCTTTTACTCTGCGGAAGTCTCCGCAGGAGCCTCAGCAGGAGCCTCAGCAGGGGCGGCGAGGGCGTAACCCTTCACCTTGCCCTTACCCTTGATAGATACATCAGTCGCAACGATGTCTCCAGACTCCACAAGCTGACGAGCCAGTGCAGAAATCTTCTGAGTAGACACGCCAACAGCGGCAGCGAGGTCGGAAGCGGTAGTGAACTTGTCGGCAACGAGAGCCGCAAGGATAGCGGACTTGAAGCCGTCATTCTCAGCCTTGTGTGCAAGTGCGGACTTGGACACCTTGCGGTCTGCATTCTTCTTGTCAAGGGCGGCGATTCTGCCCTTTGCGAACTCCACGAACTCAGGCTTGAACTCACCGTTTACGATTGCAGTAAGGAACTCACGCTCAGTCTTGAAAGTAGCCATAGTATTCTCCATTTCTCCAACACTCAGGTAGTTGGCAACGCTTAGATTAGATTTATCAGTAGGGGTCTTTCCCTTACCTTCTGTAATTATTATACCACATTTTTTGTGGCTTGTCAAGTAGTTTTGAGAAAATTTTTCTTTTTAACTAATTGACGTTGGTGCGCCTACGGGGATTTGAACCCCGACTGATTGATTAAAAGTCAACTGTGCTACCCTTACACCACAGGCGCTTTCCTTATCTTCTATATATATTATATCATATTTTAGAAGATTTGTCAAGGGGTTTTCAATTATTTTTATTTTTTAACTGAAAGCCTATTCTTGATAGGTTTGGAGCAAGAGCCGTAGTTCTCGCAACCTCTCCCCTTGACTATATATATTATACCATATAATATGGTATTTGTCTACTGGCAAAATGCACAAACCTTATTAACATTCTCGACCTCTTTTTGTGCAAATCGCCGGCGACCCGGGCACCAGTTAAAACTTTTAACTTTATATGACGGAAAAGGGCGGCGATTACTCGCCGCCCTCGTCCTTTGCGTAATGCTCTGTAATATCGTCAAATGATACGGCAATACGCTTTCCGCTTGTATTCCAAGTACGAACCTTTGTGCCAGTCTCGACAAGAATATCAACAGTAAATCCGTCCTTGTTCTCAATCTCATCAACCTTAGCAACGACAGTATTCTTTGAGAACTTTGCTCCGTCCTCTGTGTAGAAATCCTCGTCAATGTGAGCCACGTTATCAACACCGAACTCGTTTACAAGTGCATTGTAGATTATAGCGTTAATGTGGTCACGAATAAGGTTCTGCTTAGAACGCTCATTTGTACACTCTGAAAAATCAAATCTCATTGACTTCATCTCCTTTACTATATATATTATATCACATTAGGGGCAATTTGTCAACCCCTATGCGATATAATTTTTTCTTTTAACCCTCGAAGTCAGGAGTGATAACCGCCACAAGGTGTGTTATTTCCTTATGATTGTAAAAAGAATAACAATGAACGTCACATTCTCCGTCAGTGTCCGCTTCTCTTTCCGCCCATATGTTCGCCGCCTCTTTCATTGATACACCTGCGGCAAGCAGTTCGTCGCCCTCGTATTCGTCAAATACATTAACAAGTATAGTATCTCTCATAAGAGCACCGCCTTTCTTAATTTCTATATATATTATAGCATATATTTTTAGAGTTGTCAACCCTTTTTTGTTAGGGGAGACTAACTCGGCCCGGGTCAGTTAGCACTGACTAACACTTAACAACAAGAAAGGGGCATAAGCCCCTTTTGTTATTAGATATAATCATAGTCATCAATATTGTTAAATTTTGTATTGAAATACTGTGGGATTACGTTTTCATTTTTAAGTCCATTTGCCTTAATATATTCAAGTGCTTCTGCTTTATAAGCAGTTGAAAACATAACATAACTGTCATTACCGAAACCGTCAACTATTCGTTGTATAGTGTAATAGTCTGCATCGTCTGGAATTTCGTATTCCTCTTTAAAATATTCAAAGACAATTTCTTTGTCCTCATCATCTTCGTCGTCTTCGCAAGCAGAGAAAATTTCGCTCCACTCACACATTACATCAGAAAAATTATCAGCATTAACTTTTACGTTGTCGCCGTCTTTGTAAGTGTGAATAATATCTTCCATTGAAGCGAATAACTCTCTCTGCTGTTCCTCATTAAGCTGTGGGAGAATTTCGTCGAAATCCTCTTTATCCTCGATAGTAGCGATAACATCACCATTGACTGCATAAAGACAAATAAGGTTTTTTAACATATTACCAATCCTTTCACTTTAGAACTCATGTCCTTTACTGTAATTATATTATACCACGTTTAATAGTATTTGTCAACTACTTTTTGTTAGTACAATCTAACCGCGGCCCGGGCCGCCCGTTAAAAGATTTAACTAATTAGGGTATGCGGTCGGCGTGGACTATTGCCCACGCCTCGACTTAGTTATTTGTTTTTACTGAGGGCGATTACTCGCCCTCTCCCTCTCCCTCAGTTGTAGGGAGAGCGTAACCCTTTACCTTGCCTTTGTTAGGAATTTTAACCTCAGAAGCAACTATCTGCTTGCTGTCAACAAGCTGTTTAGCAAGTGCGGAAATCTTCTGAGTAGATACGCCGAGTTTGTCAGCGAGTGTTGCGGCGACCCACACCTTGCCGTCAGCGAGTGCGGCGAGAATTGCGTTCTTGAAGTCCTCGTTCTCTGCCTTATGAGCGAGAGCAGACTTAGAAACTTTTCTCTGCTCGTTCTTTTTGTCGAGAGCGGCAATTTTGCCCTTTGCGAACTCTGTGATAGCGTCTGAAACCTCTGCCTTGATAACAGCGTTAAGGAACTCTCTCTCAGTCTTGAATGTTACGTTTGCCATAGTTTACCTCTTTCTCTCATACTTAGGTAGTGAGCACCTTAGTCGTGGTGTTGACCTTTCCTTTACTATATATATTATATCATAGTTTAGGAAGTTTGTCAAGACCTTTTTTAATATTTTTTTGTTTTAACCAATTGCTTGGTTATGGCGGGGAGTGAGAGAGTTGAACTCTCGTTCTCTGATTAACAGTCAGGCGTTCTACCGTTGGACTAACTCCCCTTGACTACATTTATATTATATCATACTCGGAGCGATTTGTCAACCCCTTTCGATATAATTTTTTTATTTAACTTTGAGTTAAGTGGTGGAGGGGCGAGCGGTTTCTCACCGCCCCTACATCACGGTTATGAGCCGAGTGTCCTTAACTGAACCCCTCCCTTAACTCTATATATATTATACCACATCAACACCGATTTGTCTACTGGCAAAATGCACAATGTTCATCAACAATACTGTTATGTTTTTGTGCAAATCGCCGGCGGCCCGGGCCAGTTAGCCTTAACTAATATTCAGATATTAAAAAGGGCAATCTCAACGGATTGCCCCTGGCGACATTCTTTCCTTAAAATCTTCTAATACTTCTATTCGTTTATTTTTTACTGCGAGTTTTTGTGAGCAAACATTGCCGCACTTCTGAATTAACATAGTTATGATTATTTCAAAAGCTGTATCTGGACAAGTATTGCAAATATCTTTTGAAGTAGTGACGAGACCGTTAACGCAATCATTGCAAACGATTAAGTCAAGATTACCCACTGACTTATCAATGGATGTGCGCTTTCCGCAAAAAGTACATTTCATTTAATTTCTCCTTTCATATCATAATTGTACCAGAAAATGAAATCTTCTGGAGCAACATTAAAAGCCTTGCATATATTCTCAAATATGGTTTTATTGCCAGATGCAAGATACTGTTCGTATGAACTGTAAAAGCTGAAAAATTCGCCCTCGTCCATTTCGCCTATGCGGTCACTGATTTTATCAAATCTCTCTTTGTCAGTCATTGTATCAACTCCTTTACTATATATATTATACCACGATACAATATAAATGTCAACCCTTTTTTTGTTAGTACGTCCTAACTCGCCCCGGGCCGCTTCACCGCATTAAAGCGGCGAAGCATTTATTAAATCTTTTTACATTCAGTCAATCCTTCATTTTCAAAGCAGTCAAAATAAGGATAGATACCCTGATTTGCGGCAATTTCAAGCAATTCGCCCGCACTTTCATACGCATCTGTGTCCATTATTGCGTCAAAGACTATATCTCTAAAATCAGAACCATAGTCAAAACTCGGCTCTGCATTTGTTTTGATTTTTCTTTTAACTACAACGCCGTCAAGTCTCAGAATTGCATTAACCTTAAAAGTTAATTCGTATTCTGTACCAAGTCCGTTTTCATAGTTTTCGCACTCTGTTCTGCTGTCAAAAATCTTTCCGTCCTCTGCCATATACTTTGTAACTTCTTTCATTTTTCTCAATTCCTTTCGTTAAATAAAATTCTTAATTGTCATAAACAGATTAAGTGTTAAGAAAATGCCATTGATTAACGCACCGCTGAGGACCTTATTCTTCATACTGTCCACAAGTCCAATACTGGACGACAGAACGAAACAAGGAGCGGAAAAAGGCGAACCTGCGCCACATAGAGCGGCGGCAATCGCACAAAGGAAAACCGTTACATAATCAATTCTTCTAAGTTTCATTTACCTCATCTCCTTTACTATATATATTATATCACATAATAAAGGAAATGTCAACTACTTTTTGTTAGGGGCGACTAACTTCGCCCGGGCCGCAGTTAAAATATTTAATTAAATACCAAAAAAGAGGGCGGCGATTAGCCGCCCTTTACCCTTGTTATGCCGCCTTTTTTCGCTGTTTTCTCGGCGGCTTTGTCCTCGTCAAATGCCTTGCGAGCCTGTGCCCTCTCGTGGAGAATTTTACAGAGAGTAATAAACTCTTCACGATTTAACATCATTGTTCTGCCCTTTTTAGTTTTAAATTTTACGCTCATTCAGTACCCCTCATTTCTTCTTTTCTTCTCTTGTATTCGTTTGGACTTTTGCCCTTGCGTGTTACTGGATTGATATTCCAAGTATTACGTTTTGACTTGTAATACTCTTTTTGCTTTTTCTTTGACTGTTTAGCAAGTGGTATCACGAAAAATCATCTCCCTCTCTCAATTTCTCTTTGAAACGCTTTTTGAACTCGACTAAGTTTGCGATTTCCTTTATGTCCTTAAAGTAAATCTTTTTGTCATTAGCGAAGTAGATTACATTGTTTTCGATACGCTGTACACAGAAATCACCATTTCCGTTTTTGAGAATTTCCAGTATTTCAATTATATCTGAGAGCCACATAAACTCAACTCCTTTACTATATATATTATACCATATCGGATAATAAATGTCAAGGGGTTTGAGAAAGTTTTTTATTAAACTTTCTCTATCCAGTAGTGACGTGCAACAACGCTGTTCATATTCCCATAGATAAAAGCGTTCATATAGTCGCAAGCCTCAAAGTAGTCGTTAAAAGTCTTAACAACCTCACATTTGCCGTTTACGTCAGTTATGATATTAAACATATAATCAACTCCTTTACTATATATATTATATCACGTTTCAATAATAAAGTCAATAGGAGTTGTTAGTATCTACAAACTCGCGCCCGGGCCGCTTCGCCACTTTAACGTGACGAAGTCATTTTGATTTTATATTTTGCTCTGTATTGTCTTATCTTTTTACTTTCTGGAGTGTTTGAAATATGTGGGCGAGTTTTAAGTATATCGTGTATTGTCATTATATTTAACTGTCGATTTGCTCGACAATGCTGATAATTTGGGCAGTTTGGCTCTGCATAGATATATTCACCACATTCAAAGTGAAAATCTAATCGCCGCATTTCTCTGATTAACTGTAATGTCGGCATTTTTTCATATACTTTCCTGTCAATGATTTCGTTAAAACACCAAACTTTTTTCATTTAGTCATTTCCTTTCTCAATATAAAAATAGTGCATATCTTCATCTGCCAGTATTTCTTCATACCTATGATTTATATGCGTATTGCGGAAGATACGCCAACAACGCCACAGCGGACGAGCCCACAGGTGCTTGAAGTCAAAACCGTCACGATACAGGACACAGAAGTTTTTAATTGACTTATGATTTATCCAGTTGTAGATAGCCATATAAGGTTTATAACGAATATTCATAAACTCAGCTCCTTTCAAGCGTAGCTCTTGCAGGACAGACGAGCCTGCTGACGAGCTTTTCTGCGTGCCTTACGAATGAGGGCAGACTTGCCGAGGAAGTCGCCTGCGTACTTGCCGAATGTATTCTTCTTGTAAGCGTTACCCTTAGTCATACCGATGACCGCCTTTCCTTTACCTTATGTATATATTATACCACTTGCGGCGGCATTTGTCAACCCCTTTTTGTTAGCACGTGCTAACTCGCCCCGGGCCAGTTAGTATTGACTAACAAGGGGATATGAAAATAAGGGTGCATAGTTTTTGCGGGGCTGTTCCTATCACTCACAAAGGGGTGACCCTATACACTCTTATCCAAGTACATCACAACAGACTAACAGCTGATTCTGCTCTTGACGGAGGGTATGTGTCTCCGACACAATTACGGATTTTAGTTGGCGAATGTGCTTATTCCAACGACCAGTAAGGTTAGACCTGACCTTAATAAGGAGATTGCCTTGTTCCCTTACCTTCTATATATATTATACCATAGTGTAACAGAAATGTCAACACCTTTTTGTTAGCACATACTAACGCGCGCCCGGTCCACTTCCACACTTTATTGTGCTAAAGTGCTCTCGGGTCAAGTGACCCGGGATGCGTTAGTATGTACTAACAACCTAATGGGAGAAAAGGCGATTAGGAAATCGCCGTTAAAAATATTACAAAATCCTCTACCCACATTGGACAGAGTGGATGGTTAATAATTTTAATAATTAAATCTTTCATCTCAATCTCTCCTTATTCGATTTGCTCAAATTGTTGAACCTTTTGACATTTCCAACACCGCATTGTTTTAACGTGTCCGATTTTGGTGCGGCGGCTCGATTTTTTGGGAGCAGTCGAAACCGCTCCACATTCTGGACATTTGAACCACCTCATTGTTATACTTTGCTTTTTCATTTAATCAAATCCTTTCCTATTTAATTACATAAACTTTTGCATTTGGTGTAAATGCTATTAACTCACCATTGGAAGAAACGGCGAAGTTTTCGTCAACTTTTTTAAAAATATGCCAAGAGTTGAACTGTGAAAACCAAGTGCCTATTTTGATATTGCCGAAAAAATCCATTGTATCACAACCTTTGTTAAAACATTAAGCGGAAGAAATTCCACTTTGCAAAGTCTCCATAATTCGGATTGCAAATATCATTATGTATGTTCACATCAATAAAACTTGCAATCATATAAACGGCGAACAGGACACTAATGAGGAGCAGGACATTTGACCATTTTATCCTTTTCATACAGGTCACAACCTTTCTTTTCTTTTGTTCTATAAATATTATATCATATTGTAGCTTAAAAGTCAAGCTTTTTATAGATATTTTCTTCTTTTAACTAAATCCCCGGAGGGGAGCAGGGCTCATACGCCCTGCTTTATCAGTGTGCTCTCTGTGCAAATTGTAGCTTTCTCGAACTTGATTGAGTAAGCTGTTCCGTCCTCTGTTGTGAGGTCAGCTCCCTTGAAGAATGGAACGTTGTCCTTTTCCCATTCCTGACCAGCTCTCTCGGTGATGATTCTCTCGAAGTCCTCACCTTTGTTGTAGCTTGAACAAGCGTGGAAACCGTCAAACCATTCCTTTGAGCAAATCAGCTCAGCCTGTCCGCTCTCAACAAGAGCTTCTTTCTCAGCTTTTGTGGGCTGATATCTCAGGCAATAGCCACCGCCGTTTTTGGAGCTTGCACGGTCGAGCTTAATTCCGAAGCTCAGACCAATGGTCTTAGCTGCATAGATATTGCCCTTGTAGGCAAAACCCATAACATAGTTGTGAGTAAAAGCGATTGAGTTGTAACGTGCGATAAGATTGATTAACATAGCGTTCATTAAGAACACCGTCCTTTCCTTAACTTCTATATATATTATACCATATAAAACCGGAGTTGTCAACCCCTTTTCAAAAAAAAATTTGAAAAGTTGTTAGCATATGCTAACACGTCTCGGGTCGATTCTCGATTTGTTAGTATAGACTAACACGTGGTCGCACTCCCCTCTTACTCTCTGCCTTCCGGATTTTCTATATATATTATACCATACAAATATTGATTTGTCAATACCTTTTTAAAAAGTTTTTTATTTAACTGTTAGCATAGACTAACACGTTCTACACTTTGATACTTTAACTCGCTAAAGCGGCGGCACGGTCCATCGCATCTACCCTTTAAACTTCTACACTTTAAACCGCTAAAGCGCCCGGTCCATAATGGACCGACCGTGTTAGTATATACTAACACATGGTTTCACTCCCCCATTATATTATATCATATCCAGTCGAATTTGTCAACACCCTTTTGTTAGTATATACTAACAAGTGCTACTAACTTTTTTTTAAAATACTATTGACATTTCCGGTATGATATGATATAATATAATTACAGTAAAGGAAAGGACGGTTGAACCGTATGAAAAAGAATAGAATTGATTGGGCAGACGTTGGAATGATTATCGCTGAAATACTTTTCGCACTCTTTATGGTTGCTTTAATGATTGGAATAGTTTTAATCGCTAAGCACTCCGCAGACCACACAAGACTTGAAAATGGTGTTGCAATCTCTGCACACGTTCTTGAAACTCCTGACGGTAATCAGTGGGAAGTGAGAGACACTCTCGCAATCGGTCACGAATATGAAGTATATTTAAACGATAATGATACACCTGATAATGTGTTAGATGATTATATCACTTGTGTTAAATGAAAAAATTTTCAAAAACCTATTGACAAACTGAATAGAATGTAGTATAATAAGTATAGTAAAGGAGTTGTTTTAAATGTTAGTTAAAGTTCTCGTTATCATTTATTCACTGGTGTTTATCTTTGGTGTATGCGTTCCGGTTGTTATCGGCAGAAAAGCATACAATAAAGGTAACTATGGTTTAAAGAATACTTGCGTTGAAATTGCAGAAGTTTTCTTTAAAATATTTTACAAAAGCCTGATTGCTATTCTCATTGCATTTATTATCTATATCGTTTGATAGTAGTAAATAATTTAACTAAAGGGCGGCAACGCCCTTTTCTTTTATACTTTACACTTTAGAACTTTAAAGTGCTAAAGTGCTCGGGTCGATATTTTTTCTCGGGGCGGCACCACTATGACCCGTGTTAAATTTTTAACAAAGGCGGGTCTTTTAAGAGGGGCGACCCGAGACGTGTTAGCGGGTACTAACAAAAGCGGTAAGAAAATTTTAAAAAGGGTATTGACATTTTCGTTCCCGTGTGGTATAATATAATTACAGTAAAGGAAAGGAATGATACTGATGATGAAAACATTCGTTGATAGACTTATAAACAGATACGGTTTTGAACACTGGAGCGTTAAGTTTTTCGCACGCTTCGTAAAGTAAAGGAAGTGATTAAATGAAACTCAATAGAAAATATATCCCCTCTGCACTCTGCACATATTACGACCACTGTGCAAAGTGGGAAAAGATTTACTGTGAGAAATACGCACATAATCCTGACAGATACAGAGATGATTATTTCTTTTACAGAAAAGAGCGTTACGCTGCACATCGTAAAATGAATAAACTTTTCTGGAAGAACTTCGGCAAAATTTAATAATTTAACTTAAGCGGTTGGGTAACGTTGGCAATAGTTGGCGTGAAGACCGCTTCACTTCTGCACTTCACACTTTAGAACTTTAAAGCGCTAAAGTGCGTCTCGGGTCGGGTCGTTAGTCTATACTAACAAAAAGGTGTTGACATTTACTGTGTGATGTGATATAATATAATTACAGTAAAGGAGTTGATTAGAATGAAAGATATTAAATATTCATCAATGAGAGCAAGATACAACCGTTATTGTAAAGTCGTTGACTTTTTCTCTTGGTATGGTGCAACGTGGTTGTTCGTTGCATTTCCTGCCGCAATCGGTGGCGGTATGTTTGAAGCGGGCATACACAATATTTTTTCAATCGGTTGTGTAGTATTAGCAATTTTAATGTTCATTTACACATTTATCGGCGGTTGCCTTATCGGTGATAAAGTTTCTTTTGAAGAATTTGCTGAATGTAAGTCTTATGAAGATACAGAAAAAGCAATTCGCAAAAATCAGAAATGGTTAAGTTAAATAAAAAAAATATTAAAAATCTCTTGACAAACCGGAGAAAACGTGATATAATAATAATAGAAAAAGGAAAGGAAGTGTCAGTATGAGAGACTACACTGAATTTGTAAGAATGGCAAAGGAAAGCAAAAACCTTGATGAACTGAAAGCAAAAGTCCTTGAAAGCGGTTCTGGTGCATACTTTAGCGAAAGCGGAGAACTGATGACTGGTGTAGAAGATTATTTCGGTTTTGTTACATTTTCTGCCGAAATGACCGAAAACGGTATCAAATGTACAATGTATTAACAAAGTCGCCTGCGAGGAGCAGGCGATTTTTTTATTTTTTTAACTTTAACGCTTTAAAGCGCTAAAGCGCGGCCCGGGTCGAGCTCAGCTCAAACGTAGCTCAAACGCGCATTTTAAAAAAGGCGAATTTTTCATTTTTTGAAAAATTGCCTTTTTCTTAGACTTTCCTTGGTCGATTTTTGGGATTTTTCCGATTTGTTCAATCTTTTACTAAAATCCTGTTTTTGCCCGATTTTTCGGCTTTTCTACTCTCTTATTATACCATTTTTTGCCCGATTTTTCAAGGAAAAACGTATATTTTAAAATGTTTTAACAACGCTATTGTTAGTAATAGCTAACGCTCGCAAATGGCTATTTTTCGGGCTTTTTCAGGCTTTTATATAGTCCGAAAAATAGCCATTTGCGGAGCAGGCTATACTTTACCACTTTACAGCAATAAAGTGCAGACGGCACGGGTCAGATTTGTGTTGTCGCTTTAAAGCACTAAAGTATGACATATCTTTAACAAAGTTTGACAAAATATTAACAAAGTGCTTTAGTTCGCTAAAATCGCAATATTTGGTCAATATCTGTATATTACTATCTGTAATACCTATACAGTCAGTATATGTATTTATGTATATAGTGCATAAATATATATGTTGGTATTTGTGCATTATAACAAAGTTTTTTATTATTTTCAAATATTGACTTGACAACGAATTGAAAAGCCTTTATAATACAAATATGCTTTTCAATAGCGAAAAGCTAAAACAAATTTATCGTTGCTTAAAGCAACAGAAAGAAGTTGATTTTATGGAAACTTTAAAAACTATGGTTATTGCTACAATTGCTACACTTACAAATACAAACACAAAAAACATTATTGTTGATAATGTTGTCAATGATGTTTTTGACCGTTTCAGCGTTGATATGAACACCGCAAAAATTATCACTGGTTTATCAATGTATCACATTACAAGTTCAACAGATAATTATTATATCGTTGCTGAAAATACAAAAGAAGTAAAGACAAAATGTTATCACTTTTTTGATTTACTTGAATTTGACTGTTTTAATATTACAACATCGTCAACAAATGAAACTTCTATCAGATTAAAAGTATCAAATGAACTGAAAAAAGATATATTTGAAAATGGTATGTTATTATCAGATATTGACCGAAAAAACGAATATAAGAAGATGTTTAATTATAATAACGGTCAAGTAAGTGAATGGCTTGTAAAAGATAAATTTTGTTGTGCATATCAGCGTGATAATTTACCGTATTATTATTATGGTGATATGGAAGTCGGCGGAAATACATATCAAATCAAATCACATAAAGCTACATTTTGCACATTATCTCAATTACAGAGATATATAAACAGATACGGTTTAAAGAAGTATTACTCTTATGATATGACCGTAACAAACAACACTGAAATAGTTGATATTGACTTTATCGCTGAAAAGTGCTTTAATATTGATATGTATGACAAAATAGGCACAAAAGAAGAACGTTGGTACATTTGTTCTAATGATGATATAAAGAATAAACTTCTGTTAATGGCTGATAGAATGTTTAGGGAAAATAGTTGTGTTGACTATTGGAATTTAACAGAAATAGCAAATAATAACGGTTTAAGACCTTTACATTTAATAGCATATCTTTTTGATGAAATGGACTAATAAAACAATAAACGACTTGTAATTATTACAAGTCGTTTTTTTATTACTTCTAAAATGTTTTTAAATGCCGTTTTTTGACGTTGTAATATAATCATAGTATAATTACATTGGTTTTATTATAACGTCAAAAACGGCATTTAAAACGCTATACGGCTATAACATAAAAATTGACGGCGGGACAATTCCAGACGCTTAAAAGTTAAATCATTTACCGGGGGGTCTATTTCTTGAGAAATCCCCAGTGAATCGCAGAAAAAGGGTACCCTGGCAACAAAAATTCAAGGGTCAATTTTTTCAGCCACCCGACAGAGCGATATATAGAAAAATTTCAAGGGTCATTTTTTCAGCCCCGACAGAGCAACTTATACCTGAAATCTTGACTTTTGAATCCGAATTTGTTATACTTATTATAGGGGTTGAGAATAGGAACTTTTCCTATTAACTCTTTTAACTAAAACTTAAAATAGACTCCGTGTCTATAATATTATAAAATGTGGAGGGAGAACTAAATGGCAAAGTTTACATTAGATTTTGACATCCCTACTTCAAAGGGTCGTCTAAACGCCATTAAAGACATTGATTTAGCTTCTCTTACCAAGACAGAATTAGAAACCATTAGCAACTATGTCCTTTATGGAAAAGATGAAGATGGAAAGTCTGTGGTAGATAGAAAAGAAGTTTAGATTAAGACTAAATTTTCTTCGTATTAGAAGGACAGATTTGTATCATTAGATGAGATGATGGAGAGTCCGACTTTTGATGAAGGGATTTTACAGAAGAATAGAACTATTTATAAGAAGATTAAACCTACGATTGATAAGGAGAAGGCTAAGGACGTTCCGGGAATGATTGAGCTTTGGGCTTCCATTGATAAGATGGCCGCAGATTTAGAGGCTTTAAAGACTAAGAAAGACCAAACTCCAGAAGACCGCAAGCGCATTTACTATATGAACCATCATTTGATTGCGCTTAGGAAATAGCAATATTATTTAATGGATAGTGTGTTCCCGACAACTCTTATATAGAAAAATAAGGCAGAATATCATCCTCATCCTACTGAGGACCAAATGAACTATCCTATCTTGCCGCGAGGGGTAATGTTATAGGAAGATGATAAAATGTTTATGTACCCAAGGCTTGCTAAAAATCTTGACACCGCGGCCACAAGGATTTATACAGATAAGGATATTAAGGATATGAGAGATAGGGGGAAGCCTTTCTTTGATTTTAGAAATGCTGACCACCTATACCAGTTAATTTAGCACTATGCGGAGATTGAGGCTTTCGTAGAGGAGATGCCGGATTCTCCATTACATAATCTTTTATGGACGCTGGATTTTTATATTAAGAAAGCAAACCTTTCAGAATAGCAAATGTTGATTATTAGGGATAAGAAATTGAGATGCCCGAATAAGGAAATTGCAAAGCACCTAATGGATGAGCTTGGGATTTACCATTAGGAGAATTACATTAGTACGATTTGGAATAAGTGTTGTTAGCTTATTGCAGATGCGGTTGAACTTAATTATGATGAGTATTTGTGCAGAAATTATGATAAAGCTTGGAAAGTATGTTCTCGTTGCAAAATAGAATTGTTGAGAGACCCCAGAAACTTTGTTAAGAAGGCAAAGGCTTCAGATGGTCTGACAGGAAGATGTAAAAAATGTGACAAAGAACTTAGATAGATGAATAAGTGAGGTGCCGCCTCGCAGAAATTTAATGGAGGAAGGAGTAATGTTTAAGAAAAAAGAGAAAGAAGTATCACTGGATAAGTACAGTGTTGGCTTACTCGAAAATTTCAGAGAGCTATAGTATACGGATATTATTGGTATAGGTAATATACTTGGAGTTAAAGAAGAGGATAACTTTGATGATTATATAACTGCTATTATTGGTGTTTATATGGAAATGCCAAAGAGCAAGCGTAAGGCTATGTTAAAGTTGACTAAAGACATCGTTAAGGCTAATAAGGAAATGATGGCTGACCCTAACTTCTACAAGGTGCCGCCAGAGGAATTGGCAAAGCAAGTTGTTGAAGCTACAAAGAACTATCACGAGAAGAAGGTCGAAGACTCCAGTTTCTTATCTATGGTGAAGAAGAAGTACCCACCGGGGGTATGAAACTGAAAACGTATATATAAGGTACCCTATATAATTTCATAGGGTACCTCATTTTGCTATAAATTTCTGAGGCCGCGGCCACAGATTTTTAGGAGGTGAGTTAAAATGGCACTCAAGAAATGCCAGCGCTGTGGTGAAGAATTAAGTACCGGCGCTTATATTGCAGTTAACTCAATAGTACACGGAGGAAGTCTCCCGATTTGTCGTCATTGTTTGGCGAAACAAATAGATAAAGCTTATAGTGAAGGAAATGGATGGAACGTGGTGGATAAGATATGCCAATGGGCTGACGTACCTTTTGTCCCAGAACATTGGGAGAAAATGTATGAAGGACATGGCCGCGATGCCATCGGAGTTTACATTTCGACTTTCAGAGGTAAGCCATATGATACACTTGATTGGAAGTAGTACAATGATGTGTATTTATAGATAAAAGAGGAAAATCGAGTATTAGATGCTCTACCAGAAGTCCGTGAAGGATTAAGACGTCGCTTAAGACAGAAGTGGGGTCAATAGTATGACGATGAGTCATTAGAGTATCTGGAAAACTTACATTAGGGTCTTCTAAGTTCATAGAATATCGTTGGTGCATTGAATGAAGACCAAGCACTTAAGCTATGTAAGATTTCTCTTATTATTGAGGAAAAGATGCGTAGTGGAATGGAATTTGATAAGGACTTGAAAGCATATGATTAGCTTTCTAAATTAGCAAACTTAACATCAAAGGTAGTTAAAGATGCGAATGAGTTTAACTCTATTGGTGAGGTTTGTGCGTTCTTGGAGAAGAAAGGCTTTAAGGTTAAGTATTACGATGGAGCAGTTCGTGATGAAGCAGACTTTACAGCTAAGGATATTAAATACTGGTTACAATCATTATATGTTAATGAGACTGGTATTGCAGAAGAAATTGAACAAAGAATTGAGAACTTAAAGGTTACTGCTCAAATGACCGGCGGTTAGTTCAACGAGAAAGAGTTTAGAGATTATTTATCAGATGGTCTTACTAAGATTGAAGATGAAGACTTTAAACTTGACTTGGAGTGATTGTAATGGTAGAAATAGAAGAGAAGGACAATTATCTGAATATACCATTACCTGGCGCTATACTTAATACTATTCACTATGTTGTTGGTAAGGCTTCTCAGGAATTTACCAGAGAGGGTATCGTACTTGAAAAGGGCGCGGTTTTGAGTGAGAGACGTATCGAAAACAATCTCACTTTATATCAGTAGTATATAAGTCTTTGGACCGTATATCCAGACCTTTACTTAAAACTTATTACGCCAACAACTTCTAAGTTTAAATTAAAGTTTTTCCAAATCATATTCCTTAGAGCTTGTTTACGTTATGGTCGTGTTCTTACCATAGCACCTCGTGCCGCCGGTAAGAGTTTTATATGTATCTTAGCTCTCTACTTAATTTGTATGTTTAGACCTGGTTCTCACGTATTCCAGTGTGCTCCTGGTAAAGCACAAGGTGCGAAGATTGCAAACCAGAAGATACATTAGCTTTGGGATTTGTTGCCGCTGCTTAAAGAAGAAATCCTTGGCGATGGTAACTTTGGTAATGACTATGTTAAATTATCATTTAGAAATGGTTCAATTCTTGACGTTATCAGTCCTTTGAACTCTGCCCGTGGTAACCGTGCAACTGTCGGTATCCTTGACGAGTTCCGTCGAAAATTAAAATCGAGGATGCCGAAAAAGTTGAATTTCGCATTATAAAAATTCACCTTATTAATGAGAGGTGATAGAAATGATTGGATACATTTATCAAATCATAAATAATGAAACACAGTAGAGATATATCGGTAAAACGATAGACATTCAAAGGAGAAAACGAGAACATACTGAGAAGTTAAGGTAGAATAAACACATAAATAAAAAGCTTCAAAATGCTTGGAACGCCTACGGAGAAGATGCTTTTAGTTTTGTTTATAAAAAGTATGAAATTGATAATGAAGACGAGTTAGATGAATTGGAAATAAATGCTATTAATGAGTATGACTCATACACTAATGGATATAATTTAACCACTGGTGGAGATGGCGGAAATACGCGAGGAAAGTTATCTTATGAAGATTACTGTATTATTTATTTAGGTTGTCAATGGAAGGGAATGACAGAGAAGATAGGAAAAATGTTCAACATTGATTCTTCAACTGTCTCTGCAATTCTTAGAGAAAAAGCCTATATAAATTATAAACAGTTAGCAGATGAACTTTCAGAAGATAATAAAAAATATTATCAAGATGTATTTCGTACCATGTTTGCAATAACAAAAGCTCCTGATGAAAATAGAGTACCAACTCATTTAACTTCAGAAGAATATTTCTATTGCTTATGCATTGCAACAACTTATAGTCGCGGTGTAGAATAGGCATTAGCAAATTTCTTCGGTAAACATAAATCATTTTTAACTAATGGCATTAAAGGTAAAACTAAAGGTAAAGCATATGAAGCATTGCAAAAATATTTGCATACTGATTTAGAAGAAGTATGGCAAATAGGCGAATAGAAGTTTAATGAATGGCATTTGCAAGAAATGTCAAAAAGTAAATTGAATATTGAGCATCAAGGTCGGTGGCGGAACTAAAATGGGTTAAATTGCGGGAACCTTTCCTTAGAGCCAATACAGCTACAACGTAGTTTGAAAAGACAAACGTGAAAGCGGTAACGTAGAAGTGAAACCATAAAAATGTATTGGATTGGAGAACCGAGAGTGCAAGTCTCTCAGACGCAGCGAAATCTCCTCAGCGTAAAGACGGTGGAGAACGTTCAACGACTATAATCCCACTTTGATTGTATAGTCTACTCCCCTAATAAATATCGGGAAACCGAGGGTATCAAGGGACCATGATGCTAATAACGTTAATGAAATCATCTTACCATTCCTTAACATTGAGCGTCCAATGGTTAACCAAGATAAGAATGAAAATGAGCCTCAACAGGTTCAGCTTTGGATTTCATCTGCGTCAGATAAAAACACATTTGCATATGATAAAACTATCGAGTTAATGGAACTTGCAATCCTCCAGCCTGAGAAGGTATTCTGCTGGGGATTTGATTATCGTGTTCCAGTTTATACAGGACTATTATCTAAAGACTTCTTGAATGAAATGTAGATGTCCAGCACTTTCAGTGAGCAAGGTTTTGCGAAAGAGTATATGAGCCGATTTGTAGGAAGCTCTGACGATGCTTGGTTCGACTACGAGAAACTGCTTACTCATAGACGAATAGTTAATCCCGAGACTCATGAAATTGTTAGAAGTGATATTGAAAGTTTCTACATATTATCAGTGGATGTAGCGAGAAAAGGATGTCAAACTGCCTGCACTGTTTTAAAAGTGTTCCCAGGCGGCGAGAAATATACTTGCAATATTGTTAATGTATATGTTCTTGGTAAGACTGAAGACGAAAAGGTTTTCGACCGTCAGGTTATAGAACTTAAACGTCTTATTAAACGTTTTAACCCAAGAGAAGTTGTACTTGATATTAACGGTATTGGTGTTGGTTTCGCAGACTTTATGATAAAAGAATCTTTAGACCCAGTTACCGGTGAAGTCCTGCCAGCTTATGGTTTTATTCCCGACCACGATTTCGGATACGAAGATATACAGCCGAGAAACTGTCCAAAGATAATATACGGAATTAAGGCAACTGGTTAGATTAACAGCGATATGCATACTGCATTATATGCTAAGGTCTACTCTGGATGTGTTAATTTCTTAATCTCTGAACGTAAAGCAAGAGATAAGATTAATGCAACTGCCGTTGGAAGAAAGATGACTCCAGAACAGAAAATCGCTCGTTTAATGCCACACGAAATGACATCACAATTAATTGATGAAATTGTTAATCTTAGAACAAAACCTACTGGTATCAATAACCAGATTAAGGTTGAGTTAATAAATTAGCGTATGACCAAGGATAAATTCTCCGCACTTGAAATGGGAATTTATCGTATGGTAGAAATCGAGAATGAGGAGATTTCCCACCGTCGTAATAGAGGACTTGGTAGAAAACTCACATTCTTTAAGAGTGGAGGTAGAAAACGTTGAACGCACAAGTAAATGCTGTTTATACAGATGCCTTGAAATAGGCGAGAGCTGAACGTCTTGATACCTTCAAGAAGGCACTTAAAGGTATGATAGCAACGTCTGAGGCGGCATATCAGAAGGCTACTGGTAAGTTCATTAAAACTCGACGTGACAGAATGTATTCTAAGGATGATATAAAGCGAATCGTTCAAGAGGGTAATCCAATTGAACGTGCCGCCCTATCAGAATATTTCTTTGCTACCAATGGACTTTATAAGCGTATCATTCTTCATTACGCAACATTCTTGACATACTCATGGATACTTGTTCCATATGAGAAATCACGTACTCGTGATAATTCTGAGATAACAGATAAGAAAGTTATTTCAACTTATTATGATGCCGCCGATTTCTGCACTAACTTCCAAATAGAAAGAAAGTGTACGTTATTTGCTAAAGATATTTTAGTAAAGGGCGGATATTATGGACTACTTCATGATGATGGCGAAAACGTAGTAATTTAGGATTTACCTTTTGATTATTGTCGTAGCCGCTTCAAGAATGCTTAGGACGTAGATATTGTTGAGTTCAGTATGGCGTTTTTTGATAACATTCGAGATGACGCTTTGCGTGAGGAAATACTTAACACATATCCACGTTATATTAGCAAAGCTTATAAGAAGTATAAGCATCACAATGGTGATAAATGGATATTCCTTCCTGCAAAGGATGGCATTTATTTCTGCTATTTTGAGGAACGCCCGTTCTTCTTGGATTTAATTCCTCTTCTTGATGACTTAGACGATTATAAGGACATTGATAAAGAGCGTAATATGTAGGCTTTGAAACGTATTCTTGTTCAGTAGGTGCCGCTTGATGGTATGAAACTTGTATTCGAGCCAGATGAAGCAGAAGAGATGCACGAAGGTGTTCTCGATATGATGACTAATAACCCTGACGTTGATGTTTTAACAACATATAACAAAGTTAGTTTATTAGACATGAGTGCTACTGATGATGAGAAAACAGAAATAACTGACATTTAGGACCTTATATATTCATCTGCCGGCTTGTCAAAGGAATTATTCTTTGCAACAACTGAGGCAGGACTTAAATACTCTATTAATAATGACCTTGCGATGATAATGATTTTAGGTCAACGTTTTGCACACTTCTTTACAGTTTTGCTTAACTATAAGTTTGAGAATAAGAAAGTTAGATTTAGACTTGTCATTCTTCCTTTGAGCTATTACAATAGTGATGATTATACATCACACGCTAAGGAATTGGCTGCATTTGGTTATCCATTCTTAACGCCAGTTGCTTCAACTGGATTAGACCAGACCAATCTTGTAGCTCTTAAAGCTCTTGAGAATGGACCTCTTAATCTTGATGAAGTTCTTAAACCTCTTCAGTCTGCTTATACTCAGTCTGGTAAAGCTCAGGGACAGCCGATAAGTGACGGAAAAGAGCCAGCTTCCACACCGTCAGCTAAAACTGACTCCGGCGGCAAGTAGGAGTAGAAAAAAGAGGATAACAATAAAAAAGAGGAGGGCGATGATTAATGAGTAACATAAATCATTCTGACTTCTCAAATCCACCTTGTACTTTAGACGTAACAGTCTACGGTGCGCCAGAAAAATATAACGATGTCTTATCTAAAAGCAGAGTACGAATTTTTTATAAGGGTATGAATAGAAATCGTACTTTTATATCAGAGGATTTTGCGAATTAGCTTATAGCATCTTTACCATATACTCCAGTTAAGGGAATCTTTGATAAAGACTCCCTTGACTTCGAGGACCACGGTGAAGATAATTCTGATGGACGTATCTATGGAATCGTCCCTGAAAATCCAAACTTCGCTTGGGAAGACTTCGAAGATGAAGATGGTGTCACTCGTTCATATGCGTCTTGTGACGTTCTTCTATTCACTGGTATTTATGCCGAAGCTCATTTAATTCCTGGAAAGCCCCAGTCAATGGAGATTTTCAGAAAGAACTTAAAGGGTGAATGGCGTTTGAGCGAAGAAGACGGAAGACCATATTATTACTTTATATCAGGTGGACTCTGTGGTTTATAGACCTTGGGAGAAGATGTTGAGCCTTGTTTTGAGAGTTCTGCTTTCTACTCCAAACTTACAGAAGAACAGCTTATTGAAGTAATGACTGCTTACGTCAGAAACTTTACTAAGAAGAAGGAGGAGAGTAAGAAAATGGATAAGTCACTTTTCAGATTATCTGATAATGAAAAGGCAGACATTTTGTTTGACCTTGTAAATCCTAACTTCAACGAAGCTGGCAACTGGGAAATCAGTGCTTTTATCGTTGACGTTTATGATGACTATGCTCTTTGCCGCAGCAAGGAAGGCTTTATGAGAGCATACTACACTAAGGACGGCGACAATGTAACTCTTGGTGATACTGTATCAGTTAAGATTACTGACGTTACTGAAGCTGAGTTCACAGCTCTTGAAGCTATGAAGGCAGTTGGTAATGGTTCATTCGAAGCTGCTAATACTGCTTACACTGAGGCTACTGAAAAGGTTGCTTCTCTTGAAACAGCTGCAACTGAGTTCGAGACTGAGAAGACTTCTCTTAATGAGAAAATTACAGCTCTTGAAACAGCAGCAAGTGAGTTTGAGTCAACTAAGACTACTCTTGAGGCTTCAATTGCTGAGAAGGATACTGCTATTGCAGATTTCAACTCAAAGATTGAAACAATGGAGGCTGAAAAAGTTGAATTAAACAATAAAATTAACGACATTACAAATGAGAACACAGCATTGGTCGAGTTCAAGAAGAATGTTGAAACTGACCAGAAGAACGCTATTCTTGCTAAGTATGAGGAATATCTCAGCGATGACGCTATCACAAACTTTAAGAACTCTATGAATGACCTCTCTGTAGACGAGTTCAAGAAGGACGTATGCACAGCAGCTGTTGAGAATGACCCATCAATCTTCTCAAATAGAAAGAACGAGCCAGATAAGTTCTACAAGGGAGATAATGCAAGTGGCAAGGTCGTAGAGACCGGTGCTCTCGCACTATTAAATAAAAGATTGAATGGAGGTAATAAGTAATGGCACTTCATGAATTTGATTGTAAAGGTTACGGTCAGATTGAGCCATCACAGGTTTGGTTCAACCGCGCAGGTATGGTTGAAGCACAGTGTGAACTCAATCCTGCACAGTTTGCTTCTCACTTCCCAGTTCTTCCTACTGAGGCTGCTCAGGGAAAAATTGTTGCTGAGAACGGCGCATTTTTAATGTGCGATAAAGAAAGAAAGCTTGCTTGCATTCCTTCAAAGAAGTTAGCTGACTTCGGCTATGTTGCTGGTATTAACTACTCAACTGAGAAGAATTATAACCAGTTCACTCCTGGTCGTAGAAACTTCTACATGGTTGCTGGCGAATATCTCCCAAGAATCGGTTTCACCGAGCCTGGTATGAGAATTTGCACAAACGCAATTGTTTGGGATGACCAGGCAGACTTTATGAAGGCTCCTTATGTTGCTGCAGGTGCAGATATTACAGACTCTAAGGTTATGTATAATGCAGTTAAGGCTTATATCGCTGCAGTAAGAGCAGCAGCAGAAACTCCTGCTGTAGATGGCGATGATGAGAGACCTGCTCTTGACCCAATTTACGCTGTTCTTTATGATACAGCAGATTATGGTAACCTTGTAAATAGAGGTAAGCTTGTATTTACTACAAAGGCTAACGCTATTTCAAAGGGTATCGGTGGCATTTACGCAATCGTTACAGAAGCATACAACAACGCTGATACAACACTTAGCTTCAAGCTTAAGTTTGTAAATAAGCCAGCTACAGTTTAATTAGAAGGAGGGGATAAAATGACTGATATCAAAGGAATAAAGGATTTGGTTGTTCACTCTTTCTATGGAACAAGCCCAGACCCTACTAAGTTTAGTAATAAGGACATTAAGGCTACTCTTAGTGAAGAAATTCACAAGATAGCAAACGACTATAATTCATACAGAAGAAATAAGCTCGACCTTTTCGAGATTATGCAGGAAGCATATACTGAGATTCTTCCTAAGCAGGTTGAACAGTTCATCGGTTCTTTCGCAGAAGTTAAGACTGTTCCACTCAACCAGAAGGCTGTATTCGTAATCAACACTGGCCGTAAACGTGCTAAGCAGTTCATTACAGCAGTTGCTCTTTCTGGTGTTTATGAGAGCTTCAGACTTGATAAGAACACATTCGAGCTTGGTGGACGTGCAATCGGTGGTGCTGCTTACATTGACTTCGAGAGATATCTTTGTGGCGACGAGGACATCGCAGAGTCTACTAATCTTCTTCTTGAAGGCCTCCAGGAAGCTGTTTACGGCGAAATCCAGAGAGCTCTTCTTGCAGCAGTTAATGCTGACAATAGACCTGCTAAGAACAAGTACATCGGTGCTGGTTTCGATGCAGACGCAATGGCTTCACTTTGTGCAGTAGCTTCAGCTTACAGCGCAAGCGGTTCTGTTGTAATTTATGCTACACCTGAGTTCGTTGCTGAAATGGGTCCTGATGCAATCGGTATGCCTGTATATGGTAATGCTCTTCAGGGTACTATGGCTGCTGGCCAGTACGGCGGATATGCAACTCCTGTTTACAATCCTCGTAACATTGAGGAAATCGCTGCTTACGGCAGAATCCGTACATTCCGTGGTAACCCAATCGTTGAAATTCCTCAGTCTTATACTGATGAAACTAACGAAGTTACAATCGCTAACCCATCAACAGCTTACATCTTCCCTGTTGGAGATACAAAGCCTGTAAAGGTTGTATTCGAGGGTAACACTCAGCTTGATGATTGGCAGCACAGAGACCGTAGCTTCGAGATTGAAGTTTACCAGAGAGTCGGTGTTGCAATTCTTACTAACTACAACTGGTGTGTATATGTTAACCTTAATCTTGCTGACCCTGAGAAGTATCCTACTAAGTATGCTCTCAACCCAGCAGAACTCACACCTACTATTTGATTTAAGTTAAGTAGGAAAAAAATAAAATTAGGTAAAATACCATGAGAACGGTGAGTGAGTTCGGCTCACTCGCCGTTTTTGAGTTTAAAGGAGGAATTAATAATGGAAAGAATGGTAAAAGTAACTAATATGGTAGATTCACAGGTAGGTATTACAGACCTTTCTGTAGGTATCAAACGCCGTTGGCAGAAGAGAGGACAGTCATTGCCCATTCCTTTTGAGCAGCTTCAGATATTACTTTATAATGATGGCGTTGCAAATATGTTTAGACAGGGTATGCTTTATATCGACAATATGAAGGATAAGCAGGACCTCGGTCTTGAGCCTATGGAAGCAACAGAACCTACAAATATCATCGCACTTAGTGAGACTCAGATGAGAGAGCTTTTGAACAATAAGCCTATTGCAGTTTTCAAAGCTGAAGTAGCTAAGTTACCCGATGCTCAGATAGATAATCTTATTGATTTTGCAATTTCAAATAAAATTGTCAATGTTGATAAGTGTGCAATCTTAAAGGAAGTTACTGGCCGTGATATTCTCAAGGCTATAAGAACACAGGAAGAAATCGCTGCAGAAGACGCTGCAGAGAAGAAAGCCGCAGCTGAGGGAAGAAGAATCTAATTTAAAAGGTGATGTAAATGGTAACATTACAGGAAGTCTACGATAACTTCCTCGGTCGTATATCAGACGATGAATGGTCTGACTGCAACATTACAGAAGAGGATTTAAAGTGGATGACTGCCGACTGGCACGCTATTTTAAATTAGGCTATTCCATATTTTAAATTTCCTCGTTGTAGTCTAAGAGTAGACGATATAACTCAAACATTTGCAGACCCCAAGATGTCAGATGATGAAGTTAATATACTTGCTGTATATATGAAGTTACAGTGGGTAAAACGTAGCATCGACACCTGGGAGAATATAAAAACTCAATATGATGAACATGAATTTTCCCAAGCCCATTTGCTCAATTAGTTTATTAAGCTAAAGGCCCAAGCTGAAGAAGAAGCTAAGGACCTTGAAGCTATTTACTATCGTGCTCCTTCTAAGGCACCATTTAAGTATGGTCGCCTTGCTGGTGGAGGACGTAATAGGAGAAGTAGACGTGGCTAATATAGATGATGTAAGAGAAGCCTATAGAGACAAGATGAAAAAGAAACTCTATGGGCTTCTTCGCGAAAGAGAGAAAAATGGGGAATGGAAAAAGTTCTTAGATAGTATTCTTATTGAGTTAATGGGATATGAAGACTGTAATAAGACAATTGATTATTACACTCTTTATTATAAATTATCCGCCTGCCGTTATTTATCTTTCGAGTATTATCGAAAGACACTCTTTGAGTGCATGAACTTATTTGATAGGATTGATGTTCAATGAGTTACTTTACAGATGTGTATTTGAGAAGAATTAATCACGGCGGCTTCACACGTCAGGACAGAATTAAAACTCGAAAGGAAGTAGAGTTTGATAGATTGTTCCTGAAATAGACTGAATATTTGGTTACGCTCTATCAAGTTAATGATGAACCTGTTGATGTATAGGCGTCTTTGTAGCCTAATAAATGGAATGAAAGTAACTTGATAGGTAATCTTTTAATGTCCACTTCTGCCGCGCCACTAAAAACTGGGGACATTTTATATATAAAATAGAAGATTAAAGATAAGGAATGGGATAAGATTTGGATAATAATTTATAAAGAAGATAATCTTACTAAAGGACATTAGTCTTACAAGGTTATATGTCTTGACACCGAAATTAATTTGATTGATGAATATGGTACAACACGTTATTCAGCACCAGCTAAGTATGTTAATAATGCACAGTCTTTAATGTAGGATACTACTATTAAGAATGCGAATGAGCTTGGTTATAATGAGCCATTCTCAACTAACATTATTATTACTTAGGACAATCCAGAGCTTTAGAAAGGTTCATATTTTAATTATATGAATAGAGGCTGGCAGATTGTTGGTAAGAATAATTATGCTGTTCCAAATGTGGCATATCTTTATATCAGTGAGAGATTGGTTAAAGAAAATGAGCCGCTTTCATCTGAAAATATTCTTGTCGGTGAAGATGATAACTTCTTCTTGAATGGAGTGTGATTTAATGGAATCTACTGTTAAATACGGACAAGAAATTGGTAAGAATTTAATAAAGATTGGCAAGAAACTTATGAAAGACCAGACTCTTTTAAAGTTACTTGTTAATACAGGAAGAGACCCATTGAATCCAGCTGTATATCCTAATGAAATTGACGGTTTAAAGTTGATGAATAAGAATATTCGTTTTGTGCCGCTTTTGACTTTGAAAGAGATTAAAGACGGTAGTCAGAATACTGAATCAAAGCTCGTCATTTTCTTCGATGAAGGCTCCATTAATGGTTTAAATTCAGACAACGAAAACTTGTCTTTGGTTATAAATGTATATTGCCCCTTTGATGAGTGGCTAATTACGGGAGATAATTTGCGCCCCTTCGCAATAATGAGTTAGATAAGATAGACTATACAGGACAGACGTATAAACGGTTTAGGAGAAATCAAATATCTTGGTTTTTCTGTCGCTTCATTGACTGAAGAGATGGGATGCTATAGTATGAGGTTCGCTATTAATGCTTTCAGCTAATTAGATTGAAGAGGTCAAGGAACAGGCTTTCTGCAAAGTTCCTTCCTCTTTTTATGATAAATAGTACATTTGTAAAGTCTATCCTTACTCAATTAAAGAAATTGTTGAAATGGGCACAACAACTTACAATAAGCGTCTCGGTTTACTTCTATTGACCGCTGACGATATTGCAACTATAATTAAAGAAAAAACAGGTACAGAACCGACAGAGACAATTCATCCTTTGGAATATTTATTACAAAGCGCGGCATATGATGATATGTTTTTGTTAGAACTGAAGAATACCTTTTCTACATTTATAAAGGAGGAAGTATTATTACTTCCGAAAATCAATTCAGTGTTAGTTGGTGGTCCTTCTGCAAGTAAGGAGAAGCGCCTCATAACTCTTGATAATTTTAGCGATTTTCAAGATATATTGAGATTACAGAATCGTCGAGAAGTTCCAGAGCCGCCGCCAGCAGATGAGACACCCGGATAGCGCAAAATGCGCCTATTGAGAGAAAAAGTTGCTGCCGTTAAAAAGAAATAGGCTTAGAAAAAAGGTGAAGGGCAAACTTTAGTCGAGCTTATGGAAATAGCGAGCACTTTTGGAATTGATAGAAATGAATCTCTATATGCTTTTTATAGCTTGGTCCGCAGACATCAAATGCGTGAGAAATGGCAGCAAGACCTTCAAATGATTTGTGCTGGTGCGGATAGCAAAAAGCTGAAAACAAAATATTGGGGTGAAAATCCCGACGATTAAGGAGGTTAAAGAATGGCTAATACTCAGAACCTTTTTGAGAAGTATGGTATTAAGGAAGTTGCTGATGTAACTTTCTACCGTATTGAAAAGAAAGAAGAGACATTCGAGTCTCAGAGAACTATTACAGCCGCTTCTGTTTTAAAAGGCGCTCTTGAGCTTCGTACAGTTTACCCAGTAAATGAAGAAGGCGTAGGCGACGAGGACGGCTTTGAGGCATATGTATTTACTGATGCTGACCTCATTGAAGGAACAAACTACGATTGTGATGATTCTGAAGTTATTACAGCTAAACTTGTTGCTTATTACAATGAAGCAAATGACGTTGTAAGTGCTGCTCACGTTGGTGAGAGAGAAGACGTATCTACAATTCTTGGCGATAATGCTGAAGCAATTGTTAAAGCTGCTCTTGAAGGAAAAGCTCCTCTTGCTGAAATTACTTCAAATTCTGTAATTTATGGAAATGAAGATGAGTTTGTAGGTGTTGAGCTTACTAAGGTTGATAGTACTGACCCTAAGAACCCTGTAACTTCTACTCTTGTAGTTGATGCAAATACAGACCTTTCTGCAATCATCACTGCTGATGTTAAGGTATATGGTCCTTTTGGTGTAGGTATTCCGACATTCATATTTAAGAGAGATAAGGATACTGGTATTCCAGTTGGAAATGATGTAATTGAAGAGAACTTCAAACAGCTCGCAAATCCAAGTGTTGTTCTTTCTCAGGTTAAGTATGAAAATGGTTATACTTCAGCTAAGGGTACAATCAGTACTGAGATTACTCTTGAGTTCAGTGAGGACCTTACAACTGGTGTTTACAACACAAATGCTACAACTGCTGATGTAAGCAGATATCCTGGAGTAGGAACTCACGAGTTCACTTACCCACAGCAGGTTGCTATGTTGTTCGCTAAGAACCAGAACCTTATTGCTAAGACTGGTGTAAGATATGTATTCGAGAATGCAGACACAATGTTCGGTGATTTCGACTTTAATGACCAGTTCGCTGGTGCTCCTAAGTCAGCTGAAAGAATCGTAGTTGTTGGTCTTGCTGGAAAGTTCGATGAAGGCTCATACGATTTGGATGAGATTAAGGAAGCTTTTGCAAAGCTTACAGATGCAATCGAAGCTAAGGCTTACGATGTAACATACACAGACTATGCTGAGCTTGTAGTTGAAGATGAGATGGGTTACTACAATCCTGCTTTCTTGGGTAATAACTACACAAGAGTAAACGGCAATGGTAGAATCCAGTTCTTCGCAGATGCAGCAGCTTATATTGCAGCAGTTGGTGCAGATAACTATGATGCAGCTATCGCAGGCGCAGTAATGTGGGGCGATGACAAGCACTACAGCATTAATGATGCTATCGACGCTCTTCGTCAGAAGAGACTTGTTCTTGATACTGCTTCAGAGCTTGGTGCCGGCGGCCTTGCAGGTGTATTCGGTGGTTATAAGGTAAGTTCTAAGGACACTGGTGTTGTTGAGCCAGCTCCTGGTACAGAAGATACTGATACAGCTGAGAACCTTTACGGTTACACTGTTAATGGTACTGCTGTAAAGCACGCTTATAACAACGAAGATATTAAGACACAGTATCCTCTTGACCAGGTTGTTACTGCTCTTAATGAAATCGGTATGCTTGATGGTACTCTTGGCAAGGAAGTAAGAGTAGACTACACTGGTGGTAAGACTTCTAATAGAGCTATTTACGTTAAGGTAAATGGTGCTATGGATACTGCTGCAAGTGCTTATATGTACTTACTTCACAACAAGAACTTCAACAGACTTGCTCTTGATAAGGACGGAATCTTCAAGTTCAACGATAAGAAGGGTAATACACTTTACTACCAGGATAAGATTTTCAAGGGCGTAGAGTGGCTTGCACTTGTAATTATCGGTAACAAGGGACTTATCTTCGTAGTTAACCGTCACGGCAACAAGAACGTTACAAGAACTGCTTGGATGGTTAATGACGGTGGTTACGTCGACAACAGAAAGGCAGAACTCCTTGTTAAGAATGGTTTAATCCACACAACTGTAATTACAGCTAACAATGAAACATTTGAAGCTACTTGCACTGTTGGTGGACTTAAGATACATAAGACACAGAAGAAGGCTAACCGCTATGTTCCAGTTCTCTTCCTTGATACTCTTAAGGTATCTACTATCGAGCAGACAGCTCAGGAAGTTTATGCAACTGGTGGTAAGGGTAATGCAAACCTTATCGGTTGGGACTATGGTAAGGAAATCACACTTAACATTACTGATGCTCTCTTCACTCCAGCTTCTATGGCAGCTATCTATGGTAGCTACGAGGGCAACGACTTCCGTAAGGGCGTCAAGGAGACAAAGAAGATTGACAGAATGGAGAAGTGCACTGCTAAGAGAAGCTTCATCGTACCTGCTGGTAACTTGAATGGAACTCCTTCTGAGGCAGACAACACAGCACAGGCTGTTTACTATGACCCAGCTACTATGGAGCCTTATGCAGATGGTACTCCAATTGCAGAAGGTGAAATCTTCTACAAGTGGACTCGTTCAGTTGCTTACGAGGGCGATAGTCTTGGTAACACAATTGAAATCTCTGCTGATAAGTTCCCTGGCACTTACAAGGTTGTCGGTGACACATTCGTAAGAAGTAAGGAAACTGGTGAGGATGAGAGATTCCAGTTCGTAATCCCACAGGCTAAGATGAACTCTGAGCACACAATCACTCTTGAAGCAGAGGGTGACCCAACAGTATTCGAAATGAGCCTTAAGGTTCTTCGTCCTGAAGATGGCGTAATGGTTAAGTTTATCCAGTACAATGTTGTAGAGAACGAAGAGGAGAACGATGGTTCTACTATGGTTAAGGATACTGAGAACCTCAACCTTCTTGATGATGCTGAACTCTTCAAAGTAAGCGCTGACGGCGTTGACGAAGAAGATGCAATCGGTGCAACAGAATATTAATAACATATTAAGCTAAGAAATTGGCTATTGAATTAAATAGTTCAATAGCCAATTTTTCTTAGGATAAAATAAGCGAGGTGAATATGTGTGAATATATTTGACCAGTATGGTATAAAGGAAGTCGCTGACGTTACCTTGTACAGTATTCATAAGAAGAAAGATGGTAGCGGCGATGTATATTATGTACCCGCACTTTATCTTGATACTTTGAAAATTTCCACAGCTGAGAAGACTGCGGAAAATGTATGGGCACAGGGTGGTAAAGGAAATGCTCGCTTGATTAACTGGGACTTTGGCAAGCAGATTAACGTTACCCTTGAGGATGCTCTCTGTACACCTGCATCATTAGGATTATGTTGGAATGGTACATTAAGCGCAGACTGGAAAGATGCTCAGCTTGATTATGATACAGATATTTGTTATTGCAAGAACCCATTAACAAAGATTTCAAGAATGGAAAAGTGCATTTTCCCAGGCATGAACAATGAAAGAAGTACAATTTCTCATTTACTTCCTAAGCTTTCAGAAGATGAGGTTGACCCAAGTCTTGACCTTCTTATGCGTTCATCAGTAATTGATGGTGCAGAAATTAGAGGTCACGGCATTGTTCAAGGACACGTATATGGCTGGAGAATAGCTATTGAAACAAGAGTTAAGTCAATTGCAGTTGTTCCAGATAAGTTCTTTGATATTAAAGGTCGTTCTTATCCTATTGACCAGTTTAAGAAGATTTCAGTTTCAAGTCTTCCAGACTACATCAATTATAAGGACGCTATTATATATAAGATTAATAGCAAGTCTGATTTGAAAGCTCCAAAGGCAGAAATCATTTTCGATGATGCTATGGAGGGCGGCGTAACAGCTCACGTTGAGCCAGACAAGAAGAGTGCTATTACAGAGACTACTGAACCTAATGTTCTTGTAAAGTCTTATCCATATAAGTAGAACAGAACATTTGCTTCGTTGTTTGGTAAGGATGCTGAAGATAAGCCATTCATTGAAGACCAGCTTGGAAGCATTTATAACATTGGCGATGAGCCAATCGAAATCTGCGAAGCTGATTATCTTGCTATTATCGTAGATAGTAATGATGATTACTATGCATTACTTGGTGTAGCTACTACTGTAGACGAAGGAGACCTTGATGATGCTGTAACTTGGACACAGCCTAAGACTCCTGTCAACGTTTACCAGTTTAAGAATATAGATATGTGGTTGAGATTTGATAGTATCAATGCTCTTGCTTATTTCTTAATAACAAAGTATGAGGATGATATAAAGAAGATAACTCCTGTTACTATTGACCCAACTACTATGGTATATGGTTCTGATGAGCCAGGCGACGACCCAGAGCCAGACCCAAAAGAAGATGAATGGGCAGTAAATCAGAACATTACAGAAGTTACAGAAAACACAGATGGCGAGTCAAGAAAAGCTGAAGGAAAACTTTGGGCTTATATTAACCCAAGAACAATGCAGCCTTATGCTGATGACTATTGGTTCCATCAGGGCGAGCCATTCTATGTAAAGTCTCTTACAATGGCTCCAAAGGGTAAGAGAATTAAAGGCAATAAGATTACTATACGTGCCGACCAGTGGCCTGGTATGTATATGATGGTAGGAGAAACTTATATCCGCTCTCGCGACACAGGTGAAGACGAGCGTATGCAGATTAAGTTCCCATTATGTAAAGTCCGTTCAGACCATACGCTTACATTGTAGGCAGATGGCGACCCAACTACTTTTAATTTGAACTTAGAAGTAGCTAAGCCAAAGAGCGGAATTATGATGGAGCTTACAGCTTATGAAATAGCTGAAAAAATGCTTGAAGGAGAGAATGGTTGCTTCTATGCAGTAGATGGCTCAACCGAAGTGTTGAGCGAGTAATAAAAGGAGGCGAGACAGGTGGCTAATATATTTGAACAATATGGTATTAAAGAAGTTGCTGATGTAACTATCTATGCTATTGAACTTGACAAATATGATAACGAGGTTTATATTCCGGTTATGTACCTCGACACCTTAAAAGTCTCTACATTAGAACAGACAGCAGAAGAAACCTCCGCCAGAGGCGGCAAGGGCAATCCTGAATTGATTACTTGGGACTATGGGAAAGAAATTTCCCTTAGTCTCGAGGATGCCCTCTATACTCCTGCAAGTCAGAGCCTAATGTGGGGCGGAAAGTTCGGAATAAAGAAGCCTAAAGTATAGGGCTTATGGAATCCTTTGGTTTATCCAAAAGATGAATATGGAAGAATTACATATCTTGAGAAGAAAGTCCTTCCGAATTATACAAATGGATACTTCACTTATGCAGATGGTACTCCTATTCGTGAGTTACCAAATTCTACTTTCCTATATTATGGTAGAGAAAATGATACTGTTGTTTGTATCCATTCTGCAAGTTCTATAACTCCATATATAACTGCGATTACTCTTGCAATGGAATAGTCCGTTCTTCACAATGCATTAACAGGAGAAGAGATTGAGGTAAAAACCGATGAGCTTACAGCAATGCAAGAGAATTTGGAAAACCTCGTTTTTGGTAGAGCGGCACAGGGTGCTTACTTTGTAGTTGATGAACACGGTATCCCTCAAAATCCTGAGATTCCTGCTACAGATTTAGGCGAAGTTACAGAATATGCTCCATCAACAGTTGTTTCATTTATTTGTCCTTGTGATGGCTCTATAAAGACAGTTCAGTTCGTGCCGGCAGAGGCAGAATATAAGTATGAGTCTCTTGACGGTTTTGCGGCAGGATATAAATGTCCAAAGGGCTATGAAACTGGTGAGAGAGAATCAGCAGAAGATACTGAAGCTACTCTTGTTAAAACTTACTACTGGAATATTGGAGAAAATTCAATCGTAGCAGGTTTGACAAAAGCTAAGCAGGACCATCCTTTAACTTATAAAGGAAGACCTGAAAGAGCAGAAATGGCAATCGACAATTATGGAGATTTCAATTTCAGTACTTTTAATATGCAGGTTCTTAACGGTGTTGAGGGCGATGGTATCATTACTCTTGATGATACTGCCTCAGACCAGTTCTGTATTTATACTCCAATTCCTAAATGTGATGGTATTATCGGAGATAGCGCAACAGCTTGTGGAAGTTCAGTTGCAGCTTATGGTTATGAGTGGAATAAGGTAGATATGAAGATGGTTTCATTTGAAGGAGATTAGGACATCTATTATCTTGAAAATGCAAATCTTCGTTATCGCGTTCCTCGTAATAGTACACAGAAGGAAATTATGATAGGCCGCCAGGGCTTCTATGAAACAGTATATGATGCAGATTCTGAGCCACAGTGGATAAAAGCAAATGATGAAGAAATTGTTAACATTATGGAACTTACTCGTCAGAATATATAGAGACAGAGTTACGGTTACTTTGTAAATCCATATGATGCAGCAATTGATTTCTTTATGAATGTTGAACTTAATCTTCCAGTTCAGAATAACAAGTCAATTAAGCGTTTTGTAAGAGTTCCTCTTGGACGTTTTTATATTATAGCTGACTGGAACTTCGGTGGAGATACTCCATATGACCTTATTCATCCTATTTAGAGTGGAATGGAAAACGTACCAGTTCTTGATAGAATGGAGAAGTGCAAAGCAACTCAGACATTCGCTATTGATGCTAATAAGAATCTTGCAATGGCTAATTACCGTTATATGCAGGAATATGCTGAAGCACCACTTACAGTATTTATTGACCCTAAGACAATGAAGCCTTATGAGCCAAATGCTGGCAGTTTCACTCGTCAGAGTGGTGATGTTATTACAGGTAATCTTCGTATTATAAAACAGTACGAAATTTATTATAAATGGACTCGTACAATAGCTCCTCCTTATACAACTCTTGGACATCGTATTATTGTCGATGCCGAGCACTTCCCAGGCACATATCGTATCGTTGGTGAGACATATTGCCGTAGTCGTGATGATGGTAAGGATTAGAGATATTAGTTTGAGATTCCTCTTGCAAAGCTTTCACCTGAGACAAATCTTACTCTTTAGGCTGACGGTGACCCAACTACATTCCCAATGAAGTTTAAGGTATTGCGCCGCGACGACGGAGTTATGATGAAGTTAACTCAGTACAATGTAGATTGCAACAGTTATGATGGCTACACAAGTGGTAGTACAAAAGTAGTTCCTACTGATGTTATCGAAGATAACACATATGATACTATTTACAGTTCTACTAAGGAAGCTGCAATTCGTCTTGTTAAACCTCCAACAATTACAAGAGAACTTACTGAGGAAGAGCTCGGTGGACAGGTTGAAATTACTGAGGATATCAATGCAGTACTTGATACATCTGCTACAGCTATAGCTGAAACATATAATACTCAGACTCTTGAAGTTGTTGATAGATAGGTTGTTAGAACTGAGAACACAGAATAGCTTGACAATGATGAATATACTGTTACAGTAGAAAATCTTGATGAGGAGGTGGGTGAATGAATCTTTTTAAGCAGTACGGAATAAAAGAGGTCGCTGATGTAGTATTTTATAGTATTACTAAAGTAGGCGATGAAGAGTTCTACACTCCCGTCCTCGTTCTCGATACTTTAAAGGTTTCCACAATTGAGAAATCAGCAGAGAAAGTTGAGGCTAAAGGTGGTAAAGGTAATAAGAAGTTAATCACTTGGAACTTTGGTAAAGAGTTGACATTAAATCTTACAGATGCTTTATTTAGTCCAGCTTCAATGAGTTTAATCTGGGGCGGCAAGTTAAATGCTAAACTTACAGATTATACTTCTGCTATTGTTAAATGTAATATGGCTAATAAATATGGTAGCCTTAATTATTCTACAAAAGCTTATCCATCACCTGCTCTTACAGATGATGAATGGGAGTTTATCTTTAAGGCGGCGCAAGAAACAGAAGTTCCTTCTGGTGCTGATAATGACCATGACACTGTTTACTTCATTGAAAATCCAACTGGTGATGAACCTTGGGTAGAAGAAAATAGAACAGAGTTAAGAAGACGCTATTTCAATAGAACTTGGGTAACTGAGTATACATAGGAATAGATGACTACTTCAAAGCCATTTACAACTGATGATTATAATTCAGTAAAAAGCTTCACAACAGCTACAACATAGGATGAGTGGTTCCGTTCACAGGCCGCCATGCCAGAAATTGTTTTAGCGAAGATATTCTCTTATATCAATGAGTTGAAGAAGCTCGGTACTATTGAAACTGAAATCTATGACACAGAAGTTGTTGATAGAATGGAAAAATGTATTGTTAAAAATAGAGATGGTCTTACAATTAGTACAGCAGAACAGAAAAAGAACTTGCTTAAGTATTATCGTAATGACCAGACAACCAGCTATGTAATTTATTACGATGCTAAGACAATGCTTCCATTACTTGCTGTTACTGACGAAGGATTTATCAGTGGATGGGATAGTGCAGACAACCCTGGTATATATGATAAGGACTTTAATAGAGTTACAGACAACGACTTATTTAGAATTAAGCAGGGAACTGTTTATTATAAGTGGAGCCGCACTGTTAAAAGAAAGGTTGGCGACGATGATGGTATTCTCGGAAAGACATTTGTAATTGATGCAGAGACCTTCCCAGATACATATAAAATCGTTGGAGAAACTTATATTCGTGAGCAGAAAACTGGCAAAGACCAGCGTTATCAATTTATTATCCATAGAGCTCAGGTTTCTTCAGATACCAGTATCACACTTGAAGCAGAGGGCGACCCTACTACATTTGAAATGAAGATTGATGTTCTTACTCCTCCAAATGACATTCAAATGGAGCTTAAATAGATTGATGTAGATGAAGATTTCATCCACGGCGGTACTCGTATCGTTCCTCAGAAATCTCGCTACACATATACTCCAACAGATGTTCCTAAGAAGAAGACCGTCGGCTTTTCAAATGATGAACTATATTGATATTATGAGACGACTTCGGTCGTCTCTTTTCTTTATATACATCTCTATGAAAATCTACTTGTTATAAGAAAATGAAAAGGAGGTATGTCCAATGGATAATTTTGTTGGAATGAAAGAGCTTTATGATGTCTCTTTAAGACTCAACTCTCCTTTAGAGATAGGTGGAAAGAAGTATGATATAAATGAAACTGTATTAAGTTTTAAAACCGCTGAGATTGCTTAGATAAATGAGATAAAACGAGAAGTATCTGCTCGTGGCGGCTATCATAATCCAGCCCTTGTAAATTGGGAAGTTGATAAAGAAATGAACTTTGCAATAAGTCATGGTGTTCTTTCACCAAAGAGTTGGGCATTACTTAGTAATTCAAAATTGAAAGAGCCAGTATATAAATCTGTTTAGTATAATTAGGAATTATAGGCAATTGAAGAAGGAGATTATTGCTATGTGGATTTAAAATATTGTCCAAATAGTTGCGATTGTAAACTTGGTGCACAGCCAAATCCTTGCTTTGAACCTTTGCCTATGGGTAGAAAACCAGAGTTAATGCTTAAACCATTGCCTCCTTCTAAGACTAAGTGGATATTTATATACGATACGGAAACTGGTTAGAGAATTAGAGATTTTGAAATATATCAAAATCGTATATTCTTTAAATAGTCTGTGAGAAAGGTTGAGGTAGATTATACCTTTGATTATGAAGATAAGATTAGGACGTTAGAAGTAGGTAATAGGCTTCTAAATGGTTTTCTCCGTTTGCAGGGGAAAATGAGTGTAAAGGATGAAAAGAGTGGCGAAGTAACCACTGCGATATTGGAGATGCCAAAGATTAAATTATCTTCGAGTTTATCAATAAGATTAGGAAAGAACTACAATTAGTCTACAGTTAGTGACTTCTTCTTTACTGGTTATCCAGATGAAAGTAGAAGAAGAGAAGACCAGACTATTGCCTATGTTACTTTCTTAGATAAAGAATTAACTGGAGATTATATTTAAGAGGGCGGCGCGAGTTGTCCTCTTTTTGTTTGTGAGGTGAGAGAATGGATAATATTGTTAATGGCTCTAAGCCTTCTATTATTCAATATACAAAAATGGGCAGAAAAGATAATATTGAATTAAATGCAGAGGAATCTTTCTTTTGGTCTGAAGAGTATAGACAATTTGCTACATAGGCTTATAATCTTTTGAATTAGCCTTATTATACAAAAAAAGATAAGTTAATTGCTGCGTTAGAAGATAAACTTTAGAGTTTATATATTACTGCAATTGGAAGAGAACAACAGTTTCTTACAGCAATTAAAGCTGAGAAAATTAAATCTGCTCCAGCTCACGTTAGCTCTCCAGAGAATGATGCTTATGCAAAAGAGTTTAATAAAGTAGTGAAAAAGAAATTATATAGTGATAAAAATGATTTAAGGGCATTATTTCAAGATTATGAATATGCTACTTATTTATCTCATTCAAGCAATACTTTTAGTTTACACGCATCTGCACAAGTAAAAGGACGAAAAGTAAATACTGCTACTTATGAATTAGCAAATTTATTTTTGACTGAAAAAGGAAAATCTATGATTGAAAAAGGACCTCAAAGAAGTGCCTTTTTAGAGACAAGAAAGTTGACTAATAGAGATGAATATAATAAATGGCTTGTGTAGTTTGAAAAGTATATGAATGATTATATAGGAGAGGGGATAGGAACCGCGGCATTACAGTCTCCAGAGTTTGTTGAAGGCGTTTATAATAATATAGGTTCAATTTTTGAATAGGAGGCTAATGCTCTTTTTAATGGAACGAGAAGGGACATATATTTTAACGCTCGTACCAATGGAACTAAAAAAGGTGTATCTGAGTAGACAGAGAGAGAGTTAAAAAATATTTTAAAAAGAGTTATGAGTATTGCTGCAAAAACAAGTGGGGTTGATATTAAATTTGATACTCCAATAGGACCCCTTTCTTTATCAAGCGATGTAACTGTTAATAATGGTATCTACGCCGCATAGGTTAATGCGAAATTATGGACCGATGACGGAACTATGATTTCGCCAGAATAGATGGTGGATATATTATATGATGTTTTATACACTACCGCAATAAGTTTTGCAAATAGCCATAATGATTATGATTAGAAAACTATTGAAAGAGATTTAATAAATAATAAATCTATTATAAGAGATATTATATTAACAGATATAAATAAAAATGAGAATGAACAGACACGAACATCAGAAGATGTTAGAAAGATAATTGCCCGTTGGGGATATGCACAAACAAGAGGTATTCTTGGAGAACTTGCTGCCGCAATTGCTGTTGTTTCAAAAATTAAAGGAAGTTCTGCTTCAGTTACTGGTAGTGATGAAACAGAAGCCGGCGAAGTTGCAATGGACGTTGTCGTTTAGATTGCTGGTAAAAAGTTTGGATTCCAAGTAAAGAATTTTAAGAGTCTAAAAAAACAAAGCGGTTTTTATAGAACTGACTTTGACATTTCTAACAAGAATATTATGTAGAAATATGTAGGAAATGCTGCTGATACATATTATTGGTTATTTACAAATGAAAAAATGTTAGAGAAAGACGGCGCGGATGGAGGTCTTGGATGGACTACTCCAATTAAATTTAAACACGCTATTGAGATGTCATTATATGATTATTCAGATAATTTTTTAAGAATATCAGCTGGAGATACTGATGATTTTACTCGTAGCGATGCTTTCTTTTTAAAGAATTTAATTATTCCAAGTTCTTATTTATATTATTTACTTATAAAAACAGTAAGAAATGCTAAATCTCCTTAGAGATTTGACTTTCAAAGAAATACTTAGAATAATAAATTTAATACGCTTGAAGAAAACGTTCCCTTTAAAGCAACTTCTGTTTAGTCATTGGTTAGTGGTTTAAATGGAAGAATTGAATTTAAAGGAATAAACTTTAATTTAGATAAATTTGAATGACAAAAGAAGAGGTGAATTAAATGGGTTCAACTACAATTAGATTGAGAAGTGAACTTGATGTATCTGGGATACTTAATTCCATAAAACAAGTTCGTTCAGAGCTTGCCAAACAAGGCGATTCTCCCTTAATAGGTAATTTAGATAGGGAGATAGCTAAAATACAGAATTTGGGCGCAACAATTAAAGCCCAGATGGAAAGAGGATTCTCCTCTTCAAAAGAGCTTTCAGCTTTTGAAAGCAATATGAATAAGCTTGAGCTTGATGTAAGAAAAGTTGGGTAGAGCTTTGACAGTATAAATGCAGATAATTTAAAGAGAATTATTAAAGATGTAGATAATTAGGTTGCATCACTCCGTCAAAAAGCAACAGATTTATCTAAGAGTCTTAAATTAGCTTTAAATGTTGAAACTTCAAGCATGGGAACTACTGCCAAGAATCTTGTTGCTGAAATAACTAAGATGGCGCAGGAAGGAAAATCTTATGAAGAAGTACAAAAAAGAATATTGTCTGTTTATGAAAAATAGGTAAAAGAAGAAGAAAAGAAAACTGCTGAGATGGAGAAATAGCTTAATTTAGCAAAAGGTCAAGAAGTTAAGGTAGAAAAAAGCGGTTTTTAGAGACAGCGCTTTACTACATCAGACGGTAGTCAAAAACTTGATGATACTTAGTTAAAAGCTGTTAATACAGCATATGAAAATGCTATTAAAGGTGCACCATCTGCAAAAAAGGCTTAGAAAGCTTTTGGCGAAGAATTAGAAAGATTAGGTATTAAGGCAAAGAATGTTGAAGGTATTATGAATCGAGTTTCAGAAGCCTTCTTAAATTATCGTAATGCCGTAAATAAAAGTAATAAAAATATAGACTCTTTAAATAATAAACTTGAAAGATAGAGAGCAAATACAGCAGAAGTTGAAACAGAAAGTCGTCTTATGGTTGAAGCACTTGATAGAACAAGAAGCGAATATAATAATGTTACTATCGCGGCCAATGATGCAAATAAAGCAGAAGCCGAAGGAGAAAAAACTAAAGAAAGAGCGATTGAAGCTTCTAAGAGACAGGCGGCAGAAAATGCAAAAGTAACAGCAACTTTGAACGATTAGATGAATTAGGAAAAGAAAAATGTAAGGGTAACTGATGAATAGAGATAGGCTCTTGATAAGTTGGATTAGAAATTTGACCGTATTAGTAATACTATCGCTCGTTATGCTTCTTTTACTTTTGTATTTAGAACAATTCGTAGATTAATTAGTGAAACTTTTGCTGATGTTGAAAAACTTGATAAAGCTTTCGCTTCAATTGCGATGGTAACTAATAAGAGCGTAAGTGATTTGTGGTCAAGTTATGACCAGTATGTTGCTATTGCAAATAAACTTGGACAATCTACTGAGTCTGCAATTAAGGCTTCAGCTTTATTCTACCAGCAAGGTCTTGAGACTGCAGATGCATTGAAATTGACAGAAGATACTATGAAATTGGCAACACTTGCCGGAGCAGATTTTGAAACTGCTACTCAGCAGATGACTGCTGCCCTTCGTGGTTTCCATATGGAAATGGATTAGGGCGCTCATATTACTGATGTTTACTCAGAACTTGCTGCTCACGCTGCTGCTGATGTTAATGGTATTGCATATGCGATGAGTAAAACTGCTTCTATCGCGGCAAATGCTGGTATGAGTTTCGAGACAACATCTGCACTTTTAGCATAGATGATTGAAACTACTCAGGAAGCTCCTGAGAATATCGGTACTGCGATGAAAACAATTATCGCAAGATTTACTGAGTTAAAGAAGAATGTTAGTGCCACAGAGTCAGAATTTGAAGACCTTGATTATAATAAGGTTGATACTGCGTTAAAAACAGTTGGTATTAATATTAAAGATGCTACTGGACAGTTTAGAAATCTTGATGATGTATTTCTTGAATTAAGCTCTAAGTGGGATACTCTTGATAGAAATAGCCAACGTTATATTGCAACTATTGCCGCTGGTTCTCGTCAGCAATCACGTTTCATCGCTATGATGGAAAATTATGAAAGAACTATGCAATTAGTTAATATAGCACAAGATTCTGCCGGACGTTCAAATATTTAGTTCTCTAAATATGCAGACACAGTTGAATATCGTGTTAATAAATTAAAAAATACTTGGGAAGCTTTTAGAGTAAGTTTAGGTAAAAGTGAAACATTTAAAAAGTTACTTGATTTAGCTAATAATTTATTAGTTGTATTTACAGATTTAACTGCTACATTACCAAAATTTACTATGACTTTAATTACAGTAATGACTACTGTAAAAGCCTTGAAATTACTTGTTTCTACATTAAAAGCGGGAACAAGTGAATTTGCAAAAGGTTATATGCAGGCCACAGGTAAATCTCCTGCATAGAACATGGGTTAGCAAATAACAGCGGGTGGTGTTCAAGCCGCAAATTCTATGAGAAGAGGTATTATAGAAGGAGGTTTGCAAGCTGCCGCAGAAATTCGCGGAGCCTTAGCTGGTTTTGGCGGAGCCACAACAACTGACATCACTTTGTCTTCTTCTGTTGAATAGGCTGCAGCAACATTTGCGACTGAAACAGATTAGGCTGCAAGTTATTTTTCAACCGCAGTAAATGATGCCGCTTCTACATTCACTATAAGTGTAACAGATGCCGCTGCGACAGAAGAAGCTGGCGCATGGACAGAAGTTGCTACTGAAGAAGCTGGTGCTGCAACAGAAGTCGCTACTGAGGGAGCTGGGGCCGTAGCAGTAAATGCTGAGAATCTTGCTGCAACTCAAACAGAAAATGCATTAAGACTTCACGAAACTGAAGTAGAATGTCAAATGAGATTGGCGGCAGCGTAGGGAGAGTCATTATCAAGAACTGGTACATCATTTGCAAGTAAAGCTGGTGGTTTTGTAGGTAAAGTTCTTCCTGCAATTATGGCTGTTGCAACAATAGCGACTGTAGCTATGGGATTCAATTCTACAAGAGCTGCGAAAAAAGAAGAACGTGAGAAAGAACGCAGAGAAATTTATGAATTAGCTACAACAAATATGAAGGAAAAATAGTCTTATAGTATGGCTCCATATAATAAAGCCCAGAACGATTTAACTTCATTAGAAGATGCAGTTGATGCTATTAATACATTAAGTAATAGGACTTATTTGAGTGCAAAAGAGCAAGAAAGATTAACTACAGCAACTGAGCTAATGAATAATTAGTACCCTGATTTAATAGATAGTTTTGATGAAAATACAGGGAAGATGGTTCTTCTTACAAAGAAAACAGATGAAGCCATAAAAATGCAGAAAGATGCCGTTACGGCACAAAAAGCTATTGCAGCGGGACGAATGGGGTCAGCTAAAGCTAATACTATAGGTGCTGTAGGTGAACAGTGGGGAGGCCAAAAAGTTGTAGGAGATAGTTCTATACAAAGAGGCTTCAATGATTTTGGTAATAACAAGAATGCTTAGAATGGTGTAATTGCAGGATTAGCAGTCACAGGTGGCGTAATAGGCGGAGTAAAACTTGGCTCAGTTATTGGTGGAGCTATTGGTTCTGTTATCCCAGGTCTTGGAACTGCAATAGGTGCAGGAATTGGTGCGGCGGCCGGAGCTTTAATCGGAATTGGAGTAAGTGCATGGGCGCGCTCATATGCTGAAAGCCATACGGACATGACTGAAACTCTTAATATGTTTAGCAAACTTAGTGACGAAGCTTAGAGAAATATCTATGAAGAATTAAGTAGATAGACAGGAAAACAAATAGATTCACAGGAAAAACTTGAAGATTGGCTTGAAAAAAGCGCCTCAAAATAGGAGCAATTTATAGGAATAGTTCAAGATGTATTAGAAGGTATGCGCCAAGAAGCTGTTAAAGAAGAGCGTCATAATGCAACAATTGTATATTTAGCAAATGAAAAATATGGAAAAAATGAAGAGTCAATTAGTGAGACATTCTTAAGAGGTTTCCATGATTAGAGTACAACTAACTATGAATTAAAAGAAACCGATTTTGAAAAAGCATATTCAACATCAGATATAGAAGATAGAAATTCTAAAAAATTAACTAAAGTAATTAAAAAAACTGATGGCGGATATGACCCGATGGGCAAAGAAAAAAGAGAAGAATATGAAGCTATGCATACTGCATTAGAAAACGCCCTCGGAGAAGATAATCAATTTATTAAATGGGATTTATTATCAGATGAAGTGAAAGGTGCTCTTGCTCAATGGGGATATACATAGGATTAGTATGCTAAACTTGAGGGTCAAAAAATTAAAGACGCTTACGGCTCAATTAATGAAAATTTCTATAATAAAATTGTTGGAGACAGATTGATTAATACATCTAAAGAATTAAAAGAAAATTTGGATAAAATAGTAGACTCTGATTATTGGCCTGCAATTTAGGAATTAACTGATATAAATAAGTTGGCTTCTGAATATACACCAGAAGAAATTCGTAAAAAATATGACGAAGTCTCTGAATAGCTTAGCGGAATTGTAGATAATTATTCTAAGTACGGATTTAATAGTGCAGAGGCAGCTGAAGATTTTGTAGAATAGCTTAGACAGGGTATTTACGGTAAGGATTCTGAAGGAAATAATATTACAGATGGAGCATCTGAAATATTTGATACATATGATGCTGCAAAATAGCTATTAAAAGATATTGGATTCTCTGATGCTATAACTGAAGGTATGAACGCAGAAGCTCTAATGGCATTAAATGCTGTTGGAGAAACTATTATGGACTCAGAAAATGCTGGAGTTATAGTTTATGCCTTAAATAAATTAATGAGCGATATTCCTGGAAATCTCGACAAGAAAACTGCCGCAGCAGTTAAAAATTATATTGCCGAGCAGTTAACTCCAGATAACTTTGATGTGACGCGTTGGAATGAGTACATTGAGCATTTAGCTTTATTAACTGGCGATGCAGAATACGCAAAAAATATAGTAAGTTCATTATATAATGAATGGAATAGCTACGATTTACTTTCTCCAATAAAAGATATAGAGTCTTATAATGAAGCTCTTAAAAAAGTTATTGAAACTATGAAAGATGCTTAGAGTGCTTTTGGAGATATGCTTTCTGCTTATAAGAGCAGTATTGGCAAAAATGGCATGACTGTTGATGACATAGATAAATTAGTGGATGGCGGTTATGGTTCAGCTATTAATGAAAATGGAACTGTTAATTTAGAGAAAGCATTAGAGACATATAGAGGTAAAATTAGCTCATAGCTTGACGAAGCAAAAGCAATAAGAGAATCATTAAAAGATGATACATTAACTGCTGAACAAAGAATTGAAAAAGAATAGGCTTATAGCGCAGCCATTGCTGCGGCGTAGGCTATGGAAAAACACGCAGCTCAAGACTTAATAGATATGGAAAAAGAACTATCTAAAGAAAGAGCAGAAGCAGAAGAAAAGTATAATAAAGCATTAAGAGATGAATAGAAACAATTAAGAGATATTGCTAAAGCAGAAAAAGAAGTTCAGGCGGCGTATCACGGGTCTTCAACTTGGAATACTTCTTTAGGCCCAATGTATAATTATGAAACTACTTTAAATCAAATTACTAATGCTTAGGAACTTTATAATTTAGAATTAAAAGATACTACTGATTTATTAAGTAGAATAAATGTATTAAACAATAAAAATGCAACGGCTCATGATAAAGAAGTACTGCTCGGAGCTAAATCCAAGGTTATTACTGAAGCCATGAATGACAATGAAAACTGGCTTAATCAGTATTCAGATTTTTGGTATAAAAATAATGGTCGTTATTTATTCAATTATTCTTATGCTAATAGCTCTGATATGCCAGATAAAATGAGAGATGAAATTGCGAGACGTTTAGGTGAATAGAACAGTTATGCAGAATAGAATGAAGCAATTTTAAAAGAAAAGAAATAGTTTGATTAGGATATGCTTGCAGAATAGAAAGAATATCTAAATAAATATAATAGTTTACTTAAAGAAGGAGCAAATATTCTTAAAGAAAACGCACAAGAAGAAGTAGATACATTAAAAGAAAAATATGAAAGCATGAAAGAAGCTGATGATGAATATTACGATGCATTGTCTGAAGCAATTGATAAAGAAAGAAAACTCCGTGATATGGCTAATGCAGAAGAAGACCTCGCTGAAAAAGAGAAAAAATTATCTTTATTACAACGAGACACTTCTGGAGCAAATGCAAAAGAGACTTCATAGTTGCAAGAAGAAATAGAAAAAGATAGACAGGACAATTTAGATAAGCAAGTCGATATGCTACTTGAAGAAATGAAAAAAGCAGCAGAAGATAGAGCTAAAGAAAGAGAAGCATTAACTGAAAATACAGAGGCTATAATTGAATCAACAGAATGGACTAAATTAATGAAAGAACAAATGAGTTCTTGGACCAGTGAAGACGACGCTGTAGCTTGGCTTTACGCTAATAAAAAGATAGATGATATTACTGATGAAGAGATTGAGCAAATAACTAATGAATGGAAAGAAAAATATGCTGATGGTTTATCTTATTTAGCATAGTTTAATGAAAATTATACTGGATATATATAGGCAACAGATTAGGAGATATAGGCAGCTTCTTAGAATATTCAAAATGATTTAATTAATGCAAGTAATAATACAACCCAAAAAGTTAAAGAAGATATAGAAGAAGCTCAACTTTCTGCTGATAATGCGCTTGCTGATGCAAAAGATGCTTATGCTGAATTAACCAGAAATATTGCTGATTATAAAGAATCTTTATTAGATGCTAATACTGCATGGGATAATTACTATAAAACTCATAAAGAAGGAGCATAGAAATATGCAACAGATTTAGCAGACTGGTATGAAAAAGAATTGGCAAGAATCGCTAAAGAAAAAGCAGATACTCTTTATTCAGAGACAGAAGACTTAGGAAAACATTATACAGAATCTTATAATAAAGCTCCAACTGGTATGGAAAAAAGTGCTATTACTTATGCAGCCGAAGAAAAAGGATATGTATGGAGCGAAGATAAGAATGGATTCATATATAATCCAACAAGAGCCTCTTAGATTGAAGCTTCAAGAAGATATGTTGCACCAAAGACAAAGACAGAAGAGCTTTAGGAATTATGGAATTAGCTTGATACATAGTCAGACCCTTCTCAAGATATGGGAGTGCCTGTTTATCAGATTGCTTGGAACGCTCAATACAGATATACAAAAGATGAAAGCGTTGCAAAAATGTGGAAAGAAAATGGAGCATCAGTACAGTATGACCCAAATCCAATGGCTTAGGGAACTGGCAGCGGCTATGGATATAATTGGTAGAAATATGCAACTGGTGGACTTGTTCCATATACAGGTATAGCTCAGGTAGATGGTACCCCATCTCGACCAGAAGCCTTCTTATCCGCAGAAGATACAGAACGTTTCTTGACTGCGGCACAATTATTTGCAATGTCACCACTTCTTAATTCTGCATCCGCTCAAAATGCCGTTTCTTCATCTATTGGAGATACTTCTATAGAAATCAACATTAATGTGGAAAGTATTTCAGATGATTATGATGTTGACCGCTTAGTAAAGCGTGTTGAGGAAGATATTGCTGAGGCTGCACAGCCTACAGGAACAGCAGTCATTTTAAACAAAAGAGTCTAAAGGTTATGGGGATAAGAAATTATCCCCATAATGCCTATTTTAATGAGGTGAGAAAATGGCAAAAATGAGAGATTTTGAGGGATTCCGTTTTGGAAATATTCATTCCTCAGACTTGGATTTAGTTGTAGTTAGTTCAAGTAATCGCTATGACAAAAATCTTCTCCCTCCTCCTAAAGATTATACCTTAGATGTACCAGGAGGGGATGGAAAATATTACTTTGGTTAGACATTTGAGACAAGAAGCTTTACAGTTAATGTTGCTTTTGATAATGTAAGTGAGCCTACCTTCCGAAAGATAGCTCAATTGTTTGCTTGTGATAAATTATAGGATTTAGTATTTGATGAGCTTCCTTATAAGACTTATAGAGCAAAGATTAAGTCGAATCCAGACTTTAAGCACATTTGTTTTACAAATAGAGAAACTGGAGAAAGAGTTTACAAAGGAGAGGGCACTCTTTAGTTTATTTGCTATTTCCCTTATGCCTTTGGTTTTAATAAATATGTTGTTAGGGCGGCAGACTACTATAAATGTATGATGCCAGAAGATATTATTACTAATAGTATCGAAGAAAATCCATATAAACGTCGCGGCCCTAAGAAGATGTTGCCTGGTCTTATCAAAGACCACTATAATGTTCGTCCTAATATGAACACTCCTTGGAAGGGTGGTTATCCAACCATAGAGCAGACTCAATGGGGAGAACTTTACTTTACTCCTCCTCCATCAACAGATAGACCGGTTATTCCACAAGATTGTTCTGACGCGCCAAATAATGATAATAAACTTCTTATTGATGTTCGTGGATACTGGAAGAACATACCTGAATGGCAAGGAACTGCTAAACTTTTAACTACACCGACATTAGATTATGACCAAGAGTTAATTTACTTGCCTTAGTATAGTAAGAAAGATTATTACAATATGGACATTGGTTCAGCTCATAACACAAATCTCATGGGAAGTAGAATACTGGTTTATAACCCAGGAGACGTACCAGTTGAATTTGAACTTCGTATTGGCAATCTTATAAAGCAGTTTAGAGGTCGTGACCCTTATACATTTAGAATTTCTCGTCATAATGTATAGAGATTATTAATTGAAGATGCTGTTGATTGGACTGGATTAACAACATTTAGAGACGAAGATAATATACCTTATAAATATGGTAATAGATATTTTACTATTACAGAAGGTGTTGATGATACAAAATTAGTTACTTCAACAGAAGTTGACGGATAGACTATTAATTTCTATGAGCCAGCATATCGTAATCTTAAAATGGCTCATCCTAATCATACTTATTTAATTGAACCTATTCCAAGAGAAAAGCTTGGACATTTTATTAGACTTTTTTATTGGTAGAGTTTGCAATTAAATAAAGACGACCCATATGTAAAACAGGTTATTGATTTTGAATAGGGTAAGGCTATGGCGGCGCGATATGAAGAGCTTTATAAAGGCTGTATCACTGATGAAGAGAGATATGAGCTTTATTGGAAGACTCTTAAGGATGCTATTTTAAGTCGTTATTTAGCATTAGATGAAGCTCTTCAAGAAGCAAGAGCTCCACTTCCAAGAATATTCAATGATGACTATACATATGAAGATTTCGTCTATGATTATATCTATAGTCCAGCAGAATATATACGTGTGAAAACTAATGATAATGCTAAATATGGTTAGTTTGACCTTAATATCAATAATTATCCTCAATATATTACAGGAGATTATTTTGATATAAATACAAAAGACTTTGATTAGTTTATACAAAACAAAGATGTCAAGCATTAGACTATTGAACCTCTATTCCTTGACACTGACCGTAGAATGTTGTATAATATAATTGAACCAAAATGGGAGAAAGACAACGAAGAGCTTTATGATAACTTCTATGATTATAAACCTCATAAGAATATTCTTAATGAGAATATTGAAAAGGGTCATTGGTTTAAACTCCCTCCTGGATGGTCTTTGATTAATATAACTCCAGTAGTTGACGAAGATGTCTGGGGCGGCAAGAGATGGCTTGATGCCAGACCATTTGATTGGGGCTGGAGTGAAAACGCTAATTATGAAGAAGTTCAAAAGAAGCGTTAGATATATAATACAATTTATACTGAATTAGTAAAACGCCATATTGAGAAATATTGTCCTGAGTATATAACAACAAATACTGATGAAGCATTTGTTAGAGATGACGAAGGACACGAGGGAGAACTTGTCTATGATAATGGACAATTTACCACAGATGAAATGGAATAGATAGAGCATATCTTCCAATTACGCCGTTGGTACGAAGATTATCGTAGAGAAATGTTAGTTCTTGCAGATTTCAGTAAGGCCGCGGCCTCATTTGGAGACGATATTTATAAGAAGCGTACAGAAGTAACTGAGGTTAAGTTCTTGCGTACTCTTGATGAATATTGGAGAAATAATTTCGGTACAAATCCAAATGAATATTTCCACGGAGAATTAAGTGAATGGTGGTGGTATGCTAATAACTATATCTGGGCAAACTTCCCTCCTATTTACTGGGGATACATTGATTTGCTCAATGATATATAGATTAAATATATCCCGCTATTTTATTAAGAGGTGATAAAGGTGAGTATTCATAAATATGAATATGAATTGAGTGTCTGGTCTGAGACACTTGCGGAAAATGGAAATAAAGTCGAGCGTAAAGAATATATAATTGGCGCCCATGATATGTCTTATCTTGGGCGCGCCACTGGAATTAAGTTGGCGAGAAATATTAAGGGTACAAATACTTTAACATTCCAAATGCCAACAAAATTTTTCGACTCAGAAAAAGGTGAGTTCGTAAAAAATGAATATATAGAGGAGCTTTTTAATGAGAGAAAAGTTAAATTAAAATTTCAAAAATAGTGGTATGAGTTCTATATAAAGAGGATTTCAGAAAGCAAATAGTTTAAAGCTATTATGAAAACTTTTACTTGTGAGGACAGTTTTATTGATGAATTGTCTCGTACTGGATATGGAATTACTTTTGATACTGAATTACATAATAATGTTGATGAACTTGGTAATTTCAGTGAAATTATTATTGAAGACAGTATTTGGGACTACTGTCCAGACTTCAACTGGGGTGATTTTACTGAGTTTACTGAGTAGCGTTTTTATAAAATACCATTAGATTAGTTTGGTGGAAGTATAAGCGCATATCCGATAATTTTAACTGTAACTAAGGACGATTTATTATATGCAAATAACACTCCTAAGCCATACTTAGAAAAACGTTTGGCTGATGAAGGTTTAGTTTGGGTTAATATGACTGCTGAAGAAAAAGAAAAATTTGTTAATAACGAGATTACTTTAACAAATATTTATACTCACGAAAAGAGACCTCTTGAATATGGAGACGATATGAGTAGAGTTGAAGAGATTTTCTGGGACCCATACAAGAGCGATAATGGTTCTTCTCTTTGGAGTGCGGCAGAAACATTAAGCGGAGGATATATTTATGTCCCTATATCTGATTTATCATATATTTACGGTTCAGCTATTAATGACCCATATAAAGCAACAGAGACTCCCGCTTATTATGGAACTGATGATAAGAAAGGATATGCTTTACAACCTTATTCTAATAACCCAAAAGATTTAATTCAATTCATTTATTTCCCTGAAAATGCTGACATAGAAATAGATGAGAGTGGAACGGTTGTAAATAATGATTACCATTATATTATGACTATAGATGCTTTTAGTAAATCAGCTGGACATAATACAATCCATTGGAGAGATGCTGATGACACTTATAGAGCAATCACTCCAGACACAAGTCTTATTGATAACTTCAATTGGAATCCAGTATATTATGAAGGATATTTAGATAAAATTGGAGAAACTGAAGTATTCAAGGCAAGAAAAATTTCTGTTACTGATAGAACAGAATATAACTTAGACAAAGAAAGTTATGTAACTGTTTATAATAATAGTTCAGAAGAATATAAAAATCTTTATTCAGAAAAAGAATTAGAAACCTTAGTTAAAAAAGGTTAGGATTTTAGAGTATGTTCTAATTTATAGACAAGACTTGTAATGCCTACTTTGGCTCGTAATCTTGTTTAGAACGGAACTAATATTTCTAAGACAGATGGCTGGGATTCTTTAACTTAGAAAAGTGAGACTTCTACCAATACAGGTCGTTTTGAAACCCTACTTGAATTTGATGTAAAAACAGCAGAGCAAAATATCACAGGATAGGAAGAAGACCAGGGTATTTCTGATTATTATTTAGAGATTCTTAGTCCAAAAGTCTTAAAAGGAAATAGCTTTGATTTAGAAGGAGAGAGCTATTCTGATTACTTATTAAACTTTGGTTTAATTGGTTAGGAAAAAATCATTGAGAAAGATAAGATTTATGCTTTACGTATGTGTACAGGAATAAATTATCCATATAAAGGCGTAATTACTTGTCGAGGCCTTAATGGAACAGAGGTATATACTATAGCAGAAACAGTAATTGTAGGAGACGTTACTGAAGAAAAAATTCGTGCGGCATATCAAGAAAATATTGATGGTGTTAAAAATATAATGGACGAACATTACAAAGCCTATGTTGATACTGTTAAAAGCTATGGAGCTCAATTAATGGATGAGTCAGTTTTTGGTACTGTAGATTATAGCTCTGCATCAGAGCAGGATTTTAAGGATTTGCTTAATACTATTATAACAACTCATGACCAAGGACTAACTAAGACTGAATAGTTGTATGCGGCAGTCGCCAACTCTCTTGACTATGGATACCTAATAGCTTTATGGAGAAAAAAAGAAAACCCTAATAATCTTTCTGAGTCTGCTAATCCAATAACTGATACAATTGTATCACAAAAAGAGTCTATTGTCTTAGGTGTTGGAGACAAAGGAGATTATAACCTTTTAAATCAAACAACTATTAATTCATGGATTAAAGATATACTTAAAAATACAACTTATTTCATCAAGATGTATAATACTGATTTAGATAAAATTTTGATTGGATAGGGTTCAATTGATTTAAATGGTAACTATACATTAGATGGAAATAATAATCTAAGCGGAGATTACATTTCTTTTTCTGATTTGTTTGATTCTGAAAATGAAATTGCATTTATAAATGAATTTTATGGAGAAGATGCTTTGACTAATGAAGATGTCCAAAATAAAATTAGTAAAACTTATTATCATAATAAAGAAAATGGTAAATGGGAATGGGGCACTTCTGCTCAAGAGACTAATGTGCCAGATACATCATTCTTATTATTCAAAGCCACAAAAACAATCGAAAATCCTTATATCGGTATTAAGGTTTCTTCTTCTCCATTATCTATAAACATAAAAGAATTAAAGGTTAAAAAATATGATGACACAAGCTATAAGGGAGTAAAATTACAACTCTTTGCAAAAAGAGACGGACAGCCTTATTTAGTTGATGGTTTAAGTTTTATATGCTATAAATTAACTGAAAAGAATTTTGAAAAATCATTCTTAGAATCTCTTGGAACATTAGATGATGCAGGTAATTTAACTTTAAGAACAGACATCCAAAATGTAGCTTATTAGGATTCATATTTAAAAGCAAATGCTTATATGGCTTGGAGCGGCAAGAGCTTAAGTGATAATAATTTGTATTTCACTAAAACCACATTAATGATTGAAAATACCGCCGTAAATGAGAATAAATCCGACGCATTTGCATTATTTATTAGTGATGGTACTAATAAAACATTTTATGGCGCATTTCAATTAGTTAAGGGGTGATTAAATGTTAAAAAATCTTCATAAGGTAACTAATAGTTTAATTGAAGACACTCTTTCAGCCTGGGGTCCTTATAAAGGAGAGTGCGTACTATATAATAAAAGAGCTGGCGTATATCCATCAACTGGTAATGTAACTTCTTATCAATTTGCCTTTATGATTGTATCAAGAAACGGTTCAGAAGTTGGTAATGCGGCAAATTGTTTCTCTAATGAAAGTAATTACGGCTTCTTGCAAAAGAATGCTGGAGCTCCCACAGGCTATGCTTTATCAAGTAGATATGGAAGTGAAATAAGAGGTATTACCCTAAGAAATGGAAATAAATTCGGCGGAGTATAGACAGTACCTGGAGCTTCAAATTATGGGAAGCAGGCAATAGCTTCAGAAATTGGAGCTGCAATTCCTCCAATGGCTTGGAACTCTACTGTAACTACTTACAATAATAAACATACTGTTTATTGCTATCTTAATGGAGTAAATGGCAATAATGGAATTTATTACTTGGATAGCGTTATGGATTTACTTGACCCAAGTGAAAAGAGAGGAACATGGACTGGATTCTTTTACAAGGCAGGATATTACAAGAATGGTTATTTAGTTAATGATGGTAGCTATATTATTATTTCTTGTAATAGTTCCAAGACAGACTTTGGTACTTCAAAAGGACCTTTTAAAAATCTTTCTGATGGTGCCGCGGTGCTTAGTGGTAACTCAGATTATTCATCTTACTCTGAAAAGAGATTTATCTTGTTATAGCTAACTGGTAATTCATATCCCTGCTACAAAACATTATGTGGTACTTTTGATAACCCTGTTGATTATAATACTATCCGCAATTACTGCGGGGCAACTTCAGGCAGTTCGGGAACTGGAGGCAGCGCTGCAGCTTCAGTAATTGATTAGTTAACAGAAGAAAGTTATTTTGATGTTAATAACACTTTAAATAATGCTACTGGTGGAAAGGCTCAATCTTATATTAAAAATTTCCAAGATTATAAAATGGTATTTATTGGAAATAGTGCATTAGCTTCTGAAATTAATGTGGATAAAAATAATCTTATAGTTTCAATAACTAAGGATACAATTCCTGCAGCTTCTGGCGGACAGATTTCAGATAAATATATTAGTTTATATTACAATGCCAATAAAGATGAGAATTACACTGAAGCAAATTAGGATGGATTTTTCGGTTAGATAGACTCTTTTATAAATCCAGACCCTAATAATAGTTTATTAAATAAAAAGATTCCTGACTATAATCTTCCTTCAGAAAGAGAACATCTTAAAACCACTGTTATTGGAGTAGATAAACAAACCTTTAATGACTTTATGTCTTCGCCTTATTGGAATAAAGGGGAGTTTTCTCTTTCAGTGTTCTTCAACCATATTCCTTCATCTGCAAATATTTATAGCTTAACTTAGTTTATGAATAAGACAGATAGAACAAAAAAACTCTTAATGTTCTTTGATGTAGGAAATAATTTAATATATAAACCTCAGGAAGATATAGAAACTTTTATGAGTGACAATAGTAGTTATTTTACTAATATAAAGAAAACAAATTTTGAAATTTCATTAGAGTATAATTAGGAATCTGAGGCTCTTAACTTATATTCTTTGGAGTTATTTGAAGGATATACTCGTGGTAGAGATTTCATTTAGGAAGATTATACCACAGTAAGAGCAGAAGAATATTTAAAGTCCTCTATCAATGGAGGAACAAATAATAAAAGAAAGATGTCTATGGATGACAATTATTTCTTATACAAATATAGCGGAAGAGATTTTCAGTTAAATCCATATAATGAAAGCGGTTCTAAGAATAATAAAGTTCTTCAATTAAGCGGGGGGTAGGATATATATTGCGTACTTGTTCACTCATCAGATTTATTACTTGAAAGTGATGTTACTTTGGGTGAAGCTTATGGTATTTAGAATTACTTTATTCAAGCCATTCGTTATGATGCTAATTATAATATTGACAATGAAATTGCCGCGGAGAATATGTATCATATCACTCCAGATTATCATTATGTTGATACATTTAAAGTAACTAACTATCTTGAAGCAATTTTAGATGACCCTACTGCTGGAGCAACAAAATATACTGAAGACGACTTAGAGATTAAAACTGGTAATATTGATTTAACTCAATGTAAATATTTTAATCCATTAGAGGCATCTGCAGAAAATCATTGGTGTGATTGTAGCTACGGCGGCAATGGATTTTAGTCTGAATGTTTATATGTCAAAATCGGTAAGTGTCCTTACAGATTTAAAACGGAAAAGCACCCAAGACGTATAAGAACACTATCAAAAGAGAAAAGTAATAGATTTAATTTAATACAAGAGTTAAGCAAAGTATTTGAAGTTTATCCTAATTTCTATATTGAGTTTAATGAGAACGGAAAAGTTAAAACTGATGAAGATGGAAAGATGTTAAAACATATTTGCTTTATGACTGAAAAAGGAAACTTGTAGAAAATTGGATTTAGATATGAGAGAAATCTTTCTAATATTTCAAGAACGGTAGACTCTTCTTCTATTACTACAAAACTCTACGTTGAAAATATAGATTCTCAGCTTACTCCAACTGGCGTATGCTCAATTGAAACAGCCGAGGATTCTATCAGTAGAACAAATTACGTCATTGGATTCGATTATTACATAAAGAAAGGTATATTAAATGCTGAACAAGTTCAAAGAGACTTATATGGTATTTCTAAAAATGATATGGCATTTTTACCTACTATCGGATATTTCAATAAACGTTATGATGAACTTTCTAATTTAATCATTAATATGACTGGAGAAAAGCTTACTGAACTTGCGGCAACTTTAAAAGTAAGTGTTACTGGTGTAGGTACAGCTCTTGAGGAAAGACAAAAAGTCGCTCAACAGATGTATCAATTTAAGACAAAAGCTCAAAACAGAAATACTGATTATACTACTTCTGATACTTATAAAAACTATCTTGAAAAGTATAAGGCATAGGCAACTATTTTATGGGGAGAAATAGAAAAACTATTCTTTACTGGTTCTAATGTAACCCTTATAAATAGAAAGAGAAATGAGACAACTGATGAATATGAATATGATTTTTAGCTATTTACAATACCAGAGACACAAACTATCGGTACTATATATCCAGACGGGAAATTTGAATAGATGAAATATCTCGCCAATGCTTTCTGCGAAAAATATTGTAAGGGAGAGCTCTTCTATCGTCTTATGATTCACGGATTTGAGGATGAAGACCTCGGAGATATAATTTATACTCCAGTATTTAATAGCTGGGAAGATTTCAAGAATAGTCTGCTTGAAGATTATCAGTATCCTGTTAATGGAAATGAAGGTCAATATAAAGGCTTATATGATTAGGTAAAGAGATGGAAAACAGAAAGAGCTACTTGGCTTAATAAAATAAACGCTATTGCAGATAAATTCTATAAAAAATACGAGCCATTTATTAAAGAAGGTACTTGGACAGATAGTAATTATCTTACAGATAATGAATACTACTGGGCGGCGCAATCTGTACTTGAAGACGGAAGCAAACCTAAGATTACTTATAATATCTCAGTGGTTGATATAGCTCCATTACCTTGGTATACAGATGATTATACAGTTGGTCTTGGAGATACAACATTTATTGAAGATATTGACTTCTTCGGAATAAACAAAGTAACTGGACTTCCAAATAGAGAAAAGGTTATTATCAAGGGAATTACATTCTCATTAGATTAGCCTCAATAGAACTCTATTAGTATATCAACTTATTCTACTGCCTTTGAAGATTTGTTCGGTAGTATTAATGCCAGCGTTCAATCATTAACATTTAATGAGAACACATATAAGAGAGCAAGTAACTTTACTGCAACAAAATATGTAGAAAAAGAAGCTCTTTAGGGAACTCTTGATGAGGGCGACCTTATACTTATGAACGCAAATAATAATAATATTGAAATAAGCGAAGACGGCACAAAGGGTAGAAGTATTGATAACAAATCAAATTGCTATGACTTAAGAGGAGAAGGTCTATTCTTCTCATAGGACGGCGGAGTAACATGGGATATTGGTGTTGGACCTTCTGGTATAAATGCTGATTATATTAAATTTGGTTAGTTAGATGCTTCTAAAATTTAGATTGTCGATGGTTCATATATTTATTTCCTTTGGGATAAAAGTGGTATTAATGCTTACAGAAATCCAGCAACAAGTACTTCTGGTTTAGTTGATTTTGCGAGATTTAATAAATATGGTTTAAGTTTAATTGAAAATAATAATGTACGTTTAAGAGCTGGTTATGCTTATTCTAATAATAACAATAACGGTGATTATAGAGAAGAAAATGAATTGACTAATCAGCATATTGGTTTCTACCTTTATAATGATAAAGGTCAGCCTATATTTAAGACTGAAACTCGTTCTGACTATGATGATGTTAATTCTGATTACAGTGCTCGTTTAAGTCTTGCTGGTGAAATCTTTGCAACTAACAAAGTTCTTGCCGGAGAAAATGACGGTTCTATTATTTCTTCAAAAATTGTTTATAAGTATTATACAAGTTATGCAATAAGAACAGTTTCATTCGGACGCTTAGGTCCTTTATCTCAATCAATTATTTCTAATTTAATTGGACAAGATTGGTACATAGAAGATAGAGGAACAGAAGTTGTTGTTTATGTCAATATAGAACAATTCCCGACAACATCTTCTTGTGAATTTTATACTACAGATACAACATAGGTAATAACAAGTGGTTTCAGAAATGGAGTTACTCCTTATTAGATAATTACTGATAGTTATATTATAACAAATGTAACAAGCACTACTGTATAGGATTTAACAGACTTTTTAAATAGTGCTACTGGTACTATTACTAAAGCAGACCTTTAGGCAGAATTTCCTGATATACAGGATTACGCTCTTGGCGGAATGTTAGTATATTCAGTTTATAATGGACAGAATTATTACTATGCTAAAGAGAATATGCTTGCTTTAACTGGAATTACTTAGTATGACCCAGATAATGTAGTTCCAAATAGCTTCATTAAAACAACAGATAATGTAAACGCAGAATAGGTTTCTTGTTATGACATAAGAACAGTATTAGAGACTGGAAGTGGAGCAATAACATTCGACCCTAACGGATACACTCTATATTCTACTGGTGGAACATATTGGTTAACTAAAGAAGAAACATCAGAAACAGAAGATGTTACAACAACTGGCGTTTCTACTTCAGATGTAGGTATATTCATTAACAATAAACTTGTAGAATAGACTTCCATTACTGATGAAGATTTATCTAACATTAGAAATGGTAATTATCAGGAATATGATACCTCATTTGAAGTTGTAACTAATACAGGCGGATATAGTGAGGGCGGCCTTCCTGCAATTATTAATGCTGCAAAAGAAGTTATTAAGGCGGCACATTCAATAGATAGTTCATTAACTTATTCACACGGTTATAATTATAACATTAATATAAATGGAGTTTCAACACCTTTTAGACCAGACTGCTCTGGTTATATGGAGGCTGTTGTTCACGCTCTTGGTTATGACGTAGGCAACTTCTGGGCCGGCGGCACAGCAAGCCGTGTTGATATATCAAAAAATGGTATAAGCTGCGTAGACGGCACTGGAACTAAAGATTGGTTATTAACATATGATGCAACTTAGGTTAGCAATGCGATAAATAATCCTCAAATGGGTGATATATTTATTACTGAAGGACATATGGGTATGTTTGTATACAAAAGTGGTACAAGTCCTCTTGGATTTGACTTCGGTGGAACAGATAATGCTTAGGCTTCATATGAATTTGCAGTTGCAATTGATAATACTGGTCTTAATTAGGCTATGGCAGACGGAAAAGGATACTGGACAGTTCCGGGTAGTGGCTATGGAACAGTATGCGGATTACTTCGCTTTATGAAGGGCGGAACATCAGGTGCAACAGTTACTTCTCCATTTACATCAAGTAATTTCTATGTAATTGGCGATTCATTAACATATGGTATTAGCACATCTGATATAGCAAATAAGGGTAATTTTAAAGGAATTGTAGGAGCAAATTTCCAAACTCCTCCTTCTTAGTGGTCAACAGGAAATATTTCATCCGCCACAGAAATTGCTTTTGCTATGGGACGTAATTGCATAACAGATAGTGCTTCTCAATATGCTACTTTTATTCAAAGCTTTTTATCTGCTAAGAATATGAGTTCAGTGAAAAAAGTATATTTAATTCCAGTTATAAGTCCTGATGATGTTTCTTCTGCGGATGCTTAGCTTATATCTGCATTTAATAGTAATCTTTCAAGTGTTGATATTAATGGAATAGATGTAATAGCTTGTACTGAATTGGAAAGCCAGTTAACTGGATTACCAGGAGGCGGCGATGGAATACATCTTAACGCAGAAGGATATAAACAAGCTGGTACAAATATTGTTAATTACTTTACACAAGCATATGGTTCTAATAATACTTCTTCTTATACAATAACAAGAAATGTATCTGGTGCAATTAACACAATTCTTAGTGGTTCAGAAAGACTATTTTCAATAGCTCTTGGTGGAGAAAAAGATGGAAAGACTGTTTATAATAACTTACTTACTATCTTAAAGAATGGTGTCCTTTATATGGGTGGAGAAATCAAAGACTATAATGGTAGAGACTTATCTCTTAAGAGCTTCGAGTATATGCCAGATGAAATTAGTATTAAAGATGCTCCTATTATTCTTACTAATGATGGTAATGTATGGATGGACTTCAATAGAATATATGCAATAAAGAATGATGGTTAGTATACAGGATTAAGCCTTATGGATTGTCTTGTTGGTGCATCAGGTGGAGATATTTCTCAGCCTGGCTCTGAAGGTGGCTCCATTAATAGAAATACTAATGTGCCTGAAGAGTTCTATACTGTAGACTTTACTGATGAAAATACTTATCATTTCTTAGGTACAAATGGAGTTCACGATGAGGCTTGGGCTAAAAAAGCTATGCGTTGTTTAGCTATGGGTGAAGTTGGCGTTCGTGCTGATGATGATAGTGCTCATAGTCTATCTTAGAGCGGATTGCTTATTTATCCTTTCTTGGTACGTTCAAGATGTCTTGCTTATTATCATACAGTTCCAGCTTCTCAATATCAAGAAAACGGATTATTATATTACACATTTACACACGCTGGATTCTCCAATAACCATTGGAGCGTTGACCATTCATTACCATCTGGATATACAATTGATGATGATAACTTCTATGGTGCATTAACTCAATGTAATCCTGGTTATGAGATGAATGAATTGGCTTCTTCAATAGCTGCCGCAGCGCCTGGCATGAATTATGGTTGGTCTGGATATGGATATAATAATACAGAATCTTCACAAGAAAGTATTACAGCAGGATTACAAAATGGAACACTTGTGCCTCGTGGATATGACGGCGGTGCAGTTGCATAGAATAAGGATAATTTAGTTGGCGCATATGGTAATACAACATATCACGCAAGTTTAAGTTTATAAGTAGGTGATTAAATGTTGATAAAAAGAGAAAAGATACCAATGATAAAAAATTTAATAGAGAACCTCAAATTAAAGAGGTTCTCTATCCAAACTCAATATAAGTTTTTAAAGATTAAAAAAGCTATTGATACTGAACAGGAAATCTATGAAGAATAGCTTAGATTGCTTGATGATTATATGGAGAAAGATGCTAATGGAAATGTCGTCGTAAATGAGGACGGCGGCGCAAAGATAAAAGAAGGATGCCTTGAAAAATGTTAGCAGATTGTTTATGAATTAAATAAAATGCAAATTCAAGTTCCCGATATTTATCTCTCTCTTGAAGAGCTTGAACCATTAGGATTGACTTTTGATGAGTTAGAGTTATTAGAGGTCTTTATAAAAATGTAAAAGAAAAGAGGTAGGAGAAATCCTACCTCTTTTTTATTAAAATTCAATTATCTCATTTGCTTTCTAATCATGTGCCGCCCAGCGACCAATTAATATAGCATCTGCTTCATCCTAACTAACGCTAATATCATAAATTGATTTAACTCTTAGCTAAGCACTTTTCTTCTGGTCAGTTCTGTTATTACCCTTTACCTGAGAATGATGTCTCCAAGTTGCAGGGGCAGCGATTTTATATAAAATGCCATTTTCATAACAATAGTTTTTAAGGACTCCTTGTAAGTGAGCGAGCTTTTTAAATGTTGTAACCATTTCAATGACTTCCTATGGGTTCTTCTTATATGTCTATAACTAAATATCCTCAAAGACTACCTTATCGGGCTTCCATTTAGCAATCATAGAAACTACCCACTATTTTGTCTAAGCTATACGCTCTGTGCTATGTGCGCCATCAGATGTCCAATGTCCATATTTAATCATTTTATCTCCGTCATATACAGACCAACCAGATGTAATTGAAGCTTGGTCAAAAGCAAGTATTCTAAAACCTGTTTTCTTAACAGCTATATTATCCGTATGGTAATATTTATTCTCCTTACAAATTGGGCATTCATAGGTGCCGCGGCGCCATTTCTCATAGGATACATAGTTCAAGTGTCCTTCAGGACATTTCAACTCTAAATCTGTTTTTAGATTAACGTAGTCGGTTGACATTAATTGCCAACCGCTACTTTCTATATCCTATTTTATATCTTCATACTTAAGTTTTCCTGCCACATGGCATCACTTCTTGTCAGTTGAGCCGAAGCCGCCTTCTCCTCTCTCTGTTGAGTCAAGCTCGTCAACTTCAACCCAATCAATCATCGGAACGGCTGAGATTACAAGCTGTGCAATCTTATCGCCTTTATTAATTGTCTGAGAAAGATTAGCGGTATTTGTCATAATTACACATACCTCACCACGATAATCAGAGTCAATAGTACCAGGGGCATTAGCAACTCTTAAACCTGTCTTAAGGCTGAGTCCTGAACGAGGACGAACCTGAATCTCATATCCAACAGGAATTGCAACTGAGATACCAGTCTTAATAAGCTGTGTCTCATGTGGCTTAAGTGTAACATCTTCTATTGCATAGACATCTGCACCAGCATCAGTCTTATGTGCATACTGAGGAATAACAGCATCCTCACTAAGCTTTTTAATCTGAACCTTAACACGCTCTCTTGGAACCTCGATAAGATTTATGATTGATACGACTGAACCTTCGATAAGAGATGTAAGGAAATCTCTCTTTGAACGAGAAAGTGTGTCATCTGCTGCAATCTCATCAATTACTTCAAGTGCTGCGGCCCTCTCTTCCTCGATAGAACCGTGACCTGTAAGCTTAAAAGCCTTCAATGTATCCTGCTGGAACTCCTCACTTGCGAAAACAAGGTCGAGCTTCTACTGAATACTTGGGTAAAGTGCATCAAACTACTCATCGGGAAGTTCGAGCAATGAAAGTAATTGGTCAAGTGTGTCATTGGTATCATAAGCGAATAACGCTTCGAGCTTTTCATTTACTTCTTTCTTCATTTATGTTTCCTCCTTAAAGCTTTTCTATAATTTCATCAATAACGCCAAATTTCTTAGCGTCGTCCTGGTCCATAAACCAGTCGTCTTTCTTATGTTCCTCATAAACATCACTGGTAATATTTGTTTTATTGAGGACGTGAGCTTTAAGTCTTGTAAGCTGATATCTGTAGAAATCAACGTGCTGGAAGAACTTGTGAGCATCTCCACCGTCCATTGCCGCACCTTCATGGAACATAAATGAAGTGTGTGTTAAAGCAAATCTCTTATGACCTGCGATACAGATAAAGAAACCGCCACTATAGGCTGTACCTATATTGTAAGTATATACTGGAGTTACAGACGCTTGAATTGCACTAATAATACTTAGTACGCCATCAAGGTCGCCGCCAGGAGTATTAATGTATATCTTAATTGGTTCTCTTTCTTCTACTGGAACTTCATCTTCCTTGTCAACCTTATTCCAGAAGCGAATTATCTCAAAAATACTAACTGCAAGTTCAGGCTTAATTTCCTCTGTTAAATATATTGTTCTCTCTGTGAAATCAAATGTTTCAAGAGTAGACTCAACATCAATCTAACATTCGGGGTCAGTTAATATTCCGAAGTATGTATCGGGAAGACCGAGCTCAGTGCCCTTAATTTCCTCTGCAATTTCATCATAAGCCTTATCAAAGGTTTTGAGGAAATCTTCTTTACTCTTTAAAGAACCATCTTCATTGAAAATATCTACATTAATTTTTTCCATCACTTTGTTCCTCCTAATTCTTTTTCAAGATTTGCCTTTATCACTTCCAACTCAGCTATTTCATCTATAAGAGTATTAATCTCTGGGTTAAGAACGAAAGTGCTCATATCGAACTTTAAAAGTTCATCTTGGCGTTCTCTGAGTTCAAAGCAAACTTTTGCATATTCTTCTCTCTTTTCCATTAGTATCTCCTCCTTACTTTTATAATTAATTATATCATAAAGATGATTTTAAGTCAAGATTTTGACGTGTTGCCGTTTTAGGATTTTGTTTGAGAAGTAATCTCAATCCAGATGGTAGGGCGGCGAGTTCTTTTTGAGTTATTTTAGAAGATTGGTAAAATGTTGCGAATGAGTCCTTAGCACTATTATTTTTTGCCCAAACAATAATTTTCTCAGTAAACGGCGAGTATTTTACATTATAAGGAAATCTCAATGCAGCATTATGACCTTTATACCAAATAGCCATTTTAGCAATTCTCTTTTGATATTGTTCTTCAGTTTCTTTATCAAATTTATCCAGTTTAAAAATAACTGACTCATAATAATCACAGAAGAAATCTTCAGAACAGTGGAAATTAATCACACAGTTCTTATTAAAAAGTGCTCTGTAACGCATAAAGCTCAAAGCAGTTGCTTCATCATTTAAGATTGGCGTATGCAAAAAGTTAAAACGTTTATTTTTATGTTCGTCAATAAACTCAAGAGCTCCTTTTACATTGAGAGGGTCTTTATCTGCTATGTAAATGTGCATCGCATCTTTCTTGAAGTCTACAAAGTTTTCTGTCTCAATTCTTACATAGCTATTATGTTTCATTTTTTCAAATTCTGCCGCAGAAATTCCAAGTTTATTAACCCAAGGGTCATATGGAATATAGGAAGGCGGCACTTCAATTTCCGGTGGAAGTTTTTCATTTTTCTTATAAAAACCATAACCAGTAAATTCTTTATTATCTCCGAAAACCTATAAAGTCTTTGGAAGTAGTACATTAGGATTTTCTTTGAAATAAATTATCTTTGCAAACTGACTTTCTTCATCAGTCGGCTTCATTAAAACTACTCTATCATTTCTTTTATGATAATATGCGTAGTATTGCATTAATTCAAGATTGGGCACCGCACGTCCACGGTGCCACAAATCTATATCATATAAACCGATAATCATTATTCCTCTACCTCTGGTCTTTCAGTTAATGACTCTAAGATAAATCCTTTCTCGTCCATTTTGATTATCTTTTCAAATATATCAAATTTAGTATTCTTATACTTCTTTGGAATAAATGTATCATCACGTCTTATACCTGTTATAATAAGTTTATTACCACGACTGAACCAAGACTTTTCAACTACGTGCTTTACACCATCTGTGCCGCGCTCAGAAATTTGCTTATCCCAAGCGGCGAACTGGTTCTTCCAAACCTTAACAGTTACAACACCAGATGGAGTTAATAACATTACTGAACTCTTATTCTTATCCTTATCAATTACTGTTCCTGCAATACGATATATCTTAAACATCTTGATTTCTGAACCGTCTTTTGTGGTGAAGCAACGGTCTACTTCTGGCTCAGGAGAAAGTTCATTGAAATCCGCGATACTATATATATCGTCTTTCAGATTAGCAAGCGGATGTTCGTGATAGTAGAAACCTAAACTATCCATTTCCCAATCAGCCACTGAACCCTTACCATACTTATCCCATACCTCTTGAACAAGGCGGCGATTAAGTTCATTAAGAATATCCTGCTGATTTTTCTTCATCCAATCTCTTACTGGGTCCATGCCTTTCTTATAGATTGACTCCCAAGTAGACATTTTAATCTTGCCCTTCGGTCCATCATTTGTTACGACAATTTCTTCTATCTTATTTGTATCATAATTTGCTTCGAAGAATGGCATTGCAATTTCATCAAGATAGTAGTAAGTTCCGTCCTTAGAAACCTTGATATATTTATTAAAATTGAACAATCTCTTTTCATAATCTAACTCTTCCGGTATCATATTCTGAGCTATAAGCATCTGCATATTCTGAAGAGTTATTCTCTTTTTCTGGTCTGCTATACTGTTAATGTAGTTAGTCATTGCTTCAACTCTGTCTCCGCAAAGTTCATCGAAAGCTCCTGCCTTTATAAGTGAGAACATTTGCAGCTTATTTACCTTAACCTTTGATAAGAAATCTTCAATGCTTGTATAAGGACGTTTATTGAAAATCTCATAAACGAGTTGAGTGCCTATTCTATTGATACCCTTCATACCATAGATGATAGCATTACGCTTTAACTCAGGCTTAAAAATAAGACCAGATTCGTTTATATCAGGTGGCAATACTGTGATACCTTTTACCTTAGATTCTCCTATGGCGGCACTTATTTTACCATAGTTTACGCTCTTATTCTTTTTAGTTGTTGTGTCTGTCTCTTCAGCGTCTGTATCAACATCGTCTGTATCCAATAAGTCTGCACCGCCAGCATTAACGATTAAGCAAGCACAGTTCCAATAGATAGCGGGATAATTTGTTGCTAAATATAATGTTTGAATACCAACGAATGAATATGCAAGTGAGTGAGGAAGTGAGAATGAGTAACCCATCTGAGGACCCATTGTAGTTTCCCAAACGTAGTCACCAAAATTCTTATTCGGACAAGCTTCGACGAACTTATCGTGAAGTGCAGGAATTTCTTCCATATGCTTTTTCGCAACAGTTTTTCTTGCCGCGTTAGCTTCTTTCAATGAGAAGTGTGCAATCTTCTCGTCCATACAAATCTCCATTAGGTCCTCCTGAAGTGCAGGAACACCAAAACGAGGTAAGTAATATGGTTCAAGAATTGCTATCTCGCTTTCACTAAGTCCTCTATCTCTTGCCTCTTTATACCATTGACCAATATCTTGCTTAAGGCGGCAATATCTATCGAGAGGTCTTTCTTTTCCTCTTTCTCCCATAAGTCTCATTATCGCATTTGCTGAAGTCATTTCAGTTGGGTTCTGGGGCTTAACCTGCTTTGCAGTTGCAAGACCAACACCTGTACTGAACTGGAATACATCAAGAACAGTTCCTTGTCCAAGAGCATTCCACATTCTCTTATCTTCAAGATTTAATACTGATGGGTGGAGATACTTATCGTAAATCTTTCTTAATGATAAGTCTTTTTCAACAATGCCGTCCTTCTGCATAAGTTCGATACAAGTTGTTATCTTATCACAAATTTCAGTTACAAGGAAGTCATACTTAACATCGCCCATCGCTTCAGCTTCGTGAAGTGAGAACTGAGTTGTAAGGTCTCCGTTAGGACTTCTCATTATCGCACCAGTATCACAAGGATTTGTGTTATAAAGAATAACACCAGAAGCGTGCTGACCTCTTTTATTAACGAGTCCTTCAATTGACTCAATGATTTCAAGAAGACCAGGGTACTTCTCTACTTCAGCGATAAATGCTCCAATAGGAGCTCTACCCTTTTCAGGATTACCATAAACGACATCATGAATTGACCACAAGAAACCACGCTCTTGTGGAATAAGACCACTAAGATATTGAGTAGTTTCAACTTCAAGTCCATTAGGATATGCTTCTGAACGATAACCACGTCCTGCCGCGGCGATTGCTGAACGAGTTCCTTCTGTACCAAAAGTACAAACCTGAATAACATTTAATTCGCCACGTTCTTTACGAATTGCTTCAAAGATTTTCTTACGCTTTGAAGGAGAAAGGTCAATATCAATATCGGGCAACTCAACACGTTCTTTATTAAGGAAACGCCAATACTTAAGTCCCCACTTTAATGGGTCAAGCTGAGTAATACCGAGTAAGTAGTTTGAAAGGAAACATACTGCTGAACCACGTCCTGGGCCTACGATTGAACCGCAATCCCAAAACAAATTAATAAAGTGTTGGAATGTATTGAAATACTTAAACAAACAATCATTAAGCTTTTCGCCAATTGTCTTAATTACATCAGCTTCTATTTCAAGTCTATCAAGATATTCTACGTTATATAAATCTTTTTCCTTCAAAGCATTTATACATTCATTTACCCAATATCTTTCTTGCTTATCGAGGCTGCTCATTAATGAAGTAAGAGTTGGACAATGCTGCATGAAATCAATACCATAATTATATACAGCAGGATAATCTTTTACTTCAACCTCTGGAATAATTGATGTATGTTCAAGACTAAAGCTCTCAATCTTATCATAAATTTCCATTGAGTTCACACACATCTGACCGAAGTCCATTTCTGAAAAAGCAACTTGAAGATTTCCAAATGCTTCTTCATTATCCATCATATGAGCGTCAAAGTAGAACTCATCAACCTCACGGTCGCCTTCCTTTGAATTAAGGTAAGCCTTGTGAAGTGGACGCTCTGCCGCAGTAAGATAGTGCGCGTCTGAACCGATTACCATTCTTACTCTATATGCATCTGCTATTGAAGCAATTCTCTTATTGAATTTAATCTGGTCTTTCGACTGACCGGCGGCGACCTCAATGTAGAAATCATTTCCAAATAGGTCTAGATTCCATCTAATGAAGGCATCTATATCCTGCTTGCAACGAATAATTTCTTCCATATCGCCGTGGTCTTCAGCTTTTACCAATTGAAGAACTCTTCCTCCAAGCTGTCCGCCAATACAGGCAGTTGTAGCAATAAGAGAGTTAGGATACTTCTTAACTATTGCTTCAAGTTCCTTCTTTTCTGTTGGAACTCTTGTCATGCCGCGAGAGGTAAAACTGTGATACCAAGCGGTAGAACTTAACTCTCTGATTGCCTTATGTCCCTCTGCATTTTTTGCAATTAAGATATAGTGCCAGTATCTTTCAATGTTTGTTCTGTCATCAACGAGATAAATCTCATTGCCGCACGCACACTTGAAATCTTCAGGTATTTCTCCCTTTTCTTTTAACTTCTTTTCTGTCTATAACCATTTTAAATGACCGCTGACACATTCGTGGTCAGTCAATGCAATACCCTTCATTCCAAGACGATGTGCTGTCTTAATCATATCTGGTATCTTATTGATTGAGTCAATTAAACGAATATTACTGTACTCACTATGAGAGTGGGTATCAAAACGAGGTATATCATTTAAGCTCATTCAGTAGAAACCCTCCTTTTATTTACTTATTTTTTCTACAACCTTTATCAGATTTGCAGAGATTTTTACATTTAGGACATTTGTGCGTCCAAGGAATACTATGAATGGACCAATCTTGGTCACACTCTTCTTCATCGACTTCAAATACACAATCGCATTTTGAACATTTGAAGAGGACTTTTCCATATAAGCCTTCTTTAATTATCTTTACCACATATAATTCTCCTATCTTATTTTTCTTACATATATATTATAACATAAAATACAGAAAAAGTCAAGACATAGTCTTGACCTTTCGTTTACTTACTATTTTTCTTACGTTCGCGCTCTTTCTGAATTTCCTTGTTGCGGCGGGACATTTCGTCCTTGAAACGGTCAATCTTCTTCTTGTAATTGTCCTTTTCGTCTCTGTGAATTTTCATTTTAACTTCTCCTCCTCTATTGTCATTGTTGCTATTAAAGGTGTACAATAACTTGTTTCCCCTATAAACTATGTTAATACAGCGTCAGCCTCATCGACCAAAACATTTTTATAACACAAACCTCTTGTTCGTCCTTGTAACATATCATTTACAGTAAAGATTTGAGGCTTTGGAAGTCCAAGCTCTTTCGCTCTTATCTCGTAGATTCTTTTATTACATTCACGGGCACAAAGTATCGGAAAATTATTCTTCGCTGCTGTCTACACAAGCAGGGTAGTCTTTCCATATCCCCTTGGCCTTATAATCACTTTCATTCGCCAATTCCTCCATTAAGTTAATTTTCGATAAATATTCATATTCTTTTCTCCAATACTCAACATCATCTTCTCTAATTGCGAGTACAAATGGGGCAGTAAGTGCTCCACCATTTATGATGACTTGATATAGTTTAGTATAAGCCCTTTCAGATACATATACTGCAAATAGTTGATAGATTTTATCAGTAATTAATGTGGATAGTTTGTCTGCAATTTCATCATCTTCAAAAGCTTCTTGAATAGCATAGGCAATATCCTGATGTTCGCCCTTAAGGTCATCGAAAACTGCCTTTATAAGTATTTCTTTACTTACTTCTTTACGCTTATAGAGAAAACGAATGAAGTTACTAAAATGGAAATGATACCCATAATAATCAAAAAAATCTTCTCCTATGTCATTTATCCAATACTAAATTGCGGTATAGCCAACAACTGGGTCCTCAAAATCTTCTGGCTCATAGACAATATATACTGGACTTCCACCTTCGTTTAAATACCTCATTTTATCTCTACTCCTTTTTTCTTTAATTCTTCATATACAGCTTTAGAAAAAATTTCTTCAATTCTTTTGTCTAATTCATCATACTCAATTTGACCAGACATATAGCTTAGAAATGCTGTCATTAATTCAAGTTTATAATCCATTACTCATCCCTATCTTTCATCATCTTTACTGTATTCCTCCAGTTCTATGTTTCAAGCACGTTATCAATAATCTCAATTAGTTCTTGACAATCGTCACTCATTTTTCCTCTTTTTCTGTCTTCAAAATCAGTAAGAGCATGGTCCACGGCATTTAGCGTTTTAGCGTATCTTTTTGCTCTTTCCATGACTTTAAACCACTCTTTTATTTTTCTAAGCATTATTACGTCCAAGATTTGACAAGGGTTACAATTACATAAGAATCAATAATCTCGCCCTTAGACTTCTTATCTTTCTTAACCATTTTATATGACTTGAGTTCATAACCTTCAATGGCTTCATCAGCCTTAGCCTTCTCAATTAAAGCCTTAGCCTCAGCTTCATCGGCAACGCGCCACTCTTCAGTTCTTTTACATAATTCTCCCATTATAAAACCTCCATTACTTTATGTAATTTAAAATTATAACAAACCAATTTGGTATTGTTCTTCTTACAAAGTTTAAAATTTTGTGCTGTGCCGCGGCTCCTTCCGTCCCAAAAACATAAGCACATTCTATCTTCAAACAGGCTCAAATAATTGTGCATATCTGCATTACGAATAAAACCTGCCGATTTACCATAAACACTCCATCTGGCTGGAAATACTTTAATTGGAATATTATTTTCTTTAGCATATTTTTCTGCAAGTGAGTCGGCGCCTCTTGCGCCGCCACTCACAATTTTATCTATATGATATTTATTATGGGTATAGTCCATAACCTGTTTAAATTCATCGTAATCACAATAATCACGGCTCCCTGCTACAAGAAGTACCATTAAAAGTCCTCCTCACTACACTCCTTAATTTCCATTTCATCAAGTAAAATCTGTGGGGTTGACTTGCCGCCCCAATTATTTATGTTACCGCGGCCAGCAATTGTAATATTTATCTTGCCGCTCTTCAAGAACAATTCATCAAGTAAAGCCTTAGCCTTAAACTTAACGTATGTTATTCCATTGAAAGTGAACTTTAATGTATCCTTATAAGAGCCAATTGCTTGGATGTCCTTTACATCAAGTGTAATATCCTTTACAATGATAATAGGCTCATCATTCTGCTGACCCCAAAGAGAACGTCCTCTTTCAAGGTCTGTAATCATATCAGCAAGATATGAACAATTGCCTTGAACTACGAAATCAGCTTCATAGTACCCTTCATTAAAGTTAATATCTTTCAGTTTCTCATTTGCATATGCAGTAAGTTTATCAACATTTGACTGCTTAATACTGAAACCTGCGGCATTACCATGTCCTTCTACATAATCCATAAGACCACTTTCAAGAAGGAAAGCTCTGAAGTCCTTTAATTCTGACTCACCGCGGCCTCTAATTGAGCCCTTTAAATATCCGTCAGGGCTTATTCTTCCCAACATAACAGGCTTCTTATGTGCAGCTGCAACGTTCATAGCACAAAGACCAGTTAATGTTGTTGAAACATTTAAGTCATCTGCATTGAGAATAAGGATTTTGTTATTATCGAGGTCATTATTAATAATCTGCACATCGAGTAACTGAGTTGCCTTATCCATTTCACGCTTCTGACGAGACTTAGCATTTACACAATTTCTTGCACTTTGTGTGGCAAGAGTTTCAGTTTGTCCTTTCTCTCCTCGCTTTGTAGAAGGAACTATCTTCTGTGGCATAAGAAATGCTTCGAATAATCTCTCCTTTTCTAAGTCAGAACCAACTCTGATTAAAGCGTTTATAAGTGGTGTTATATAGAAAGCAATTCCGATTTGTGTGAGCGGGCCATCTCCCAATGAATATGACTGCTTAGCAACAAGTTCCTTAAAGAAACCATTGTTTATATGAGAAAGTCCTTCTTCGCAGAACCAACGATTTTCAAGAGTATTCATATTCATCATATCACTTATTTCTCCAAGTGCTACGAGGTCAATATAATCCTGAATATGAGGTTCCCAAGTTTCTGCTTCATTTATTCCATCTTCACCCATAGTAGAAATTAAATCACTTTCAAAAGCGTGTTCAAAATATTCAAGGAATTTATACGCAACTCCTACACCACTTAAAGACTTATTCTCATAATTCTTTGAAAGCTGATTATTAATGACGATTGCATTTTCGCTATAATGGTCAGCTTCGTGGTGGTCAAGTACAAGAATATCATATCCCATATCCTTTAATATCTTATGTTCCTCATAGTCATTACTTGAACTATCGGGGAGTATGATTAAGTCACAAATCTTTTCCTTTGTGAACATATCCATAAGAGTACGAAGTCCGTGCTCCTTTCCTTCTGGAACATGATAGTCAATTGAAATCTAATACTTAACCCCGTAGGTGTTCATTAAGAAACAATATACTAAGGTGGCACTTGTAAATCCATCAACGTCTGAGTCAACGCATATGAATATCTTGCTACCATTACATATATGCTTCTTAAGTAACTCATAACCTTCCTATATATTATCCAAGTCTGTTGAGGGAAGTTCATTTTCCCAGCTTGGATGGAAGAATAAGGTGGGGTTCTCACCAAAATTCATATTTCTATCTGCAAGTAATTCAGATAAGAAGTCATGAGTTATATCTTTACTTGTCTTTCTTATATACTTCATTCAAATCCTCCTTAATTTAGCCAAATCGGGCGTTTCATAATTTCCTCAAACGCGGTCTTGCCTAAATCAGTAGGACTATCTTTCGCACCGAGGATATTCTTATAGTCAATAACAAATCCCATTCTACACTTATATACAAATCTTTCACATAACTTCTTCAGTTTATTGTAATGTTTATCCAGCTCCTCCCAGTTAATAACTGAAGGACTGTCAAAAGCTACGATTACTCTTTCAACACCGAGGTCATATAATAATTGCATTTGATAATATGAAATTGAACTACCACATACTGCAACTGCAATATTATTTTCACGTCCGTACATAGTTTCATATTGAAGAACTGATTTCTCAGCTTCAAATATAATTGCCATTTTCTTCTTTCGGATATTCTCTTTATTCATATTCAAGCCGTAAAGATTATAACCGAGAGGATGAGCATACATTTTTCCCTCTATTGATACCGGCATATATTTACCATATACCAAATCTTCATCATTGAGGGCGCGGCCTCTTATACCGATTAACTCATCATTTTCATCGTAATGTGGTATAATTATTTTATTATGAATAACATCATATAGAATGTGAAATACTTTCATAGCTTCTTCGCTAATACCGTCATTCAACCACTCTATAGTTGCATAGAAACTGTATATATTTAATAAACTTTTCTTAATAGGTTTTATTTCAACGATAGTTTCTTGTCTTGTATATCTATCTTCAAGACTTTTATATTTAGAGCCAAACCCATCTTGGAATTGATGAAAGCTGATACCGTCAACTATTTTTAATACAATATCTTTATAGAAATCGTATTCAATTCCAAGAAGTTCATAACGCTTTTCAAAAAGCTGATAGATGTTAAAATTCTCTCCGCAATCTGTATAGCAATGAAACTTATGATTACGCTTATAGTAATACAATTTCATTTTTGCTTCGGAAGCTTCCTCGTTATGACAGATAGTCGGAAAGATTATATAATCATTTTTTTCTTCATATCTGTCAGCGCCGAGGCCAGTTACCAGCTCAATGATTCTTTCTGGAGTTAGCTCCTGTTCAACTTTCTTTAAATCAATTCTCATAATAAATCATCGAAGTCTAAATTCTTCAACCTTTCTTTAGTTTCCTTTACGTCACCAAATGCTTCGGTGATTGAGTCTGTTACTGTCTTTGGCATTTGTGCTTCAAGATTAGCTAACAACTCATCTGCCATTTCATCTGTTAATACGCCATCGTTATAAAATTCTTCCATTTCCCTTCTCTTATTCATATCAACAGATACAAAATTAACGATTTGGAAATCTTGAATAGGCTTATAGTCCGGAGTTGTTACAAACAAATCAACTGTTCTTAATGTTCCCAAATCTACAGCTGACCAAATACTTATCATAGTCCAACGTCCACGACGATTCTTAAACACGTCTGTAATAGCATTTGGCTTGAAGTTATAACGTTTTTCAAAATCAGCAACAAGCTGGAGTTCTTCTGGACTTGGTCGTCTACGTATCGCGGCAAAGTCAGCAAGGTCGGCAATCGCCTTAGAACCTCGAATGTTTCTAAAGTCTTTAAATCCTCCCTTTGGGTCATCGTCTCCACTTAACTGCGTAGCTGACATTATGAAAGCATCCAGCTCAACAGCTAAATTCTTAATTGCTGTTGTTAAGAGTCTTAAACATACATCTTCTCTTAACTTTAAATCCCTATACTCATTGAGCATTGCAGGAGAAGAGAAGATATAGTCATAAAAGAAGTTCTCTACGTTATACTGTAAACTATATCTTCTGAACAGATTCTTGATAACTGAAGCACAAGGGTCTGGAATACGAGCAAATAGCATATAGTCCTTATAACGTTCCATAATATCTATTGCCTTCATAATTCTATCCATATGCTCTTCTTTATAAGTACCATACAAGAACATATCTTCATTATATCCTGTAAGATACGCAAGAATCATTGTTTGAATTTCTGCTGGGTCTTGCTCTGTCATTACATACAAAACCTTCTCTGGCTCACCAGTATAAACCCATTTCTGATACTTAGTATCATATCTGACTGGATAAGCTATTTGACAAGCATCGCCAACCATAGAACGAGTTTTACCAACACCAGAACCTGCTGAACGAAGATATAACTTTCCTTTTCTGCCACCGCGGCACACAGTATTGAATATTTCTCCCTGAAGATGGACACCAATTTCAGGAGTCTCTTTAAGGTTCTTAATCAATTCTCTAATACCTGTGGCGGCATTACTTTCTTCAACAACGCTATTAATAACATATTTATTTTCCAAATCTGCGAGTTCTCCTCGAAGACTATTAAATATGTCAGTAGCGGTCATTTTTTCAAAACGTTCATTGATTTCTGCATATTTCTCATTCAACGGGTCTTCACAATAGAATGGAGAAATATCTCTGCCGTTCTTCTATAAATCTCTAAGAAGATTTATCTTTTTGAGTTTATTGTAATAAAGCTGAAAGTTTGCGGGGTCTGCTAAATCTTCACAATCTTGAATAAAAGCTAATCCGTTATTCTTTTCGAGAAGATTTTTCGCAACCTCATTTGTCTATAAATAAGTATCAACGTCTATCGTATGTATTCTTTCTGCGCCGCCCGCAAACAAATTATAGATTGCTGAAAATATCATTTTATCAAGTTGCTGACTAAAATCTGTCGGCTCAAGCTGATATTTATCGACATCACTTAAAAGCTCAGGGCGGCACATCAAACTGCCGAGAATTTGAATAATTGTTCTTCTGTCAACCTAAATCACTATATCACTCTCCTATCTCGTTCAAGTCGATTAACTTACGACGGGTTTTCTTGCCGATATAGTCACTTGGATTATACTTGATTTCAATTCTATCCTGTTCAAGCTGCTTCTGAATTGCCTGTCCAATTTCATCAGCTTTCTTTGCTTGCTTTTCATAATAACGTCGAGCATCATCATAAACAAATGGAATTATTCCAATACTTCCATTGGACTTTTCCTTTGAATTTTTCTTTACTTCATAGAACCATTTCAAAGTTAGAAGCTGTCCTCTATAGGGCATCCCCTGCTTACGAAACTTCTGCATTTGTGTGATATTCCAATCACTTACTGGCTTATCATCAGAATACTTACCAAACAATCTGAAAATATAAAACCAGAGAGCATCTCTATCATCACATTCAATTTGTTTGAGCTGAAGGTTTTCTTCTGAAAGATAATTCTTAACTGTCGTTGGTGATATTCCTAATTCTCTTGCCACTTGTGACATATTCTTACATTCAGAATATCTTTTATTGATTTGCTCAATTATCTCTGGAGTTATCTTTGTTTTCTTCTTAGGTTCTTTCTCTTGTGGCGCGGCTTCAAATATTGTTAAATATTTAGAGACACTTGACACGGAGATACCAAGCTCTTCAGCTACTTTATTCTTTACTCCGTACTCTTTATAAAGAATAGGAATTTTCTATATAATTTCTTCAGGTATACGCTTAGCCATTTCTTCACCCTTTTCTTTTAATTCTATAAATATTATAACATTATTTGGTTAAAAAGTCAATAAAAAAGGACGACTTTCGTCGCCCTTTTCCTTAAATGCCGCCCGTAAATTCGTCGAGGTAAGAAGCAGCCTGTGCTGTCAAACTACGCTCTGTTAATTTTAACTGGACTGTCGCAAATATATGAGAGTAAATGGGAGACTTTCTTAAATTTAAAAGTAACTTTAAACCATTTCTGTTTCTAAAAACGGCGCTATCTGCTTGCTTTAAGTCGCCATCGAAAAAGATACGAGAACCTTCACCTACTCTTCCTATAAGTAATTTAATATGGTCTTCTGTTAAGTTTTGAGCCTCATTCACTATAATGATTGAGTCGCTGAAACTACGACCACGGATAGAACCCATATTGACAACCTCAAGCTGATTATGAGTAATCATATCTTGTACTTTGTCGATACCCACCAAGTCTACAAGCGGACCGATTTGTCCAGCTACCTTATCAAGTAGCTCGCCAGGCAAAGCACCGATGTCAATAGTATTCTCTGTATATGAGTTGTTAGGAACATAGACAATTTTCTTTATTCTTCCTCTCTCCACTTCTTGCAAAGCGAAGTTATTCATAATAAAGCTTTTACCAGTTCCGAATTTACCACCAGCATAAACAATGGTAATGTTTCTGTCATTGAGAATATTGAACAAACATTTCTGTTCTGGGTTACGAGGGCCAATTCCCTTATCGGGCTTGTCGCACCACTCGTTCTTAATTCTTAACTCATAATCTTCACATAAGTGATGTAAATATCCACCGCTACAAATGAAGCTATCATAAATAGCATAATCAGTTTCGCCGTGTTTATTTACAAATGGAGAGGTTACATCCTTAAAAAGGACGAACTGATTTTCATAAACTTTTCCAAGTTCATCTGGTATCTCTCCAGTTTCGAGTATTTGACCAACCATCGTATCGTGTTCTGGTGTTATAAGAACTTCCTTGACACCTGTATAGGCTTCTGTCTTACCATAAGCCTGAGTCTTTACGCCTTTTGTTATTGCTTTTACTTTTAGGTAAACATCGTTAGTAACCAATATAGCATCTCTACGTTTCGTAATTTCAATTAACTTATCATCAACACTGTCATATCTTTCTTTTTCAAGAGAGCAATCCCATATTAACTTATCTAAGTTATGAGAAATTATAACGGCGGCGCGGCGAGCTTTGTAGGAAACATCAAAATTCTGATGTAACTTTAACCCATCCAACTCCTTAAGAACATCTGTAGCAATAATAAGTTCATCCGTTTCTTCCTCAATAATCTGAGGGAAGTCTAATAAAATATTAGTATCAATTACAAGCATTAGGCCCCTCCTTACAAAAATAGGGGAAAGAAATTAATCCTTCCCCGAATAATCAAAGTATAGCACGTACCTCAATCAAAACTTGATTGAGCCCATCAACCTCTTCAGGTAAGATTTCTGAAAACTTCTTAGGTTTTCCAAAGACAGACTCCAATATAGCTGAAGCCTCACTGACCTTGTTGTTTTGGACAACCTGGCCCCATAACATCTTTGCTTCTTCCATTAGTTCATCGAAATTTAAGGTTGTATATGGATTATGTTCATCCGTAGCTGCGCCGCCAGAATTAGCGCACTCATCGTCTATTGCCTTATATATAGCCTCAACTAATGCGTTGTAGTCGAGTGGAATACGAGGGGCAATATAACGATATCTTGATTTAACTAAGAATCTATCGCCGACCTCATCACGAAGAAACATAAAACGCTTACGAATAACTTTGTCGCCGTCTTCGAGAGAAATTTCTCTTATGTATGCAATAATGTCAACCATCTTGTTGATGATGTCGAATGCACGGTTCTGAAGAGCTGGAACAATTTGAGTGTATTTCTCACCCTTCTCATTCTTAAACTCCTTCTCTGCGGAGTGGCTTGTAAAGATTAAACCATAGCCGTTATAAGCTAAATCTCTGAATGGCTGTGCGAACTCCTTAGAAGCTTCTGCGTAAAGTTTACCGAAGCCGACATCACTAAGGTTATCAACACCTGCCTGTCCACATACGTATTTTGTACAAAGGTTCCAAGCTTCATCAACTGTATCAACAGCAATAGCGTGGAATTTATCCTTAAGTTCATCTTTTCTACATAAATCCTTTACCATTTTCTTCCAGTCATCCCAAGTTTTTATAGGGGCAACATATACATTATTAAGTGCATTAGTACCCATTTCAAAACCTGCAATAAGGACTTTCTCGAACTGTGCCGCGAGGCTTGTTTTACCAACGCCAGGCAAGCCATAAAGCATTATGTATTTACCTCTTAAATTTTTTGAAATTACTTGAGGTTGTAGATTAAGTAAATCTATAGGCATTTAAATCACTCCTTTGAAATAAAGTTAGATTTCGGATTAATTAAAATCCGAAATCAGTACTCTTATTCTTTGGAGCTGCCTTTGATGTAGAGTTCTTACTATTTTCAATTAATTCGTCTATCTTAGCTCTACGGTCTCCTAATGCCTTCTTAATGGAATCGCTGTCATATGAAAGCTCTTCCTCAAGACCAGAAGCAGAACCACCAGTTATGATAAGCTCCTTAGTAGAAATAGTACGAGTCTTGATGATAGACTCACCAAAGCCCTGCTTTTCCTCTATCTGCTCAATTTTCTTTGTTACATTGACACGGCCAGTTACCTTAACTGTATCTTCCTTATTCCAGCTGTCCTGAATGTGACTCTTTGCACCTTCAGAAGCATAAAGGTCAAGAACATGAATCTTGCCGCCGTAACCGATTACGCCGAACTTGATACGAATTCTGCCTGTAGGCTCATCGTTCTTGTCGATTTCATCAGCATTTGTAGGGTCATTAAGTACGACACCTGAAAGCTGGAACTTAATACCATCTTCGTCGCCTTCTCTCTTGTCATTCAAGAAGTTAGAACTAATCTGGAAAGTAGAACGCTCTTTACCAGTAGAGCTATCAATCCAAATATTCTCTTCAAGCTGACCAGTTACTGTGACCTTAGAAGCTGGGTGGTCTTTATCGGCAGCTGCCTCTGAGGTGAACTTCTCCCTATAGCCAAGGATTCTGTCGTAAACCTTATTGAGGTCTCCGTCCTTCTTCAATCTCATAGAGAACATCTTTACTGTGCCGAGACACTCAACGGGAACTCCGTTAATCTCCTAATCGCACTTAATTACTGCTGTACCACGAATCCACTCTTTGCCGTCCTTAGTCTGGCCTGTGGTTATGTCAAGTTCATTAAGAACGCCGCTCATATATACTGAATTATCACTCTGAGTTTTTTCGATATTTAACATTTACATTTCCTCCGTCTGGGATATTTTTTTCTTAGTAAAATTTAGGGCGATAGTTATATCGCCCTTTTAAATTCATCTGACTTCAATTATTCAGCATCTGGGTCGAAGTTAGCGCCAGCCTCTGTAAGAGCGAACTTCTTAACCTCAGTCTTCTTGCCGTTCTCGTCCTCAACAGTCTCTGTAAATCTCTCTGCGTAGCCCTTCTTGCAAAGACCAGTAACAGAACCAGTTACAGAACCAGGCTTCTCGAATCCGAGAGCTTCCTATACCTGCTTAGTTGTGAAAGCGACGCCTGCGCCTGCTGCCTTGAGATACTCAAATACCTTTCTTGAACCTTCAGTCATCTTTGTTGCCATTGTAAATCACTCCTTTAAAAAATTTAAAATTTAAAATGTATTAAATAAAATAGCAGGTGGGTTTTCCACATATTGCTATTTATTTACCTTAATAATTATAACACAATCGGAATTAAAAGTCAAATTTTCAACTTATTCCTTTTCCTCAAAGGCTTTGTACCTTTGTTTGATTTTCTATATATATTATATCAATCTTCTTTGGAAAAGTCAACATTTTGAGTTTCTCCTTCCATCAAAACGTCAATTGTCGCCTTGATTTGGGCAAGCGCTTTCTGACTTTCTTCAACTCTCTTTTGGATTACTATTCCTGCGAAAGTAAAAGCAAGTCCTATTCTTGCGATTTCAGTGAGGGACAAATTAAAGTCGTCAGACAATAACTTTCCTCTAACATTTTCATACGCACTTGCATCAGAGTTTAATTCCTTTACAAATCCTTCAATTTTTTCATCGGGTTCAAGTCCTTCTTTAAGAACACGAACTACCTTTTTTTCACCATTTACTTCCTATATCTGGTTATCGAAGAATCTGTCAGTCATATTATATATAGAATCAAGGTAGAGGTTGAGTGCCTCAATGGCACTCTCCTTCTCCGCCTTTATCTTTTCGATTTTAGTTTCGATACTCATTCCTATCCCCTCACTAAATCTGAAGCTATGTCGCCTTCATCAATGTTTATGGCTTTTACACCAGTAGCATTACGAGTGAGCTCTCTTAACTCAGAAGTTGATATTTTTATGTTCTTTCGTTTTACTATAATTATTATATCACTTTCTTCGTTTAAAGTCAAGAATTTGACTATTTTATCTCCGTCTCTTGTGTCAGAAATCTTCTTACCCTTGATAGGGCGGCCACAAACTGGGAACTCGCTCATAGAAGCTTTCTTAATCAAGCCACGTTCAGAAAGTGTAATCATATACTTATCCTTTTCGTCGATTATTTTTGCGTCAATTACATAGTCATCGTCATTAAGCTTAATAGCCTTAACACCTGCTGTTGCTCTTCCTATTGCATTTATATCTTCTGTATTTATTTTAACAAAATTTCCATTATTTGTCAAGATTCCGACTTGTTCGTTCTTCATAAAGAGAACATTGACAACTTCATCGCCGTCTTTAAGATTGATTGCCTTAAGAGCCTTGCCTCTCTTAAAGTTATACTCCTCGCCCGCAGTTTTCTTAATCATACCGTTCTTAGTTACGAAGACGTAATATTCAATACCATGTCTACGATTTACTGAGGTAATAGTTGTAGGCTTTTCATCAGGTTTGAAGTCAAATAACTGTGCTACATTTACTTTAGAATTGATAGGTAAATCATCAATAGATAAAGCATATGCCTGACCGAGATTAGAGAATATCATTAATGAGCTAAAGTTGTCATCATTAATGGTCTTGACAATCGCTTCATTATCTGCCATTTTAATCTTAGAACCCTTGCCACCGCGGCGCGTTTTCATAAGAGTAGAACTTTCTACGGTATAAATGTTGCCAAGATTAGTATAGTATATAAGAAGTTCCTTCTTTTCAATAGGTTCTGCATCTTCCTTATCCTCATCACAATCGAGGTTAAGAACAGTAGTTCTACGAGGGTCTCCCCACTTCTTATCAATTCTATCGAGTTCTGCAATAAAAGCTGCCTTGAAAGTAGCTTCATCATTTACAAGCGTATCGAGACCTTCAGCTTCTACTCTTAACTTTTCAAGTTCCTTTTCAATCTTAATATGTTCCAACTTCATTAAGCTTCTGAGTTTAAGTTCAATGATAGCCTTAGATTGCTCTTCATTAAGACCATACTTCTCTTCAAAAGTTTTTATGAGTGTGGCCTCAGATTCTGCTGACTTAATGAGTTGAACTACCTCATCAATATTAGCAATAGCGATAAGATAACCTTCCTTAATGTTTATCGCTTTCTTAACCTTGTTATAATCAAAGATATAAGAATGCTTTAAACAGCCCATAGCATGGTCAAGATATGCCAACATCATTTCCTTTAAGCCATACTGCTTTGGCTTTATACCATTTTCAAGCATAAGCTGACAAATAGTAAATGAAGACTGGAGAGATGTTTCCTTATAAAGCTGACGAACTAACTGCTTAACATTAGTTCCCTTATTTAAGGTAATTACAATCTTAGTACCATACTTACCGCAAGATTTATCGGTGCCATCATAGAAGCTCTTGATACCAAGTAACTTGCCTTCAGCTATTGCTTCTTCAATTTGCTTTGTAATTCTTCCAGTATAAACTTGATAAGGTACTTGCTGAATTTCAAGTTCGTTCTTTGTTTCATCATATTCAATAACCGCTCTTAACTTTACTGCCTTGCCGCGGCCTGTACGTAGTGATTCTTTTACTGCTTCACCATTTATAATTGTAGCTCCAGTAGGAAAGTCTGGTGCAATATAAATCTCATCATAATCTGCATCTCTGTTATTAACCAATATCTTCAAAGAGTTAATAGCCTCAGAAAGATTAAAACAAGGAATACTACTTGCACAACCAACACCAATACCGGTATTACCATTTACGAAGTTAGGGAATAAAGTTGGTAATACAGAGGGGTATTTATCTTCACCAGAATAGTTAAGCTTCCATTCAAGAACACTATCCTTTTTAATGAGCTTTGTAAATTCATTTGCAATTTCTGAACTACGAAGTTCAAGATAACGTGGCGCCGCATGGTCCTTACCAGCTCTCATAGAGCCTACATTTCCCTTTGGGTCTTCAAGACAATATCTCATAGAGAATGGTTTCGCAAATCTTACAATATTGTCCCAAATACCAGCGTCACCATGAGGATTCCAGTGCATTACTGGTCCATAGATGTATGTACCTTTCTTTCTATTTTTATCAAAAGTGTTCTTTTCAAGATACTGTGACCAAAGAATATATCTACCACCAGTCTTTAAACAGTCACGAGCATCAGGTAATGCTCTTGTCTGAATAACATAAGCGCTGAAAGGAAGATAAGCTTCTGGTACAGCGTCTCTGATTTCTTTAGAAATTATCTTCATTTTCTCACTCCTTTTCTATATTATAACATACTTTATTTAAAAAATCAAATAAAGGAGAAGTTATCTTCTCCCTTATTCTCCATCAACCATAGAAAAATCAACATGGCTGAAAATGTAATCTGTACGCTCTTCATTCTCCTTACCAAGAAGAACGTTAAGGATGCGAGCTGCCTCCTCAGCATCTTCAATAGTAAACTGAAGAAGTCTTGCATTTTCACCATAAGCTGCAAGTGCGAATACATCAGGGTCCATTTCACCAAGTCCTTTATTACGAGTATATGCTGCACCAGGATGCTTTGCTACTATTTGTTCGAGCTCTTCATCATCATATGCAAACACTAACTCTTTACCAATAGTGACTTCGTAAAGTGGGAACTGTGCCCAATATAACTTACCTGCCTGTATAACTTCTGGCATAAGTACGTAGAATAATACAAGGAGCAAGCATACAATATCGAAACCGTCGGGGTCAGCATCTGCTGCAATAGCGACTTTACCATAACGAAGTTTCTTTAGATTTACCTTATCCAAGATTCCACAACCAAGAGCCTTAGCTATATCTTGAACCTCTTGATTTTCAAGTACCTCATCAAGTGCATTTTTCAATGCATTAATAACCTTACCACGAACTGGTATCGCGGCAACATATTCACTGTCACGAGAATTTGTGAAAGAACCAAGCGCAGAATCACCCTCACAGATGTAGATGATTGAATTTTCATTGTGATTTCTACAATCAAGAAGCTTATCAACCATTACCGATTTCTTCTTAGTTTCTTTCTCAATTTCCTTGCCAGCATTAAGAACCTTCTGACGCTCTCTTTCAGCGGCGCGGTCTGCTTTATCAAGTTTGGTCAAAAGCTCTACAACCTTATTGAAGTCATCTGGACGGGCCATTTGGAACTCCTTAAGACAAGCAGATATAGCTGCTGATGTTGCAGTACCAGCTTCAGGGTTTTCAAGTGAGTCCTTCTGCTGGTTGGACCACTGACCAACTTTAACCTTAACAGAGATAAAGCCGTCAAGAAGATTTCTTATCTGCTCACCTTCAAACTTAGTCTTTGCGAGTGAATTAAAGGTTCTTGTAAGAGAAGACTTAAACATACTCATAAATTTACCGCCGTTCGGCACATAAAGTGAGTTTGCATATCCTCTTAAATTACCCTTCTTTGAAACCCACTGTAAAGCAAATTCAACTTTACAATCGGGTGTCTCATAGTAATATGAGAATGGACGAGATAAAGCATTATTATTGCTAAGTCCATCAATAAGACCGTTCTTAGAATAGAACTTCTTTTCAACGCCGTCAACAATAAGAATGAAAGTTAATCCCTTTGAGAACAAGCTCATATTAGTGAGCATTGCTTCAAACGCAGGAATATCAATGAATACATCTCCATATACTCTTGCATCAGGCTTATATGTAATAATAGTACCAGTATCTTTTGCCTTACCAACAATCTGAACGTCACTTAAAGGATGAGCTCCTTCTGCGTCAGACTCGTATCTCTGCTTGTAAATATTGCCGTCTCTATGAACTTCAACTTCAAGCCACTCGGCAGTATGGCAGACAATCTTATTACCTTCACCATTGATACCAACGGCAGAAGAATAAGCTCCTTCCATATGCTTACCGCCGCTGTGAGGGATAAGAAATGCCGCAGTAAGAGAGTTGATACCGTCGTCACGCTTACCGACAGGAATACCTCTCGCATTATCTTCACAAGTTATAACTCTTGCGATTGTATCAATAGTTACTTTACAGTATGGATTTACAGGCTGATATACTTCGTATTCATCTTGTACGTTTACTACCAACTCTCTTAAACCAAGGTTAATAGCTTTCTGCATATCACCGCAAAGATACATACCAATCTTATCTCTAAACGCTCTACCAGCACTTAGAGAGACTATATCTTTTACGCCATAATCACTCATTTAGCCTTTTCCTCCTTTTTTTCATTTTCTATATAATTATATCATAAATAACGAAAAAAGTCAAGATATTAAATCTTGACTCATTCTTTATTAGCGATTTTCCCAATATTCTCCAGTATTTTGACCTTTAAAAATTTTAATTAATTCCTGTTTACGTACTTTATTTACTTCATTCGCATCCTTATTACAGCAGGGGCAGGGAACATAATAATAACTTGCATTATAACTATCATATTTTCTATACTCATCTTTATCAGCTCTACCTGCCCAGCCACACTATGTACATTCAAAATATTTATATTCTTTGAGTCTCTCTTTATTCCCTTCAATTATCGTGTTCATTCGCAACCTCCCTTACATCTGCAAAATTTTTGTCTATATCTTCAGCCATAGCCTTACCAAGCTCAAGCCAATACTCTTCTTCAAGTTTATTGTCGTCTTCAGCCATTTTGCTGAATAAATAATGTAATGACAAACCTCTTGCAGTATCTGTGTTATAGTAATCTGGACAGTTAGTACATTGACCTGGATGGTCATTCTCCTTATCACTCATACATCTATAGCAGTCTCCACAGCCGGGCGCACCGCCATTCACTTCTGCAATTAAACAAGTTTTACATATACAGTGGTCACATTTAAAATCACTCATCTTTATTCTCCTCACTCATCTTTATCTTGCCAGGGCTTTTTATTCTCTCCAGAAAAATCATCACGACAACAAAGTCCAAATCCAAAACCAATTATAAAAATAGCACATCCTACCCAAAACATTATTCTTCCTCCTTAATGTAAAGTCCGCAATGACAAGTGTCGCCACATTTTACATTCTCACGGAAATCTTTACAAGGACATACATAGTCCTAATCATTCTGTGTGTTGTATTTAAAGTTAGGTACACAAGGACAATAGAACTTACCATACAACTCTTTATTTTTCTTGAGGGCGGCACGAATTTCACCAACAAGAACTATATCATCATTAACTTTCATTTTCATTCTGTTTCTCCCTCCGTATATTTATAAAATGCCATTCCAGCGTTTATGATAGTTCCATGCTCATACGGTATCATAGTATGCGGGTCAATGAAACATATCTACGCATTTTTATCATTATTAAAAGGCACTCTTATGTCTGTATGAGCTATTATTTTCTCCAAACGACACAAAGCACCTGGCTATTTTCCATCATTTGTCATCGGTAATATCCTCCAGCCTCATAGCATATTGGTTATCTGAAGCTAATTCTACTCCAAGTAATTCATCAAAGCGGTTTGGTTTGTTCGGAATAAATCTTCCGAATTTAATTATGATATTCATATCTTCATATACTCTCAATGTTTCCAGCTTATCTTTTATTTCATTTGGATAATAACCAGTATAGATGACTATATCTGGAGCTTTCTTTATATCAAAAGAACAGTTATAAAGAGCATAGAGAATAGAAAGCAGCTCACACATATCCAATAGAGTATCAAATGGCTCCAGGCCACCAAAGACAATTGCTTCAGAAATAGGATTATTGTAAAATCTTGTTGCTATTTCTACTGGGTTCATATCAATCTGCGGCGCATTAGCCAATGTAGAGTTCTGACAAACCTGTATTCCACATTCCTTATCACATTTGAATGAACATTTAGGCATACCTATAAACATAGAAGGCTTCTTATATTGACAAAAGTCTTCATCAATCAGATTTACTATTTTCATTACTTATCTCCTTTAACTTCTCATAAAGAGCATTAATGATTTCTTCCTCCTCCATATGTTCTCCTTCAAAGATAATTTTAACGGGTCTTTCTGGGTTAACAGGAAAAACATAAGCATAATTATCCACAACTTGAAGTATATCCGAAGGAGGTAAAGTGGGAGGGCATACTGGAAGTAATGCCCTCTCAATAATTTCATTTAGCTCTTTGTGACTAATAACTCCGCCATCATTAATATTTTTTAATCCAACTTTAGCTTCTTTTTCTGTCAATATATATCCTGGTCTTGCCATATCAACAAGTCGATTTAATTCTTCTTCAGAAAATTTTCTATTTTCCATTACATTAAATCTCCAAAGTTTACATTAACAGGCTCCCATTTTCTTAACTTATATTCAGCCTTTCTTTCTCTTGTCCAAGTATTAATTGGAGTTAAGAAACCAACAACTCTTGTGTACTCAGTTGCAATAGGCTTACCACAGATAGGACAAGTTGTACCATAGAAAGCGTGGTTGTCTTCACAAGCCTGTATTTTTGTATTAAATGCAAAATATGTAACGCCCTGGTCTGCAATATATTCTGTCATCTTTCTTGCAGTCTCATAGTTCTTAAATGGAGCATCAATATTTGCGTGGAGAATTGAGCCGCCGTTACAGAAGCCATCGAACATAGCCTGAACACGAACTCTTTCCTGTAATGTTGACTTAATACCAAGAGGCATAAACTGATTACCATAAAGAGGTAAGTCATAAATATCAGCATCGGGATAGAAGAACATATCCTTTCTCATCAGCTTGGCTGCGGCGTTCTCACCAGGGATTTGCTCTGTATTGATTTTGTAATCATATCCATTCTCTTCAAGGAAATTGTCTGCAACTTCACGAATGGTATTGAAAATTTTCTCACCGAAGTCTGCGGCCTCCTGAGTGTAATATGTATTACCAAGTTTATCCTGATATGTGCAACCAAATTTCTTCATAGTTTCATAGATACCAATGAAGCCGATTGTATTATAAAGATGCTCGAAATCAATAAGTCCATAAGAGAAATTCGGAAGAAGTTTCTTTTCAACATCTCTCTTAATAATATGACGAACAACGTGGAGAGAACGAACAATACAAAGTATTCTTGCTTTAAGTTCTTCAAGATATTCTTCCTTAGTATTTGTATCAAGTGCAAGTCTTGCTAAGTTAATTGTATTAACCTTAACAGAACCAACCTTCAATGCAGTACCACCAATAGAGTTAAAGTAACCGAGGTCACGAATATCGCTCTTAAGGCGGCAACAATTAGAAAGACTTGATACGTTATCGTCAATAAAGAGGTTACTATCAGACCATTGCATATTATGCTTGATAGCCCATTCTGCAAATTCTTCATCAAGGAACTTACCATTCTTTCTTACCATAGACATAGTAGAAACAGGGAATGTAAACATATTCTCATGACGGACATCTGCCATAACTTCCATATACATCTTTTGGAAATCCATAATTCCTTCAATGTGGTCAACCATCATATCGCCATTTGGGAACTCTGAACCACCAAAAAGTGCCATAAGATATTCTCTGTCAAATACAGAGGTATTTGTAAATGCTGATTGCTGTCCATCTCTTACACAAGGTTGGTTAACAGCATAAATAAATCTTTGAATATTCTGTCTTGCATAGTCTTCAAACTGTTGCATACCGAGATAAGCACAGTTCCAATCCTGTTTCCAGAAATAATACATATAAGGAATAAGATTTGGTAAGCCAACGGCTCCTGAAGTTCTATTACTTGCGAAGTTAATATATTCCTTTACGAAATCAACAAAAGTAGTCAAATGCTTAGGAGGCTTAGGATTGAAGGTATCTCCAAGGAAGAATAATCCCTTTTCTGCCAAATCCTTTAAATCATAAGCAAAACAATATGACTTAAATGTTGCTGTGTCTGCGTCATGCATATAGATTTCTCCCATCCAATCGCGGCGCAACCACTCATTAGCAGCTTTAAAACCATATTCCTTCTGCATTTCGTAATAAATCTTTTGGAATGACATAAGCTTTCTATGAGGCTTAGGCATTTCAGAAAGAAGAGTTACCATGTCTTTTCTTCTTACATTACTGTTTGAGTCGATTGAACTATCTGCAACAACGGGAACATCAACGAAATTATCAATGAAGTCACCATAAGAAAGCTGTTCATCACCGAAACCGTTTAAATCTGCAAGCTAAGTTCCAAACTCATTCTATAATTTATTCCACTATGTAGTGAAATTTTTTGATACCTTAATATTAATCTGCATTAGACTGCTCACCTACCCATTTTATTGCTGAAGGAAATTGCATATAAGTTACTTGGAATCCGACATCAGGAAGTCTTTCCAAAACTGAAAGTATTGGAACCGTATCTGTTTCTGCCATTTCACAAGCCTTTTGAATCTCGTCCATATCTGTAACAACCGCATACTCAATGCCCGCGGCGTCAAGTTTCTTTTTAAGCACATTACACTTTGGACAACCAGTAGAATAAAGTGTTATATTAGCCATATTCTCACTCCTTTTCTAATTTATTCTATAAATATTATACTCCAAAAATTTGTAAAAGTCAAATTATTCACTTGGAGTGTAATAACAAGTAAAATTGACAACAAGTTCATCTAATAAATTAGAAATGATTTTATCAAAATCAGGTTAAAGTATAAAAAAAGAGTGGCGTCGCGGCCACTCTTTTATTATTTGACGTCCCAATTCATCATTTCTTCATATAGCTCATGGGCAAATGAATTGCCGCCGATTGAACTATATGCTTCGTATAAAGAACAAAGGTCATCTTTTGTTCTGAGGTCAAGGGCTTTTTCATCTTTGTGTGCATAATAAATTTGAGTAATTGAATGTCTTAATTCAGATTTATTTATATTACGAGTTTCTTCTCTGTAATCAGTAATCTTTTCATTCATATCCTCAAATTTCTAATTCATTTCTGTCTTCATATCTTCCACACATTTCTTGATGTCTTTCCCGAAGTCTGTGAAAGTTTCGATTGCTGTGTCGTTCTTTTCTTTTTCGCGCTGTAGTTCGTCTTTTAGTTCCAAGTCTGCCTAATCAGGCTCGTGCTTGGCTCGAATTACATCGACAATAACTTTTCCGACTGCGCCTACTAAACCACCTAATCCAGCAAAAATAGCTGCTATTAATACTTCGCTCATTTTCTCACCCCTTGTCGTTTTAAATCATCTATATGATATTTGCTTTTAACCTAATAAGAGGGGTCAGATAAAACCTTTTTTAGGGTTAAATCTTCTAAATCCCAATATGGAACTCGAATAAGAGGAATTTTGTGCATTAAGCAATAGCTATTTTTTCTTCTATCCCATTCTTGCTATTTTTTAAAACCAGCAAGATTTTTATGGAAATGCGGAGTATATTGAAAATGTTGTATTCCGTCATATTCTACCAGACAACATATTTTATTATTACGATATAAAGCAAAATCAAAACGAAGTAATGTTTGTCCTTTTCCGTGTAAATCCTCAAAAGACACTTCTCGCTCAAAATGTATCCCGCCGCGGCGGAACAAGTTAATTAACTTTTGTTCCCCTTTAGAAATCTGATTCACAAATGTCGCCTCTTCTTCTTGGTGGGCGAGGTAAATCTTTTTTACATCTTGGAGGAATAAATACAGGATAAGGCATAGGAGCAAATGCAACTTTTCCGTTTTCTGGGTGATAGCAAGGAACCTTATGCGGTTCAATGTGGAAAGTAGCTAAATGGTAATAAGTACCATCCTTACAAGGAATACCGTTAGGGAAGAAAGCAATCATACGTTTGATTCCTTCTTCTTCTGTTAAACCTTTCTCCCATTCATAGAAATCACATTCTAATTTTGCGGAGAAATAAGTTGTGTTAATAACATCTAAGTCTTTAGATTCCTCTTCTTTGGCAATCATTTCAAGACGCCAACCTTCTAGGCCGACGGCAAGTTTAGCCATAGAATCATCACTAAGTGTATACTTTAAGCCGTAGTAAATCTCCCTTCCTTCACTGAAGTCAAATACTCCGTCATCTAAATCGTAAACAGCATCAAATAAAACATAGTATCCGTCAATGTTGTAAATGAACTGAACTATGTTTTTATTGCGGTACTTAGCTTCCATGAAAGTACCAGTATTCTCTTTTTCTGTTTTGATTGTCTCAAGGAAATATTGACCTGGATTCTCGAAATTATAGCCCTTGTATCCGGGGACTCTACCCCAAGAGCTATTATAGTAACCCAATTCTCTGTCGTCCTATGGGTCACCAAGGATTCTCTAAATAAGTAATGCGGTTTTAAGATAATCTTCTCTTACATTACAAACAGGGAATTTCTTGCAAGTATAACAACGAGGATGAATCTGTGTATGACGTGGAGGCTCCTTTATTTCTATTGGAGTCAAGAATGTCTCTTTCATAACCACTCACCTCTTAAAAAAAATAGAGAGTCTTTTCAGACTCTCCTCTAAAGATTATGTATTTAATTGCGGTTTTTCCTATAGAAAATTAATCTTGTCTTGTAAATAGTCGGTATCAATTTTAGAATAATCTGAATAAGGTATTTCAATTAATAATATATTGTTATTTTTACAATATTCTTTTTTCTTATTATCATATTCCTATTGTTTTTTAAATCTTTCTTCTCCTCCAAATACGTCTATTGGATAAAAATGCTATTGTCCTTGACATTCAATTACAGCTATGATTTTATTGTCTTGTTTAATAGCAAAATCAAATCTCAATTGAAGACTATCTCCATAAAGGTCTTTAAAAGAATATTGTTTTAAGAAATTTATATTTAATTCTTTTAAGACTTTTTCTGTGTTTATTTCTCCTAAAGATTGATTCTTACACCCACATGAAGTCGTGCCGCCTGATAATAAATTATTGCGATAAACTGTTGTTATTTTCTTACATACACATTGACATTTATATAAATTAGTAAAATTTTCTTCTTCGAATATTGGCTCTATTACTTTTAGAAAACCATAAGTTTTTCCCGATAAATCATTGAATCTGTTGTGATTATATTCAATAATTCTTTTGGTTTTCTAACAGCCACAATTAGTAACTCTTCCTCTTTTTAAATCAGAGCCGCAAATAGATTTTATCGTATGTTCCTTACAACCTTGACACTCACAAAACCAATAAGCATTTCTTGATTTTGTTCCATTTTTATTAGGGTCTTCATATAAGACTTTCATAAAACCAAAAGTTTTCCCTGATAAATTATCTTTTGCCATTTTAATCACCTCATTTGATTATCTCATTGTAAAAAATAATAGAAGGGCGGCACAATGAGGATGCCTATCATAGGTTAATTACTCCTATTACCCTTCTATTTATAAGTATTTTATTTTAGCTATTTATCCTGTAATTTGAGAAAACTCACAATCTTTATAATTTTTATCTGGTCTTGGGCCTACAAATTTACCGTGCCTTAAAGAATAACCTGATTCCGTGTGCTCGATTTCCATACAAGTTATTTCAAAAACATTACCGATATACTTATCAGGAGTTTTGATAATGCCCTCCTTCATTTCATCTGTAATACCGCTTATCCAGCCAATGTGAAATGGCTTACCGTCTCTCATAACAGAAATTGATACAGCAGAAGCCCAACCATAGTAATATGGTTTTGTAACAGGAACCCAAGGAAGTCCATCATTGTAGTCCTTGAAACGATTAATATTAGACTTTTCCATAGTCTTTTCGTTTTCCCAGTAGGGCCAAGTCATTATTTCCTTACCATTATAAAGACGAGTTGGCTGCTTGTAATTTCCGTCAAGGAAAGCGTCAATAGTCTGCTCAATTTCCATTTTAACCTTTAATGTCTTACGAGCAGTACGCTTACCTGGCGCCGCCTTAGCAGTTTTCTGAGTAATTACTACTCCTTCGCCGCCTTCATTAAGAATTTTGCCAAGCTCATCCCAGAGCTCTTGTCCTTCATAGTAATGAGCATCTTCTACATAATCTTCATCCTTAAAGAGGTCAAGTATTTCATAATCAAGATATTGTTCAATTCTTGTTTGGAATGGAGTATCAAGAAGAGACTTACCGTTATATGCCCATATATCAAATACATAGTAATGAAGCTTTTCGCCCTTTTCCTGACGCTCAAGAGCTTTATCCTTTAAACAGCCAAGAATTGTAGTAACCTTACGGGAGCCGCGCTGTGTAGGGAAATAAAGTTCTCCAAGAAGAACTGTGCCGTTAGGAAGACTGTCGAAGAAAGACTGGCATTGAGGAACCCATTCTATCTTATTAAGATAGCCGCCATTTACGCTCTCGCTTCTTCCTTGTAATCTCATATTGCCGTCCATATCTTTAATGAAACGAGCATAATGTCCGTCCTTTTTCTCTGCACCAATATAATTACCAGACATAATCATATTTTTGGTGTCTGCTTGCTTATCGCCCTTATATGTCTTGGGGAAAGACCAATACTTCTCTGCGGGTTCATTGACGAAGTCTATTCCGTCTATAATACCATATTCACTCATTTGATTTTCCTCCTTATTTCATTTATATTATAATTATAACACAAATAAAAAGAAAAGTCAAGATTTTACTCTTGACTTAATCTTCATATTTAATTAATGGATAACGATATTTTGCTTTTAAATGTCTCCACCAAGAATAATTACCATTCTTTTCTTTAAGCACAACTCCGTCAAATACACTTGATGTTATCTTTTTGAAGTTAGGGCCGTATGCCTGAACAATGAATAATTTATTAGTAGCTATTAAATCAATATGTTTTACGCCTTCTTTTTCAGCAGGAAAGTAATTAACAAAGATTGTAGCTTCATATCTCTTTGAACCTTCTGGGTCACTTGACTCTGGCAATAAATCGGGATGAAACATATTACCCATTGGCTATCTCCTCCTTTGCGGCAACAGCTAATTTATCTGCTTCATTATTCCAGTAAACGTCATCGTGTCCTTTTACCTTAATGAAATTAACAGAATTAAATGAACCTTCGCCTGCAACTTGATTCATCTTATCCCATATCTGCTGAATAAGGATAAGATTTTCGATTGGCTTTTTATCTGTCTTCTTCCAGCCTCTTGCTATCCAACCCTTTATCCATTGAGTAAAGATATTTATGCAATAGGCGCTGTCAGAATAGATATTAACTGTACATGGGCCTTTCTCAAAACGAGTTTCATATTCAGCAAGATTTAGAGCGTTCCATATAGCCATTAACTCCATACGATTGTTTGTGGTTTCCTTCTCGCCGCCAGAGAGACGATTATATTCCTTCATATTCTCATCAAGACAAATAACGCCCCAGCCACCAGCTTCACGGACATATTCATTATTGACCTTTCTCATTGTTGCGGCGCCATCAGTGTAATAATTTAATATCATATTATTCTCCTTTCGTCATTTTGACGAACTCTTCTGCCGAAGCACGAAGTTCATCGAGCGTTCCATTATTCTCAATAACGATGTCATAATTATAATTAAAAACGTCATCATCAGCATGATTTCCATAATCTTTCTGACCTCCTCTTTTTACAAGGACTGTAAGGCAGCTGAACGCTTGCTTTAATCTGTCAATATCATCGGGTTCTCTTGCATCAATAAAGACAATTTCACAACCTTCTTTAATTGCCATATGAGCCATAGCACAAGTAGTAAGAAATGGGCTGTCATCCCAAGCTGTAAGAGCATCTTTTAAATTGCTAAGAAAACGTCTGTCCTTATCTTCTTTGGCTCCATTCCAACCGAGCTTGGCGGCACATTGTTTTGTATAATCAATCATTGAGACGGCGGCTACATCGCCTTCGCAAGCTTCAGCTACAAAATTTTCAAAAGTAGTTTTACCTGAGCCACCCTATCCATTTACTATAAAAATTTTTATATCAAACATTTTCTTCCTCCTTTATACTATTTTCATTCAATATAGTTATATGACTGCCGAAAAATTCTTGATAATCTTCAATAGTAATTCCTTTATCAACTTCATTTAAATAGCCATAAGCATTTGAATGACTTTTAATAAAGATAGAATATTGTCTAAGCTGAGTAATTATCTTATTGTGTGTCTCATCATCTATATTATCAGGGAATTTGTAAAGCACAATCGAATCTGTTTTCTCAACTTCCCTCAATAATATTGTATTCTTTTCGAGAGAAGGAGTCAAGAAAAGGACTATTATGTCTTTTTCATAAGGTTCGATAATATTGTCATTAAAGTGGAAACTCATATTTTCCCAAGCATGATTTTCCATTGAATAACTACATTCACACCAATGCTGAAGATTATTTATAATAGTATCATTTTCAATTATATCATTCTTAATATATCCAAGATGATAAAATAGTCTGATTGCCTTTAATTGATATGGAGTAAACTCCTTCATTGGATACCAAGTAACATTAGGGAAATCTCTGAAGATGTCCTTAGAGTCAGTTACTTTATATAGAGGATTAAAGGGAGAAATATAAATAGCTTTTTCTTGCTTCATTAATTTCTTTAATCGGTAATTGCCGATTCTCTTTACTCCCTTCACAATATCTTTGGTCTTACGGCGCTTGCCATATATGACCAAATTAATAGGTGTAGACATAGCAGATATAACTTTTAACATTCTGTAACACATAGCACTTATGATATCGTCGTGATATTCTAATACAAAAGTATGAGTTTCTGCATATTTGCCATATTGGTTAAGGAACTCGCTTATTTTTTGTTCTATTCTCATATTTGTTTCGGCTTCATTTCCATAGCCGATAGGATAGAACAAATTAAGATTATGATGTTCAAGTTTTGCTTCGAGCAAAGCTTTTGTAATTACATTCATTTTCTTCACCTCATTTTTTTATTTTCATCTAAGTATAACATAATTGAGGTAAAAAGTCAACAATTTAATTGTTATTGAAATTGAAATGTTGACTATTGTTGTACAGAATGTTATTATATTAAAGGAGGAATTGAGAATGAAACTTCAATATAAATTAAATCGAGATATTGTAGCAAGAACAGCTACTATGTTAAACTGGGATTTAAGTCAACTTCATTCATCAATACATATTCAGTCTGGTGAAAGAGTTATTAATGGTAAATCTCTCATTGGTATATTAAGTGCTTAGTATAAAATGGGAGATGTAATAACTATTGTATTTGATGATGAGAATGATTTAGATAAAATAAAAGAAATTTTTAACGAATTAGGAGGGGAAATTTAATGGCACAGTATGCTTGTGTTAAAATTACTGCTTAGGCAGGCGAGAATATTGTTCCTTTACTTTTTAAGGAATTGACTGGAACTGTTCCTCCAGGTCAATAGTGCAAAATTCAGTTTATTGCCTTCGAAGAATCAGCCGGAGAAGAGCTGACAATTAATGGCGTTCCAAATATTGTTCCATCTACTGGACAATTCATTACCCCTTATGATGGAGCAAACCATATGATGATACATTCAGTTACTTTTAAAGCAGGATGTACTAAGAAAATATGGTTCATATATTAATGGGAGGTGAGATAAATGAGTTTTAATCCTTTCGTTAATGGTGGCGGTGGAACGTCATCTGAAGACAAAGTTGCAAGAGCTGAGATTGCTGCTATTAAAGACGGAGAAAACCTTGACAGCTTTAGTGATGTTGAAACTGCTCTCAGTGATAAGGTTGACAAGGAAACAGGCAAGGGACTTTCAACGAATGACTATACAACAGGCGAAAAGACAAAGCTCGCTGGTATTGCCGAGGGTGCGGAAGTCAACGAAATAGAGGGCATAAAAGTTAATAATACAACTGTAAATCCTGATGTCAATAAGGTTGTAAATATTACCGTTCCTACAACAGCGGTGGACGTATCAGCTCTCCCCAACACGACTAAGTATGCGGCAGCTCTTAGCCTTACAATTAACAGTTCGACGTTTGTTATGACAGGTCAACTTAAAGACCAGAATGGAGATAACTTAGGGACAACGCAAACAATAGATTTGCCTTTAGAAAGTGTTGTTGTAGATGGCTCTTATGATAATTAGACAAAGAAAGTCGTTCTTACTTTACAAAATGGTAATACAGTCGAGTTTAGTGTTGCCGACCTTGTTTCTGGTTTATAGACAGAGCTTTCAGAAAGTAATAAGTTGAATCCAGCATATATCAACTATGATAGTACACATAGAGCAGTTAGCGATGCTGAAAAATCCTCATGGAATGGCAAGCAGAACGCTCTTAGCTCAACACAGCTCTCTGCTGTAGACAGCGGCATTGACAGTCTTAAGGTAACTCAGATAACTACTAATACAGACAGTATTTCCGAACAAAGGGTGGCGCTGGATGAGGACAGAGCAGCTCTTGTGGAGATTGTGGATTCCGGAGCGAAGAATTTTTTACAGAACGACGCTACTTCTCAGACTATTTCTGGCGTCACATTTACGGTTAATGCCGATAAAAGCATTACACTTAGTGGCACAGCGAGAGCCAACATTACATCATTCTTTATCTGTCGAGCAATACCTGCATTAACAGGAAATATGGTTCTTTCAGGTTGTCCAGCAGGTGGTTCATCTGATACATATAGACTTGATATACTCGACGGTACTGCTTCTGGTACTGTACGATTCGTAGATACAGGAGAAGGCATGGATGTTGACTGGAGCTTAATCACTACGGGGACATATACGACAAGAATTCGTATTCAGTCAGGAACAACAGTTGATGGATTGATATTTAAACCAATGCTCTGCACTAAAGCAGCATGGGACATTTCACATCAGTACGTCCCGCATAGGCCAAGCTATGACGAGCTTATAGCACGGATAGAAGCGCTGGAAGGAGGGGTGTAAAATGGACAAGCTCATACAGACGACAGCGGCAGTTATAGCCGCTGTCTGCGGATTCCTCTGGGGACAGGCGGACGGGCTGCTGTACGCTCTCATAGCCTTCATGGCGATAGACTACATAAGCGGTGTCATAGTCGCCGTAGTGCGGCACGAACTCAGCTCAGAGGTTGGCTTCAAGGGCATCGCAAAGAAAGTACTTATACTGGCGCTTGTGGCTGTAGGCCACATCCTTGATGTCCATGTTCTCGGCGGCGGAGCGGTCTGCCGGTCGGCAGTCATAGGATTTTACCTCGCAAATGAGGGGATAAGTATTCTGGAAAATGCAGGGGAGCTGGGACTTCCGCTCCCGAAAAAGCTCATAGCTGTGCTTAAACAGCTCAAAGATAAGGAGGATAATGATGATGAAAAACGGGATTGACGTTTCACGGTGGCAGGGCGACATCGACTGGACTAAGGTCAGGGAGGCCGGCATAGAGTTTGCTATAATAAAAGCCGGAGGCTCGGACGACGGATTCTATACTGATTCCAAATTCGAGAAGAATTATAAAGGTGCAAAGGAGGCTGGT
>Ga0326512_10000009_pt1 | contig 166616 bp, 269 predicted proteins | sample 1_2617_0518_D_FD_203652 | JGI IMG/M metagenome (GOLD analysis project Ga0326512, IMG submission 203652) | Bovine rumen microbial communities from UC Davis, California, United States - 1_2617_0518 | ecosystem: Host-associated > Mammals > Digestive system > Stomach > Rumen | place: USA...
TTGAACATCTATAAAAAAAAAAAAAAAAAATAAACTGGGTCATTTCTGACCCAGCACACCGCCGTATCGTGCATCAATCACCCTGTCATCATAGACCGTTTCCGTTCCCATATCCTCCATCGTCATCGCCACCACATCGCCCACGTCATAGTCTTCGATGCCGTAGAACACCCAGCACAGACCCGCGCCATCCTCCACCACCACGCAATCCATAGCGTGATTCACCGACCGCACCACACCACACGAGGGGTAGATGTGAGACGCGAACTCATCCGCACCCGCTCCCTTGCCCCTCATATAGCCACCCTGCGCCGCGAACACCATCACCAGCAGAACCATCACCATCACCAGCGCGAAGACCACGTTACTGTTACGCATTCGTTTCTTCCTCCCTTTCTTTAGTACACTCGTAGTATATCATATCCCCTTCCAAATGTCAACCCCTTTCGCACAAAAAACTTTTCTCAAAAATCTATTGACAACCCGACACATTTATGCTATACTCTATACGTGCCCAAGAAAAGGAGGAATCGCAATGATGACCTATTACAAGATGACTGGCGTGTTAGCCCCGAATTGTACCCCATGGTGCCAAGGCCACACTATCTATTACGGCATCAACTCAGAATCATGGCTTGGAGTTGAAGGGATTCGCATCAGAACTTTCGAGAAATTTGGTCTTCACAACATTCGCCAATACGGTAGACTGAATGATAAGGAAGTTTCCCCGATAAAAATGGCACTGTTACTGCTGACGGGCAAGGTCAAAGTTGGCGATGTGCATGATATTTATAAGTTTCGTGAACCCGTGTATATCACTGGCAAACTCCCCCACTTGTGGACTCCCCGCCCGTATGGAAAAAGGGCTTGACAAACGGTTGGCCCGTATTCAGCACCGGGCCATTGTAAATTAGATGTTAAACATCTACAAAAATCCTAAAATAAAAACCCCTTTCGGGGTCTTAGTCATAGTAGTTCTTCACAACCGCCACAATAGCCACCACAAGCACAATGAGAATAGCCACCGCGAAACCAATCCACAGGGGAGCCAGCACCCACACCCACGACCAGTCAATCACACCGCACAGCTTCAGCGTAATGAAGATAAGCGTCAGCACACTGCCGAATCCCAGACCGCCATTAGCACCGTTGTTGTTCCTGTTGTTGTTCTTCATACCAGTTTCCTCCTTCAATCTTTCCCGGTGTCTCTCACCGTGATTATATTGTATCACATCCAGTGAATTTTGTCAAGCACTTTTTTCATTCAGTGTGAAAGAAATTTCTGTCCAGCTTTCGGAACAATTCCTCAGTTCTTTGGTGAAGCCTTCAAGTTCAAACTTTTCCATCAACAGGGTGCGCATTTTACCGCCCCACCACGTGCAATGGACTTTCCAGAAGTGGCGGTCTTTCCTTTTGAGATACCGCTTAGCGATGCTATAATTCCAGCCCATACCGTTGTCGAAGAAGTAAAAACTTTTATCTTCGGCGTCCCAATGAGAGCGGCGGGGGAATGTAGTAGTTCAGAATTTCAGTAGCACGCTCTTCACTCCATTCTTCTTTGCTGTTGCGCCACGAGCGATATTTGCTAACCAGAATACTGCCACCCCAGATGGGGAACAGAATCACGCGCATGACCTTATAACCATTCTTACACCACCACTTGCGCGCCTTGTGCTTCTTCTTGTCGCCCTGCATTGCCTTGATAACTTCGTTTGTCATGGTAGTTACTTCCTTTCTATCCCCTTGGGACATTCTCATTATAACATGGCGTATGAGAAAAGTCAATAACAGATTTTTAACAAGTTAGATGTTCAACATCTATAATCAATGCTTGACTTTTATCGAATCTTCGACTATAATAATAATTGTCAGGAGGGACAAGAGGACCTCACGAAGCCACCATCGAGTGGCTACCGCAGAGCGGTGGGTGTGAGAAATCAAATGAACCTCAAAGCGAACCTCAAAAAACCTCTTGACAAAAACCACAATCTGTGGTACAATACAATTGTTCCAAGGGATGTTAGCTCAGCTGGTTAGAGCACTCGCCTGATAAGCGAGAGGTCGGTGGTTCAAATCCACCACGTCCCATGCGTGGGCCTACAACGGTTGGATGTGCAGTAGGCATCTAGCCCCGCATTTCAAAGCGCCTGATGAGAGAGTAACGCCTCGAAACATTCATGTCGCGCGGAGTCACCCTAGCGGGGGAATAACTGGTGACCAGTCCAACCACACGGTATCCATAAGTGCGGGGTCACACCCTATGTTGCGGAGCCGCAAGCGCAATGCAAGCGTTAACCACCAGAGTAGTTGGTGCTACTCCGCTGTTGTAAGAACCACTATGGATACTGCCCCTGATACTCACAGGGGAACATGGACTCGTAGCTCAACTGGTAGAGCAGGAGACTGAAAATCTCCGTGTAGGTGGTTCGACCCCACCCGTGTCCATTATTTCAATTAGATGTTCAACATCTAATATCAATTCAATTTTCCCTTGACTATTTCCCATATCTATGCTATACTTTCATTGTGCTCAAGGAGCACAAGAAGGAGGAAAGAAAAATGGAACTGGTCATCAACACGTGCTTCGGTGGGTTCGGTCTCTCGAAGAAGGCGCACGCTTGGCTTGGCACTAACGACACTCCTGACCGCGAAGACCCGCGCCTTGTGGAATGTGTTCGCACTCTTGGCGAAGAAGCTAATGGCGAGTTCGCAGAGCTGGAAGTCGTCGAACTCCCTGGCGGCGTGACAGACTGGGAAGTCGAGGAGTACGATGGAGCTGAATCCGTAATTTACGTACTGGACGGAAAAATCCACCATCTGTGAGCGTAGCTCACACTCCTTATATTAGATGTTGAACATCTAATAACTTAAAATTTCCTCTTGACTTTCTTCCCAAAGTATGCTACAATAAAGATACCCCAAGAGGAAAGGATGAAACTGGATGAAGGAAATCTGGTTCGATATGGACGGCACTGTGGCTAACCTCTATGGCGTAGAAGGTTGGCTTGAAGACTTGATTCACGAACGCACCCGCCCCTACAATATGGCGAAGCCGATGGTGAATATGGCGTTGCTTGCCCGTTATCTGCATAAGGCACAGCGCAAGGGATATAAGGTGGGCGTGATTTCGTGGACTGCCAAAAATGGCAATGACCTATACAATGGCGAAGTCGCCCTTGCCAAGATGGCGTGGCTTCACAAGCATCTGCCCTCTGTCGTGTGGGATAAGATTCACATTGTACCATACGGCACTGACAAGCGCAAGACTTGTGGCGGTGGTATCCTGTTCGATGATGAAGAGGGCAACCGCAAAGCGTGGGGCAAAGGCGCCTATACCCCTGATATGATCCTGGCTGTACTGAAAGGAGTAACAACATGATGCTGATTGAAGATTTGACCAAAGCACTATGGATGTTAAATGGCGAAGAACTCGGCGCAGTCTCCGCTATCTATGGCGGAAAGATTTATATGGCGGATGGTCGTGTTGCCTTTGTGGATATGCTTGTGAAACTTTATGACAAGACTTACAATGTCACGAATAATGTATAAAATTCGTGACATCCTCAATAATTAGATGTTCAACATCTAACCGGAGTGTTGACAGCCGTCCACCTATATGGTATAATCGCATTGTAAGAAAGGAGCGATGAAAATGCGTGATGCGACAAAGGGTACCTACAACGGCGAAACCACCTACTGCCCTGTGAATGCCTATGGTGACTGCCCCTACTGTGACCAGTGCTGTGTCTGCCACATCGAAGACCCTATGGAAGACTGCGATGATTGGGGTATGTTCTACTCCTCGTGGTTTGAGTGGGTAACTCTGGGAGATATGGCGCCCTCTCCCGACGAACCTATCGAAGAAGAAGACCTTCCGTTCTGATGGAGGACAATAACGATGAGTAAGAAAACCGCAGTGCGGCAGCAAGTTGAAGCTATGGCAGAAAACTTCTGTGAAACTTTTCTTGACGATTACCAGTGCGCAGACTGGGGCGTCACTGCAACAAAATTCGCCCGCTTATGTATTGACGAATTGACTAAACAGCTTACCCAGCTTGCTTACGAACTGGATGATGAGAGGTTGGAAGATAATGAAGATTAAGTTCACGCAGGAAGAAATGGACGCAATTGAAGTCGCCTATTATGACCACGAGGGTATTGTGCCATGCAATATTTCCCATACTCCCAAAGAAAAAGAGTACCGAATGTTACAACAGTTGTGGCTGAAAATGGCAAAAAATAGGTGAAAAGAAAGCAAAAGAATTATGGGAGGAGTAATCCTCCTTCTGCCATTAGATGTTCAACATCTAATTAAAAATTTGACTTTTATCGAAAATCGTAGTATAATCAAATCATCAAGTGAAGGAAAACACTTAAAAACCAGAAAGGACTTACCGAATGAACGCTATGCAGAAGAAGATTGCCGCCCGTGCCGCCACCATCTCCGCCCTGTCCCAGATTCTCGAGGAACTCGCCGCCGTCCAGTTCGGAGACGCCAGCTTCGCGGTTCTCCAGAATGTGGAAGGTCAGGAGATTTGGACTGAAATCTCTGTGAAGGCGAAGGCGTTCACGCCCACCAAGACTTCCCCGGAATTTGACCCCTTCGTGGCCGCTGAGGAATGGAAGACTGACAAGGAAATCAAGGCCAAGGAGAAGGCCGAGAAGGCCAAGGAAAAGGCGGCGAAGATTGCCCGCGATGAAGCCCGTCGCGCCGCCAAGAACAACACCGAATCCGGAGAGGAAGAGGAGGGGGAGTAATCCCCTTCCTTTTTCTGTAAACAAAAGTTAGATGTTGAACATCTATTATTCTCGCCCAAACAAAAAAATTTCCTCTTGACTTTTCTCCAATATATGATATAATTCTATTTGTAAAGAGGAAGGACACCTCACAAACCGGAAAGGGATACCGTATGAAGAAGACCATCATGATTCTGGACACTGAGACTTGCAACATTGAACAGACAGAACAGGTCAAAAGGGGTAATAATCTGACCTACAATATCGGTTGGCAGATTGTTACCCCTTGCAATGGCGAAGTCCTCGAACAGCGTTCTTACCTGATTGATGAGATTTTCCTTGGTGAAACCACCCGCATGACTTCGTGCTACTATGCGGAAAAAATTCCCCAATATTTTGATGGCTTGTGGAACGGTGAATATGAAATCGAAAGTTTCTTCGCGGTTCTGCTGAGCATTGAGCGGGCTTGCAAAGAGTACAATGTGACTGCGATTTGTGCACATAATGCCGCATTCGATGTGGATGCTCTGAACACCACTCTGCGCTATCTCACGGGTTATGAGTACATTAGGGCACTTCCGCAGGGTATCGAAATTTGGGACAGCATGAAGATGGCAAATAGCATCTTTGGCAAGCGTCCCACTTATCGAAAGTTCTGTCAGGATAACGGTTTTATGACAAAACACGCCACGCCTCGTCCTCGCCTAACTGCCGAAGTTCTTTATCGTTTCATCACTAACGATATTGACTTTGAAGAAGAGCACACCGCCCTTGCCGATGTCATCATTGAAACGGCAATCGTTCTCGCTTGCTACCGCTCCCACAAAAAATTCGACCGTGTTCTGTATCCGGCTTGATGCCGGATTTTTTCTTGGACAACTTAGATGTTGAACATCTAACAATTTCCTATTGACAATTTCAAATCCGCATGATATAATCTATACGAAAGGTGAAGGAAAACACCACAAACCAGAAAGGGTACCGCAATGTTCCTGTCTCACTATCTGCATGAAATCATCCGCACGCCCAAGAATGAGATTGTCCTGCTTGATGTGACCGACACCCCTGACTGCGGCTGGGAAGGCGCGTATGCCATCTTCGATGAGGACGCTTTCCGCGACTGGTGGCAGGAAGCTGGGATTGATGAGGACTACACCTTCGAGGACATCTGCGAGTGCGGCGAAGAAGCCGAAGCGTTCGACAACTGGATTGTGGTCAGCAACCACCACCGTTCTCCCGAGGTTGCCGAACGGCGTCTGCGCAAGGCCATTGCCAATCTGTAATAGCCCTTCGGGGCTTTTTATTTTTAAGAAAGTTAGATGTTCAACATCTAATAGTCCTATTGACAATCATACTTCGCTATGATACAATCCCTATGAAAGGTGAAGGACACACCCTAAACCAAAAGGAGGAAATGGAAATGAAGAAACTGGAAATTGCACGCATCGTTGTTCTGATTCTCGGCGTGGTTGCGGTGGTGATTGCCATGTGCGTGCGCATTCCCTATGAGATGCGGGAATACAATGATGGCGTTTGCCCCGCCTGCGGTGGAATGTACCATCTGGTGGGTACTCCCACCAAAGTTGCCAACTACTTCACCTATGAGTGCGAAGACTGCGGGCATACAGTGCTGACACACCTCTGCCTTTCCGGAAAGTAACAATAAAGGAGGAAATGAAAATGAAGATTTCTCGTCAGGAATGTGCCTACATCATGAATCGGCCGCAGGGGTATTTCTACAACTATGAATTACAGAAAACTTCAGATATTACCTATCGTATCACTCCCATTGTCAAACTCCTTCCTTATACTCTACTGTTCATTCCGATTCATTTTTGGCAAGCACTCTGGTGCGTATGGGATGGCGGATTGAAAGAATTTCGCATTGAGCCTCGGCGTGGTTGCCCGGACACTTTCTTCAAGCCTTGCCCCTACAACCCTAAAGATAGCCGATGGGAACGCGCAGATGAAATCTACCAGAAGCATCAGTAAGGGCGCAAGCCCTTCCCAACTTAGATGTTCAACATCTAACTCCTGTTCCTCCAGCCCTATTGACTTTTCCCGCCAATATGATATAATCATACTTGCAAAGCGGAAGGAAAACCGCACAAACCAGAAAGGCAACCGAATGTATATCATGGTCATGGACACGGAAACCACGGGACTGGAAAAGTGCTTCTGCTACGACTTCGGCTATGTCATCGTTGACACGGATACTCATGAAATCGTCAAGCGTGAGCACTACATCGTGGAGCAGATTTGGCACAATCTCGCCCTGTTTGAGAGTGCTTACTACAAAGAGAAGCGCCCCAACTATGTCCAGCTGATGCGGGCGCGGAAGGCCACCATGGATAAGTGGGGATACATCATGCGCAATGCGGCGCGTGATATTCGTGAGTATCATATCACTGATGCCTACGCCTACAATAGCACTTTTGACGACAAGGTTATCTCCTACAATTGCGATTGGTACAAGTGCATCAATCCTTTTGATACCGTGGCAATCCATGATATTTGGGGCTATGCTTCTCAGTTCATCACAAACTCCCCTGACTATCGCGCCTATTGCGAAGAGCACTCCCGCTTTACTGATACTGGAAATTACAGCGGGAGCGCGGAAAGTGTCTATCAGTTCATTTCCCTTGAGTTCGACTTTGTAGAAGACCACATGGGGCTGTATGACAGCGAAATCGAAGCCGCGATTCTCCTCTACTGTCTGGACAAGGGCGCGAAATTGGGCGAAGACTACAAGGTGAATAAGGTGCTGCCCAGGGTGCAGGAGAAGCCCTTCACCATCAAAGTCAACGGTCAGGTGATTTATACCGGATTGTACATCAAGAGTTACAAGCGCAATGATGTTTATAATTTCACAACTATCGAGGGGAATTAATCCCCTCTAACCAAGTTAGATGTTCAACATCTAACTTTCTCTTTATAAAAAAATGGCGCTTTACAGCGCCAAACAGGCATAGTCAACAATCACCGGGCGGCCACCGCGCAGACCGAAGTTCCTCCAATGAACATCACGAACATGGTCAAAAAGATACCTACATTCCTCATCACTCAGATAGTTTTCAATTATACGGGAATCCTCGGCTTCCTCATCCCAATCCGGGGGGATATTCCTGACACGAGGCATCACGTACGCCACATACCCATTGCACTCAATGCGCTCAATTGCGGCAAAAAGGTAACCAAATCCGTCCTTCTTTGCCGTCTCATACATTTTCACTTCTTCCTCACAGCCACCAAACATCATCCCTTCATTGCCATAGTCAATCTTAATGGCATAATCGGAAGTAATGAACACAATCCGGGTAAGACCATGGTCAACCATCACGTGCCTATGGTATTGCTGATTGAACAGTTCAACCGCACGTTCAAACTCATATACCTTATGGCACCCCACGATATACGGGAGAAGCATGGAGAAGCATTTGAGAGCGCGCACCTGATAACTGGACTTCATTCGTAACACTTCCTTTCTACAATTGGAAGTATATCATAAGACCGTACCTTTGTCAACACGGAACTTAGATGTTCAACATCTAATTTGACTCTTGTCAAATATTTGACTAACTATAATCCCGCAACGCCATAGCCAAAATTTTCCATCCTTGTCAAATATTTGACTTATAATATCAACGAATCCAGGAGCTGGAAAAAGCTGGAAATTGGGAGCTGGGAACTATCAACCGCAGGTACCCTAAAGCTGGGACACCGCCCGCAGCTGCACCATCCCGACCGGCTTGTCAAATATTTGACATAGGTTACATTTATAGCTCACAGTCAAATATATAACTAGCAGCTGGATATCTAAGTGACCGTACAGCGGGTGGGAGCTGGGCCACCCGCAGCTGGCAGCCTCACCCCTGTTCACATTACAGATATGCTGTCAAATACTTGACAGCGCCGGTGGAGGAGTGTATAAGCTGGACTTGTAAAATTTTTACAGCTGGCAATAAAAAAAGAGCTGGAAGTTACTCTTCCAACTCATCCGCCTATTTAGCTGCGACCAACTTAAAAAAATTATTATCCGCTATAACCTCAGCTTCTACCCAATTGCCAGTAATACGATAGCAGTACACAGCATTCGCACCAGGTGTAGGACGCTTACGAGCTTTCTCTACCTTATATCCTACAGATGGCAGTACGTCCTACAGCTTATTCCAACTCATAATACGCGCTTGTCGTTTCGTCGCCTACTACTCATCAGCACTAATTTCGGGGACCGCAAGATATTCTGCGAGCCCACGGCACTACTAAACGGTCAGCCACTTATCCTTGTACTCAGCTGGGACTTCCGCAATCAACGTCTTAACATGTCGCTAATATGGGAACGTCTAACGAGCTGCTTGTATACGATCAGCCTAGTAAAACGAATCAACAATAAGATGCTTGAATCGCTCATCGCTAATGCTAAATCCGCGCTCAAACGCCTTAGTAATAACGACAAAATCATATTCAGGCGGCACCATATGCAACGTTCTAATCCAATTAATTACTCGCAGCTGCTCCTCATTTAGAGGCCAATCCGCATTCTGTTCAGAGTGTATCTCAATAGCGTTAAAGCCCTATTGATTTGCCGCCCGCACAATACTCTGATTATGCTCTATCGAGGGCGAATAACACCAATAGGCAATATTTGGAAAAGGCTAAAGCTCATGTATGTGGTCGATTACATTTCTAAAGTACACATCACTAGCAGCTCGGAAACCAGCTTCAATTTTTCCTTTATTGCTAGCCTACACAAGACTAGAATAATATTGGCGCGCACGCTCAGGAGTGGCGGATAACCCAATGCACAGTATCCTCCCCTCATTTACTATGCGCTCCCAATATCCAAGAAGTATGAGAGGCATGTAAGCTTTCTTCGTAGAGTGCTACTGTATGACAGCAAGGATCTCATTATTGGTACTTTCTGCGCTGGCAAAATCGCTGGTACGAGCTTTCTAAAAAGCTGCCGCCGCAAAATCAAATATGCTATCGCACTCATCCCAGCATATAACATCTATGGAGCTGAGAAAATCTGAGTTTCTCTTTAGGATACGCATACCAAAACCTTGATAGCACATTATACCTATTTTATTGGTATCTTCTGCCGACCAGCTGCTCTCACTCTATTCCCATAACTCATCGGCGTCGCAGCACATATCCGGGTACTACTATATTATATCGTTTTTAAGGAACGTAGTATCTGTAAGGAACAAAATACGCCGCGGCTGATGGTCACGTGTAAACTGTACCAAATTGTTAACGGCCCAGTAAGTCTTCCCAGTCCTGACGCCGCAATCTAGTATGTTGTAATGGCCGCGCGAAAATTTTAATTCTCCAGTCTACTAAAGGTCAGTGACGGTTACAGGAGCGATTTTATCACTACTCATTTCTTCCTCACCTCACTATAATTATATCATGGTATTTATTCTGTGTCAAATATTTGACAGAGAAAAACATTAAAAGTAACATACTAAATGCTACATAATAATAATATTAACTATACAAAAATTGTAGTCACTTGAACTGTGTCATTTTTTGAATACTGCCCCCCCCCCCCTATATAGTATTCAAAAAATAACACACATTTATAACTATAAAAAAATTATAGTTAAAATCCTATATTATATATATAGTAAATATTACGAGCAGTGCGCGTCAGCGCACTGCGAGTAATATTTACGCCGGCGAAGCCGCGAAGCGGCTTCGTGGGATCTGGTCTAATAACTAGTTAAATAAAAAATTTAATAAATTAAAAATTATTAAATTAATTAAAATTATATTAAAAAATTATTTTAAATATTTAATAATTATTAATATAATTATAATACAATTGTAATACTTTTGTAATATGTTGTAATTTGTTGTCAAATATTTGACAAAAGTTTGTGGAGAAATTTTGTAGTGAATAATACATTTTTAACTTTTGTAAGAAAAAATAAAAGTTAAATAGTTGACAAATGGTCAAAAATGTGACCACACCCATCTATTCATCCACTCATGGTCATTTTTATCCACATTTTTTCACCACACCCCACCCCATAGTCTATAATTTTTTCCGCCCATTATTGGTATGGCTACCCGCTTTCCTTTCCTTTCTTTTACTATTTTACGATGTACCCGTATAGCTCCCATACACACCCTTTTTCTTGACTTTTTTAAATTTTCTTGTTATAATAAATATAGAAACTGAGAGGAGGCTCAAGGTAATGAACGATGCTTTTAAGTACTTCAGCAATGTGATGGATAAGCTGCTCGACAGATCTCCTGTTCTGCGTACTTACTTCCAGCATCCTTACAGTCTTACCGACTACATTGAATACCACGATGTGACGGTCTTCTTTGGAGCCACTCGCGGTTGCCTTTATACCTACGACTACGACTATGTCGCTAAGTTTGACGTGGAGGAAGACTCTCTGGGCGGCAGCTGCTGTGAGCGAGAAGTAGAAGCTTACAATGCGGCGGTGCGCTATGGTCTTGATAAGTGTTTTACCTCTGCGACCTATCTTGGTACCTATGAGCGCGAAGTGACTGCTTATAGCTTTGAAAATATGGGCGATTGCTGCGAAGAATGCGATGAAGCGTTTCTGCGGATTGCTGAAGAGCGCGGTCTTGAAATGCATAACTACGTAATTTCAATTCCGTTGTATGGGTATGAGAAGGCTTCTGAAGCTGACATTTCATTTCCGAAAACCGAAGCCGATAGGAAGTATCTTGCCGACTCCAAAAGTCCCTTAACCCAGAAGGATATTGAGGTTGCGGCAACGTTTCTGGAATATTATGGTAAGGAAATGTATGAAGCACTGACACAGTTTTGCATTGATTATGAGATCAATGATTTGCACAATGGGAATATTGGTAGTGTTGAGGGTAGGCCGGTGATTATTGATTATAGTGGATATTTTATGGATATGTAAGGGTGGAATTTGATATGGTAGTGTTTATTAGTGGGCCGATGAGTGGGCTTAAGGATTTCAATAGAGAAAATTTTAATTCTGCGGAGGCAACCGCAATGATGGTAGGGTATAAGGTAGTGAATCCCGCTATCCTACCCCACGATTGGCCGCCGCATTCGTACCTGCCAGTGTGTATGGCGATGCTGGATATTGCAGATACAGTGTGGATGTTGGACGGATGGGAAGGTCATAAGGGTGCTGAAGCAGAAAGAGCGTACGCACTTGCCCAGGGCAAGACTGTAGTTTATAGTGAAGAGGAATTGCGGTATCACTATATGGAACAGATGCGGTGTTTGAGCGGCGCCAAACGTCGCCTTAAATAAGAGAAGTAATAGTATTAGAACAGAACTATTGTAATTTCAAAAGGGGAAGAAAAAAATTATGGAGTACTATTGGAACGAAGACCACGACTCTATTGCCGTACTGATTTCATCTGGCTATGGCGCTGGTTGGTCTACGTGGAATACGCCGGAGCTTGCATATGATAAGAGAGTGGTGGAATTTTGGCTTTCTCACCACAATTCAGAATGGGTTGACGAAGTATCGCGGCCGAGAAGTTGGGACGAATCTGTTCCTGAAACTGACGCCCACCGTGAAGCCCGTTTGTTCTTTACAGAATGCGGCTATGATACGCCGTATTTTGGTGGCTATAAGAATATTAGGATGGTGTGGGTACCCAAGGATGTATACTGGCGTATCACTGAATATGATGGCGCCGAATCTATTGAGTACTTCGATAGCGCTCTGTGGAATAGGATTGACTCGGAGGAGGAAGACTAAAATGAAGGAAATTGTTGATATCCTTATGCGGCGTGACGGCATTTCGGAGAACGAAGCGTGGAATATTATTGAAGAGTGCAGGAAAGAAATCCACGAAGCCATTTTGAATGACGCTTCCATCAATGTTGTTGAGGACATTATTGCGGATTACCTTGGTCTGGAACCTGATTATATTATGTACTTTATTTGAGGTGGAATAAAATGAGGGATATTAAGAAATATATTCCGTGGAGTTGGAAGCATCCTATTAAGACTATTATGCGGCGCCGCAAGTTCCGGAAACAGAGGAACGAGCGCGGTTATTGTGATGCAGATATTTGGAATATGGATAGTTGGTTTCTGGATGTGATTCCGGCTATGCTGCGGCAGCTAGCTGATGATGACCTTGGATTTCCTGAGCCTACATTTGGCACTTATGAGGAATGGAAGGATTGGCTGATTAGTCTGGCGGAGCAGTTTGAATCCTGTGCTGAAGATGCAATTGAAGATCAGAATCCCTATAACTGGGAACACGATGATGATAAGTATTGGCATCGGCGCGATGCGCTTGAGGTTATTGCGCAGCAGCGGCTTGAAGATGCTTTTAAGGAAATGGCGAAACACTTTCATTCGCTTTGGAGTTAAGGAGGACATAAGAAATGGATTGGCAGCATTGGGTAGTAGTAGTGGCAATTGCGCTTGCGGTTTGCGGTTTTATTGGTGTTAAGATTTATGACAACTATAAGTGGAAGCAGCAGATGGAAGCGACACGGCGAGAGTTTGAGCAGATGAAGACTAGGTACGCGGACACGCAGCACTGGCTTGAGAAGCGCCTATTTGAACTGGATAGAAAAATAGATAAGTGTACTGAAGATTTTGAAGAAGTGAATTGGTTTGCGCGCGGACTAGAAACCGAACTATACGATACGTATGATACACTTGAGGCGATGATAAATGGTAGCAAAAATAAAGGAGAAGGATAATTATTACTATTGTTCTTATTGCCTGATGCGCCAGCAGGAGTTGGCGCCTATTTGCTTTTTCTGCGGCGCCTGGTTTACAAATTGGGAAGAGATAATGGTAAAGGTATTTAAGGAAAAAGAAGATATGGCCCCTTGAAATTTTTTGAGGGGTTATTTGTGGTTTCTGTGTAAACTGCCAGAGTTCCAAAGTAGTCTGATTACTCGGTATATAGGAGGTGATATAATATGACTTTAAAAGAATGTTTAGAGCGCGCAGTCAATGCTGGTTTACCAGTAGCATTTCTTGCTAAAAATATTGGCCGCGATTCATCTACACTTTATAAGTGGCTAAGTGGGGCACGTACCCCCTCTCAAGAAGTACAAAACGAAGTTAGAGAAGAACTAATACGTTTAAAAGCAGAATGGAATAATATCGAGCTTGAATAAGGAGGCACATTTTATGGCAGACGAGCGTAAATGTTACAAAGTGTTCACTTGGAAGTTGGCTAATAAACTTAGCGACTTAGGCTTTCGCCCAGTGGGACAGAGACTTAACTATAAAGACCCAACTAGAAAGGTAATCTTATTTGAAGATACTCCTGCGTTGCGGCAAGCAATTAAAGAGCTTACGAAAAAAGCGTAAGCAAGGAGGAGCATTATTATGGCATCATATATTGGCATTGGAAAAGCCGCGCCGAAACTCGCTTTTGAAGGGGACAAATGGGATAATCGCGGCACATTTAACAGAGTAGAACGACCAAACGGTTGTTTATTTGGACAGCAGCCTGCTGAAATTAGAGATTTTATAATGAATGAATTGACTGGCGCCCAAGGTAATTTATTAAAAATTATGTGGCTTTTACTGAGTACTGATGTTGGCTTCGGCGTTTCACAACAGTGGATTATGAACAGTACAGGAATCTCTAAAGATAAATACTATGATTCTCGAATAATTTTAATTCATTTAAATTGGTTAAAATATGAGGAAAATACCCCTGACGGTGCCTTGCTTGGTGTTAATTATACCTATCTTTGGGAGCAAGCTAAGCTTCCAAAAGAGAAGCGAGCAAATACACAGGCAAAAATAAAAGAAGCACGTCAATTATACAATCTTAAATGAAAGGCAGCGATTCGTTTCCTTTCAATTATGGTGGCGAAAGGTAGCGATTCGGCTCGGAAAGGTAGCGATTCGCCAGAAAAGGTAGCGATTCGGCTCACGAAAGGTAACAAATCGCCTACTATAATAGATAATAATAGATATAATAAAAGATAAAAGTAATAGAGTCTTAGCGAGCCGCATTGCGGCTCGCAATGATTCAAAGGAGGAACAATGGAAGATAGTATTAAAACCGCGACGCCAAAGCGCAGAGGGCGCTTTGTTTTTGAGCACGCAAAATTACGCGACCAGTTTAAAAAAGAACTACTAGAAAAAATGCCGTGGTATGATAGAACGGCGGAAAATCGTATTTTATTCATAGAAGAAATACAAAACGAATTACCAGATGATTGCGAGGTAGTTTGCGAAGATGAATGCGGTATGGTTTTTATAGCAACAATTAAAGAAATTAAAGATAAATACTTTTAGGAAGTATACGATGGCGGAAGTGGCGTTTATTTAGAATTTTATTTAAATCAGTGGCGCATCTGGCTTGGAAATCCGCCAGTCAAACAAATCTTGACTACCCCTTGGCTTGAAATTGATGATGTACTAAATTATAATGCTACCTTTATTAAAGATAAAAGAGTACAAAAATTCTTTACAGAAAACCACACCTTTCCTGATACAACTATACGTAAATTTCAGCATTATTACGATGAAGAAGACGAGTAACCTGTCCGTTCAACGGGCACCTGTCCGCTCACAGGACACCTAAATTTCAACCTAAAAAGGAGAATCACAATGTCAGAAACAAACGAATACACCATTACCCCAATCACTGTCCGCCATAAGCTTTCGCCGCAATATGACCGCGAAACAGTTGCTGATGCTCTCTTTCTCTGTCTTGAAGACTACCTTTGCAAGCACGGCCTCCTCACCATTACCGAGGAAGGTGACGAACTCGTTATCACTATGTTTGCGGCAAAGCCAAATATTTGACTTTTTCCGCATCTTCAACTATAATATATATAGAAAGTGAGGGAAGAAAGATGCGCTACTATTCTTATGAAATCCGTGAAGTGCCGAGCAGCCGCGACCTGGAAATCGTCCACTGGACGTACACGCCAGACAATCCTTGGATGGAATATGACAACGCCACTGGTCAGTATTCATATCGTTTTGAGTACTGCACTACCATTGGCTATCTTCGCTGGGAGAGCAAAGACGGCGGTTACTTCCGCTTTGTTTCTGTTGGTATGCGGTGGCTCGAAACCGCGCCTTCAGAAGAAATCTGCCAGCACATTTGCCGTGTTGCCGCCGACTATGAAGAGCGCTACCACAGAAGGGATATGTAAGAATGACAATTAATGATTTCGCGCAGCTGATTGCTAACCGCCACAACACCAACCTGAGTGGCGCGTGGCGCCTTATCCTCAAGTGTGAAGATGAAATTGACCGTATTGTTAACGACGAGAGCGCCGATTATCGGGAAATAAATGATAGTGTGGAGCGTATTCTCGGCGTTGATTCTTCCTATGCGACGATTCTGATGCTTGAGATGTATTGCAATGAATAATGAGCACTTGTTTAAGGCGGCGCGTGAAGCCAGCTTCGCGGCCGACTATACTGGCGCAAACGCCGTGAAAATTGGTTGCGTTGTTGCCTATCGTGGTACCATTCTGGCGAAGGGATGCAACGCTGACCGCACGCATCCTACTCAGGAGCGCTTCAATCGCTTTCGTTATAAAGATGTTGGCGCACGATACCTTCCGGCCAAGGTTCATTCGGAAGTTGCCGCTGTCACAAAGATTAAGTACTTGGACATCGACTTCTCCAAAGTACACGTCTATGTGTATAGGGAACTGAAGGATGGGCGGCTCGCCAATGCACGTCCCTGCCCAGCTTGCCAAGCTTACTTGCGCTCGCTGGGTATTCGTCACATTCATTGGACAGAAGAAAGTGGTTATTGCCACCTTAATATAAAGGAGTAACACTATGGATTTGTATGCAACTCTACTTGACGATGATAAGCAGGTTCACGCCTACGTTATCAAGCATTACGGCGATATTCCGCGCCTTCGCGGCGTGCGCTTTATGCGCTATGAAACGCCTGATGCTTGTAGTTTTAACGATGCTCAAGGTGCTATGTGGCGAAAATATTGCGGCAAGGATGTAATTTATATTCATACACGTTGCGGCAACTATAATTATGAGGACTATGGCGCCGACAAGTGGGAGCAGTCGCATTCAGATACTTTCCTTGAATCGGTTGAGGATAGCGGCGATTGCACTTATCGCGACCACTATTTTACCGCTGTCCTTGACGACGACTATAATAAAATTTGTCAGCTAATTGAAGAAGGAGTTTTAGGTTAACAATGGAACTATGGGATATTGTTGCGGCTTACGGTGATAAATATGCAGAATCGCACCCCGAATTTATCTATGAAGTAATGGATAATTACGTGTATTTTTTCCGCAACGCAAAGAGTAATGAGAATCAGTGCCTACACAAGTTCTGGTCTATGGATCCAGACGAGCGTATTGATGCAATGGTTGATTATATTAACAGCAGTGACAACACTGAATTTTGGTGTAAAGAGCTAAAGGAGAATTGCTAATTATGAAGCGTCGTTATGTTTTTCCGCCTCAGTGTGAATATATTGTGAACGAAGAAAAGCGAACCGTTATTTGTGTTATCCATACTGGCGAACAGGATACTGAGGTAGGTATGGAGTGGGCTACCGCGCAGAATCTGCGTGATGACCTTATGGTTGATGCGTGGTATCTGAGGGATAAGTCTGCCAGACTGCCTAAGCACTTTGCCGGCAAGGCGGTTTGTAGCCCGAAGGATAAGTGGGATGTAGAAATTGGTAAGAAAATTGCCCGTTATCGCGCACTCGAGAAGTACCACTACAGCACCATTAAGCGTATGCGCGCCCTGCTTGATAAGATGAAGAAGAAGCAGCGTGAGGTTGAGAGTCGTCTGTTTGATGAGATCGACGCTACTAACGAATATCTTCGTGACCTTCATAGTGAAGCATTTAAGTAAAAAAAAATAAGAGGGGCTTTCGCCCCTCTTTTTATTGCAACATCTTTTCTATTGCCGCAATGCGGTTTTTAATATCTGCAAGTTCATTCTTGATTGCGGTTAAATCAGCCGCGGGTTCAGACTATTCCTTTTCTACCTCGGCTAATTCACGCTCAAGCGCCGCCCAAGACTTGGTCCCCATTACTCCATCAGCAGTTAAGCGGCAATCCTTTTGGAATTGTTTAACTGCTTCAAACGTCTTGGTGCCAAACTTACCATCTACAGTGCCGCAATCATAGCCTAAAATAGTTAGCGCATTTTGTAAATATTTGACATCTGCGCCAGTCATACCTTTTCTTAATGTTGTCATTACTTTCACCCTCTCTTCTGGGAGTTCACTATAGAGACCTGCTGGCACTGCAAAATGTGTCCACGTTCTATCGCCTAGCGAACCCGTCTCTACACCACAAGAACAATGGATTATTTCACCGTCTCCAATGTGAAGACCAGTGTGCGCCATCTTGCCTGTGGTTTTATTATACTTAAATACGCAGCATACTACGTTTGGCATATCTTTTACTTCGCCGCGTAATTGCCAATTTTTGGTATTGTTATATTGTGAGGTTGCACCGCCGCCAGCCAAAACAATACCAACCTATGTTAAGCACCAATAGGTAAAGCCGCGGCAGTCAAAGGCTAGCTTACCTTTCCATTGGCATTGTTCACAATTGCCTTTTCCACTCAACACTAAACATTTTTTATATATGTTATCTTGATGTGCTGGATTTAATCGAGCATACTTTTTGCGCATTGCGGGAGTACATTCGGTACCCCAGGCGCCGTATACATAGGGGTTACCTAATTGACTTTTTGCCGCGGAGATAACCTTTTCCGCCTTTTCATTAATAGTAGCCATAGCACCCTCTCCATAATTTTGTTTTAACACTGTATTAGGGTAGTAAAATTTAAGAATATCTATATAACTTACTCCTTGTGAAGCCGCATATCTTGCACCACGTTGACTCATTCCTACCCCATGTCCACTTTTTTCAGCACCGGTTGCGGCGTCCCATGGATCTTCTTGCGCTGGTAGGTATGCGCGAACACCGCCCCAGACCTCCTGAGAAGAATAGGTGCGACCGCCGTTACTAGCAGAGAATACTGTACTAGCAGGGCCCTTGCCATAATAAAGTACATAACCAGCTGTCTCTTGTGTAGCCTATACACATTTAGGATATTTCTCTTTGTCATTTCGATTTGCACGGTAAGCCTGCGCACTACCAGAAGCATCTGAAATTGGAGTCCCATTAAGTACCCCTCTGGATATTGCAAAGGTACGACTGGCTACAGCTTGCGCTTTACAGGCTTCTAAGTTACCAGATGCAAGTTCAGAGGCAACTACCGCCGCGACATAATCTTCAAACTCTACTTCAACAATATCGTCTATTTTTGCGTTGAAGAAGTCCGCGTTTTCTTTCCTAGTAATTTTTACGTTAATCTTCATAGCTATCACCTCTATAGTAAGTAGGTTATCTAAAAAGAGAGAATAGCAATTTATACAATAAAGAAGAAAAAGATATACTTTTTTATTTGCCTTGCTTACATATATAATGAGAATACTCGTTTTCGAGTACAAGGATTCTTTTTTAAAAGGAGGTAAAGGGTATGGCAGATATAACTTTTGATAGTCCAGAGTTTATTAATAATAGTTCGCCATCAAGTGTTTCTCCGTGGGGAAATGGTAATATGATAACGGCGGATTAGTTAAATTCAATGATAGATTATACTACATATGTTATTAAAACTATAATAGGGTATCCAGATAATAATTATTCTGGGACTATTATTGGTAATATTAAGACTATTTTGAGTCAATTAGGCACTGATAATACCGCGAATAGTATTACAAAAAGATTACAAATAATTGAAAGCGATTATATAAAAAAGAATACAACTGACGCTCTTAATCGGTCAATAACTAATATTCAATCTGTAATAGGCACTAGTGATAATCCTGACACTGGTACTATTAGGAAAAGGCTGAACGATATAGAGAGTACAATAGGCAATAGTGATAATCCTGATAATGGTACTATCCGGAAAAGACTAAATGACATAGAGACAGCTGGTTATGTAACTTCAGACGATTTAGATAACACTGACACTGGTTATGTAAAATTAAGTTCTCTTAATGGTAAAATTGATGCTTATGTGAAATCAGAATCTACTAATGAACTGAACAAGACCTATGTAAAATTAACCGACTTGACTAGCACACTTAAGGCATATTTAAAAACAGCAGATTTAGAAAAGCGGTTATGGGAATGTAATACTATGCTTCATGTAATTGATGATATTAAATCATTATCTGCTTCTAATTATGAATTAGAAAATGTAATTAAAAAAGCATTAGTTACATATGCAAAGCCATCAATTGAAAATTTATTTAATCCTAAAACAGCAGTTTATGGTGGATTAAGCGAGGATGGAACTGTAATCACACCAATTAATCATACATAGATGTGGACTTCTGATTTTATTGCGATAGATAAAAATACAATTTATAGTTGTAGAAATTTTGATGGAATAGATTTTGGCAGCAATAAAATTCATATTACATTCCATTTATATTCTTCAAAGGATTTAAATAGCGCCGTTGATGTTAATAACTCCGCGCCAGTAGATCTAAGCTCAGTAGATATATATACTGGAAATGATGAAGCTAATTATATACGTATTAGTATTCCAGAAGATAAATTAAATACTGCTGTTTTTATGAAGCAAGACGCTTTTTCACAAAATGTAAGCAGTTATACCTATACATATAATGAAAATTTAGTAACAAAATCTAATTTAGACTCTTCTACTTCATCTTTATTACCTGCAGATGATACTATTACCGCCACAAAAACCGCAGTGGAAGGATTAATACAAGCTAAACTCAGTACTTATGCAACAAAAACTGATTTAGATGATTATACTACTGAAACAAAATTAGAAAATACATTAAAAGATTATTTAAAGAAAGAAAATATTCCAACAGAACTTAGTGATTACGTCACTAAGACAGATTTAACTAGACTCTTAGTTGAAACAATTCCTGAAAATGCAACTAAAGTTGCAACCGCATCTGAGTTCACAACCGCATTAGCAGACACGCAAGTTAATGATATTGAATTAACTGATAATATCACTCTTGATGGAAACACGCTGACAATTTCTCGTGATGTTAATATATATGGTAATGGTCATAGTATTAATTGTAACAGAACTAGCGAATCTACATCGAACGGCGGCTTACAAATTATTGACTGCTATGTTAAATTATATAATTTAACTGTCTATAAGGGCGGCGCTAGTGTTGTACGTGTAGGTAATAATACTTCCGATCCTGCAGCTTTATATGGCGGAAGATTAGTTGCTAAAAATTGTAATTTCTATGATGCCCGTGATATAATAGAAGTTCTTGGATATGGATCTGCTATACTAATTAATTGTTAGGCGCATCTAACTGGAGATAATGCTAATGGCAATGCCACTTATGATGCAATCAATGTCCATGATTTCGGAAGAATTTTTGTATACGACTGCAAGGTTTATGATGCCTATGATGAAGGTATCTCTACTCATGATAACTCTTATGCTGAAATTTATAATACTGAAGCGTATAATTGCGGCTATCGTATTAGTAAGAATAATGGCAGCGCCGTAAGAACTATGAAGGGCGCCAATTCTTCATATGGCGGCATCCATATTGGCGGCACAGGAATGGGCATTATTAAGGGATGCTACAGTCATGACAATGCTGCTTACGGTATAGGCGTATATTGCCTTAATCCAGACAACTCTTATGGAAAGGCAATTTGCGTTGGCAACTTAGTTAAACATAATGGTTATATTGAGGCTGAAAACAACGGAGGAAATACTCAATCTACTAGCGGCGGCATTATTGTATATGGTGCATTAAATCTTGAGCTATGCAATAATACTGTATTATCTAACGCTAATAAGGGTATTTACTTTGGCGCAGAAACAAACGGCAGTTATCAGAGCAAGCCTGCTAGTGCAGGATTGGTTTCTAATAACATTATCATTGGCTCTGATAATAATTCCCAAACAGAATATATAACTTCTGGCGCCGATGGCGGCTTATTGTTTAATATTAATGGACAATACACAGAAGTAATTCCATATAATCGTATAACTTATACAAATGATGTGCCTGTAATTTATACAGATTCTACAAAAGCCAATGCAATGGTTCCCAATGAAAATATAGATTACATACTCGAAGATGAAAATCATCAATATAAGTTATGGAAATATATTGCAAATAGTTGGAAGCTAATCGCCGGTGGCGCTGGCGGCGGTGGTACAGGAACCTCTTCTGCCGTAATTGCTGCTTAGCTACCTCCAATTGGTGAAGCAGACGAAAATACAGATTATTATATTGGTAATGCTACTGCAGGTTATACTCATTATAGAGTATTTAATGGAAATTATATTACTGTATTACCAACTGGCTTAATTAATAATATTGGAGTAACTGCAAATGGCGGTTTAACCGCGAGTAGATTTGGTAGTAATACTAATCTATTAAGCGGCTTCAACGTATTAAAGAGTGTAGGTATGGTTGAGAATAAGGAAAATGATTAGACAGTATCCTATACTCTTAACTTCACCAATACCAATGGCGATGTTAATCCAATTACTTTAGCCGCAGGTGGCGGCGGAAGTGCGGCTCCAGCCGTTACAGTGAACTTAAGCCGTCTTGGAGATGCCACGATTGACTCTATATATGGTGATCCATGCACTATTGGTTTCAATTTCAGTGGTACTGATGACAATAATGAAGCAATTGTAGGTACAGCAACTTGCGTATGGTATTCTGGACAAACTCGTGTCGCTACTCAACAAATTCCAATGGGCAATGGTAGCTTTGATATTACCCCTTACTTACATACTGGAACCAATGAAATTAGAATGACCGCCAGTGTGACGGTCGATGGCCAATCTTATTCCCGTACTAAAAACTGGATTGTTAATGTAGTTCGATTTGCTTTGGAATGGGATTATGATGAAACCACTATTAATTCTGGCAGCAATCTTGTTTTTGATTTTATTCCGCGTGGCGATTTAGATAAGACATTACATATTAAAATTGATGGTACTGAAGTTCTTACTCAGGCTATAACTGTAGATGGAGTATCTAGCCGCGCTACAGTTAATAATACCTATCAGCACGGAAGTCATACCGCTGAATTATATTTAACTGCTGTAATTAACGGTACGACAAAGGATTCTAATCATATAAAGCATGATATGCTAATTGTAAATCCAGCCAGCTCTGATATAATTATTGCCTCTACATTACAGTCTAATGATGTAGATCAGTATAATACAACGGTCATTCCGTTTACTATTTATGATCCACAACATACATTTGTAACTGTAGAATTGTTAGAAGACGGTGATCTATTAGATACTCGTACTAATGTTGATAGAACTTAGCAAACTTGGAATTATACTCCAACAACCGCGGGTGAGCATACCCTAACCATAAGAGTTGGCGAAACTGCTAAAACATTAACACTAAATGTTAACGCTATTTCTATTAAAAATACAGAAATTCCGGGATATGAATTTAAACTAAAAGCTAGTGAAATACCAAGTAATGGCGCTTTATAGCAATGGAAATATGGAGAGTCTGATGATACTAAACTAATCTTCTCAGAAAACTTTGACTGGATTAATGGCGGTATGCAAAGTGAAATAGACGAGCATGGCCAATTACGTCAGTTTATAAAGGTTAAGTCCGGTACAACAATGACCATTCCATACAAGATGTTCGCAACTGATCCAACCAGTACCGGCAGTAATTTTAAAATTATCTTTAAGATTGAAAATTGTAGAGACTACGATGCCGCTGTTGCTTCTAGCTTGGCAGAGAACATTGGCTTACAAATGAATGCTCATAATGCGTCTTTCCGTTCTACTTCTACTGTTCTTTCTACACAATATGGTGAAGATGAATATACAGAATTAGAGTTTGAAATTTACAAGAGCAAAACCGCGGACGGCGCTGATGCTCCAAATAGATATGTTATGGCTTGGGTAGACGGAGTTATTTCTACTGCTCGTGAATATGGCGGCTCATTTGTACAATCTTCTAATGCAGCCACTGATATTGTTATTGGTTCTGATTTATGTGATGTATGTATTTACCTTGTTAAATATTATCCAAAGGTCTTAAGTCGTGATGAACATATCGTTAACTTTATTGCCGATGCTCCTAATGCTGTAGAAATGGTAGCGCGTTATAACCGCAATGATATTTTAGTAGATAATGAAATTGATGCTAATAGACTAGCTGAGCAGAATCCTGATTGTCGCGTTTGGCTATATGATATTGAAAAAATGCCAACAAGCAAGGATAAAGATGCCGCTACTAAGGTATATAATTTCTAGCAAATTTGGCGCGGTGGTACTCCTGAATATCAATTAACTGGTACTAACGCAAAATTATTAATACAGGGTACTTCTTCCGTTAACTATCGTAAAGGCGCGGCTAACACTGATATTAATTTTAATGCGAGTGGCGCAACTTTAACTGACGGTAATGGAAAGGATTTACTTGATTCAAGCTTAGACCATCCTGGACTAAAAATTAGTGATAATTCCTTGCCAATAACTTATGCCAATACAAAGGTTAACTTTGCTTCTTGTGAGCAAGTAAATAATATGTGTAATGCTGAATGGTATCAACGCTTCCAGCCATATCCAAGTCTTTCTAATAGAGACTGTATGGACTTTGCTATGGGCGTTCAGTTCATTAAAGACCGCGGTGAAAACGAAGCGGCTGGAGAAGTGCGTTTATTTAATGAGAAACCGAATCGTTCTTCTGATAAGTATTATATGTATTCTATTGCAAATATGGGTACATCTAAAAAGAATACTCATATATTCCATTCTGATGATGAATGCTGCATTGAGATTACTGCAAATACTACAAGAGGGCAGCGTATGCTAGAATGGCCTACAAACTTAGATTGGTCTGGCAAGGTTGAAGGTTAGGATCACTCCTTTGAAGTCCGTTATCCAAAAGTAAACGATATGATTGAGGCAGGATGGGAAAGATTTATAACGTGGACTGCTAGTTGTAACCCAAATGGTTATACAAATGAACCACTTGATCAACCTGCACATTTTGAGCCTTATACATTTAGAGGACACAACCGTACAATTCCCGAAGAACAAAATGGAAAATATTTTGAACAGGTTCTTCGCGGCTTAACAATCGACCGCTATGCAGGAGACTATGACCACGATACGTTTGAATATCGTATGGCAAAGATGCTATCTGAATGCGAAGATTATATGGCTATGGACTCTGTTGTATATCATTTCTGCTTTATTGAACGCCATACAATGGTTGATAATGTAGCAAAGAATACATTCTGGTCTTCTAAAAAAGAGATTGGCGGACCGAATAATGAAGAAGGTTATTGGATCTGGGATTTAAGTAAGAACTATGACAATGACACTTCTGATGGTAACAATAACGAGGGTCAATTGGTCTTTGATTACGGTAATGAAGCTACCGATACCTATGGCGCAAAAACTGTATTTAATGCGGCTGACTCTGTGTGGTTTGTATTTGTTAATAATTTGTATGAAGCCTGCCGCACCATGTTCATTAACCGCGAAGCTAAGGGTGCGTGGAATGCAAAAAATTATCATAACTTCTTATTAAGTGAACAAAAGAAGGTACCTGAACGGGTTTGGAATGAATGCTATTGGTATGATTATTTACGTACTTATGAGAATGGCATTGATACAAGTTGGATTACATTCTTGGACGGCGGTCAAAAGATTCATCAACGTAATCACTACGAAACTTATCAAGAGGTCTATGAAGCTTCTAAGTATATGTCAGCTTTAAGCACTTCTAATATCGTGACAATGCGCGGTTATACTCCACCTTCCGGCTCTTGGGCTGGTGTGGAGCCAAAGACAGTATTCAACAATATAAAAATGTATAATAAGTGTTATCTTACTATTCATGTTGACGACGCCTATAGACAGATTAAGTGTGCTAAGGGAGAGACTTATACTATACCGTTCTATATTAATAATAATCCTAGCCAAGGATATATTGAAATGAACGATGCTGTTATAAAGATAGACACTGCACAGATGATTCAAGAAATTGGAGACTTGTCTTGCTTATATCTTGGAAGTAGTTCATTCGGTAGCGCAACTCGTTTGCGTTGGTTACAGATTGGCTCTAGTGTAGAAGGCTATAGTAATACCAATATGAAAACCACAGAAGAATTTACCTTTACCAATCCAATGTTAGAAACATTACAAGTTCAAAATCTACCATATACCGCATATAATTTGAATTTAAGTAGATGCCCAGAATTAAGAATTCTTGACGCAAGAGGTTCTGGTTTCACTGGATTTGAATTTGCAAATGGCGGTTTATTACAAGAAGCTCATTTAAATAATCCAAGTAGCTTAATTATGCGTAACCTTAACCAGCTAACGTTAGAAAACTTTACGTTGGCAGATCCAACCGCAGTAACGTTATTGCGGCTTGAGGCTGGTAGGTTATTTGATAATAAAGCTTTTATTGAGACTTTAACCAATTTGCGCACACTACGTTTAACTGAGATCGACTGGATTTTAACCGATACAGCTATTCTTGACAGGCTATTAACTCTTATGGGTATTGATAATACAGGTGCTATAATTAATCAATCCTATTTATCTGGTGTTGTTGATTGGCGTGGCATTGTATATCAAGGTAAAGAGAACACATATAATGCAGCTTGGTCTCCAGACTTAACAATTATTACTAGCAATCACACTGAATATATTACACAGCACTTAGTCACGTATAAAGATGAAAGTGGTAATATATTATATACTTGCTATATTAATGCTGGTGATCCAATTATTGATCCATATCCCACTTATATAGACATGCCAACAAAAGATCCAGATGTTCAATACTCTTATCAGTTTGGTGAATTAGTTTAGAATGCTTATCAGCCGTTATCCGGTTGGAGACTAGCTAGTGAAACTACACCAGTGCCAAGTAATTACAGTGTAAACGGGCCAGTAACTGTTATTACTAACTTTACTAAGACGCCCCAACGCTATTATGTACGTTGGCTATTAGATGCAAACACTCCAGTTTATACGACTTCTTCAGCTTATAATTATGGCAGCGTAGCTGCGGAAAGCGCGCCAACTATAGCTTATATACACGATGTAGCAGGAAAATCTACTTATACTTTTAGTGGCGATGAGACTTCTTGCAGCTATAGCATTATGACAGGTTGGGAAAAGTTGCCTACACGTATTGCCCCAACTGTTATGGGAGGAACATACGACATCTATGCAACCTGGCTAAGAAGAGAAAATGTAACGTATGCTGATCTATTTAGCAGTAGTAACAGTAATAAATATAGCGTTGCTGAAAAGTTATTAGTATTAAGTAAGAGCCAAGCCGCAAGATCGAATAGTAATTATTTATCCCTATTCAAGCAATTTGATATTCAAATGGGATATAATGGTACTGTTGCTGGAGTAGATTTAATTGATTAGCCGACTAGATATACTGGAGCTTCAGCTCCTATTGATGAATATACTCCTCTATCTGCGGATGAATCCTTTACAATTGCAATTGATTATAGATTTGAAGACTTTGCTTATAGCAATATTGTAGATGAAGCAGTATTGTTCTCTTGCTATAGTACTGCTGGCGGTTCTACACAAGGATTTAAATTATACTACAAACCCAATGCTAGCGCTGGTTCATATACTCCTATGATTAGTTTTGGTAGCACAGCATCTTCTAGCTATAATAACGTTGCTGTTATTGGACAAAATAAGACCAATCGTGGAATGGTTGTTTTGCGTCACTAGGCTGGAAGCTCTATATTATATGTATATAGCGGTGCTTCCTCCAACGGATTATCTATTGACTATTCTGGCGATGCATTTAGGCAGGCTCTAGAATACAATTTTGTGGCTACAGACACAGCGAAATTAGTACTTGGCGGAATTAATGCTGGTACAGACACGTCATTAGCTAATGCTCGCGGTACACTTTATTCCGTTAAATATTGGAACCAAGACTTGGGAGAAGGCGAATGCGTGCAATTGGCTAACTGGTGCCATGAAACAATGACGTTTGCAGTTAGCGACTATACTGCGATTAACCCCCCAGTACATAGCGCGATTAATACAACATTAAATGCAAATATTGTCTTACATACCTTAAATGCTTCTTCTATGGGTGCGATAAGTGAACCGGTTGTGTCAAGAACTTCACCGCCTAGTACAATAGGTTGGGGAAGTTCTACTATACGAAATTTCTACAATAACCGTATATATCTTGGATTGCCAATAACTATGCAAAGTATAATGTCACAAATGAGTGTTCCATATTGTGAAGCTAACTTAACCGAAGGTGGATATATATTATCTAATAATGCTCATGAAGCTCATGACTACATTTTTGCTCCTTCTGTACTTGAAGTTGGAAAAGTAGAAACTTCTTCTCCAAATCATAACATTGAAGCTGCAGGGCCATTCCCATGGTACAGTCCTCAAATGAAAATTAGAACATATGCTGCTGGCTCATTTGGACAAGCTACTTCTGATGGTACTAGCCAATATACGAATCTCAGATTCATTTATCGTAAAAATGATATGAATAATACTGTCACAATATATAAAGATTATCCAGCTACTGGCTCTAGTTTTTATAATTATGCTAGTAATACATTGTCTACTACATTATAGACTGGTGACATATTAATTCCAGCTGGTTCAGAGACACCTATCGCGTACATGTATGTTGATGCGACAGAAGTAGTAAAGGGCGCGCCAATAATAAATGGTACCGCATGTTTCCAAACAAATAATGGCGGATGGATTGAGGCGACAAGATGGTGGACTAGATCAGTATTAAATTAGAACTATTCTAATTCAAACTATAAATTCTTCTATGTTAAAACTGATGGTAGTGTACCAACTGATAATCAGCAGACTAACGGAATAGTCTTCTCTATTGCACTATAAGGAGGTGGGAATAAATGAAATACTATAAGATAGTTTTAGATAAACAGATAATCGGAACAAGCACTTCAGCATACTGCTATAAATATAATAGTGATTATCACATGATTCAAAGATGTGAACCAGAAGTATGTGAATATATAACATGTGATGAAAAACTTTATCATGCCCTATGGATGGCTGGTATAAAAACTGATAGTTATACTTATACTACCGCAGATGTAATTGCGATAGATCAAGCATAGTATGACATTCTCACCCCGATGGTTGAATTTACGCCTGTTGCTGAGGAGGAGCAGCCAGATATACTGGCTGCCCCTCCAGCGGAGGCTATAAATGAAGACCTAGAGATTACTCTTGCTTTCTTAAAGGAAGCAAAGACTAATCAAATGTCATAGGAATGTAATCGAATTATTGAGCAAGGCTTCGACCTTGAGCTATCGTCTGAAGCCCATCACTTCTCTTTGACAGTACAAGACCAGCTAAATTTGATTACATTATCTCAAATGGCGGCTGAAGGTCAGCAGCAAATACCATACCATGCTGATGGAGAATTATGTAAATTCTATACACCAGAAGAAATCAATGCAATTGTTAATGCCGCAACAAGGCATAAGACCTATCATACAACTTATTATAATGCACTAAAAGCCTATATAGCTGATTTAGATACCATTGAAGCAATTAATCAAGTATTCTATGGTATAGAACTACCAGAAGAATATAAAACTGATGTATTGCGGGCGATTTAGCAATGAAACATATAACAAAAAATTTATTTTTATTTATAATCTTTGGCTCTATTTACTTTTTAATAGAGACATTATGGAAGGGCCATATAACCCATTGGAGTATGTTTTTACTCGCTGGTGCCGCCGGTTTATTAATCGGCGGCATCAACGAATATTTGCCTTGGGAAATGCCTTTTATATTGCAATGTGGTATAGGTATGGCTATTTCTACAGTGCTAGAAGGAATTACTGGTATGATAGTTAACGTATGGCTCCACTTGAATGTATGGCACTATAACAAGCTTGCCTTCTGGTGTAATCAATGCAGCGTATATTATTGTTTAGCGTGGTTTACTCTTTCTGGCATATGTATATTATTAGATGACTGGCTACGCTGGAAATGTTTTGGAGAAGATAAACCGCATTATACGCTTTAAATAATTGACTTTTTATATCTTTTATGGTATAATAAATTATAAAGAAAAGGAAAACGAGGTATATAAATGAAGTACTACGATTATGATACTGATGAAGAAACTACTGAAGAGGTAGTAACTACAGAAGAATACGGTTGCCCCTTTTGCTGGGACAAGCGCACACGTCGCGAAAGAGAACTAAGTTATTTCGACCATGCGAATAATCTACGCATTTGCCGCTATTGTCCAAATTGCGGCCGAAAATATGAGGCGGTGGATTACTAATAAAGTAGAGCAATTTTACGACAACCTAGAGGGCTTATGCCCTCTATTTTTTTATACCCATGTGAAAATACAAGAAACTTTTAGCTGATTAAAAACTTATTATTGAAAAGGATTTAGTGGGAGCAATCAACTAAATAGTTATTACAAAATTCTTGCCATGAACTTCAAGAATTGCAGGAAACTGCGGCTGAAGTTTATATACAATCCAAAGTTCAGGAAGTAACTAAGGAATTGAAAAAGGCTTATCAAGAATTTTTAACTTTAGAGTTGGTCAATTATGACTTAAGTGTCATTTTTGAGCGACAACAATATTACTTGAAAAAGAAGGGTCGGTGAAAGTTATGATTAGACTTATACAACGACGCTTAATTATCCCACGCGGTGATACCGGCTCTTTTACCGTACCGTTAATAGCCGCTGCTAATTCTGGTGATGCAGCAGTTTTTACCATATTTAGTTTAGCAACACATAAAAAAATATTTACTAAAGTTGTTACAATTGAAGAAGATCCAATTACTATTGACTTTAGTCATGGTGAGACTGTTAATTTACCAGTCGGAAGATATGTGTGGGATATTAAGTATTATAGAAACCCGGTTATAGAAAATGAAGTTTTAATTAATGGCGATGAAATAACTTCATATTATGCAGCTTTTGAATTGCCAATATGTGAAATTAGAGAAACAGGAGACGTGTTACTAACCGCTGACAATGCTCCAACAAGTTTAGTGGCTCCTGAATATTTAAATATTATTGATGCGGCGATCAGTCATGTTAATGCAAGTAAAGCGGCAGCAGAAACAGCCGCGACTTCTGCTCAAGCCGCAGCTGAAGCCGCAGAGCAAGCTTTAGATGACTTTAAAAATTTATCTGTAACCGCCGAAACATTAGAGAGCGGCCAAGATGCTACCGCTACTTATAACTTTGATACGGGAATATTAACTTTGGGTATCCCACGTGGACAAGTAGGCAATGGAGTATCTAGCGTACTTTTAAATAATGATTATACTTTAACATTAAATTTTACTGATGGTACAAGTACAACAGTTGGCCCAATTCGTGGTGAAAAAGGTGATACTGGTGAGATACCCACGGAATGGAAAGATGAGTTAGATTCGGTCGCGGCAGATGTTGAAAATTTAGCTACTGTTGCAAGCACTGGTAGTTACAATGATTTAAATGATAAACCTACAATTCCAACTAAAGTTTCAGATTTAACTAATGACGCGGGATATATAAGTGAATATACCGAAACCGACCCCACCGTACCAGCGTGGGCAAAGACGGCGCAGAAGCCAGCCTATACTGCGGCGGAAGTTGGGGCAACAACTGAACAATAGGTTAGCGGTATGATTGCAGAGGCCATTGGAGACATTCATTCTTTTGATATGGCGGTTGTGCAAGAGTTGCCTACCACAGATATTAGCACTCATACTATTTATTTAGTACCTAAAACCGGGGAAACAAATGATGTGTATGATGAATATATTTATGTTAATAATGCGTGGGAAATGGTTGGGAATACGCAAGTAGACTTAAGTGATTATGCACTTAAATCTGAATTACCAACCAAAACCTCCGACCTAACTAACGATAGCGGATTCTTAACCTCCTATACAGAAACAGACCCAACTGTTCCTCAATGGGCTAAAGCCGCGACGAAGCCGAGTTATACGGCAACAGAAGTTGGAGCCTTACCAGCCAACACCCATATTCCAAGTACTACAGCCGAGCTAACTAATGATGCTGGCTTTATTACTGACGCGGATGTGCCAGTAAAGAGCGTAAATGGGTAGACCGGCGCCGTACAAATAGACGCCGTTGATTACACCAATGAGCAAAATTTAACTGCGGCACAGCAAACAATGGCGCTTGCCAACTTAGGTTTGAATAGTAGTAATGTAGAGACAGGAAATGATTTGTATAGGTATAGAACTGTTTCTGGCGGAAATAAGGTTAAAATTGATAAGGTGATTGGTGGGACGGTGGCGTGGAATTAGCTCGACTATCAGCGAGAAGGAGCAGCATTCACCGGACGGTACTCGCCTATGTGGCAGCTTACGGCATCAAACGCGCCGTACATCTATTCTGGGCATATCTATCTGTGCAGCTTCGTGCAACCTACTTGTGCTGTATATCGGCAGAATGTTCCAGCTTTGCCAGCTGGTTATAAGGTATATCCCGCGCCGACAGTTGAGACAAGGCAAGAGTTTCTTGTTCAAGCAAGCGACAATCGCGCACCCAGTGAGATAACTATATCTTTCGCTGGGATAATCAGCAAACACGCGACAACAGAAGAAAGCTACGCGCTCAAGGACAAGCAAATTTTCGACCTGACGCAGATGTTCGGCGCGACCGTTGCACAGCATTTCCTCGATCTGGAGACCGCAACCGCTGGCGCTGGCGTGGCTCTGTTTCGGCAGATGTTCCCGGAAAGCTACTATCCGTACAATGTGGGAGAGCTTGTCAGCGTCCAGACGAGTTGCAGGAAGACGGTCGGGTTCAACCAGTGGGACGAGGTTTGGGAGTCAGGCAACATCAGTTCCAACACGGGCGTGAACATCGTAACCACCCTTCAGATTCGCTCGAAGAACTACCTCCGTGTCATGCCGAACACAACGTATTACTTCAAGAGCGTTGCTAAATCTGGCGGCGGTTATGCCTATTACTACGATAAAAACAAGGCATTCGTTGTTGGCGGCATTAGCATTACTCGAAATAGTTCTTTTACAACCCCCGCTGGCGTTTGCTATATGCGGTTTGTTGAAGGACAGTCATATGGTACGGCCTACAATCACGACATCTGCATCAACATCTCCGATCCCTCCCGTAACGGCACATATGAACCGTACAGCGCTCACACTTATCCTCTGGGCAGCACTTTGACGCTTCGCGGTATCCCGGTTCTGACGGATGGCAAAGTGGCGTATGACGGTGACCAGTACGCGCCGGACGGGACTGTGACGAGGCGATATGGTATTGGTCAAATGACCTATGAATATATCAATGGATTAAATGAAGATTATATTGGTTATGATAGTGCAAGAAATGCCGTATGGGTAAGGAATTGGAATTATACTGATTTAGCAGCAAGAAAGAAGGGCGGTATAAACGCAATTTGTAATATTTGTGAAATTTCAGCTCATAACATTGATATATTCGCAAGTCAATATAGAATATATTTCCTTGGGTTTAATTCTGTTGAGGATTTTAAGGCAAAAATCCAAGCCCAGGAAACATCGGGCAGCGGCCTTTATATCGTTTATGAGCTTGCTACATCCACGGCTGAAACCGCCGATCCATACGAATCCCTCCAAATCGCCGGTAGCACCGAAGAATTCATTGATGCCGGTGAGCGTGATGTTGCAGTACCTGTTGGCGTAACAGCAGGTTATTACAATGCTGCTACAATTGATTTGGATATTGATGTTGGGGTGTAGGATGTTTAGGTTAATGGGACTTCTGTAGTTTCTAATGGAATTGCGAATGTACCTCTCGCCGCCGACACTACACTTGGTGTTATTCAGGCGAACGGTAACTATGGTGTGTACGTTGATAGTAATGGTTATATGCGCACGTCAACCTGTTCATCTGCAGCCGTCAAGGGCGGAACAGAAAGCTACCGTACATTAAAACCGAGCAATCAGCACGAATCTACTTTCTACGGTCTTGCTAAAGCCGCGGGCGCAGATATGAAAAATTCTGATAATGCAATAGGTACATATACCGCTGCAGCAAAAAGTGCTATCCAAAAAATGCTCGGCGTTACAGACCTTTTCGGTAATGAAGAGAATGGCATAACTGCTAGCCGCGCTTATGCTGCTGGTGAAGCATTTTTTGCCGATAGCAAGCTTTATCGGGCTACTGCCGCAATTGCATAGGATGGCGCGATTGTTACTGATAGTAGTGGGGCGAATTGTGAGGAAATTAGTATTACAGAGGATTTTGTTAAGAAGACGGATTATGCAACTAGCTCTACTGCAGGTGTAGTTAAAACTAGTCAAAGCTATGGTACTACAATGTCCAATGGCGCGCTAGCCATTGCGCCCGCAAGTAACGATAATATAAAAGGCGGTACAAATGCTTATAAACCAATTGTGCCAGCGAAATAGGACTAGGCAGTATTCTATGGCCTAGCGAAAGTAGCGGGAGCAGATTTAGCTAGTGAGACTGTAACATTAGGAACGTATCCTGATGCTGCGAAAACCGCAATAAAATCTATGCTAGGAATAGCAGACAGTTTTCCTGTTACATCCACATTAACCGACGATTTTTATTCTGTAAAAGTCACAAACGGGACTTCAACGCTAGTTAAAGAAACCTTTGATGCCCGTGCTTATGGTGCAGATGCTGGCGGAACTGGCGGCGCTATTAACGTTGAACTACAACGTAATCAGCGTCTGGTATATGGCGAAATGCTTGATATTCAAATTATGACTGTGCCGTCTTATGGACTATGCGGTCTTACATTTATTAGTGGAAGTACGCCAACCGTTTTAACATTACCAGATACTGTAGTGATGCCAGAATGGTGGATCGGCGCGGAAGCTAACCGCAGATATGATATAATGTTCTTGGATGGACATGGGGCGGTGATGTCATGGCCGCTATGATGCAAGAATGGTTTAATATGATTGCGGCCTAGCCGCATTTAGAAACTGTTGCTAGCGGTAATACAGGTTACTGCGATGCAATTGCACGATTTAAAACTAATTTAACTTTGCCGTTAAAAGAAGCAAACATCACACTGTCTCCCATTTAGGGAGGCAGTGGCGACCCTTCCCCGACAAATGTACGAGCTATTAGTGGTGTAGATAGTATTTAGGTGACTAAAGCGGGTGTTAATTTGTTGGAGTGTGATACTTTTAGTAATGGTACTGACTAGGGAATTACTTATACAAAAACTGTTAATGATTCTAATCAAATTGAATCTATTTAGGCGACTGGAACAACTTCAAGTGGTAATGTTTTTCGTAATTTAAATTATACACAAACTACCTTTAAACTTTTAGAAGGCACGTTTGATTTTTACGGCTATTCTACATAGGTAGCTGTAATTCCAGTGCATACCAATACTCATTATAACGATATATCGGGCAAGTGGGCATCTAATTTTACAACAGTAGATTGGGATAAATATAATATTACTAAACAAGCATCAGCTTGGGCAAGGCTTTAGGTAGTACCATATGCTTCAAATATAGAAGTTAATACAACAGTCTATCCAATGATATGTTTACCGCAAGATGAAGGATGCGATTATGAGCCGTTTAAGGGTATCAAATATAATATATCTTTTCCATCTACTATTTACAACGGCGCTCTTGACCTACTTACTGGCGCTTTAACCGCAACACATGCTTGCATTACATTTGATGGCAGTTCTGATGAGCAATGGAATGTAGAAACTATATCTGCCGGAACTAATTTCTATATTCAAGTTGCTGATGCAGATTATGAAGATGCCATAGGAGGAACTCAAATATGTAATATGGCTGTAAAAAGAGGTACAAATGAATATGCTTAGGGAAGATTTTTCATCTCTTCGTCTAAAAATTTTAACTTAGCAATTGGTGATTTAATCAATGTTACAACGCCTAGTGCATTTCGTGAGTGGCTAACAACTCATAATGTTCAATTATATTATAAATTAGCTACTCCATTAGTATATCAACTTACCCCGCAAGTAATTCGCACCTTCCGCGGTGTAAACAACATCTGGTCAGATAATGGAATTATGAATATAAAATATTGGACTAATTAATTTGCGGCATCCGCCGCGTATTTCTCATCAAGGAGGAATTTATTATGAATCAATACTATATTATTGAAATACAACAATATCTAAATGGCGAATATGGTCATATTGTACACTATGCGTATGACCAAGACCCAACTCGCGCTCGTTTATTAGCAGAATCTAAGTACCACGAAGTATTAGCGGCTGCTGCTATAAGTGAACTACCAAGTCATAGCGCCACCTTACTAACAGCAGACGGACGCTCTTTAATGAATCAGTGCTACCGTCACGCTGTACAGCAGACTGAGCCAGAAACTGAACCTGAGACTGAGCCAGAAACTGAGCCTGAGACCGAGCCTGAGACTAATGAGGAGACTTGATTGGAATCGAGAAAGGTGGCGCACTCGTGATTTATTATTAGAATATGATACTGCGATTATGCCTCCTCATCCGCGGGCTGGTGGAATAGCAGTAGTTTATCCGTGGGGGTCATCCTATTATGACAACGTAATAGATTATTCTGTTCCACATCTACCTCATACTACTAGCTTATCTATGATTTATCCATGGGAAAATACTTCATTAAATATACTCAATCATTAGTTATATTTAATTGCCGTACAAAATGGTTTCGATGGCACAGAAGAAGACTTTAAAGATTTATTCAGGGGCTATGTAGGGCCACGTAGTATTCTATTTGCTACTTACGAGAATTTTCCTGAAACTGGTATTCAAGATAAGTTATATTTTGACTTGGAAACTAAAATTTTATATTATTGGAATAATGAATACATTCCAGTTAATGCAATGCTAATTGCTGATACTGCACTTGATGGAGGCGGTGCCTAATGGCTACAAATTCAGTAAAAGTTACATTATAGATTAGGCATGACATAGCCTCAAATTGGACAATAAGAGACCCCGTACTCGCCCAAGGCGAGTACGGCCTCGAGCAGGATACTTTTTTAATTAAAGTTGGTGATGGTGTACGCACTTGGTCTAATCTTCCATATTTAAATAAGTTAAATGCAACTTACTTCAAATTACTAGAAGACGGAACTATGACCTTTAGCGATGAATTCATGAACACCATTGCGGCACTTGAAGCCGCGGCTGGTCAAGCTATCACTAAATTAGAGGTCACTGATCCTCCAGTAAAAGATATAGATGTACCAAATAAAAAGTATGTTGACGATGCCATTAGACAAGCGGGACATTTACATAGAGAAGTTGTAAACGCTCTACCAGACGCGGCTGAAGCTGATGAAAATACATTGTACATGTTATTGGCTACAGACGGTAATCATTATGAAGAATATATGGTCATTAATGGCGTTTGGGATATGGTAGGAAGTACTGGGGATGGTACTGGAGTATATGAGTTACCAATCGCGACTAACGCTCGTCTTGGTGGCGTTAAATCTTCAACAGCAGACGATTTTATTGCAGTAAATCAAGACGGATTTATGACTTTAAATAACGTTTCTACTACAAAACTGTATGTTCCAACGGGGGATGTATTTATTATTTACGGCGGCAGCGCTTAAGGGGGTGCAATAAATGGCGGAACATATGATTGAAGCACGCATATTATTGCGCTATGATACCTATTCTAACTGGATGAATAGTACAACTATTTTAAAATAGGGCGAAGCAGCGCTCGCCGCCTTTCCCCTTGATACAAATATTGCTGGCACTAATACAGCACCAGAGCATACACCGCCAGCTATTGGGATGAAAATTGGCGATGGCTATCATAGATTTTCAGAGCTCCCTTGGCTACAGGGCGTTGCCGCCGATGTATATAATTGGGCAAAACAGGTAAACAAGCCAACTTATAGTGCCGCCGAAATTACAGGATTAGAGCAATTAATTGAACAATATGTTAGAGAAATAAGCGGAGGCGATATTACAATTGAGCCAAAAGCTTATCGGCTATATCAAGGCACTGGCGATGATAGTGAAAAATATTTTTTATAGTCTCGCGGTTCTAATGATGTAACTTGGGTAACAGATACTAATAACTATATTGATTTAACGAAATATTCCGATGCAATCAGTTGGTTAGGTACTGCATATGAAAATTATTGGACATTGGCTGGTTATATTACTAGCCGTCTTAACGATAAATTTAGTGCCTTAACGGTAGAAGATAATGCAGTACAAAATTAGTTTGTTACTTCTGTTAGTGAATCAAATGGCGTAATTACTGTCACACGTTCTTCAATAAATGCTTCAATGATTAACGGGGTTTTGAGCGTTGACCATGGCGGTACAGGCATATCAAACATTCCCTCTGGGCATGTTATTATCGGTAATGAGGCTGGCGCTGTAACTACCACAGAAGTAGTTAGTAGATTTGAGTATGGATTAGATTCTAATTTAGCAACTGTAGGGGCTATAACTCGTTACGTGGACAACGCAACTGCTGGTCTCACCGGCGCAATGCATTTTATAGGTGAAGCTACCGTTGTTATTACGCACAATTCTAATGTTGACCCCCGCATTAGTGGATATGATTTTCGTTAGGCATAGCCCGGCGATGTTATTTTAAGTCCTGATAAGGCTGAATATGTATGGACTGGCGCCAATTGGCGGCTACTTGGTGATGAGGGAAGTTATGCAGTTAAGGGCAGTATTACTAATGTTGATATTGCTGACAATGCAGAAATTGATTAGTCTAAAATAGCTAATTTAGACAGCTCTTTATTTTCTAAAGTCGATAAAGTTAGCGGAAAAGCTTTAAGTACAAATGACTATACCGACGAAGAACAAAATAAGTTAGCCAGTATTGAAGAGAATGCGCAACGAAATCTTATTGAACACATTTTCCTTAACGACGTTGAAGCGACTCCTACCGTGCGCGAAGGGAAGCCTAACTCTATTTCAATACGTTTAAGTTCGTTAACGCCCGATGAAGAAGAAAAATTGCGCGGTATTGAAAGTTATGCTCAAGTAAATACTATTGAGCATATATTTTTAAATGGCGTTGAGCTTGGAATAGGACGAGTTAATTAGATTGATAAGGCTGTTAATATTGAATTAATTGAATTTACCTAGCAAGAAAAAACCAAGTTAAACAATATTGAAGCAGGAGCTTAGGTAAATACTATTGATGGTATTACAGTGAATGGGTAGTACATAATACCCTCGCAAGACAAAATTGTAGACATCACTGTACCAGACCATGCCGACCATATAAATAAAATTGAAGAAATATGGTTGAATGGCGTAAAATTAACGCCAAATGAGAGCAAATAGGTAAATATAGTAATTGATACAGCGGCTGTCAATTTTACTGTTATTGAAGGGGCTAGAGTTCCTCTCACAGATAACACTTACGAAAATGTAGATATAGTAGAAGATAATGGGCATAAAAAATTAGAGTTCTCAAGAATTGCAAAGACTGGTAGTATATACGATATAAATAATACTCCAGCTTCAAATACAACGGATTATTTAATTTTAAATTGCGGCGATGCTTCTACATTTATTGATTAAACTTGGCTGGAATGATGCCGAGGAGGAGTTTTCATGGCAACAAAAACCGTGAATACAAGAATTCAGTTGAAAAGTGACACTGAAGCAAATTGGCTAAAAGCAGGGCCTAAAGAAGGGTCTACAGGCTTCGTGCCACTTAAGGGTGAGCTCATCATCTATTCGGCTGATGGGGCTCACCCTTTTTCTCGTTTAAAGGTGGGGGATGGAGAACATAATGTTACTGCATTGCCGTTTATTGATGCGGGAACTGTTGGAGGACAGGTTCTTTCTTAGGTAATTCTTCAATATGACAATATAAACTCATTCCCTTCTATAGGACAAGAAGATAAAATGTATATTGATTTAGCCACTAAAGCAATTTATTGTTATAAAGCTAGTACAGGATATGCACGTTTATCTCATTTTACTTATACCGCCACGACAACAAATATTCCTATTATTTCTAGTTGGGATAAAGGTGTAATGACAACGGCATCAATAGATGGAACTGCTTTAGCTATTGAGAATGGCCGTGAGCCAGAACTAACATTCGTAGACGGCGGTTTAAATGTAGTTACAGGTATTAGCGAGGTGAATAATACAAATGGCTAATGGATATATAGGTTAGGTTCGTATAGGAACTAATGATTATAAAATAGGCTCTACATTATATGCAGTTTGTAGTGAAACAGGGCAAAATAGAACTGTTGTAATTGAGGGATTTGCTATAAGTACTGGCGTTACAGTACATATTAAATTTGAACATGGATATACTGATACCGCAAATGCTCCTACTTTAACAATTAAATCCAGCAGTAGTGACTCAGACGCGCTTCCTTTTGATATTATTAATGCTAATGGCCCCGAAACATGGAGCGATGGTAGTGTAATTTCTTTAACACTTACAGGAACTTCAACAGATAATTATAAATGGGCTATAAATAGCAGTGCTATTGACGGCTCTTCTATTTAGAATCTTTCTTTAGGTTAGATAACTAGCGCCGGCAAAATTGCCGGAAAAGCTTCATAGGCTGTAGTAACAAATGCAAGCGCGGAAATTACTGCTATTAATTTAGCTGTTGCAGACCCGGATGCTGATGGTACTGGTTTAACTTTTATTGATACTATTTCTTAGAATTCTTAGGGTAAAATTACAGCCACTAAAAGAACAGTTTAGAGTGCTTCTCGTGAGCAGGCTGGCGTCATTCAGTTGCCTAGTGGTACTACTACAGAAAAATTTCTACGTGAAGATGGAACTTGGATAAAACCTTCATATATAGCAAATACAGATACTAAAATACGTGTTTATTTAGCTACTAATTCCACTGGCGTAGAATTACCATTAGTTGGATTAAATAGCGGCAATGCCACCGCGGCTTATGCTACTCATACTTCTGGCACAAAAGATGTTTATGGTGCAATCCCTAATACTGTTGCTAATCGTGCGACAATCAATTCCAAAACTGGCGCCATTACTGTGCCAGGGGGTATTATTGGTAATGCTTCTACAGCAACTAATTTCTCAGCGGCAAAAAATATTGCCTTAACAGGCGATATTACCGGTAATGCAGATGGCGGAGCTTCTGGCGGATGGTCAATTTCTACTACAATTGGAGCAGGCAAAGTTACTAATGATATGCTAGCAGGCTCAATTGCCATTACTAAATTAACCGCTTCTACAATTGCTATTGGCACTTAGACTAAATCATTAGGGCAATCTTTTGATACCGCAAAATTAGTAACAGATTTAGGCTTGTCATCAGCGATGAAATATAAAGGTGGAGTCGCTTCTTTGCCAACGGCTACTAGCAGCACTACTTTTAGTACTTATAATGCGGGTGATGTAGTAACTATTACTGGAACTACTAATCAAGGAAAAGAATATGTATATAATAAAGGTGCAACAGCCGCGGCTTCAAGTTGGGTCGAATTAGGAGACGAAAGCTCATATAAGGTAAAGCAAGATGCAGTAACAAGTCCGTCAGTACCAGAGTCAGGCCCCAATTCTGAGACTGCTTTTATTGATACTATTACTTAGGACGTTAATGGCGTTATAACCGCGACAAAAAAGAATGTTAATTTCCCAGTGACTTCTGTTGCAGGAAAAACCGGCGCGGTGACACTAAGTAATACGGATGTCGGCTTAGGTAAGGTAACCAATCACGCATAGGTTACATCAATAACTTGGAGTAATAGCACTTTAAAGCAATCTATTAGTGGCGGAACTGCTACTGATATTGTTACGGCTAGTACATTAAAAAGCGCAATGTCCTTAAGTAATGTAACTAATGATGCACAAATTGCAAAATCTATTGGTACAACTAAAGGCGATATAATTTATTTTGATGGGGCTTCAAGCCCAAAGAGACTAGATATTGGGACAGCAGGACAAGTTTTAACTGTTTCTGATTCAGGAATACCGGCTTGGGAAGCTAATGCTTCAACTGATGAAAAGGTTGAACAAATTCCATATAATGATGGCACAAATGATAAAACTTTTAATCTTTTATTTAAGCATACAAATAATGATACAAAAGAAACTAATAATGTATATTATTCTACTGTATCTAGCAAGAAATTAACATTTAATCCTAAATCTGGTACTTTAAGTGCTACAAAATTTAGTGGTAGCGGCGCTGGATTAACTACAAAGTCAGTTCCTTTAACTGCATTAGCTGATTATGATGGAACTGGGACTAAATTTTTACGACAAGATGGATGGAAAACAGTTAGTGTATCGTTAACTGGTTCTACAAGTACAAGTAAGACTGTAGTTACTAATGTTACATTTAATCAAGGTAGTTTTCCAACTTTAGGTGAATCAGGCAAGGCCGCAAAATTTAACGTTAGCAACGGTGTGCTAGAAATTACAGCTGGTAGCGATGCCGCATTAAGCAGTGGCACATTGCCTTCTCTCGGAACAATTAGCAGAGCAACATTAGGAATTACAGGAAGTTAAGGTGGTGAATTAAATGGCAAGTAAAGTAGGCGGAATGGTCTAGAAAATAAGCTTTGATGATGTAACGTACGGAATAGCTTCAACCGCATATGGAGAGTGTGAAACACCAGTTGATACGGCTGCAAAAACAGTTGCTATGACCGGCTTTACCTTGCTAGAAGGCACCACGGTGCATATTAAATTTATAAATGGCAACAGTGCTACAGAGCCAACTCTTAATATATAGAGCACAGGGGCAAAGCCTATTATAGGTACTTCTGATACTAATTGGAATGCAAATGAAGTAGTAGAATTTACCTATGATGGCGCGAATTGGGTTTGTAATACTGGTAGCTCATTAGGTATAGGTACTGGTCTTACTAAAGAGTCAAATAATATAGTTAAAAATTATCGTGGCATTGAATACATACGTGGTGAATGGACTGCGAACACAAATGTTTGGGTCGCAACAAGTACAGATAATGAATTATATGACGGCAAACAAATTCTATTATATATGCCTTATTCAGGCAATGGCTCTAATGTAACATTAAATTTAAATCTTGCGGACGGCACTACTACAGGCGCGAAGAATGTTTACTATGAATCTACTACGCGCTTTACAACACACAAGAGCGCATATGCATAGTTACATTTAATCTATCATGAAAATCATTCTATTAACGGCACTAATTATACCGGATGGTGGTATGTGGCAAATAGGGATACTACTAATGTCGATGATTTACGAATGGCCTTCAGCTCTTTCAAAGCAAAAACGGTAATTTATAGATACCAACTATTATTAACTTATGATGAGGAATATTTATTACCTATAAATACAGTAAATAATAGTACAGCAACTAATAAGACACTAACAACAGAATCATTTAATCCTTTGGCGTCTGTATATTTTTATAATGCTACAAATACAGTGAATGCTGACGACGTAATCGGAGCGTACAGGATTTATGTTAATTCTGGTCAGGCTAATTTAAGTTATTCATTTAATATTAGCCCAGGTTTAGTATCAAATAATTCTGTCTATTTGGTATGCGTACCGCAAGATGGAGGAAAGGCAAAATTACATCCATCCGCGCCGCTGGCTTAGATGTTGCCAAGCACTGAAGATGGTTATATATATAAATATTTAGGACAGGCTAGAAACACCAATACAATATAGTTATAGCCTTATTAGCCATGTTATGTTTATCGTAATGGTTCAATTTAGCTGTATATACAAGATTCTCAAACTGTTAATGGTCATACTGTTGACGCTAATGTCCCTTCAAATGCAATCTTTACAGATACAAATAAATACCATAAATCAGGTTCATGGAGCGGCTTAACTTATACTGCAACAGCGGTTAATAGTGCTGATGAGTTAAAATTTACTATTCCTGATAATTATGGTGATACAAAGAATCCTTATGGGACAAAAGCAAAAAATCTTGTCCTTGCGGGGCCTTCTAGCGGAAGTAACGCGGCGCCAAGTTTTAGGGCGCTAGTTGCGGCTGATATCCCAAACTCTATTTTAAAATGGCAAACTACTACCGCAGAAAGTACGGCATTATATGATTTTGGCGTATATGTTAATATGAATCATGCTAATGGTAGTGGCATGACTGGTAATAATTATTTTAGTATTTTAAATATACCCTATAGAAAAGCTTCTGGTAACACAAAGGCAGATTGGGGTTGGTAGTTGGGCAATATTACGGATAATGATGGACGATTATGGTACCGTACAGCAGGAGATAATGTATGGGGAGATTGGCAAACAATTGCTCATGCAACATAGAGTACAAATGATATTGGAAGTTCTTCACAGCCAGTTTATATGACTAAAACAGGTGTTATAACCGCAGTAACCGCCGTTGGAGCCGCGTATGGTGGAACTGGTAAAACAACATTAAAAGATAGTGCTAATACATTAATAAATGCTTTAGATACTGGCGCTTCTAATTTAACAGCGAATGATTATGTAATTACGCAATACGTTGACGGCGGAACTACTACAACGACTTATCATAGACGACCAGCAAGTAAGGTGGTTAATGCTACTTTAGTAAAGGCGGCATTGGGCACAGTTTCTACAACCGCGAAGAAGTTCTTAAAAGATACCGGCGATTGGGTATAGGTTGCTTGGAGTGATTTAAGTGGCGTACCAAGTACATTTACACCTGCAGAACATACGCATTCAGAATACGTTACATTGGCTACAGATCAAACGATCTCGGGTACAAAAACATTTTCTTCTATTCTAAACTTTTCTAAACCAACCTCCGCTGGCTAGTTAAGAGGATTTAAATTTAATGGTGTTACGGATAACGCGGCTTTATATTATTTAGAGCCTAATTTAAATGATGATGGTCGTTTACGTTTTATTATGTCAGATAACGATACTGACTCCATTGAAATGGCTTGGTCGCTCTATAGATCTTCGGGAAGGGAAATTCCAGGATAGCATGTTGTACATTCATTTAATGCATAGGGGTATGTCATAACTCCCATAACAGAAGCAGATGGGACAGTTAATACTATTACTTTGAGACCAGGTATTACTAATAAAGGTAATTTAGGTAGTACTTCATATTACTGGAATAATGCTTATATTACCAATATAAATGGCGTTACAGTTGGTTCTTCTCCAAAATTTACTGATACTACTACTTTTACTATAACAGCAAATGCATCTGATGGTCTATGGGACTTAACTGGTACTAATGGGACAAATGCAGTTACCTATTCACTTGCGCCATATAGTGCTAAAGGTTCGACCGCAAGGTTTTATACAGCCGCAACTAATCCTACTTTAACGACTAGATTAAATTATGATGGTTATTTATATGCCACTAAATTATATAGTGATGGAAAAGAAGTATTAACATCTCACTAGAGTTTAGCAGATTATGCTACCCTCGCTTCTCCAGCTTTAACAGGTACTCCTACAGCACCAACCGCAGAAGATGGTACTAACACTACTCAAATTGCTACTACTGAATTTGTAATGAGTTAGTTTAAGTATAATGATGCCATGATTTATAAAGGCGTGATTAATGCTAATTCAGATTTACCGGCTACACATTATCAAGGATGGACGTATAAAGTAGGCACGGCTGGAGAATATGCTGGCATTTAGTGTGAAGTTGGCGATATGATTATATGCAATGCCGATGGCACAGCCGCAAATAATGCTCATTGGAATGTTATTTAGACTAATATTGATGGCGCGGTTATAAGTTCTTCTGCTAGTTCTACTGATAATGCAATCGCGCGATTTGATGGAACAACAGAAAGAATTATTCAAGATAGTAAAATTACAATTGATGACAATGGTAATTTACTTATTTCACATGCGGCTTCTGCTACAATGACTGCAGCTTCTACTAATCCTAAAATTACTTTTGCTGAAAATGGCTCACAACCTGTACATTTAATTTATAGTGATTGGGATAGTTATCGTTCCCCAGCTGGTTTAAAAGTTGTTGGTGGAACAAGTGCATCGCCAGCGTGGTTTGAAGTTGAAGGAAATACTTGGTCAGCAGGATTTAAAATTACTGGCACAACCACTTCATTAACAGATAACAGTTTAACCTTCTCGCAAGGCGGCGGCTGGTATATGAACGATGTTTCGTGGATTCGTACAGTAGGCGGTAAATCTGTTTATATGAATACAGGTATTTTTAGAAATGATGGCACTACATAGTTAAGACTATTGCAGCATATTAATGCTAATAATACTACTGATGGTGCTTGGCAAACCGGTGCAACTGGTACAGACAATAGCGGAGATGGTTATGCTACACAAGGCACGCTTGGCACATCAATATTATCCATCGGCAATGCTATTGCCAGACCGGCTGCTGGTACCGCAGGCGGTAAAAATAATTCTAAGGGTTATTTGCGTATTTATGGTGAAGGAACAGGTTATGGTGAACTATCATATGACGATTATAGGCTCGTCTCTAATAAATCTATCTATTTAACCAATACTACAAATGATGGCATTAGCAATGAAATTCGTGGTCTTACTGCCACTAATGATTATTGGCGCATTGCAGGTGGAGCAACAGCATCTAATGCAGGATATATGGAAATTGCAACTGCAGATGATAGTAATGAGCCTATATATGTAAGACAGTATAGTGGTACTTTTTCTACTTTAAAACGAACAGCAACATTATTAGATGCAAGCGGTAATACAGAATTCCCTGTACAAGTTACAGCACCAAAATTTATTGGAGCATTATAGGGAAATGCTGATAGTGCAGATTATTTAACCACTATAGATGTTACTAATTCAACAATGAATAGTACTGCCGGCTCTTTTGCCTTTAAAGGTGCTGGTGACCCATGGGCAGGTACCGACTGGGTAGGATTATAGATAGGTAGCGCTAATGATAAATGGTAGTTAGTAGCTGGCGGTTCTGGTAATAATAGTCTTTAGTTTAGACAAAATGATAACGGTGGTACTAATACTACTTGGAAATCTTGGCAGAATATAGCACACGCGGCGACTGGTGCTGCTATTGGCGGTGAAAAGCAACCTGTTTATATGGCAGCGGATGGTACTATTACTGCTGGTACAGCTCTAAAAAATTTAGCATATAAAGATTCTCTTACAGCAAATGATATACCAGATATTAGTGGTACTTATTTACTAAAATCTGGCGGAACAATGACTGGCGCACTAAATTTTACTGATGGCGAGGATTTGAATATAACTGTAGATCCTAGTACTGGTACCATTTCGGCGTCTAATTATTTAGGTAATTGGAATGGATGGCTTAATACAGAAGTAGGAGATTGTTTTACATATAAGTACTCTATGACATATACTACCGAAACCGCTCCAATGGAAGACTGGTATTTAAAAGTTATATTTGAAACTAATTATCCATCTGTACGATCAGCAATAAGACTTAAAGCATTTTATGCTAATATTATCGGTACTGTATATATGTACTGGGATGGATATACTACTGATAACTGGTATGCATATAAATCATTTTACAATGGCGGAAATGTTCTTGCATTAAAACATGGAAAAGCTAATAGTCGCCATGAATTATATATAAAAATGAAAGCAACCAGAGAATATCCAACTGGTCAATTTGACCTAGGCAAACTTGAAGTTCTCAGCCCATATCGAATAATATCCATTGAACAATTAAGTACAGAGCCAGACGGCTTAGTGACTCTCAAAGATAACGGCTATACTTTTTATGGAGATAATATAGAATTTAAATCTGCGAATAGCTTCACGTATAGCGGCATTGGAGCAGCAGGTGATAATTCCTCTAGGACAATATGGTTCAGTCATAGTAGTGCTAGAGGACGTCCAGTCTATGATGACGACTTTAAATACAACCCATCTACTAATGTATTAACAATCGGTACAGGAACATTAAGCGACACCGAGTATAGCGGAAACGCGGCAACTGCTACAACTGCAACAAATGTAGCATGGAGCGGTATAACAAGCAATCCTATTACTTTTACAAGTGCTGCCTATGGAACAACAGGATGGAAGCAACTTGGAGGACGTTCAGCTAACAAATCTTCTATTGTTGTTTTTAAGCCAACCGGTACTACTGCTACTTGGGGTACTGCAGCCCATTCTGCAGTTATTGCATGGGGATGCGGTGATACTAAGGGAATGCTTGATGTAGCATATAGTAGTCCTTTAGTTAGTATTGCAGGCGGTAATAATGGTGGCTCAACTGATGGTGCACCTACATGGTATTTTAAACTATCTGCAACATCAGGTCAAACTTATACATTCCCAACTACTAGTAAAACGCTTGCCGCGGCAGATGGTTCCAATGCAAGTGGTACTGAATGGGCTATTTCAATTACTGGTTCATCTGCTTCTTGTACTGGAAACGCAGCAACTGCTACATCATTTGCGGCAGCTCAAAAAGTTTATGTAACTCTTGGAACCGCTTCAACAACAACTACAATTCAAGGCGGTAGCGATACCGCTCAGACAATTGGCGTCAATGGCACATTAGCTATCTCCAATGGCGGCACTGGTTTAACTAGCGCTGACCCGCATAAAATTCTTATAGGCCCTGCTTCTGGTTCGGCCGCGGCTCCTACTTGGCGTGTACTTGCTGCGTCTGACTTACCTATTGCAACAAGTAGTGCGGTCGGTGCAGTATCAGTAAGCACTGGGCTATCCGTATCAACCGCCGGCGCTTTAACATTAAATATTGCTAAATATAATAGTCTTGGTGGATTAAAACCAGCATACACTAGTACCGGCGCGGCTAGCGGATTTACAGCGGCTTCAAATAGTAGTACACCTGCGTTGAACGCGCGCACAACAACCACTGGTCGATACTATGCGGTTGAAGCAGATAAAAATGGTGTACCTTTTGTAAATGTTAACTGGACTGATACTAATACTTTAGTTAATTATACACTAGGCACTACCACTAAAGCATACTTAATGGCATGCCAATCTGCTCCTACTTCTACTACAACCGCTCGCGCCGCACATGGAGACACTGGAGTTTATCTTACTTCAACAGCAGGCGAGCTAAGTTCTGAACGTTATTCATATAATGTAGGCGGCACGGAAAAAGTTTATACATATTATAATGCCACCGATAAGTCTATTGATTTTGTATTCATCTAAGGAGGGGTAATTATGTTAAAACTATGGTTACCCCTTCTTGGGGATTTTAAACAGCAAGGATGCAGTGATATTATACCAGAAATTTTTGGTAATATAGTTTCTGATGATTACGGGAAACTTGGAAAATGTGTTTCATTTGATGGAACCACTGGTAATTATATTAGAATTCCACCAATGCTTACTGCAAATAGTGAATTTTCTATAGCATTTTGGTGTAAATTTTCTTCTCTCTCTCACAATCATTGTCTATATAGTCAAAGAACAAGAGTAACTGATACGGGATTTACTATATTTTTATCAACAAATAAAAATATTATGTTTGATGCAGGCGGACGTTTAAATGCCGCAAGCGGTTTTGTAACAAATACTTGGTACCATGTATGCTGTTGTCGTGATAGTAATAAAACGTATATTTATATTAATGGCGTTTTAGCAGCTTCTAGAAATAATGCTACAATAGAATCAACTAATGTAAATGGAAATTATTCTCTAATCGGAGGAAGTGGTAGCAACGCAGCGGGAGCAGCACCAAGCGACAATTATTTAGAAGGATGCTTAAACGATTATCGTATTTATGATAATTGTTTATCCGCGGCTGAAGTCCATGAATTATCGCAAGGTCTGTTTTTGCATTATAAATTAAATGGGCCATTTAATGGAATAGGTACTAATTTATTAGCCAATAGTAATAGGTCATGGACTTGTACAAAAGAAAATACTACAGCGCGTACAACTACTTTTTACTTGGTTTCCGATTTTGATGTTTCTACATTAACTAATAAAACTATAACCGTATCATATCTACGCTATAGACCCGCTGGGGATTCTGTTAGCACAAGTAGCGGCGGCGTAAATAATAGATTCGGGGCTCATTTTAGTGTTACTTGGACGAATGATGAAGGAGAAGCATCTACTACTCGTTATCCAGCTCCATTAATATTAAGTGCAGCCACAATTACAGACCCAATTTAGCGAGTGTCTGCTTCATGGACGGCTACCCCACCGGAAGGTTACACAAAATTAAGAAGCTTTTCAATCGCGTGGCAAATGACTGCTCGTCCTGCTGATAGCAATGATGACGTTTGGGTGATGGGTTATCCAAAGTTAGAAATTGGTAACTATGCAACTGCATATTAGCCAGCAGAGACAGAAGGCAATGTTATTGTTGATAACAGCGGTTATGGAAATCATGGAACTGTAAATGGTGATTTAATATATGCATCAGATAGTAAAAAATATTCTGCGTAGACTTATATTGGAAATGGCACTGCTCAATCAGTTACTGTTCCTAATATTCCATTTGAAAATTTCTCAGAAGGAACATTAAGTATTTGGATTAATAGAAAATCTACAAACTCTAATTGGCGGTTGTATACTATATTCTCTAATGGTTATAATTGGACTGGCAAAGGTAACGATTTTATAATCATTGGAAGTACAGGCGGCTTGGTGGTCACATTAGACTGTTGTAGTAATACGTATGGTTTTGTTCCTAACTTAAATGAATGGAATATGTATACTATTACATGGAATTTAGTAACTCATGAAGCTAAAATGTATGTAAATGGAAAATTGAGGGCTACAAAAAATAGTGAACGTATAGATACAACTTATGCGTCTAAGCATAATTTGCATTATTTTGGTAACAGGAATTTAAGTAATTCTACATATACCGGAGACTATTTACTTTCAGATGCACGAATATATGCAACTGAATTATCTGAACAGGATGTTATGCAGCTTTATAACACCGCTATGAAAGTAGATAACGTCTACAATGCTCATATAGATGAAATTGTTGAATCTGAATCTCAGACAAAATTACTCTCTACAGGCACATTAATGTCGCCCGGATTTGTAGAAAGTGGTATGACTTTTAATGAGACATCAGGTTGGTCATATAATCCAACTGGCGGGTATAATTCTACTACTGGAGGATAGTCTATTGTAGTAGATTTTTCTCCTTTAGTAGATTTACATGCGGATGTAACAGTCGAAATTGAATGCGATTTAACTTGGTCAAATTTTACTCCTGTTGAAGGTCAAACTCCAAAGGCTTTCTTCCAAGGAACTAATTAGTCATTAAATGATTCGTGGGTTTGGTCCGGAAATAACTATACACTTCCAGCCTCTAGCGTAGTTTCATTAATGACCGCCGACTCTTCCGGCACTGTTCATTATAAAGTATAGAAAACAATACCAGCAAGTTGGTTTGATACATATAAAGGTTCTCATGTATCGTTTAGAGTAGACTATGCCACTGGAACTATTACTTTAAGTAATTATAAAATAACTATCGCAAATTCGTTTAAAATACTCCAAGATTATATTGGAAGTAATGAATTTATTGAAATATAAGGAGGCTCAACTTATGGCTTTATTAAAAGATACTACAGTCTCCGGGAGCCTCCGGGCAACCGATTCTATTTTTACTACTGAATTACAAACATAGATATTAAACGCACCACTAACTTCTAATGGTACAGAGTATGGCCCCGGTACAGACGGCCATATATTACGTTCAAATGGAGTATCTTCATACTGGGGAACTGTAGCCGCATCCGAGGTCGGCGCTGTTCAAATAACCGGCGATACAATGACTGGTAATTTAGCCATTGATTCTCTAACCAATACGCCATCGTTAATATTATATCCTGTAACTAAAACTAAGATATATTAGGGACAGTTTGATACGGATGGATCAGAAGGCTCGGTATCTATTGGCGGTTGGAATAATTCATCTGGTACGATTAGAAGAAAATTGTTAGTGCAAATGCCAGGCAATAGTATATATGGTGATTCATTAGATCAAGCTATCCGCCTTGGCGTTTCAGAGAATGGCGGCACGACATGGACAGGTTATCATGTATATCATTCTGGTATGAGTGGCATTGGCATTCAATCTGGTACACAACTTTTTGGTGGAATATTTTTTGGGACATGCTCAACCGCGGCGGCAACTACACAAAAAGATGTTGTATGCGCTAACTTTCCTAGTTATACTGAAGCGCCGCCTACTGGAATTATGATTAATGTATTATTTGATAATGCTAATACGGGCGCCGTGGCCAACTTAACATTAAAAATTAATAATAATACTCCCACATTTCCAATAAAGCAAATTAACAATAGTAATAATACAGTTACTAATTTGTCTACTGCAAAACAATTAACCGCTGGCGGCATAGTAACATTTGTTTTTACTGGTGAAGTTTGGCAAGTAGTTGGTATAAATTATGACTCTAATAGCAATACATTATTGAGAACATACCATCTATCTACCGATGTTGAATTACCTCTTGCGGCAATTGGTGGAGTCTCTAATAATACTACAGCTAGTGTTCAAACCGTTAACTCTAGTCATTATCACGAGGGTTATGGAATAACAGCAACTACTAACACGCCAACATTAAATCCATCTACTGGAAAAATTACTGTTGCCTCACTTACTATAACTAGCAGTAATAACTCCGAATTGAGTTGTACTACAGCAGCGCCTATACATATTAGTTCTGGCCAAACTGCTGCATGGAATGGTATTATAGGAGCTAAAACAAAAAACGGTTATATAGGAATTTATACTGCCGCGCATAGTACAAACGGTAATGATTAGCTTAGATTTGCTTATTCTAATGGCAGCGCTATACAGCATAGAATGACTTGGAACGGCGCGACTGGTGAATTAGTTGCTACAAAATTTACTACCAATAGCTCAAACGACTACGCCGAATATAGAGCGCGAATTGACGCTAAACCTGGTACAGTAGTGGTAGATAAAGATAACGGCGAATTGGAAATTTCTTCCAAGCGGCTAATGGCAGGAGCGCAAGTAATTTCTGACACATTTGGTTTTAGTATGGGCGGAGCTGATACAGATACTACTCCAGTTGCAGTAGCCGGAAGAGTATTAGCATATCCATACCAACCACGAGAAAATTATCACGCCGGTATGGCAGTATGTTCTGCGCCAAATGGTACTGTTGATATAATGACGCGTGAAGAAATACGCGATTATCCCGACTGTATTATAGGAATCGTTAGTGAAATTCCACAATATGAAGAGTGGGGAAATAATAAGATTAGTGTTAATGGTCGTATTTGGATTAAAATAAAATAAAAAGACATAAATACACTTACATATCTATAGAACAAATGAGTTTAACTCATTTATGAGGAGGGATATATATGCCGCATGCAATGACACAAAGAGGAAATCAAGATAATATTGTTACATATACTCACTGGTGTGATACTAAGGCAGATATGGAAGATATAGAAGAAAGCACTATTACGTTAGGTACTGTCTGTGTAGTGTTAGAAGATGAAAGTTCCAATGGTGGCCTAGAATTTTACATAGCTAAATCAGATAAAACCTGGGTTAAAGCATAAGGAGGGAAGATACTATGGCAATAGATATAGTTGACATCCTTCTTGCTCGCGCAAAATCTTTTACTGGAGAAACAAAAACTCTAGTATAGCAAGCTCAGGCTGCAATGTCTGATGCTAACGATATAGTCGATAGGCTATCTGAAATACAATAGGACACGCAAGAAGCTAACGAATCGGCTCAGAATGCGGCGGATCGCGCGCAAGAAGTTGCTAGTGACTTAGAACAAATGCGTAATGACGTTACCGCCGCAGCTCAAGAATTAATAGATGACTCTATAACCGCAAGTTTAGTTGATGTAAATTCAGATATTACTGAATTGCAAAATAGTATTACTAATATTAATAATACTGTTGTTCCAGAACTACAGGCTCAAATTGCGGCCGCGGCTCAAAGTGGCGGTGACAAGGTTACTATTAGTGATAACAACAGTAATGCCGCAAAAATACGTAATGCAGTTATTAATGACTCAAATTCCTATGTAGTAGAAAAGAATTATACTTCTACTGGATTAAATGAAGACGGCTCCATGACACAAAAGGCTATTACTAATGCCTTGACCGCAACCAAAAATGAAATTGAAGCGGCTATTGATGCAAAATTAGCTAATATTACTATCAGTGGCGGTGGTGGAACTATTAATCTTGGTATTGATAATGAAGGGCATTTAGTAGTTATTGGTGTAAACGGACAGCCGATTGCGGCGGCTGTAACAGAAACAGATGTAATTGAATCTCTAATTAAATCTGGTTCTTATCATTTAGAAAATACTGTCGGCTTAGAAATGGATTATGAAAATAAGATTTTTACTTCAACTTAGGACAATATGTCTACAGAAGAAATCAATAAATTACCAATGTTTGGCGGCAGAAAACGTTGTAATGTTGCAGATGATGGCACTATTACTGCTTTCTACGGCGAATCTAATTATCGCGAGGACGGATCAAATGGCCAAGTAATGGTATACCAGCCGAAATTCTATTATCGTAGGGTTATTACTAAATCAATTTAGGCAGCTAACGGGCAGGTTTCGAAAAAAGAAAGTCTAATTATTTCTCCAATAAAACTGACTTCTAGTTTTAAAATTCATCCATTATTTATTAATGAATTAGGGGAAGAAGTTGAATATGTATTGTTGTCTGCTTATGAAGGTAGCATTTATAATACTTCGTCTAGTAGTTATGATTTAACTTCTGAAGCAGAAATTAATCTTGAAACAGATAAATTAAGCTCTATTGCAGGCGCTAAGCCAGTCACTGGTTATACTCATCCTAATTTTACAATGTTAAATGCAGAACATCTTGCAGTTAATAGAGGTACTGGATGGCATATAACTAATCTTGCTTTTGAAAGCGCTCAACAAATGCTCATGAGCATAGAGTATAGTACTTTAAATGGATAGGCAGCTTTAAAACAAGGAATTGTAAACCTTCCAAGCGCTTCTAACGCTAATAATGCTTGCATCACAGGTTCTACATCTGCATTAGGCAATAGCAGTGGTGAAGCCGAGTCTTCAACTGGAAGTATAGACGGAGTACAATAGACATATACAGAAGAAGGTAAACTAGCAATTACTTATAGAGGATTAGAAAATCCATGGGGAAATACTTGGAGATATGTCGGTGGTTCTTTTGCATATGGTACTGGATTGAATACTGGCGGCAAGCTATATATCAATACTGATTTTAATTATAGTTTGAACGTATCAGCGGCGAATATTTATCATTTAAACTGCACTCTTCCTGGCGGTTATAACTGGGTTTCTTCTGTCTTTGCTTTTGAAGATTAGGATGACTGGATTTATCTACCTGCAGAATTTTCATCTGCAAATAGTGCCTTACCAATTGGAGATGTACTGTGGACAACGCCATATTTAAATGGAACTAATTCATTGCTGGCCGGAGGAGACTGGGATAGTAAATTAGAAGCTGGACTTTACTCTTACGCTTGTGATAGAAAGGCTGATACAGTATCTAGTAGTATTAACGCTCGTTTAATGTATATTCCAGTAAAGAACGCTTCATATACTGCAAATATAACAAAATGGTAGGCGCTGGGGGTGTAATATATGAAAAATTATGGACTTGTTTATAGCTTTTCTCGCCCGACAGAAGTTGAATTAACCGATACAAAAGTATATGTTGCTACAAATATTGAAGAATGTATAATTGAAAAAAGCGGGCAGGAACTGAATGGCTTTAAGTATAATTATTATGGCTATACAAAAGACGAATACATTCAGAAAATAACTGAAGATAATGCCAACACTGTATCTCAATTAGAAGAAGAATTAAATGCTACTAAGATACTACTGGGGGTGGAGTAAAATGACATTAACCGAATTAGCTCGTAAACTCCGCCCACTGATTGAAAAAGCCGCGCTTTCGTTAGATGATACAGACGCGCTTGAAGCAGTAGAATTATATCCACGTTGGTCAGGAAAAGGCGTTGATTATATTAAAGATCGACGGGTATCATTTAACAATGTTTTATATAGAGTATTGCAATCGCATACTTCACAAGAAACTTGGATGCCAGATGTAACGCCAAGCCTATTTGCAAAGGTATTAATTCCAGATCCAGATGTTATTCCAGATTGGGAATAGCCAGATAGCACCAATCCATATATGAAAGGTGATAAAGTAAGATTCGATAATAAGATTTATGAATCTGCAATTGATAATAATATTTGGTCACCTACTGCATATCCGGCAGGCTGGATCGAAATACCAGAGTAAAATATTTGACTTTTTTAAAAAATTCTTATATAATATATATAGTGATGAGGGAAAGGAACCTGAATCACTAAAATAAAAAAATAAGGAGAGGACCTTATATGAAGTACTATAGTGAAAAGACACAGAAGATCTATGACAACATTGAAGATTGTGAAAAGGCAGAGCATGAAGCCTTGGCGAAGGAAGCTGCCGAAAAGGCCAAGCGAGAAGTAGCCCTGGCGGAACAGAAGGCAAAGCAAGAAAAGCTTGCAGCTGAACGCAAGGAAAAGGCGGCTCACATTGATGAGCTACGTAAAAACATGGTGAAAGCGCAGCGCGAATACAGCGAAGCCATCACAGATTTTGTGAAGACTTATGGTACCTATCATGCCAGCTTTACGAACAAGGAACCAATTCCTACTCTATTCGACATCTTTGACGTCCCTAGACTACTGGATTTGCTGTAATACATGGGTATCGCTACGGCGATACCTTACGGCCTGATAGCTCAGGTGGATAGAGCAACAGCCTTCTAAGCTGTAGGTCAAGGGTTCAAATCCCTTTCGGGTCTCTTAGCGGTCGTCTGTGACAGCCGTCTGCAGAAAAAGCCACAGACGTATAGTGAGTCAACGTGAATGACTACCGGTAGTTCTACTATAACGTAGTTAGTCCGGAATAACATAGTAGGCAGTTTCCATATTTGCTGAACAAATATGGAAGTGCGCGGCAGCTTTTGAGAATGAGCCGTCTGGTTATGCGAAATAACTCGATTTGAGGAGCGTCGAATAGCTTCTTAGCCATGCTATACGAGGGTTATGGCATGGCTTTACATTGGGGCGTAGTTCAATGGCAGAACACCGGTCTCTAAAACCGTTATATCCCTCTGAAGGAGGTGGTCTGGGTTCGAGTCCCAGCGCCCTAGCTTACTCTATTAAAATAAAAATAATATGGAGCGTTTATCGCTCCACTACGCTCCTGTAGCTCAGTTGGTAGAGCATTTGACTTTTAATCAAAGCGTCGGCGGTTCGATTCCGCCCAGGGGCACTTTTTATATCTCTTACAATTAATTAGAATAGGAGGTATGATAAATGCGCCCGTTAGCAGAGAAACGACACAACGACTTCAAGAAAGCAATTCGGAAGAGGAACATTGACCGCGAAGTAAGACAATTTACAGACAAAGATTGGTATGATAATCTGCACCAATATAGTAAAAACAAAATTCATTGTTCTTGTCCACTATGTTGCGCTAAAACCGACCGTAATGCCAAGGAAGGAAATCCGATTCCTGACCGCCGCAAGATAGATGCAATGGATGAACAGGAAAAAGAACTTGAAGAAATTTGACTTAAATCAATTTTCTTGCTATAATATACTTGTAAGAAAGGGGAGAGGAAAATGCTTCACGAATACAGCATGAAATCCCAGAAGCGCCGCAAGCATCAGAGGTGGCTCAATAGGCTTTGCCGCAGAGTAAACCGAGTAATTGAAAATGATAGTCTGTGGCAGGGACGTTTCGTGGTTGGACAGGTCTCAACACAGATGGAATGGTTTGAAGATGGCGGCGGTCTGATGTATTGCAAGCTTGTCTTTGTCGATAAAAAGACTGGTCGCCGCAGTTACTGGGACACGAGTTGCCTTGATGCTGAATTTCATATGTGGGAACGTATGAACGACTTTATTGTAAAAGATTGCGCCGTTTGGGAGAATGAGCATCCTCTTCAGGAAAGGAAGGATTATAGAAATGTTAGTGCATTTTAAGGTAGATTTTTTTGACACTATTGACAATAAGATGGCCAAGGATAGTGGTATTCTTGCTGGCGCGGATTGGAACGAAGTTATGGACATGATTGAAACTTACTATGGTAAGGATGATGTGTCTGGTGTGTACGTCTGCCCGCTCGAGGATGTTCTTACTGCCGATGACATTCGTGAAATGTTTAAGGAAGATTAAAATTTGACTTTTAATAAAAAACCAGCTATAATATATACAGAACGAAAGGAAAGGAGCTAATAGGATGGATGAGTTAGAATATATGACACCCGATGTGATTGCTTCTTGCTGCCCGCTTGAAAAACGTTCTGCCATCTATGATTGCTGGGAAGATTCAGATGGGGTGTGGGTAATGCTTGAGGAGGATTGGTTTACTGCCGATGGCACCCACACCATTTCTCTTGATGGCGCCGACCAAGGTTGTTCTATCGTGACGCGTATTGGGATGCTTAATCAAGAATTTGCCGCAATGACGAAAGGAAAGTAATATGAAGATTGAAATTATGAACCATCTTGACCAGTTTGTCGAATATGAGGTTGGCGATCTACGAGATATTCGCTGTATTGAACTGCATATCAATGGCGGCGACGAAGTACTTTATGTGTATTATCACTCTGGTGAAACTGCGAGTTTCGATAGCGGCAACCCGGCTGATATGGAAAGTTGCTATGAGGGCGAATATATTATTTATAAGCCCGCGGTTGGAATCAATCTGCTGAATGATACAAAGTGGCTGTCTCGTGTAGACCCCTATGATTATCTGTATGAAGAGGTGGAATAAAATGATGAAGCGTTCGTTTGGTTTTTGTCTACTGTCTATTTGCTGGCTAGGTCTGGGTATTGCTAGTATTATGGGTATGCCCGCTAATTATCAGGTGTTGTTTGCGGTAGCTAGTCTTGCACTAACAGTTGGATGCGGCGTTCGTGCGGCTGAACTTTGGCATTCTGCCAATAAGTGAAAGGAGAATAAGATGCCTACTTCTAATGAATCGGTAAAAAATACTTTTAATTTTGAGTTTTATCCTGACTCTGAGCACGAACATTGTGTGCGGCTAAGTTTTGATATGGAACCAGACCTACATATCTCTGAAGTTCATCGTATGTGCCGAGCTTTTGCGGTTGCACTTGGCTATTCAATTAAATCGGTGGATGAATATTTTGGCGAGGAAAAATAAATGTTTGAAGGAAAAGAAAACCAAATTACAGCTGAACACCTGAAAAACGGTGAGGTCTGTAAAATTATTGGATATGGCTAGTCAATGACGCCTATCCTTAAATCAAGACAGCCTGTAATTGCCGCGCCAATAACGCCAGACACAATGTTAGAAAAAAATGACATTGTCTTCTGCAAGGTTAATGGGCATTATTATTTGCATAAAATTTCCGCGATAAAGAAGGATTCATATCAAATCTCAAATAATCACGGGCACGTAAATGGAACTATCTCTCGCAACCAAATTTTTGGTAAAGTGATAGAAATCCTACAAGAAAAAATTTGACTTTAATTAAAATTTCTAGTATAATATACTTACAAACGGTGAAGAGCCGTGCTTGCGCGATTAGTGTAATGGTAACACTAGACCCTTCCAAGGTTTCATTGACGGTTCGAGTCCGTTATCGCGCTCTTATGGGGATTTCGCTAATCGGAATAGCTCGCGGCTGTTAACCGCGCCAGAAAGGTTCAACTCCTTTAATCCCCGCTATGGCGTATTAGCTCAGAAGAGTAGAGCACCAGCCTGTCACGCTGGGGGTCACGAGTTCAAGTCTCGTATACGTCGCCACTATCCAAGACAGTGAGGATGTAAAACTACGCTGCGGCTTCTCGCCCGAAGACAGTGGAAGGGCGTGCGCTACACTTCGGAAATGGGAAGTGGGGATAAGTAAAGACCAGACCTGATGCTTTATGGCGGCTGCCACGTAGGATATTGGATGCCTACATTAAGTGGAATAAGGTAAGTCCGTTCATGGGGCTATATGGAACAATGATGCGGTGAGGACAAACGGTAAGTCATCTGGCTCATACCCAGAGAATAGTGGGTTCAACTCCCGCCGCCGCAACCAATCGCGCAAACTGTATGGTTTCGAGTGCATATACCAGATTGCTCGGCGCGTTATAAAAGAAGAGCAAAGTAAGCACACGGGATGGAAGGAAACGAGTCACGTCCTTACCGGCCCTGAGTAGTTACAACGAAACGGGCGGGAGAAGCAGAAATAGTAACTGCACCCACATTACTTGGATTGTGGCTGAGCGCTATATAGCTCGCCTAGTATGGGATGGAGGTTGGGGATGTTCCCCACCTCGGAACATAAAAGTAATGCTGTTCCAGTATGCAGTATTACTTAAAGTTCATAAGGGTTGCGTGTGAACCTCAAACTGGATAGGCCAAAAGCCGAAAGAAAACACGCATATGGGAGCATAGCTCAGTTGGGAGAGCACTTGCCTTACAAGCAAGGGGTCATAGGTTCGAGCCCTGTTGTTCCCACCATTCAACCGCATAAAGCCTGAATTGACAGGATATGACCGGCTGGTTGAGGTCCAGCGGCGGGAGGTTCCTCGCGTCTCGTGAGCGACGACGGCAGCGGTGAGGTTAGTCTGTACCGACAAGCGTTGTAAAAACAGACAAGTGTGCGGAAAAGATGGATTCTCACTAAACTACCACCGGCGCGAAAGCCGCAGCAGAGATAACTCTGCAATATGAGTATTCTTAGGCGGCTCAGTAGCGATATGTGGCTTTGTCATTTAGCAGCACACTATAATAAAAAGACAACGAAAGTAAGTGAAAATACGCGGGTATGGTGGAATAGGCAGACACCACAGACTTTTGTAAAACAAAGAGCACTAGAATAGGAAACTTTCTGAGTGAATGCTGGCTAATTCGGTGAAAGTCCTTATGGGATAACGCCGAGCTAAATAATTGGTTTGCTAGACAGATAAATGTAAGCAATTAAATGAGTGTACAAGAGTCTCCTCAGCCAATTTAAATGTGTAGAGACTATATACCAGCCACCTAAGTCGTAAGATAAGGTGAAGACATAGTCCAGACTACAACGCGAAAGCGGCCATAGTAATATGGAGTAGTAAGAAAATCTGTTGCTCTCTGAGCGTGCCGGTTCAAGTCCGGCTACCCGCACCATTTAAAGTAATAGGAGTCTTGAGACGGCTATTAGACTTAATACTCGGTCGTACTACGCGCGCTAGTAAAAACAAATCCTATTGCCATCACGCATCTGCAAATGCGTGTGAGTCTGTTGCAGCGGACAAAAGCGAAGCGACGAATGAACTGGTACTCTCCCAGTCCCAAGGGAATATGTCGCCGGACACCTCGCCCGTTGAGGAGGGAAATGTGAGGAACGTCACTAAACTCACTACCAGAACGTAAGGGCATACGGAATGGTAAATGTGACTTTATAAGCCTCTCTATCCCAATTGGCAGAGGAGATTGACTCAAAATCAATACAGTCTCGGTTCAAATCCGAGGAGAGGTACCAATGGCATTTAGAACAAAAGAGGTTAGCCGTGCACAAAACCCATATGTCGTAGCGCTGACGTTAAGGCGCACCATATGCAGATGTGGCTGAGTGGTCGAAAGCAGCGGTTTGCTAAACCGTCGTACTTAATAGTACCGAAGGTTCAAATCCTTCCGTCTGCGCCAACAACTCTTGCCGTGTATATAATCTATAAGAAAAGGTGAAAATAAATATGAATGAACCAAGACTAAAGATTCTTCCCCCGTGGACTATTCTAGTAAGAAAGCTAGAAGCGCTATTTGATGGCGACCCTCAGATTGCTTTTAATGTTGACTTTAGTGGTGAGCATCCTGCTGTTGTTCTTGCTTGTAACAATGGAGATAAGATTGCGGCCCTAAGCCAGATTCTACCAGATGAAGTGAACTTTGGAAATGTAACACTAAAGATTCTGATTGATGGCGAACCAAGCAACCGTGCCTTTACTAGTAAGGTTGAACTATTTGATACTGCTTTTGCTAAGAATCCTGCTTATGCTTATTCTGTTTGCCCCGCAGAAGAGGGATACCAGTGGATTGGTACTACTTATGTTGTCTTTAATAATTGCGTAGTGCAGTTCGCGGCTGATAATCTAAATGATTGCCACGGTGTTATTAGTACCCTATATGAGACCATTGCTGATGAGCTTCTAACTGGCCCCGCTACTGAGGGTGTATTCTTTAACACTAATGTTGAGCGCGCGAACCTTGGTCATCCTCTAGGCGAGTGGCCGTAATAAATTTGACTTATAACAAAAATTTTGTTATAATATAACTACAGAGCGGAAAACCGCTCTCTTGATGTCTCGTAGCTCAATTGGTGAGAGCAATCGCCTTATAAGCGATAGGTTCTGGGTTCAAGTCCCAGCGGGACAACTGTGCCACGCACGCTTAGACTCACCCGTGTACGCGGACCAAGCGTGGACTTACAAAAACGGAAAATCGTCGCCGTTTACAAGGACGCGACGGTCGAAGTGATTATCGACTCGATACGACCTGACTTTCGTAGGGCCAAACGGGATGCCGAAAAGAAAGCCTAATCAGCGAGTATTTTCGGCTATTGATGGGGTATAGCCAAGTTGGCAAGGCAACGGACTTTGACTCCGTCATTCGCAGGTTCAAGTCCTGCTGCCCCAGCATTTATATGGTGGGTATAGCTCAATTGGTAGAGCGTCAGATTGTGGCTCTGAATGTCGTGGGTTCGACTCCCGCTACTCACCCACGCCGGGTCTGGGAGAGCCGCGGTTTTATAAACCGCAGGTTGTCGGTTCAAATCTGACACCCGGTTCTTAATAAAGGAGGAATGACTATGTATCCTGAAAATACTCCCCGTTATGACAATTACGAATATTATGATGATGAAGGACGCCCTGTTCACATTAAATACACTCCTCGCTATGATGACTACGACCGCGATGAGCGAGATGACGAGGATGATGACAACGATTAAAAACTTGACTTAAATTAAAAAATCATTTATAATTATAAATGAAAGAGAGGGAAAAGAAAATGGATTGGATGCACGGTATTGAGATTAGTGATTGGCAGCGTTTCATTGCTCTGCGCAAGGCGTTTTCTCTGACACACAAGGACATCACTCCTTGTAGTGGCGATATGCTCATTGACCTATACATCCCGCACGACGATTCTGAAGCCCCTAGTTGGGGTATTCGTGCCTGTATGGATGACAGTATCACTGATTTCCGTGTTTATGGTAAAACGTTTCACGAAGCACTGCGTAAAGCGGAGGAAGGCATTTATGAGTGGATTGCTGAACATCAAGAATAAGTTGGCGCCCTGCTTTCGTTGCGGCGAACCCTATCCAGAAATTTTCAAAATTGGTCATCGTTGGCAAATTCGTTGTCTTTGTTGCGGCACACGTACTGTAGAGTCGTTATTTCTACGACGGGCGGCCGCAATCTGGAATCGTAATACTGATTTAAGCGGTAATGAAATGATTATGTAACTGGGTGTAGCGCAGTTGGTAGCGCGGGTGCCTTGGGAGCATCAGGTCGTGCGTTCAAGTCGCACCACTCAGACGAAAGGAGAATGAAAATGGACAATACCTTCACTAGTGCGGCTCGTCGTACCGCAACTTATACTACAACTGAAAATGGTCATCTTGCGGCTAGCACCACTGGTGAAGCGATTCTTGACCTATATGGCGTTGTTGGTGCTCTGCGTGATGCCGATGAGCAGCGTATTACATCGTTGTTTGAAGCCGCGGTTGCTGACAATAAGCTTCTAACGGCAAAAACTATGTTCTATGCGCGTGATATTCGCGGCGGAGTTGGCGAACGTGATTTGTTCCGTACTATGCTTCACTACGCCGCAATCCATCATCCCGAAATGGTTAAGCCCAATCTTAAACTAATTCCTGAGTTTGGCCGCTGGGATGATATGTACGCGCTAGTTGGCACCACACTGGAAAAACCGGCGTTTAATATTATGTACGAGCAGTTTGTAACAGATTTTAAGGATATGCGTAATAATAAGCCTATTAGCCTGCTAGCAAAGTGGCTAAAAAGTGTAAACGCATCTTCTACTGAAACTCGCTATCTTGGCCGCCGGACAGCACTGCTTTTTGGACTTACTGAGCCTCTTTATCGTAAGAAGCTAAGTGAAATGCGCGCTTACCTCAAAGTGCTAGAAACACAGATGTCTAGCAATCAGTGGTCTAACGTTGAGTATGATAAGGTGCCTAGTCGCGCTGGTCTTATGTACAGAGAAGCTTTCCTGCGTCACGATGAGAAGCGCTATCAAAACTTCATCAACTCTGTAATTCAAGAGTCGGCTAAAATCAATACTGCGGTCAATACGCCGCAGGATTTGGTTCACCTGTATATGCCGAGGTTCCTTACAGGTGGCATCGTTGATGAAGACCCCACGGTTGAAGCTATGTGGAAGAACCTACCCGATTTCGTCGATGATGATGAGAATATTCTCTGCCTTGTGGACGTTAGCGGCTCTATGTACGGTCGTCCTATTGAAGTTTCTACTGGTCTTGGTATCTACTTTGCTCAGAAGAATCGCGGTGCTTTCCACAACCTAATGCTAACGTTTACTTCAACGCCTAATTTCGTCGCTCTGAAAGATGGTATGTCGTTGCGCGAGATGCTACGCACCACTCTAAATATGGATTGGGGCGGTTCAACCAACCTAAACCTCGCTTGCGAAGAGATTCTAAAATTTGCTAAGCGTAATCACGTTCCTAATAGCGATATGCCTCGGCGCCTGCTCATTATCTCCGATATGGAGATTGATGAAGCCGCAGGATACTACTATACTAGCAGGATAAATCGCACTGAACTCCTTCACGCGGATGAACTTCAGGCGATGTATAAAGCCGCTGGCTATATGATGCCGCAAGTCATTTATTGGAATGTGAATTCTCACGATAATCGGTTCCAGACGCGCTCTGATGTCCCGGGAACTATGCTTGCATCTGGTAGTTCTCCCGCTATCTTTAAGGCTATTATGGAGCTTAAAGACCTCGAGATTACGCCGATGGATGCAATGAAGAGTGTTCTAAACGGTGACCGCTATAAGGCGATCACTGTAGAAGAATAACGTTTAGGCACATACAGCAAATAATGTTTATAGCTATTTTCTGAGCCATATTTGTGCCTAGTAAAGATTTTAGATACTAACAGCAACTTTATATATAACTTGAAATTATATGATATAGTATCTAGCACATTAAAGACGCTAACAGCAATCCAACGTAGGAAAAATAGACTTGTTATCTATCTAATTTATGCGTCTTGTTCTTTAAAGGAGTAAAATATGCAGCTATTCACTTCTTATTACTATTAGCTACGTTTCTTTCCAGAAAATCTAATTGCGTTAAATACTACTGTTTGGCCGCCGAAATATGTAACTGTTGGAGAAAAAGACAAACGCAATGTTCTTCTCATAGACTGCCCGCCTTTAAAGCCTGGCGCAACGTGTGAAGGACTCTGCCGCGGTGCTTGCAATCCGAAGCATCCTGACGATTGCGAATTTTTACAGGCATATTATAATCAATTAAAACAAATTGATTTTAAAAATTTTATGCGCAAATTAGAGCATTTAAAGTCGCTGATTGAAAAGCAGGAACATTTAACGAATGTAAATTTTGCTTTTATTGTTTTTGAGTCTCCTGCTAATCCTTGTAGCGAACGAGTAATTATACAGCATTGGTTAAAAGAAAATGGAGTTGATGCGGTTGAATGGCACACATAAATAATTATAATTGGGCGTGTAATTTACCGCCGGGATGGCAAAGGCTTTATGTACGTATGGTTTATAAGGCACAAAAGATTGAGCCTGCTTTTACTGTAACCTATTGTAAAGAAAAATATGGAACTATGTGTGTATACTTTCATTGCCCCAATAGAACTTATGACCGAGTAAATAAAATTGTTATGTTTTACGAGGATATGAGCGCTCACCGATGCAGTGAATGCGGCAAAACCGCGACTGTATGGACTACTGGATGGATTATGCCATATTGTGATAAGTGCATTAAAAAATTTGACTTAAATTAAAAAAGAAAGTATAATATACTTGTAAGAAAAAGAAAGGAAGATGCTTATGACTGACCGTTACAACTCTAACAATCCCGAAAATTTTCCTGATTATGATGAAAAGATGGCTGCGGACGGTAATCCTGTAAATCCGCCCGTTCCTCTTAATAACTATACTGATAAAAACTTTTCGACAAAGAAGAATGAGAAATTTGAAAATCACCTCAACACCTACACCGACAAACCTTTCATCGACTAATCACCTCTGGCGCTCGTAAGAGCGCCTTATTTAAGTATAGGAGTAAAGTATGAAAATTATTGACGCGCAGCCAATTCCTATTTATGAAAGTAAATGCCCAGAATGCAAATCGGTTATTAGATATAAAGCCTGTGAAGTCGCATTTTGTCATATCACCTGTCCGGTTTGCGGGACTTCTCTTTGGGCAACTACAATAAGTCCTGTAACTTATGAATCACCAGATGTAAAGGAGTATGTGTCGCAGGAAACGCCGTTACGGTGCAGAATGTGTAGTTTCTTTGTCAGAAAAGACCTTGAGATCGGGGAGTGTTCCGCGCACAGTGGTATATGGGCTGCAAATGATTACTGTTCAAAGGGAGCGTGGACGAGTAATGCGACCAATTGATGCAGATGCGCTGGCGGCAAAGTATATGGAGAAGCCGCCGGATTACTATCATACTTCACAAATTGTAGGAGAAATTACTGCCGCGCCAACCGTAGACAATGCTAACTTTGTAGAAGTTGTGCGGTGTAAGGATTGCATTTATCGACCTATTGCCGTACCACGAAAACGCGGCCGAGGCTTCGATTATGAGTTTCCGAAAGACAATGAATGCCCGTGCCAATGCGATGATGACTGGTACAGTTGGATGCCTAGCGACGACTGGTTCTGCGCCAACGGAAAGAGAAAGGTGAGTAGTGATGGCTGATCGTGCGGCTTACAAGAAGCAGGATAAAAGCCATTGGCCTGACGTCAAGCATAAACCCAAATCAACACAGGAGAATAAAAAGATTACGAATCGGATGACCAGACGGAAGAAAAAGCAGGAGGTAAGCGAGAATGCCTGATAGGGAAAAGGTTATACATGGCCTTGAATCTTGCAACGGTGATTTCTCTTGCGAGCAGTGTGGCTACTGTGTCGAGGGTGATTGCATTGGAACAGTGATGAAAGATGCTCTCGCACTTCTCCAGGAGCAGGAAGCAGTGAAACCTAAGTGGACCAGCGATGGTGATGATGACTGGTATCCCGTATGCGGCGCGTGCTATAGAGTGATTGACTGCGAGGACGTGTTCTGCCGCCATTGTGGAAGGAAGGTGAAGTGGGATGACTGACAGAGAGGAGGTTATCGAGAGGCTTGGGAAGGTCTCATATTATTTCAAAAGTCTCCGTGAGGTCGGATGGCAAGGTGATGCCGATATATACCGAGAGCATCAGGAGTCTGTGAATATGGCGATTGCTCTTCTCCGGGAGCAGAAGCCTGTGGAACCGCTCCACAATGCTTGGGTAAGTATAAAAGATAGATTGCCCGAAAAACCAGGTCATTATCTTGTTTTTCGTGATTGTGATGGTATTTATATAGAATTTTTTTCTCCAGTCAAAGGATTTTGGTATGATGAAGACGCCGATATAATCGGCGGTCAAACACATTGGATGCCACTCCCCGAGCCACCAGAAGGAGGAACACTGGGGTGATTAAACAGAAAACCATTGCGATTATCTTCCTATTGTTTCTTGCAGCAGTATTGTTTACAAGTTGCACGACCAATCCACCAGAGCCAAGTAAACCCAACAATACAGCATATGCGATGATTCGTATGCCTGACGGTTCAATTGTACAGGGTTTATGCAGCGATATGAAGTACGGCTATTGTTCTGCTGTAGTTGTCATTGATGGTATAACATACCAGACAGGCGCTGAGAATGTGGTAATATGGAAAGAAAGGTAAAATAAAATGAGTGACAGAGAAAAAATCCTAAAAGCCGCTAAGTATTGCCTAACTGAAGATCCTATACATTGCCTAGATGAATGTCCTTATCAAATAGAGAATTAGGGACAATCAAGTTGTCTTGATTCGCTCCTCACAGATATGATTGCTTATCTTGAAAAACAAGAACCGCTAAAACCTAACTTTCATATCGACAAAAAATTTAGTTGCGGCCAGTGCGGCAGACTAGTATATCGAGAAGATAGCTATTGCTCACATTGCGGAAGGAAAATTAAGTGGGAAGATAAGACAAAATAAAAACTTGATTTTTCTCAAAAATCCAGCTATAATATATATAGAAAGTGAGGGGATAAGATGCCGACCGCAAAATCCTATGAAAATATGACGATTCTTGGCGAGCCTTACAAGCGCGATAACAAAATGTATGTTCGGGTGCAAGGTCTTTGTCCGCGTTGCGGCGGCACTGGTAATTTCTCCTACAATCCTATGAATGGCTCCACTTGTTTTCGTTGCAATGGTAGCGGCAAAGAAATCAAAGAAGTAAGATGGTATACTGAGAGCCAGCGTGCCGCGCTTGATAAGGCGGCGGAAAAGCGAACAAATGTTCGCGTCGCGAAAGTCGAAGAGCGCCGTGTTAAGTTTGCCGCCCGTAATGCTTTTGGCTTTGGCGAAGAAGGCTTCATTATTCTTTATAAGGGCGACGAAAACGAAATTCACGAGTTCTTCAGCAACCGCTATGATGAAGACGGAAAATGTATTGCGCGTTACAATACCATTTTCCAGTGGTATTCGCCTTCTACCCTCCCTATTCCTGCCGACCTGCCCGAAACTATAACCCCTATTCGGCTAGATTGGAATATGGTTCGTGATGAAAATGATAATGAAGACCTCACAATGAGAGATGCAGACGAAATCACGAAGTTCGTCCAGACTATCATCCGTGAGCCTAGCCGCAGTGTTTATCAGGGAGAAAAAAATGAATGGCTTGAGCGCAAAGTAGTTATTAAAAAGAACGTTGCTCTTGACGGTAACTACGGTTCTTCTCACCTCCACGTTATGGAGGACACAGATGGTAACGTCTATGTGTGGACAACCGCAAGCAAAAGCCTCGCAGAGGGCGCGACTTTCACTATTAAAATGAAAGTAAAAGACCACAAAGAATATAATGGAGTACAGCAGACCATTGTTTATTATTGTAAGGTAAAGGAGAATTAAAATGACACTTTATTTTGAAGATAAAAATGGTGTTTCCCGTAAACTTGCGGACGTCCGCAATGAAGCCGAAACGATGGAAGAAATCAATAAGTTTATTGCCTATTGTAATAAAGGCCGTAAAAAGCCATTTAAGCCGCCATATGTACGAACTTGGGAAGACGATGGCAAGAAATGGTATGATGTTGGTAGCCATTCCGAGTATTTTTATGTATCTTAAAGCATAATATAACAATTTAAATATTGGTTTATTACATACTAAAGGAGAGAATACTATGAATAATGAAGATCGTATTGCTATCTACCGCGCGCGGCAGCGTCTGCTAAATTCCCGTGGCCCTCATAATTGGCATATTGTAGCCAAGCTAGAACGTAAGATTCGCGCGCTGGAAAAGGAAGAGTGAATGTTTTATTTCACCGATATTCATGGTAATATCGAACTATTTCATCACGTTGTGAATTGGTGTAAAGAGCAGAAGCCCAATTGCACCATTGTTTTCGGCGGCGATGCGGCTGATCGTGGCGAAAACGGTTACCAAATTATGAAAGAGATGCTATCTAATCCTCAAATTATTTATTTGTTTGGCAACCACGAGCAACTCTTTATCCAATCAGTCTACGAACTTATTGGTCTTGCGGCTCAAAGTGATGAACTATGGGCAGCCTTTCATAACATTAAAACTTTAGAGCAGGTAAATGCGTGGCTGGCAGAATGCCATGGCCCTTATGTAAATAATTACATCTGGAACGGTGGCTTTCCTACATTGCGCGATTGGCTTTTTGATGGCGCGAATGAGGATATTTTATGGCAACTTGAGCATTTGCCGCGTACATATAGTTATAAAAATATAGATTTTTGCCACGCTGGCGGCGCTTATAATGCCTTTCTCGACCCCGCACATTGTGAACGCATTATCTTGTGGGATAGAGATTTACTACAAAGCGAATGGGCGGATAACCGCATTTGTGTACATGGTCATACACCAGTGCAAATAATCCAGAGAAATTGCTGCCGGCCTTTAACGACCTACTTTAGTAACAATAGTTTGCGCATAGATATGGATTGCGGCACCGCCTTCTCAAATTATATCTATGTTTTGAATTGTGATGATATGGAAATTACAGGGTTTTTAATGACCAGAAATGGTATTCTAGAGCGTGATAAATATAAAATTAGGGGGCTACAAAAATGATTAGCGCATGGTGGCTTTTAGGCGCATTTTTCGTCGGGACATGCGCCGGAATATTTTTGATTGCACTTGTTAGTGGTAATCACGGGGGCGATGACTAAGGTCATTGCCCATTTTTTATTTTGGGGGTGTTCAGTCATGAATAAGATTCTGGAATTTTTTAAAAAAATTCCTAATACTTATTACAATTGGAAGAAACGTAATGAATAGTTGAGTGAATTTCTTAATAATTGTAAAGATAGTGGTAAAAAATTGTCTCATATCTAGTCTGTTGTGACAGAGATATAGAAAGGACTTACGGCTGTTAATGAAAAAGTCGATGTTCTTGAATAGCAAAATTGTTAGATAAATGGCCGACTAGAGATAGTCGGCATGGGAACGAAAATGGAGCTCTTTGATACCTTGCATCATCAACGTGTACGTCTAGTCACAAAGAGAGGATGGGCGTCGCCAGAGGAAAAAAGGGAAATCGAAAAAATCTATCGCATATACCACGATGAACTTCATGGGAATGGGCAAGGAGAGCGCTATTACAATGAAATTATGGCTCTTCCAGAAAGTGAAGAAGAACTATTAAAACAGAAGGGTGATTTAAATGGAGAAGTTTAAGAAATGGATTAAGGCCGCGGGCGTCCGCGCTTTAAAGACTGTAGCACAAACTGCTGTAGCTACTATTGGTACTAGTGCCGTTATGAGTGAAGTCAACTGGGTTATGGTTGGCAGCGCGTCCTTACTAGCCGGTATTCTAAGTTTACTAACTAGTATTGCGGGTCTACCGGAACTCAAGGACGAATTTGTAGATGCGGAATAAATTTGACTTTTTCTCCTTTTTATTATATAATATAATAAAGAATGGAGGATAACAAAATGGTTGAAGATCGTCGCAGTACAGAAAAAATAATTGAAGTCGATGTATACACCGATGGGTCTTGTAAAAAAATTGGTACCCATATGACTTTTGGCGGATGGAGCTACATCGCTGTACGAGATGGTAAAATAATTTATGAAGCTAGTGATGGCGAAATTAATACCACGAATCAAAGAATGGAATTAAACGCCATCGCTAGCGCATTAGAATACTTCAAAGAAAATAGAGCTCCAAGTGAACGCATTGTAATATACAGTGATTCAGCGTATGTAATTAACTGTTACGACCAGCATTGGTATGAAAAATGGATGCTAAATGGCTGGGTAAATTCCAAAGGTGAATCCGTGGCTAATCAAGACCTATGGAGAAAAATAGTTCCTTTTTTTGATAATTTTTGGTACTCATTCCGGAAGGTAAAAGGACATGCTGGTATTTTTTGGAACGAACAATGCGATACGAGGGCTCAAATGGAAGCCGATAAATTAAAGATAGATTGGAGAGGACAAAATGGATAATAGTATTTATTAGGTAGACCGCGATGAATATGTAGGTTTTATAGATAGCATTAAACCTACAGCACGTCGAACTGAAGTGGTAAAAGAAAACGGATATACGCATGTAAAATTATATAGTAGCACTAAAGGAACACTCTTTGCTACTCGTATTATCCCGCCAGAAGAGGTGGAAGAATTAGAAACATATTATATTTTTAATCTTCCAGACCCAGAAGAGACACAAGAACCTCGTCCTAGAATTAAAATTCGTCTAGATACACGAGAAGAAGTTCAAGCCTTTGTTAATTTACTTAGTAAATTACAAAAAGGAGAAAAGCTATGATTGAATTATTCACTGAAATACCACCAGAATTAAAACGTTCGTATTAGGAATATATTAATCTTGTATTAGATTAGTATCCTCTCCCATTAGCAGCATAGATTTTATCAGATTATGCTACTAATTGCTAGACATAGATTGAGAGAGACTTTATTCGCTTTTATATTGCTTTGAAAACGGAGGAAGCTAATGAAAGTAGTACTAATCAGCGGTAAAAGCGGCAGCGGAAAAGACGCTTTAGCCGCCATTATGCAGAAGAATTTGGAAGCGCAAGGTTATAATTGTATAACTATTCATTTCGCGGATTTAGTTAAGTTTTATGCGCGCAAATATTACCATTGGGACGGTATAAAGGATGAAACCGGCAGGACTCTTCTGCAGCATTTAGGCACCGATCGCGTACGCGCCTACGATCCAAATTATTGGGCAGAATGCGTTGCACGATTCCTTGCGGCAGTAACCAAAGATTTCGATTTTGCTTTTATTCCCGATGCTCGATTTCCGAATGAAATTGAAATAACCTGTAAATATAACATTAACCACGCAACTATTAGAATTAGTCGTGTAGATGAAGATGGGAATCCTTATATCAATCCGCTGTTTACCGCGGAACAATTAAAGCATCCAAGCGAAACATCTTTGGATGATTGGAAATATTTTGATTATAAAATTATAAATTCGCCAGGTATTGATAAACTGCAAAATCAAGCTAAACATTTAGTAGATATGATGACGAGGGTTGAATAATGAATTATTTTGAAAGTGAGCCGATGAAATATTGGTCTGCGCCCGCTTCAATGACTCCTGAAGCAAAGCGGTTTAAAATTGAAGAAATGATTAGAAGCGGCAACTATTATTACGGCCTTAAGACGGATGGAAATTGGACAAGAGCTGTTATTACTCCCGAACGTTCTGCTCTGCAAACTCGCGGCATCAGCAAGAAAACTGGTACCTATGGTGAAGTGCAAGATAAAGTTTTCTTTTGGGATGATGTTGTAAAAGCGTTTCACGGCACAACCGTAATTCTCGGTGAAGTATATCTTCCAGGTAAGATTGACCGTGATATTGGATCCATTTTGCGTTGTCTGGGTCCGAAAGCTCTGGCGCGGCAAAAGGAAGAAAAACTTCGTTGGCGCATTTTTGATGTTCTTTGTTATGAAGGCTGCAATCTTATGGATAGCGGTTTTGAAGAACGTATTAAATATATTTCCAAAGTAGTAAATAAAATTAACAATCCTTTGGTTGAAGGTGTTACTTATTATCATATGACAGATACCTTTTTTGAAGAAATGGAAGAAATTTTCCGCAATGGCGGAGAAGGCGCCGTTTGTTATAAAAAGGATGCACTTTATATTCCCGGACTGCGCGGACCTCACGCTTGGGATTCTTTAAAAGTAAAGCAAGAAATTAGTGAAGGCATTGATTGCGTTATCACAAAACTAATTCCTTGCGAGCGCAACTATAAAGGCGACGATATTGCTCATTGGGAACTGTGGCAAAATACTCACACCGGCGAGCTATGTCACGGCTTATTTTTCACTGACTATCAACTTGGCGGCCCTTATGAGCCTGTTTCTAAAAACTACTGGAACGGTTGGTGCGGAGCTATTGAAGTCAGTGTTTATGACAATGAGGGACACCTAGTCCCACTGTGTAATGTAGCTGGTCTAACCGATGAAATGAAAGAATCTTTGCGGCAAAATTTTGATGACTGGTATCTGTGTCCTCTATCAATCGGAGGTATGATGATTTCAACCGCGCACGAAGATATTTCTGTACGGCACCCTTATATTAGGTCAATCCGAAAGGGTGATATTGACCCCAAAGATTGCGCTCTATCAAAAATTTTAAGTCGTAATTAATTACGGCGAGGAGTATAATATGCCAGAAATTACAATTAATCTTAATGACGATTTACATTATGACCCTGTAACCTATCAGTATTTCAATCAGCTATTCAATCATCGCACTATTGTCTTCAATGACGAGATTGATAACAGTATTGTAGAAAGTATCTATATTCCACTACGAGATTTTGAAAATGACAATAGCGATGAACCAGTTACGCTGATTCTAAATTCAGAGGGTGGCTCCGTCACAGATGGTTTCTTCTTGGCGCATTATCTAACCACTTACAAGAAGAGACTTAATGTTATTGTGACAGGTTATGCCGCCTCTATGGCTACAGTGTTACTCGCCGCAGGCGGGAAAAATGATAATATCCATCGCATTTGTTATCCCAGTACGTTTGCACTAATTCACGATGGATACGTTGGTCTGCCGACTGGAGAAAGTAAAACCGTCGAAGATATTATGAATTTTAATCATCGTCTAGATTTGGATATTCGTCAATTTATTATTGACAACACTAATATTACCGCAGAGCAATACGACGCTAAGACGCGCCATCAATGGTATTTACACGCTGATGAAATGAAGGAATTAAATCTAGTTGATGAAATTATTGGATGTGAAGAATAATGACTTTACACGTATTAGATACCTCGGCAATTTTAAATGGCGCTTTAGAAGAATATTCTTCTGTTTTTATTTCGCCTTTAGTTTTAACCGAACTAGAATCTATTAAAAATTCTGCTCATAAAGATTAGGATATTAAGTTTAAGGCTCGCACCGCGGTGCGGGCTATTATTAATGGGAGATATGATATAAATTATTTAACTCCCAGGCAGAAGGATTTAAATAAAATTATACATAAACACAGCTTCTTAAGTGAAATCAACGATCACTATATTCTTGCCGCCGCATATCAATTGGCGCGGCGTAGTTGTGATAAAGTAGAATTTATTACAAGTGATGCAGCCCTTTATGCCTTTGCGCAACAACTTCCATACATTTATCCTGTTTATTATATTGAAAGTAAACAACAGCAAGATGAATATTGCGGCTACGGTAAATATTACCCAACCCCTGACGTTTGGCTTTCTCTCAGTGAAGACCCAAAAATTAATGTTCTTGGATGCAAGACAAATGAGTTTGCAGAAGTATATGAGGGCGCCGATTTAAAGATGATTTTATTTTGGGACGGCAATGAATATAGGCCGCTAAAATATAAAGATATAAAAAACGTTTATACTGGAGAAACTATTCGTCCTCGCAATCTAGAACAGAAGCTTGCCTTTGATATGCTACAAAATCCAAATATTAAAGTTAAATTACTTACTAGCGCGTGGGGCAGTGGTAAAACGATGCTGGCGCTAAACTATGCATTGGATCAGGTCGCGCGCGGTACTTATGCGAAACTTGTATTTATTCGCAATAACATTATTGTAGCAGATACAAAAGATATTGGTTATCTGCCTGGCGATCAGCAGTCTAAAATGTCTATTTGGGGAGGCCCTATAGCTGACCATCTAGGCGGGCAGGAAATGCTTGATAGTCTTATAAGCGAGGGGCTAGTAGAAATTTATCCTTTGTCTCATATTCGCGGCCGCAGTATAAAGAACTCTATTGTACTGTGTGATGAATGTGAAAATATGACTGATAAATTAGTTACGTTATTGCTTAGCCGCATTGAGGAAACAAGTGAAATTATCTTCTGTGGTGATGTGGCACAAATTGATAATCCGAAATTTGAGGCCAACAATGGCATCAGGTCCATGATTGAAAATTTGGCGGGAGAACCTCTATTTGGTATGGTTAAACTTATTAAGTCAGAACGCGGCGCTGTAGCGCGGATGTGTGATTTGATGAGGCCGCCGGTGTGAGGTGAAACATATGGGACTCAGCCTTACTCGCAACCCTCCAGAAGCATATGTTTATTTTCAAACATTAATTAGTGATGCTAGTTATGACGATATATATCAAAAGGCCCTTGATGATGCACGTAGATTAGTGTCAGAAGCGCACACAATGCTTACAGGTTATAATGGGGGAAATGATGCTGATCAAAAGTTAAAAGAAAAAATTGGGACGTACAGGAGCTTTGTTTATGACGCTTACACTAGAGCGTCTGCGAGCGAACAATATTTTATTGAACATATGCATAAAAAATTAAAAGATACTCAAAAATATGATAAATTTCCGAAAAAAGTCAGAGACGCAATAGAAAATATGATTAATAAAATAAAAAATAATCAATCAATTGATTATCCTCAATTAATAATTGCCATTAATGCTTTTATGGAGGAGTATGACGCAACACGTCAAAAAATAGCTGCAGAACAAGATAGAATAATGAAACATAACACCGAAGCAATAGAAACCATAAGAGCCTCTGCAAATGACCCTGAAAAAAGAAGGAATCCAGACAGGCGCCAAATATAGGCTATTGATGCAGCTTGGAGTTCTTATGCTAAAGATGATGGTAAATCATTACGTAGTGAATTGGGAAAAGCATTAAATCAAAGAATAAAAAATAAAAAGACTAAAGAAGTAACACCAAGATTTGATTTTATACAAACTTAGAAAACTTTAGTCGTAACAAGAATGCGTAATATTCTGACACAATTAAAGAGTAATCCAGATGCAATAATAAAGTTTCTTGGAACGAATAGTACATTAACACAAGAGGACTATCGTAAATTTGCTGAAGCAGTTTTAGTGTGGCTATGTAAAAAAACTGCAGAAGAATTAAGAGATAAAAATATTATAAAAACTTTTCTAGATGTGCTAGAAAGCGGATAGTTATAGCCAGTTACTGCTGATGCTGATTAGTACTTACAAAAAGTCTTTGTTTAGACAAAACGAAATATAGGACTTCAATAGATAAGAACGATAGAAGAGATTGCTTTAAAAGCATCTCCAGCAAAATTATTTGAAGCATATTTAAAGCTTGATAAACAAGCAAGAACTTAGGTATATAATGTTACTGATGAAGAATTGGAAACTCTTAAAGTAATGGCTACGGCCAAAAAGAAAGAAGCAGATTTTTATAAATTTGTTTAGTCATTAAGAAAGAAAATTTTAGGTGATGTATTAAATATTAATGCCGCTGATGCGCAAAAAAGAACAATTACTTCCTTAAGACAGTCAATTGGAAATAATTTAAAACAAGTATACTCTTTTTCTAAGCAGCAAGCTGCATTACGAAGCGCGGCTACAGTACGTGTAGAAGGCCATGGATAGCTCGCTGAAGCTGATGCAGCAATGGCGATAAGAGAAGAAATCACTAAAAAAGGAAAACTTAGTGTTGCCGGCTCATCAATTACTCTTAAGGGTGACTTACTTTTAAGTTTTTTTCTAGATGATGAAGCTATAGCAATTTATGACAAATTAGATTCAGATTTACAAGATACAATAACTTCATTTACTAGTAATTTTTTAGAAGCATATAGAAAAGAAACTGGTGGCACAGGAGAAGTGGATGTAGAGGTGGCATACGAATAGTTCGCCAATTTACTTCGGTCCGTAAACGAATAGTTACAAAAAGAAGTTGATAACGGTACAATTACCAGTGAAGAAATGCGAATGTTAATAGAAAATTTAATTAGTTCTGAAATTTAGGTAAAGGACTATAATTTAGCCGCGGATTAGTTTGGATTTGACGGAGGTAGCCTCGGAGCAAATCTTACTAAGACATTAAATAATATGAGCTTTTTATATACAGGCGGAGCGTTATCAGCAGATGACTTACGATTATTAATATTTGCCATTCATAATTGCAGTCGTACCGCGTTGGGCGAAACTTTAAAAGCACCTGTTCAATCTTATTTAATTGGCGCTGCAGCATTATTATTATTTGATACTGGATTTATAGATTCTAAAACATTGTTAAATAATTTAACAACAAAAATGATTGTACCACAAGTATTAAATCTATTTCGTGTAGACAGTAGATACTACCCCGCATCTTATGTTTATTATTAGGTATATAAAAAACTAGACAAGGTATATAATAACCTAAACATTGACATTGATAGCATCTTTAGCGATTTACATATCAAGGCGCCTGGTTTACATTCAATTAAAAAAACTTTAGATAAGCCTCAAGACCGATGGGATGATATAAAAAATCAGGCGGAAAAAATGCAAATAAAATTTACTTTTTTATCAAAAATAATGAAAATAATAACTCAAATAGGGGAAGCATTCGAGGTTCCATAATGGGCGCGTTGCGCCCAGTTATTTTTTTGACTTTTTTTAGAATATATGATATAATAATAATGAAAAAGAGGTGAATAATAATGTATAAATCTCCATTAAATTATGTTGGGAATAAATATAAATTACTTCCATAGCTATTAAGACTATTCCCTAAAGATATTAATAACTTTATTGATTTATTTTCTGGCGGTTGTGATGTAACTATTAACACTCCAGCAGAAAATAAATATGCAAATGATATTAATTTTCCAGTAATTGAAATTTTACTTGCTTTTCAATAGACCTCAATTGAAAAAACTTTAGAATTTATTGATAATCGGATTGCTGAATTCAATCTAAGTAAAACTAATGAAGAGGGGTACTTACAATATAGAGAAAAATATAATAATGGAACATATAATTCTCCATTAGATTTATTTACGTTAAGTAGATTTAGTTATAATCAATTATTTAGATTTAATAAACATGGTGAATTTAATAATGCGTTCGGGAAAAACAGAAGTAGTTTTAATGACAATATGAGAAATAATTTAATTTTAACTTATCCAAGTATACAAGATATTCACCTTTCTACATAGGATTTTAGAAAATTTAAATTAGACAATATACAAGAAAATGACTTCTTTTATATTGACCCGCCGTATTTAATTGCCAGAGCTGATTATAATACAGGCAAAACCGCGGGGCTATCTTGGACAGAAAAAGATGAATTGGATTTATATAATTTTTTAGATAATTTAACCAAGTTCGGTATTAAATGGGGCTTTTCAAATTTTCTTAAACATAAAAATAAAACCAATACTATGTTATATTAGTGGTTGGAACTACACGAATACCATATGTATAATATATAGGCAGATTATTCTAAATTAACCAATAAAGTATAGCGTAAAGAATAGTCTACTTTAGAGATATTAATTACAAATTATGATTAATAGAATATTTTTAAATTAGGAGTGATAAAAGTGGAGACTAAAAAATTTAATGAATTAACTAGAGAGTTTTTAGAAGAATTTATTCCTAAGCTCCCTAAAGAAGATAAAAAACAGCTAAAAGAATACATAGAAAACCACCCACGCGACTCTTCTTCTAGTCTATTTGCAATGATAAAAAGTTATATATATAATAATTATTTTAGAGCTAAGCCTAATCAAGAGAATCATAAATCGGGCGGCACTTTTGCCGACATAATCGACGATTTATTAAGGGATGATGACAGCGATGACTAGCCCGAAAACTAAAAATAAAACAATCTCAATAAAAAGCCCTATGAATTATGTTGGCGGAAAATATAAATTATTATCATAGTTACATACATTTTTCCCCAATAAAATAAATAATTTTATTGACCTTTTTGCGGGAGGGCTGGATGTATCAATTAATACACCAGCTCTTAATAAATATGCAAATGATGTTAATAATAATATTATTAATATTTATACTGAATTTTAGAAAAAAACTATTGATGAAATAATGGATTTTATTCAGCATCGTATTAAAGAATTTAATTTAACTCGATTTAATATAGAGGGATATTTACAATACAGAGATCTATATAATACTAATCTTAACTATCATACTCCATTAGATTTATTTACATTATCAAGATACTCATTTGATAACTAGATAACCTTTAATAATAACAATGAATATAATACAGGCTTTGGTTTTAACAGATCTGATTTTAATTTAACATAGCGGGCAAATACCAGAGCAATGCATAACGCTATACAAAATATTCATTTTTCTTCCTTAGATTTTAGAAATTTTAATATAAATAATTTTACAAATTCAAATGATTTTTTATACGTTGATCCACCGTATCTAATTTCTTATGCCAAATATATTAAAGGATCAAGAATAACTAATAATAGATGGGAACAATAGGATGATATAGATTTATATAATTTTTTAGATCAAGCAAATGACTTGGGGCTCAAATGGGCTCTATCAAATGTATTATCGCATAAAGGAGTAGAAAATGTAACTTTAATTGAGTGGGCTGAAAAATATAATATCTACGATATTTTTTCTAATTATTCACATTCGACATATTCTAAAACTAAATCAACAGAGCCTACTATTGAAGTATTAATCACTAATTATGATAAAGACAAAATTAATACTATCAAATAAACAGGGCATCACCCTGTTTTTTTGACTTTTTTTAAAAATCATGCTATAATAAAAGAAAAAGGAGTGTAACAATGATATTAACTCAACCAGATCTAAGAGCGATTAGCATGACATGTTTTACACTACAAGACAGAGATAAAAAACCAATTATCTACATGTCCGAACAAAATCTATACGCAATTATGACGCGCTGTTCCCCTTCAAAAAATTTTTCTCCCATTACAACAGGATATGCAGGAAAACTATTCGGAGTACCAGTATACGTAACTGATGAAGTTTTAGATTTAATCGTTATTGTGCCACAACTCCAGGAGGAATCACTATGAAAAATATATATGACGAAATGATAGATGAATACTTTAATCGTCATCCAGATGCAGGACTAGCTTGGTGGATGCTCCCGGTAGAACAGCAACCAGAAGGTTTTAAGCTAGAAATGTATAATATTCTTTGGGATCTGACGCATAAGGAGAATAAATAATAATAGTCTAATATTTGACTTTTAATTACCTCATATGTTATAATATAGTTAGAGGTGATGGAAATGTCTTGCGGAATTTACATAATAAAAAATTTATTAAATCAAAAAGTATATATAGGATAGTCTGTTGATATAGAAGAAAGGTGGATAAAGCACTGTGCAGGATACGGAATCGCACATAATTCTGCAATTGATAGTGCTATTAAAAAATATGGGCAAAATAATTTTTCATTAGAAATTTTAGAATTATGCCCGCGTGAGGAATTAAATAATAAGGAAGCATATTATGCTAATTTATATAACTCATATGTACCTAATGGATATAATATTAATAAATGCGGTGAAGCATTTCACAATTCACAGTATGATAAAGAAATTTCATGCTATAATTTATTAACAGGCGAACTTATTAACACTTTTTCTTGTACTCATGAGGCTGATAGACAAGGATATTTACGACAAAGTATTGTAGCTGCTGCCGATTAGAAAGGCCGCAGTAAAACAGCTTACGATATGCTATGGCAGTGGGGTCATGAAAAACAAATTCCTGTAATTAAACCAAAAGCAGGAAAACATGGCGGAAAACGAGTATATCGGTATGATAAAGACACAGGCGATTTTATAGATAGTTTTAAATCATTAACTGATGCGGAGCGTTATTTAAATAAACCGGGAGGAAATAAAAATATTTCTGCTGTATGTAATGGTAAGCGTCAATATGCTTATAATTATAGATGGTCATATAATTTATATAATAATATTTTGGAGGAATAGAATAAATGAAAATTTACTTAGCAGGTAGTATATTTTATTATGGAGATGTATTAAGAAATACTGAATGGGCCAAAAAGATTAGACAAGCTATCCCCAATGTAGATTTATACTCTCCTATTGAAAATACTGATATTAATGGAACAGAAGGAAAAAAGAAATTTGCTGGTTCACAAGAAATTGCGACTGCAGATAATAAACGTTTAAATGAAACTGATATCTTAATTGCTTGTTTAGACAATGATATTATTCCTGCTGGTACTTGTGCAGAAATTGGCAAATTCCACGAAAAAATTGAGCGTGGTGAACACAAATATATTGTTGGTATCTGTACAGATAACAGGCAAATGCACCTGACTCATAGCGCCGAAAAGGATGCTGGTGGCGCTGCTTCACTTGGAGAACAGCAATATAGCTATCAGAATCTATATGTAACTGGCTTAATTAAGCAGGGCGGCGTTCTTGTTAGCAATATTGATGATGCAATTGCATTTATTAAAGAGCACGAACAAGAATTTAATCAAGAAACAGAAACAATTTCAGATTGGAGATAAAGGAGTGAATTATTTTGCTTTATGGAATTAACGATAAACTTCCTGTAAAACGTTTACTTGTTGCCGCATTACAGCAGGTAATTGCTTGTTTTGTTGCAACAATTCTTATCCCGCAGATCTGCGGCTTACCCATCGCACCGGCAATGTTAGGTGCGTGTGTTGGTACTTTAATTTATCAGCTATGCACCCGCGGTCAAAGCCCGATGTTTATCAGCTCGTCTGGCGCGTTTGTCGCCGCTGTAATCGGCGGACTTGCATTAGGCGCAGCGCCTAACTATACCGCGGTTGCAATTGGATGCGCAGTTGTATGTGTCATTTATTGTGTAATCGGTCTTATTATTAATAAATGCGGCACAGCGTGGATTAACAAAGTGCTGCCGCCAGTTGTAATTGGCCCAATTGTAGCTGTCATTGGTTTAAACCTTGCTACTTTTATTCCAACCTATTTCCAGCTAGACGGACACTATAGCCTACTTGGTGTTGGACTTGGAATGCTAACACTATTGATTACCGCTCTAATTTCTCACTATGGAAAAGGCTTTATTCGTAATCTGCCATTCCTATTTGCAATTCTAATTGTATACGGATTCTCTGCAATTTTAACAGTTTGCGGCGTACCAGTAATTGACTTTTCCGTATTTAATAATGTGCGGTTAATTCAGATTCCTGACTTTACATTCCTGCACCTAACCGCTCCCGATTGGACTTTAATGCCGCAAATTCTTATGCTATTCCTACCTCTTGCGCTAGTAACTTGCGCTGAGCATATGTCAGACCATAAGGCACTAAGCGCCGTTATTGGAACTGACTTAACGCAAAAACCTGGTCTTGGACGCACTCTAATCGGTGACGGTATTGCTACCGCGTTTGGTGGCCTTATCGCAGGACTAGCCAACACCAGCTATGGGGAGAGTGTCGGCACCACAGGCTTTAGCCGCATTTGCTCCAAGTATGTAATTACACTGGCTGCAGTTATTATGGGCATTGCCGCATTCTTTGGCCCACTACAGGCTTTCTTAGTCTCAATTCCATCTAGTATTTTTGGTGGATGCGCCGCAGTGCTCTATGGATATATCACTTTAAGTGGTATCCGTACTATTAAAGATAGCAATATTGACCTTACTAATAATAAGAATGTAACTATTATCGCGGCTGTACTTACTCTTGGCGTTAGTGGCGCTGTATGTGACTTTGGAGTTGTTAGTATTGGCACTACTGCACTCGCAATGCTTGTTGGTATTATTCTAAATTTTGTCCTAAGAGAATCTCATAAGGAGGCTGAGTAATCAGCCTCCCTATTTGACTTTCAATAAAAAATAGGCTATAATATAAAAGAAAGGAGATAATGATGAATCACCCAGTAAAAATAGAAGAGTCATATGAATCCAAATATATTCACTTCTATGATATAAAAAATTGCCCGCCAGAAGAAACGCGGCAGCTTTATGTTGTAGAAGAATATTTTGAGTGGCCTGGCCACGATCCCAAAATTAAATTATCGCTTATATCACGAGCCCCACGACCATATGGCAGAAATAAAAAAGTAATGTTCACGTGGAATAGGACTGGATTCTATATGGCTCCACTAATGTATGTAGAGCAAAATGGCGAAGAATTTTTAATTACTAGCGGCGATTGTCAATGTATTTCAATTTACAATATTACAAAGGATGAATTTAAGGATTATGTCGTTGGCGGTGAAAGTGCCTATAGTAAAGGAGATGGCTTTTGCCCTATAGTTTATTCTATTAAAAATAATAATTTAATTATAGAAGGCTGTTTCCATGATGAAATGCCACAACGACTCATTGTTAAAAATCCTGATTATAATAATTTAAAATTTGATGATATTGAATGGGAAAATACAGTAAGTGAATATTAAGAAAGTTACCTATCTATGATAGGTTAATTTTTTATATTGGAGGTGTGGGAATATTGATTGAGAAAATAATTAAACATTATCGTGAATTTATGGAGCGACATTATAAAAGTCAAGGTGAAGCCGCGGAAGAACTTAATATCAGTCGTTCTCATTTGAATAAAATTATTAATCGACGCGATAATCCATCTGTAAGCCTTATGCTTCGTATGGAAGAAGTCATGGCAAAATATCGGGAGGAATAAAATGGAAACCAGACTCTATATTATTTACATGCCTCGAGTCGCCGCGGCATTACGGGAACTTGGATTTAAAATAATAAAAGTTACTCCAAATATTAAGAAACCTCAATACGATGTTTATTGGTTTGAAGATACACCAGCCTTACATGAAGCACTTCCTTTAGCCACTCAAATGGCTAAACGTTAAATTCAGGGGGCATTCAGGTTATGTCAGATAAAAGAGCAATCGCTTTATTAAGTGATATAGATAAAAAATTATATAATGAAGGCGGATATTATCAAATTTCACCAAAAATGTTTCAAAAGGTTAATGAAAAAATTAGCGGCAAATGTGGTAATCAACGAACTTTATTATTGTATCTTATTTTTCAGCAGCAGAACGGTGATTTTCATCCAGCAGAATCAACTATTCTATCTGCTTGCCAAATGGATCATGCACAATACTCGCGGGCGCGAAGGGCTCTTGTTGAATTGCAACTTATTGAATATGAAGAAACTAAATATATAAAAATCCTTTATAAAAATTTAATGCAATAAGATGTGTGCTCAGCACACATCTGTGTGTTCATCATACATCTCAGGTGTATGATGAAGTTAAAAATTCGATGATTAGAATGTGTGCTCATCATACACATAACATAATAATAAATAATATAATAAAATATAAAAACGGCGCTGGTTCCCCGCTAAAGCGGGGAAGCGCCGGTGAATTTAAAATTATAAAATTGACTTTTTCTAAATAATCTTATATAATATAATCAAAGGAGAGTGATAGAAATGTCTGACAAATACGATTATTATAAGGAAATGGCTAGAGATATATTCTTATACATTAAGGATAATACACTGTTTCCAGAAGACGGCGAAACAATGTGGGCATATGAAGACCGTTTATTTGATGAATTATGGTGCGAAGATTGCATTACTGGCAACGGCGGCATGTTCTATGCAACGGAGTCGGATTGTCTGGACTATGTGGCGCACAATCTTGATTTATATTTTCAAGCCGCAAATGAATGGGATTCTTTTCCTAAAGCAAGTGACGAATGGATTTACAACAATCCTGGGCAGTATATGGACTGCACAATTCGCTGCTACCTTCTGGGACAATGCATTGCGCAAGTAGTTGATGAAAACTGGGAGGACTGGTCGCGTGATAATGAGGATAGTTAATAGAATAAGAAATCTCTTTGTCCGCCTATTTAATAGAAATAAATATAGGATTTCTACTAAGGGCGAATGTCTAATACAATATGCAATAGATAAATATATTAACAGCACTCGTTTTAATGACAAAGATTATTACATTTCAGAGTATGAAAACATGATTAGTCGTTATGAATGTAGAGTGGAAGATATATTTGATCTTCCTTCTGGTTTAAATGAGCAAGATTATCAAGAAGTAAAACATTCTTTAGCCAGTTTTATTGCTGTGGGTTTATTACTTGCTTTGGCGCCTCGTGACCAACGCGATTATTATATAGATAAAATTGAAGATGAAGCACATAGAAATGCTATATTAAATATGAGGAAGATGATTATATAATGGAAATTAATGAAGTAATCAATGAGTATATTTAGCGAGTTATAGCAGCAAAAAGAATTTACAAAAGTATATGTATAGTAATTACAAGATATTTAAATCAAAACTTCTAATTATAAATATAGATAATAAAAGTCAACCGAAAGGTTGACTTTTTTTAAATTTTCGGCTATAATATAAATGAAAAAGGAGGCGAAAGAATGGGATACGATGCTAATTCAATTCAAGTAAGAGATTTTAGAACCGCGGCGCGTACAACCCCAGGTATGTATATTGGCGCGGATGGGCAGGACGCAGTATTCAATTGTTTTCTTGAAATTCTAAACAACTCTTGCGATGAAGCAATTATGGGGCGCGGTAACCGCATTGAAGTAACTGTAAATGATAATGACATTACAATTACTGACTATGGTGCGGGTGTTCCTCACGGCCCTAATAAAGACTGTGATGAAGTGCTAATTGAATTATATACTACTGCACACTCATCAGGTAAATTCGATAGTGCAAACTATTCACGAGTCCGTGGTATGCACGGTGTTGGCGCCTCGACCGTGTGCGTTTGTTCTGAAGTATTTCTAGTTCATACAAGGCGAGATGGCGGCGAATGGGTAATGCGGTTTGAAGATGGCATTCCAACGACAAAAACCGCCACTAAAATTAAAGCAACAAAGGCCACCGGTACATCTATTTATTTTAAGCCAGATAAATCTATTTTTCACATTGATGCAGATACTCCTGCATTCAATATTTCAAAGATTAGAGACGAGCTAGAACTAACTAGTTACTTTATTCCCGGTGTTGAATTTGTTTTAAACACGGGTGAAAACAGTGCAATTTTTAAATCAAAAAATGGATTAAAGGATTTTGCCGCGGCAAAAATTACAAATCCTCTCCATAAAAATTATATATATGGTACAAAACATTTTGATGACGATGTAGACATTGAAGTCTTTGCGCAATGGACTAGTGGTCGTGAAAAGTGCTATGTATTTTCCAATGGTGCATTAAACAGCGGCGGTGGCACCCCTGTAACTGGTATGAAAGCCGCGTTTACACGCACTATTAATGACCAGGCTAAAGATAATTTTGATGGTGATATGATTCGCCGCGGCTTGGTTACCATCATTAACATTAAGCACCCTCATCCTATATACCAGAATCAGGTTAAGGATAAGATTCAAAATCAAGAGTTACGTGGTTATACTCAAACAGTATTTACCGAAGCAATTAAAGATTGGGCGATTAAAAATCGAGAAGACCTTGACCGTATTATTGCTTTACTTGTAAAAGAGCGCAAGGCGGATGAAGCGAGTGAACGTGCCCGCAATGCAGTCCTTAATATGGAGAAGAAAGAAAACGAGCATAAAAAACAAAAAATTACTTCTTCTGATAAATTTAAAGATTGCGAAAAACACGGGCAAGATTCTATGCTAATTATTTGCGAAGGCAACTCGGCTCTTGGTGGCTTGATGCCAGCACGTAATGTAGCAACTGAAGCTCTTTATGCAGTGCGCGGAAAAGTAAAAAATCTTTTAAAGCATCCGCTTGATGAATGCCTTGAAAATCAGGAAGTTTCTGATATTATTATGGCTCTTGGATGCGGCATTCAAGAAAAATACAATAATAAAAAATTAAATTATGGTAAAGTAGCGATCGCGGTTGACGCTGACGTTGATGGCTATAACATCATGTGTCTAATTACCACTCTCTTCTATGTATTAATGCCTAAGTTTATTGAAGAAGGTAGACTGGGATGGCTGCGAGCGCCACTATATCGTTTAAGCAAAGGAAAACAGACCTTGTATGCTTATGATGATGAAGATTTAATTCAAATTAAAAAAGGACATGAAACTTGGGAACAAAGTAGGTTTAAAGGGCTCGGTGAGTGTACATCTGAAGATATGGAAAATTCTATGTTGCATCCTACTAATAGACGATTTGAAATCCTTACTATTAATGATGCTGGAATCGCGGCAGATAATATTATGATGCTTATGGGGCCTGAAGTTGAAGGCCGAAGAGATTTCTTATTTGAGAATGTTGATTTTAGTATTTTGAATAGGTGATAATATGAGACAAACAAAAAATATTCAAATAAAAATATGTTTGCCAATGGATTTTCCCTTAGATTGGACGATTTCTGATATTGAATTTTATTTAAATAAAAGCTCATACTGCTGCGATAATTTAATTCAATTATTGCAAGATTATTCTAAAAAATACGGGTGTATTTGTAGCATTACAGAATGTAAATTAATTGACAATAATTAAAATTAATGTTATAATAAAAGAAAGGAGATGAGAAGATGATAAAAAATGTTGATTTTCAAGAAACTCTAGAATCAGCCTTTCTCAAATATGCTGCCTCAGTTGCACAGGAACGCGCAATACCAGATGTACGTGATATGCTGAAGATTGGCCTGCGGCAGGGCTTATATGCGCAATTCACCAATAAGCTTACTCATAGTGATAAGTTTCAGAAGGCACAGAAAAGTGTCGCAGCGGCAATGGCGCAGAGTTATGTTCACGGCGATGTCGCTATGTACGATGCTTTGATTCGTTCTGCGCGTCCATGGTCTACATATTATCCACTGGAAGATGTACAGGGCAGTTACGGGAATCCTTCATCTCCTGATAGTCATGCGGCAGCGCGATATGTTGAAATGCGAGCGAGCGAACTTGCTGACTATCTATTCAATGGTTTAAAGAAAAATGCAATTAAAGAATGGTACTGGAATTACGATGATTCAGAACAAATCCCTTCTGTATTCCCGTCTATTGGTTATTGGAATATTGTAAATGGCTGTTCTGGTATTGCGGTTGCATTAGCCACGTCTGTGCCTCAGTTTAATCTGCGTGAAGTTAATGAGGCTCTTATTAAAATCATTCGCGATCCTAATATTAGTTTCGATGAAATTTATTGCGCACCTGATTTTGCAACCGGTGGAACAATTACTAATGCAGAGCAGGTTAAAGAAAGCCTAAAAAATGGTAGGGGCGAATCAATAAGATTACAAGCTAAGCTAGAATATATTCCTGATCAACATATGATTCGGGCTACACAGCTTCCGTATGGTGTATTTACAAATACTATAATTGATCAACTTTCTGAACTAACAACAAATAATGAAAGCTACGGTATTGATAAAGTAATTGATCATACTAAAAAAGAAGCAGATATTCGCATTTATCTTACCAAGGGCGCCAATCCAAAAAAGATGATAGCAAAATTGTATAAAGATACAGCGCTAGAAAACTGGTACTCTATTAATATGATTTTGCTAGATCATGGACGATTCCCTAAAATTTTTGGATGGCGAGAAGCATGTGATGCTTATATTGCACATATTCGAGAATGTAAGCGAAACATGATTCAGTTTGACCTTGATAAAGCGCTAGCTCGTAAAAATATTGTTGATGGTCTAATTAAAGCCTGTTCCATTATTGATGAAGTCGTCGCGCTTATTCGTGCTTCTTCGAATCCTAGTGAAGCGGCGGAAAAACTAATTAATGTTTATGACTTCAACCAAGAGCAGGTTAAAGCTATTCTAGCGATGAAGCTTTCTTCTCTTACAAAACTAGATATTGTAAAATTAAATACTGAAAGAGAAGAACTTATCAAAAATATAGAGCGGTTCCATTACTTATTAAATACCCCTTCAGCTCTTGACGAAGAATTAATTACTGTATTAAAAGAAGTAGCTACTAAATTTGGTACAAATCGAAGGACGATTATTCAAAATTCAATTGCTGCCGAAGAGCCAATCGAACTGCCAGTAGAAGAAGAAATTGGTATTATGCTATTTGATAATAATACAATTAGAATTCTTTATAAAGATGATTTACATGGCAGCAAGCGTGGTAAAAAGGGAGTGAATATTAAACCGCCAACTGGAGCGTCTTTAATTAACACACTTTATTCTACTACTAATGGTTCAATTGCTTTAATTACTTCTACTGGTAAGATATATAATATTTCTCTCAATGAATTAGAAGTTAATGTTGATTATTCTCTATATTCATTGATTAATCTTTCAGATAAAGAACGTATTATATTATTACTTGACTCTACTTCTTTTACGGCATATAATTCCTTGATTACAATAAGTAAAAAAGGATATATTAAAAAGACTAATATTAAAGAATATAATATTCGTAGCAGTAAAGGTGTTATAGCTACTAAACTAGAAGATGATGATATTTTAGTCGCGGCGTACCTATCAATGAGTGATGAAGATAAAGTTATGATAGTTAGTAATAATGGTAACTATAACTATTATTCTTTATCAGAAATTAATTTTACTGGTCGTGCAACACGCGGCGTAAAAGCGATTAAATTAAATTCAAATGAATATGTTCAAACAGCTACTATTGTACGTAGCAATGTTGATTACATTGGAATCCTAACCATTAGCAAGAGTGGGAAAGGTAAGATTACTCCTGTATCTGAATTCACAGAAACCAGTAGAGGACTTAAAGGTTCTCCAATTATGATTTTAAAAGAAGAAGAAAGCTCGTTAGTTTATGCGGTTCCAGAATCGCAATCGACTATATATTTAACCACTGCGAATAAAGCAGTCATGTTAAATACAGCAAATATTCCTGTACAAGGAAGAATGACTTCTGGCGTCCTAATTATTGATGCTAGAACTTCAAAGATGCCAATTCAAGTTATGTGAGGGATAAATTATGCACGAAAAATATCTATAGCTATTTAAAGAAATTTGTAAGTCCATAACTTCTTTAACTGAGCTCTTACAAAAAAATAACAAATCAGTAAATGAAGCGACTTCTGTAGCTGAGCAATTTAACAAACTGATTAATAAATTAGAAAACAATCAGCCATTAACTAAGGCTGACTATGCTGTATTATATATCGGTACGACTATGGTCATGAATGTTTTAAATGATAGAGCAAAAGCTATCAACAGTGCAATAACATCGTACTAGAACGAAATTATTCCAAGGCTTCAAAAAGTATTAGAAGCAAACGAAGATAATTTTAATGATGTTATAAATAGTGAATTTCAATTAAAAGAAGAATAAAATATTTGACTTTTATAGAAAAATGCACTATAATATAAATGTAAGGTGGAAATGAGCCTTGCTGCATCAAGAAAAAATTCTCAATGGAAAAATTGACAATTATAAAAAATTGATGTATAATTAGATTATAAAGTGGGGCGGACTTAAAATAACGCGCACTACTTTAAAAATAAAACAAATACAATACAAAAGGAGATTGATTATTATGACAGTAAACTCTGAACTAGTCCTAAACGCCCTAAAGAAGAATTATGGTAAGGAATTTAGCAAGCAGCAGCTCGCAGAAATGCTAGGCATTTCTCTTCCAGCCGTCACCGCAACCGTTAATGCCCTAACTAAGAAGGGTTATGTAGTTATTACTCGTGAAGAGACTCTAGAACTTGAGCCTGCCACTGAGACTCGCAAGGCCAAGGTTAAGGTAGTAAAGTATCATACTCTAACTGAGAGTGGTCTAACCTATGATCCCGCCGCTGAAGAAGCCGAGAAGGCCGCTGCTAAGGAAGCCGCGAAGGCTGCTCGTGCTGCTGCAAAGGCTGCTGCCGCCGCTGAGTGAAATATTGATGGCGGCTCTCAAATGAGCCGCCATCCTTTTATAAAGTAAGTTTTAAATGAATAAATGAAATAAGTAAAAAATATAATAAAGATAAAGAGGTAAAAGAAATGAGTAAAAATATTACAGAGCAGGCGCAGAATCGTATTAATATTGTTGGTAAGCTACTTGATGTAACTTTCCGTGAAGGTAAGCTAAGTGATGGTAGACCGTATGAAAGCGCGAATCTGACAGTTCGTGTTACTCAAACATATGGCGGCCGCACGGAGACTAGTGAAATTCCGGTAAGCATGTTTGCCAGCCGTTATACTCTAGCTAATAAGCCGAATCCCGGTTATGAGCAGATCCAGAGCCTAAAGACATTTAAGACAGCTCAGAATGTTGGTATTGACGCGGCTGATGTTGTTCGGATTAGCGGCGCTAACCTTCGTGAAAATAACTTTGTATCACGTAGCGGTCAGACGATTAATACTTGGCAGCTAAATACTTCATTCATCGGTACTGGTAACGGTCAGGACGTTGCATCGTTTAATATTGATATTTTTATCATGGATATGCACCCTGAAGAAGATCGTGAGGGTGAGCCTACAGGTCGTCTAATTATCAAGGGCGGAATTGTACAGTATAATGGTAATCTGGATGTAGTTGAATTTATCGTAGAGCAGCCAGAATCTGTTGATTTCATTGAAAGAAATTGGAATATCAATGATACTCTAAATGTACGCGGTCGTATTCGTATGACTGTTACTGAAGAGAAGATGGCTGGTAATACTAGTGCATGGGGCGAAGACATTCCTGAGACTACTACGAGAACCACTCGTGAGCTAATTATCACTAAGGGTGATGATTGCGGTAGGGATGAAGAGTTCGCGTATGATCCCGTGGACATTAAGAAAGCTTTTAATGCACGTAAGGCCCGAATTGAGCAGATGCAGGTAAACGCAACTAAGAAAGCTAATGCACCTTCTCAGAATACTTCTTCCGCAACGAAGTATGATTGGGAGTAAGGCGCAAGCCTTACTTCCTTTTTCATTGGAGGGTGATTTAAATGGCAGATATTGATATTTTTAGTTTGGAACCGAGTAAGATTTCAAGAGATCTGAAAGGTAAATACCTGTTAATTTATGGTCAACCAAAAACTGGCAAGTCAACGTTTGGTAGTCAATTACCTCGCGGTCTATTCCTCAATTTTGAACAAGGCACAAATGCTCTTGCTGGTATTCGTAGTGTTCCTATGCTGCGATGGTCAGACTTTAAGAAGGTACTGACCCAGCTACGTAAACCGCAAGCGCGTGAAATGTATGATACTGTAATTGTTGATACCGTATCTATTGCTTGGCAGCTATGTGAAAAATATGTATGTCAGCGTGAGGGCGTCGAGAGTATTAGAGATATTCCTTGGGGCCAAGGCTGGGGTATGCTGCGTAATGAATTCGCAGAATGCTGGCGTGAAATTACATTATTAGGATTTGGTATTCTATTTATCGCTCATAGCAAGGAAAAGCCGACTGAAATGCGTGATGAAGAAGGAAACACCATTTCTGCGGTCGCGCCCGATCTTCCGACACAATGCTATACTATTGTTAATAGTATCGTAGATATTATTGGCTATCTACAAGTACAGATGAATTCTGACGGCACATCAGAGCGATTCCTATACACTCGTTCGACGCCAACAGTGTTCGCTGGCAGCCGTTATCAGTATCTTGCGCCTAAGATTAAGTTTGGATATAACGAATTGGTCAATGCTATCGGAGATGCAATTGATCAGGCAGTCAAGCTAGACGGCGCGGAAGTTACAGATTCAACTGTAATGGCGCAGATTAAAGATAGGCCATTCCAAGAAGTAATGGCAGAAGCCAAAGAAATTTGGGTTGGCTACTTGAATAGTGCCGCGACAGATGAAGAAAAAGAACATAGGTTACTTATTCTTAAGGATATTGTCAAAAAGGTTTTTGGCTCTGAAGAATTTAAACTTAGTTCCGCTCTGCCTTCTCAGGTTGACTTACTAGAGCTATTTATTGATGAAGCTAAACAGATTATTTAATAAGAAGAGCCTACGGGCTCTTTTTATTTGACTTCTTTCTAAATTTATGTTATAATAATAAGTAGAAGGAGTGATAGTATGAAGCTGACAAAACAATGTTATGGATGTAAAGAAAGTTTTAGGAAAACTGAATTAGTAGATTATGCATCTCCGCGCTCTAATACAATGCAAAGTTATTGTCCAAAATGTCTTGCCGAAAAACAAGCAAGGGATCGTTTTTCTGATAAGGTATGTGAATTATTTGGAATAAAATCTCCAGGGCCGCGGCTTTGGACAGAACGTAAGCGTTTACAAGAAAAATATGGATATACAGATGATACAATTGTATCTTGTTTAGATTTTTTATATAATGTTGAACATATGAAAAAGTTAAGTGAAAGCTTAGCGTTAGTTACTCCAACTAATATTGATAGGATGCTAAAGTGGAAGCGCAGACAACAATATGAAGCGGCAAAACTAGCTACTAGTATGTCTTCTACAGTACAAGTAGAAAACCATTATGTTGAATTAAAAGATACAAAGACAAAGAAGAAAGAATTAAATCCAGATGACTGGATTGATTAAGGAGTGATAGCCATTGGTTCTTTCAGATAAAATGGCCTATCGGCAAATCATTGGCAGTCTTATGATAAATCCACTACTTTTACTAGAGTATCCGGATATAGAGCCTACTGATTTTGATATAAATGTAGTTAGAGTATGCTTTATAATTATTAAAAAGTTATATGAACAAGGAGCGACAACTCTAACTCCGATAGAAGTAGATCAAGAAATTGAGAAATATGAGCGTAGCTCTGAAATTTATAAACAAAATAATGGAATTGATTTTTTAACTACTTCGTATGAATTAGCTGAAGTGAATAATTTTAAAATGTATTATGACAGATTAAAAAAATATTCACTTCTCCGGCGGCTAAAAAAAGAAAAATATGATATTAGTGAATATTATATTGATGACAAAGAGCTTGATAATCCTCTTCAGGCAGTACAAATTCAAGAACATTTTGATGAGTCTTCAGTTGAAGATATTCTGAATAGTATTGAAAGCAAATATAATGTCATCAGAAATGATTTCATGCGCGGCGGCAGGTTAAGAGGAGAACCGGCGGAAGGAATTTATAATCTAATTGAAGAACTTAGAACTGCCCCGAACATTGGTCCGGAACTAGAAGGAGAAATTTTTAGTAGTATTTGCCGCGGGGCAAGAGAAGGATGCTTTTATTTAAAATCAAGCTCTAGTGGTTCTGGTAAAACCCGTACCTCTGTTTTTGACGCATGTCATTTAGCATATCCTGTAAGGTGGTCGTCAGATCACAATTGTTTCATACAAGAAATAAATACAAACGGCGAACCGCGGCAACCAAGAAAAGTTCTTTTCATTGTTACGGAAATGGATAAGGAAGAGCTACAAACTATTATGCTAGCTTATTTATCCGGAGTAAATGAAGATCATATATTAACAGGTAATTACGATTTAGGAGAATTGTCTCGTGTTATGTATGCAGCCACGATAATGGATACATTTAGAGGATATTTTATTGTAGAAGAGATAAGCGATCCAAATTTAACAAATGTATCAGCGACTATTAAAAAGTATGCTACGGTTGACGAAATTAAGTATATCTTTTTTGATTATATTCATACAACCGCAAGTATGATGAATGAATTTTCTAAAAGCGGTTTGCGTGAAGATGTTGTATTAATGCTTATGTCCAATCAATTGAAACAATTAGCTAAAGATTATAACTTATTTATTTTTTCGGCAACTCAAGTAAATGCAACTGCAATGGGCGGCGACGACGAGTTAGCATTTAAGGATGAAAAAAGTATTCGAGGTGCTAAGGCCATTGTCGATAAGGCAGACATTGGTTATGTAATGACACGTATTAGTGAGAAGGGATGGAATTCTTTGGTGCCAGGATTAAGAGCAGCTATTAATAGCGGTTTAATCGCGCCTGATATTTTAGACCTCAGAAAGCCAACTCATGTACTTGATATTTATAAAATGCGTCGTGGCCGATATAAAAATGTTCGTATTTGGGTAAAATTAAATCTTGGAACTGGAGAAAGAAAAGATTTATTTATTACTAGTGCAGATAATCAACCTATTACTGGAGTACTTGATATTTTTTCTTCAGTAAAAGAAAAACTAATTACAGATTGGAAGGATTCTGTATGATTGAGACTCTAGCTTATCAAGATATGGAATTAAATGCTTTAAATGTTAGTTATGCTGATATTATTAATTCCATTACCATATCGGATGTAAAAGTTTTTTTGGAATCATTAGGAGTAACTAACTTACAAGTAAACGAGAGTAAGGGATATATAGTTTGTCCAACGATTTGCCATAACCCGCTGCATGAAGAAGCTTCAATGAAATTATATTGGTATCAAGATCATAAAATTTTTAGATGTTATACTGAGTGTAATGAAGCTTTTTCTATTTTTACTTTATATCAAAAAGTAATAGAGATAAATGAAGGACGAAAGCCAACACTCGTTGAAGCGGAAACGTATGTAAAAAATTGTTTAAAGTATATTCATGTTGATTCTCAGAAAAATAAATACTCATCGTTATCTATTGATTTAAATAAGTATAAGTATAATAAAATAATTCCAGAATTACCGGAATATCCCAAAGAAATACTGACTTATTTTACAGAATACTATCATCCGTTGTGGCTAAAAGATGGAATTACTATTGATGCAATGCAAAAATTTAACATTAGTTTTTCTATAGCGCAAAATAAAATCATCATTCCGCATAAAGATATACATGGACGATTGATTGGAATTCGTGCAAGAAGTCTAGACCCTAAAGAAGTAGAAGAATTTGGAAAATATAGACCATTACAAATTGGTTCTACATTATATACGCATCCATTACAATTTAATCTATATGGAATATACGAGCATCAAGAAGGTATTAGAAAACGAAAAACGGCGATTATAGCCGAGGGAGAAAAATCTGTCTTATTGGATGAAGGGTATTATAAAGAGCTAAGTAATACAGTTGCTTGTTGCGGTTCAACATTTAATAAATATCATATTAGTTTATTAACAGATATTCTTGGAGCGAATGAGATTGTTGTTGCATTAGATAAAGAATACAATGATTTATATAGTGAAAAAGCTCGTAACTATAGAAAAAAATTAGAATCATTGTGCAGGAAATATTTAATGCAAGCTAATTTTTCTTATATTTGGGATTATGATAATTTATTAGAGGAAAAAGACTCGCCTTTTGACAAGGGAAAAGACGTTTTTGAACATTTATATAAAACACGAGTGAAAGTGAGATGATATTAAAATGAAATATAGACTACGAAAAGAATTTACTACCAACCCTGATATGGCACTATCTGAAATTTTAAGTGATAGAGGAGTAGAGGACTTACAAAATTTCTTAAATCCTACTTTCGCTTGTGAACTAAGCCCATATAATTTAGAAAACATTGAAGCTGGCGCTGAAATGCTTCTAAAGCATTTGCGAGCAAACAACTCTATACTGTTTATCCAAGATTGCGATGTTGACGGAATTACAAGTTCTGCTATTCTATGGCTTTACATTAAGCAGCTTTTCCCGCAAGCCAATCTAGAGTTTCGTGTACACGAGCATAAACAGCACGGAATGGATGATATGATTGATTGGATGGAAGAAGCTAGTCGTTGGCAACTTGTTATTGCTCCAGATTCTAGTAGTTATGATATTGAAGAGCATCAGCGCTTAAACGAAATTGGAATTGATTGCCTTGTATTAGACCACCATGAGCAAGCTTATGATGATTATGGTAATCCAATTATTTCTGATGCACCGCGCACTATCGTTATCAATAATCAGTTATCCCCTAAATATCGTAATAAGTCGCTATGCGGCGCTGGTGTTGTTTATAAATTCTGCGAAGTACTTGATGACATTTTAGGCGTACAGCTTGCTCCTGAATTTTTAGATTTAGTAGCATTAGGTGAAATTGCGGACGTAATGGATAGAACTGACCCAGAAACCAATTACTTAATGCTAACAGGGCTAAAGAATATTAAAAATGAAGGTCTGCGTACTTTAATTGAAGGACAATCATTTTCACTGAAGGAGAAAGCTAATCCTCCATATGAAGGCTTAACGCCTATTGATATTGCTTTTTATATTGCTCCTTTACTAAACTCTATTACTCGTGTTGGAACACTACAGGATAAGATGGCATCCTTCTATTGTTTCGTAGACCCCCATCGAGCTATGCCTAGTACCAAACGTGGCGCAAAAGATGGCGATACAGAAGAAGCCGCGGAGCAGACAATGCGAGTTGGAAAAAATTGTAAATCGCGGCAAGACAAACTAAAAGAGCAGGCGCTTGGTATTATTGATTTTAAAATTCAGAAAGATGGCCTTGACGACAACAATATTATTTTTGTAGAAATTGATGAGCAAGATAAAATCTTGCCAGAACTAACAGGCTTGGTAGCTATGAATGTGGTATCAAAATATCACAAACCTGTAATGATTGGGCGCCGCAATGCAAATAATGAAGTTAAAGGTAGCATTAGAAGCAGCGGAAATTTTGCTGGTCTGCCTAATTTTAAAGAATTCCTTGAAAATAGTAAATTAATGACTTTTACTGCTGGGCACGATAATGCGGCGGGATTTGGCATAAATGGTAATAAAGTCGACCAATTAATCAATCGCGCCAACACCACCTTAAGCGCAAAGGACTTTGACAATTGTTATGTAGTTGATTATATTTTAGATGCCAACAACAATAATGCAGAACTTATCGCTTCTATCGCCGCGCACCCAGAATATTTTGGTAATCATATTGAAGAAGTATATTTTGTTATTAAAAATATTCCTCTATCTAATGTGATGCTTATGGGTGCGAATCGAGATAGTGTTAAAATTACTCATAACAATATTTATTACGTCAAATTTAAAGATGAGGAATTCGCCTCTGAAATTATGGAGAATCGTATGAAAACTCTCACAGTGTATGGTCGCGGTAATTTAAATTACTGGGCGGGTCAGTATTCAGTACAAATTTTTATTAACGATTACGAACTAGTTGATGTTGATAAGTACGCATTTTAAATTTGACTTATTTCAAAACATATGATATAATAGATATAGAAATGGGGGATGATGGAATGTCAAAATATCCAGGTACTTTGCACGCGCACACTGAATACAGTAATGAGACTTTGCGAGATTGCATTAACTCGGTACAAAGTTTAATGGATTTAGCAATTGAATTAGGGCATGAGTGTGTTGCGATTACCGACCACGAAACTATATCTAGTTATATCAAGGCGGAAAAATATTATAAGAAAGTCAAAGAACAGCATCCTGATTTTAAACTAATTCGTGGTAATGAGATTTATCTTACACGAAATGGTTTAAATGCAAAGAATTACGATAGTACAAAAGATAGATATTTCCACTTTATTCTTCTTGCACGGGATCTTGAAGGTTACAAGCAGATTTGTCAATTGTCAACTCGCGCTTGGGAACGATCATATATGAGTCGTCGTCAACGTCGGCGTCCAACTTATTATCAGGATTTAAAAGAAATTGTTAAGCCGAATCAGGGACACTTAATTGCAAGCAGTGCTTGTTTAGGTTCTCAGTTGGATAAGTTTTTACTTCGATATATGGACACGGGAGATGAAGAGTTTTATGAAACGGCAAAACGTTGGTGTTTATATATTGAAGATATTTTCGGAAAAGGAAATTTCTATCTTGAGCTTCAACCGTCAGAAGGAAAAGAGCAAATCTTTGTTAATAAACATCTGATTAAAATTGCACGCGAATTAGGATTCCAGTTTATCATTACAACTGATGCTCATTATGGTCGTCCTGAAGAAGCTCCATTGCACGAAGCATTCTTAAATGCACAGGATGGAGATCGTGAAACAAAAAGTTTCTATGCAACCACTTATATGATGACCGATGAAGAAATAAGAAAATTCTTTCCGTATTTAACAGATGAAGAAATTGAAAGCGCCTATGCCGCAATTCGAGAAATTAAGGATAAATGTGAGGATTTCAGCATTCTTAAGCCACTGAAAATTCCTAGTTTACCTTGGCGCAAATTTACTCCGCGTAGTAATACTGAACTTGTTTCTTACACATTAAAGATGCCGAACCTTATCAATTTCATAAAGTCAATTTATGAAGCAGATCGTCAATTAGTATTAGCGCTTATTGATGGTATTGAAAAGCACGAAGATTTGCAGAATGAGCGAGCTTATAAGGCGCTAGATGAATGTTTAGGTATGACTTGGGAATCATCTAGAGTTAATAATGCACAATGGTCAGCTTACTTTCTTAATCTTCAAAAAATTATTGACGAATGTTGGAATGCAGGAACGATTGTATTACCAGCTCGCGGTTCTGGTGGCGGCTTTGTTCTTCTTTATGCTCTTGATATTATTCAGATCAATTGTTTAAGAGAAAAGACACAGATGTTTAATTGGAGATTCTTGAATCCAGCTCGTGTATCTGTTCTTGATATTGACGTGGATATTGAGGGAGTACGGCGCGCTCAAACTTTGGAACATCTACGTAAAGTCTATGGACCGAATCGTGTATCTAATGTAGCAACTTTCAAGACAGAGAAGTCTAAGTCGGCAATTTTGACAGCGGCACGCGGTTTGGGAATAGATGTAGATGAAGCATCTTATATCGCCAACTTAATCACGGCGGAACGTGGTGCATTATACACGTTGTCTCAAATGTATTATGGCGATGAAGATAACGGTATCGCGCCGAATAAGACCTTTGTTGATGAGATGGAAAAGCATCTTCAATTATGGGAAGTTGCCAAGCGAATTGAAGGTTTAATTTGCGGTCAAGGTATTCACGCTGGCGGCGTGGTATTCACAGATGAAGATTTCACAGAATCAAGTGCATTAATGCGGGCGCCTGATGGTACAATTATTACCCAGTTTGAATTGCATGACCTTGAAGATGTATCAATGATTAAAATGGATTTGCTTTCTGTTGAAGCCGCGGATAAAATTCACGCTTGTCTTGATTTGCTAGTAGAACATGGATATGTAGAACAAAAGGCTACGCTGCGTGAAACCTATGAGAACGTATTAGGCGTGTATAAGATTAATCGTGATGATGAAAAAATGTGGAACATGGTTTTAAATCACGAAATTGTTTCTTTGTTCCAGATGGAGCAGCAAAGCGGTATACGTGGAATAACATTAACTCATCCCCACAGTGTTGATGAACTTGCGGTTTTAAATTCAGTTATTAGACTAATGGCGACAGAAAAAGGCGCCGAGAGTCCGCTGGATAAATATGCAAGGTTCCGCGCCCATCCAGAAGATTGGGACAAAGAAATGAAGCAATATGGTTTAAATGACCACGAACGTGAAATTCTTCATAAAGAGCTTGATATTTCTAATGGATTATCTATTGCTCAAGAGCAATTTATGAAACTAGTTCAGCTCCCGGAATGCGGCGGCTGGGATCTGCAGTTCGCTGATAAACTTCGTAAATCAATTGCGAAGAAAAATCCAAAAGAATATGATGCCTTAACTCAGCAATTTTTTGAGAGAGTTAAGCAAAAAGGTTTAAATCAAGCTTTTTGCAATTATATATGGAATGTAGAAATTGCATTAAGCCGCGGTTATGGTTTTAATGCGGCGCATACATTCTCATACTCAATGGTAGCTCTTCAAGAAATGAATCTTGCTCGTTTTTATCCGATTATTTTCTGGAATACTGCAAACTTAATTGTTGATAGTGGCGGTATTCAAACAGATGAAAATGTTGAAGATGAAGATGAAGGGCTGGAAGTCGAAGCTGAATCAGAAGACGAGGATATTGAGCAGGAAGAATGGGAAGAAGAAAATGAAGTAAGTGAAGGCGAAAAAGAAGATAAAAAGAAGGATAAGAGTAAGACAGTTGATTACGGAAAAATTGCAACAGCAATTGGGCGATTTAGTGATTACGGTATCAAGGTATCACCACCAAGTATTAACAAATCATCTTATACCTTTACTCCTATTGCGGAACGTCAAGAAATTCTTTATGGTCTTCGCGGTATAACTCGTCTTTCAACTTCAATTATCAATGATATTATTCAAAAGCGCCCATTCAGTTCTATGGAAGATTTTCTTGAAAGAGTTAAGTTAAATAAAGTGCAAATGGTAAATTTAATTAAATGTGGAGCATTTGATGAACTTACTCATCTTCCGCGGCAACAAATCATGCACAATTATATTGCAAGCATTGCAGATAAAAAAGAAAGATTGACTCTTCAAAATATGGCGATGTTAATCAATTATAATTTAATCCCAGAAGAAATGAAGTTCTATCAAAAGCTATTTTCATTTAATAAGTTTTTGAAGGCGCAGAAAAAGAAAGATTATTATGAATTAAATTCAGCGGCGATTAATTTTATTTCTCAAAATTTTAGTGCAGATTATATTATAAATGGCACTTCATTAGGTGTTAGTTCGTGGGATAATCTGTATAAAAAAGCCATGGAGCCGATGAGAGATTATCTGAAAGCTCATAAAGATGAGATGCTTGCAGCTTTAAATAAAGCATTATTTGATGAGTTATATAATAAATATGCGGCTGGCACTATTGAAAAATGGTCAATGGAATCTGTAAGTTTTTATCAAGATAAACACGAATTAGAAGAAGCCAGTAAATTTTATGATAACTTTTTCAGTTTACCTGAAGAACCGGAAATTGAATATAGCTTTACTTCTAAAGATGGTTCTGACATTCGTGTTTATAAGTTACATCGTATTATTGGAACGGTTATTGATAAGAGCAAATTAAAAAATACTGCTTCGTTATTGACACCGACTGGAGTTGTAAATGTAAAAATTTATAAAAATCAATTTGCTAACTTCGATAAACAAATATCTGAAAAAGGTTCTGATGGAGTAAAGCATGTAATTGAGAAATCATGGCTTAGCCGCGGAACGCTTCTCATGGTTCAAGGCATCAGGCGCGGAAATGATTTTATACCAAAGAAAACTAAAGCTAGCTATTATCCAGTAATTTCTAAAATTGTGGCAGTTAATGATAATGGTGGCCTAGAATTTCAAACTGAAAGATTGGGGTGATAAAGATGATAGGATTAATTGATTATGATTTACAATCTAGTACTTCTACTCATCTTACTTACCCGAATCTTGAAATAATGAAGTTAGCATCATATTATTAGATTGAAGAAAATACTTTTTGCAGGCTCATTCCTTTAGATGAATAGAATCTTAGCGGATATGATAAAATATATATTTTCAGTGAATCAGAGACACCGATTACATTACCTGATAATATAAAGCGCGCAGAAAATATCTATTATGGCGGCACAGGATTTACAAATGGGCAGTATTGCCCATTTGAAAATCCAATTATAGACCATACTTTGCCAAGAACCGCGATTTATAAAAATTATTTAAAAGAAAAATATAATGATGGTATAAAAACTAAAATAATTGCCAATCTATTAGATGCCACATATTATAGATATATGGCAGGTAATGAAGTTTTACCATTGCCAGCAATCAAAAAACAAAAACAATTCTTTCTTTATGACACGGATTTCTTTTCTAATGATTGGGAAAAAATAATTAATAAAATTATTAATATTGGGCCTTCATCAATTATTTGCATACATCCAATAGTTTGTTCGACTTTAAAACAATTCTTTACAGTTAGGAGTTATAATAAAATTAGTCGTTCAAACCGCTTCGTATTAGATTTAAAAATCCCTTTAGATGACATTAATTATATGTTTAAAAAATATGAAAAATTGTTTTTAGCAGAAATAACAAAAACTTCTACAGTATATATACAGCTAGGTGGATCATATATATCATCGTTTGAATATTTTAAAGATTTTATTTATAAAATAAATCTATTATACTCATTTTGGAGTCATAAAATTCCTATAAAATTAATATATAAGTATCCACTAATCGGTTATAAAAATCCATTACAAAATTTATCTCAGCGTGTTGTTACCTGGAGTCAGGAAAATGCTGATAAAAAAACCATTAATGAACGAATTGAAGTAAAAAAGAAAACCGCAAATCATATATATGAAGAAGAAAGAGACCTATTATTAAAATTTCATCCAGCCGCGGCCGACCTTTTTACTCAAACTCGCTCAGACTTATAGCAACGAGGGGTGTGGAGAATATGAACATAGATGAAATTATTTCACGGCGCGCCGAACTAGATATAGAATTAAAACGCGCGTTATCTACAATGGAACTTAAAAACACGGTATCTGAAATTAGAGATTAGATTGCCGCAAATCAAATGAGATGCCCACATGTAAGTACAAGGTATAATTGGTCAGTAATAGATGGTGTTTGCCCGTATTGCGGTAAGAAGGTAGGTGGAGAATAATGGTAGAAATTTATACACTACCATCTTGCGGCATATGCCATATGGTAAAGACTAAAATGCAGCAAAAGAATATTCCATTTGAAGAAAAAGACTTAACCGAAGAAATGGAGCGAGCACCCGTAGTAGTTACTCCCGATGGATTGGTTATGACATCTCCAAGTGAAATTGTGCAATGGATTAACAATTGGGAGGGCTAATATGGATATTCGAGTTAGATTAAATAAAAATTTTACCACTGCTTATAATCGTATGAGCGAAAAATATGGTGAAGAAATGGCATATTTAAATGGCTTTGGCGATAAGCAGTTATCTTATACAGACTTCATTGATAACTTTATTGATAAAGAAACGGTAGCAGATGCCTCAGTAGACGGTAATTCTAACGTTGGCAATAAGGATATGCGAACGCTAATGAATGAGATGCCGAAGCCGCATCGCAAATTATTAGCGTTTAATAAAATTTATTATGAAATCAATAAGCGTTATGGCTTTAAAGATGCAAATGATTGGTTAGAAAAAGAATGGACTAAAGCTTTATATATGCACGATGCTGATACCAGCACTTATGTACATTATTGTTTTGCTTATGATCTGAAAGACGTTGCAGAAAAAGGATTATTTTTCTTAAATAATTTTAATGCTGAACCACCAAAGCATTTGTCTACTTTTGTAGATTTCGTTAAAGAATTTATTAGCTTTGCCGCAAATAGAAGTTCTGGCGCGGTTGGCTTACCTAACCTTATTCCATATATGTATTACTTCTGGAAGAAGGATTGTGAAAATGGTTACGCTACTAAAGACAATGAATATTATGCTCGCCAACAAATTCAGCGATTTGTCTATGCAGTCAATCAGCCGTATGTACGCGATGGTATGCAAAGTGCATTTACTAATTGTTCTGTTTTTGATAAAGCTTATCTAGAAGCTTTGTTTGGCGGCGCGATATTCCCCGATGGTAGCTTTATGATTGATGAACTTGCTGGTATTCAAGAATTTCAGAAAGTTTTTATGCAAACCATCGCAGATATTCGGCAACGCAATATGTTTACCTTCCCCGTTGAAGTTATAGCGGCGTAATGTAGTAATACATTATGTAAACCTCGTGAATTCAGGGAAACTCTGTATAGTGGAATATTATTGAGGTGATATTATGCCCAAAAAGAAAAATATTCCATTACAAGAAATTATTGATTTACATAATCAAGGATTATATGACAAAGAAATAGCAGCTATATTTGGATGTTCAAGAGAAAATATTGTAAAGCGTCTAAATAAAGCAGGCTTTAATAATAGAAGAAGTAAAATTGATGATATTGCTTTGAGAAATAGAATTAGTAATAGTTTAAAAGGCAGATATATTGGAAAAAATAATCCTAATTATAAAGGATATTCTGCTGAAAAACAACTAGCACGAGATCTATTTAAAACAATTTCGAGAGAAATGCTAAGAGATTGTAATTTTACTTGTCAAATATGCGGGCAGCACGGTGGTAATTTACATACACATCATATAAAACCATTTAGTGTAATATTTGATAATTTTATTAATACTGCCTACTCTGGCAATATCGAAAATTTCTATCACGAGCTATTGGCTTACGATGATTTTACTAATAAAAATAATTTAATTGTTGTTTGTGAGAACTGTCATAAAGAAATCCACTATACAGACAATCCTGAACTAAGTCCATTTAGATGGAAAAGTGCAACGACTATCGAAAGCATAGAACAAGAACCTATCTTGTTTGAAGAAGCGAGTAGAGTAGAACCAAGTGGTTCGAAGTGCGAGGGTGCCTAAAAATGGTAATTAGGCATATGATATAGTCTGCTCTGTATGGCAACATACAGCCCTATGGTATAAGATTAACGACCTTATATAAACAACTAGGATTAACTATTTCACTATTAAGAAAGGACGGCAAATTTGCGGATGAAGCGTTCGCACGCTGGGGCATAGAGCACAACCGTATTTGGAGTGACTCCAATCTATTTATTGATGATAGTGTAAATTCTTTGAGCAATTGCTGCCGCTTAAAGAGTAATATTGAAGATTTAGGTTATTTTAATAGTATTGGCGGTACCGCATTAAAAGTCGGTTCTGTTAAAGTATCTACAGTAAATTTAGCCAGATTAGCTTTAGAGCACCCAAATGATGAAGAAGGGTACCTAATGGCGCTAAAGGAATTAGTTGAACTAGATTGTAAGGCGCTAGATTGCGTTCGTCATATTATTCGGCGTAATGTAGAAAAGGGTTTACTTCCTAATTTCTCCAAAGGTATTGTCGATTTTGAGCACTTATATAATACTGTTGGCATTATAGGCATCTATGAGACAATGAAAACATTTGGATATACAAGGGTGGATAAACTAGGTAATGTTTATTATACTCCTGCGGCTGACGCTTTTGGTAAGCGTATCTTCCAAATTTTACATCAGACTAAAGATGCTTTTGCCGCAGATAAAGATTATAAAATTAATGTAGAGCAAATTCCTGGGGAATCCGCCGCAGCAAAGATGCAAGCCGCCGATGAGTTCTTTTTCCCAAATACAGTAGTAAAAGATTTGCCTCTATATGGTAATCAATTCATTCCGCTTGGAATCAAGACTACAATGGTAGAACGCATTCGCATTGCTTCCTTGTTTGATTCTTATTGTAATGGTGGCAGTATTGCTCATTTGAATATTGATGCTCCATTTGATTCTTTCGATAAAGCTTGGGATGCAGTTAATTATATTGCCGATCAAGGTCTTACATATTTTGCTTTTAATACTAAAATTCAGGCTTGTGCCAAGAATCACGCATTCTATGGAACTAAATGCCCAATTTGCGGCGGAGACGTTGCCACTGAATATACACGAATTGTAGGGTTCTACACGCCAATTAAGTCTTGGTCAAAAGAAAGAAAAGCTGAATTTAAAATGCGACAATGGGAGCATATATAATGATAGAATTTTTTATAGAAGCTTATAAACAATACTGTCAAAATAATCATATAAAATACAATCCTCAAACTGCGATAAAAGAATTTATTAAATTTGCTAATCATATTAATAGATTAGGAGAAGAATATTTTAATTCTCCTTATTTTCAAGGAGCAGATTTAAATGAAACTTAAAGGAATTATAGATTATGATACAGTTAATTATAAACAACCCTGTCTTACATTACTTTTTGGATATTGCACTTTTAAATGTGATAAATTAAACGGTTGCCAAGTGTGCCAAAACAGCCACTTGGCGGCCGAACCTGATATTGAAATAAGTGGCGAGGAAATTTGGACTTTATATGAAAGTAATCCACTTACAAAAGCATTTTGTTTTCAAGGTTTAGAGCCTTTTGATACTTTTATGGATTTGATTGACTTAATTAAATTTATCCGTATTACAAAAAATTGTAACGATCCAATTGTAATCTATACAGGTTATAATAAAGGGGAAGACCCAATAGTTGAAATGTCTTTAAAACATTTCTCTAATATAATTATAAAATGGGGTCGTTTTATTTTAGGTCAAGAGCCGCATTACGATCCAATATTAGGAGTAAACCTAGCTTCTGATAATCAATATGGAGATGAGTTCACTTGAAACTACATGTAACAGAAGATAAAGAATTACGAGACTTAATTCGGGCAGGCTTGCGCGCGAACGACGGGTATTGCCCCTGTATTAAAGATAGTAAAAATAAAGAAGAATATAAATGCATTTGTCGTGAAATGCGCGAAGATATTAAAGTTGGTGAAACTTGCCACTGCGGTCTTTATATAAAAGATGAAATGTAATATTTGACTTTTTTAAAACTTTGATGTATAATAAAGTATAAAGAAAAGCAGTAGGTGATTTTATGGAATGGGGTCTAATAGCAGCACTATTAGTTATTGTAATTATTCTAGGAGTTAGACTATCACAAAAATAGTCTTTAGATAGCTCTGAAAAAACTCGGCTGGAAGAAGAAACCAAACATCTCTATTCAGAAGAAATAGATTTAAGGAAAAACATCGCTAAAGCGCAACAAGAGCTTAATCAAGTACAAAAGCAATATCAGTCTTATGTAGATAGCTATAATACAAAAAGCGAGGAACTTGATACTTATTTTGAAAATTAGCGTAGCTAGCGTTAGCAACAGCTAGACGACGAATTCTTTGCTAAGAATCAAGCCATCGCGGCAAAAGTATAGCAAAGTGCTGATAGAGCCCGACACGATATGGATTAGATAGACGACAATATAAAAGAAGCCTATGCTAATATGGAAACTCTTATCGCGCAATGGGATAAAAAAGCAGCTGACGCCCAATAGCGCTATGAATCGCTATTAGAGCCTCTTAAACTTTATGAGAAAGAGCGTCAAGATAAACTCTTTTATACAATTCAATTACCAGAAGAATTTTAGGATGACATTGAGTTTCTTTTAACTACAGTGGCGCAAAAAGTTCAGCATCCGGACATCATTAGTAAGTTAGTTTGGGCTGAATATGTTAAGCCAAATCTCGACAATACGTTTAAACGTATTGAAATAAAACCTGAGCCAGGTATTTATAAATTAACTAATATTGATAATGGAATGGCTTATATAGGAAAAAGCACCAATGTTAAAACAAGAATAGCCGATCACTTTAAATCCAGTATTGGAATTACCAGTATTGCTGATTAGGCAGTGCATCATGAAATTTTAAAAAGTGGCTTCTGGAATTGGTCAATAGAAATAATTACCTATTGCGAAAAAGATAAACTCAACGAGTTAGAAAAATATTATATTGATTTCTTTAATACTCAAACATATGGCTATAATAAAAATAAAGGCGGTGGCGGTTAATGGAAGAAAATAATGTTAATGAGCTTCCAAGTAAAGAAGAAATTCTTTAGTTGTTTATGAAGATAGAACAATGTACAAAAGAGGAAGCAGAAGAAAAGGTTGGCGCAGATACTGCTGAAGAAATTATGGCCAACATTAAAGAATTTAATTTAAAAAAGATAAATAATCAAATACCAGTTTTAAATCGAAGTCAGCGCCGAAAGCTAGCTAAAAAGCCCGGCTTTAGAAATAGTAAGGAAAGCATAGGCGAGACCGCGAAGAAATTAACATATATAGATTTAATTGTGAAGTTACGTGAATTAAACGCAAAGAGGGAGAAAGAAAATGAGAACACTACTAAAGACGACTGACCTGTATCTTGTAGATACTGAAGAAGAAGCAATGAAGATGATTGAAGAAGCTAAAGATAATCAAATCACCGGCGGCTATACTGTTACTAAGTCTGGATATACTATGAAGACTAAGAAGCTAAAGGGTGAAATCGTAGATGTATCTTTCAAGGTCAGTATTGAAAGAACTTTTAATGAGTGAGGATGAGAACGATGTCTGAGATTAAGCTAGAAAATTTAATTCAAATGAATCCGCAGTTGCAGCCGCTAGCTGATGTAGTTAATTCTATTGTAGAATTGCCAGATATGGCCTTTGAAGGTACCGCTAAGGATGAACTAAAGGAAATGATTTTATCTTCCCTAACACCTGATAAGCGCAAGCAAGCTATTGATAGTATGCTCCGCGGTTTTGATATGGAAGGATATAATCGTCAGGAAGCTAGTGATGCACTATCTGCGGCACGAGTGGTTCTAACTGAAGCTATTAATAATATTGAAACTACTGTTAATAAGAGAGAAGTAATTGAAGAACTATTCAATCTTATGTATGATATGTTTAATGAAGCCATGGAACGCTATCACAAGTATAATTTTGAACTTCCCATGACGCTTGACGAGGGCGCTACTGCTCCTACTTACGCGCATGATACCGATGCCGCGGCTGATCTATACGCGGCAGACACAATCGTGCTGCCAGCGCATAGTACAAGCAATATGGTACGAACTGGCGTACACATTCAACTTCCTGAAAATTGGATGGGGATTATCGTTCCTCGTTCTAGTATCGGTGCCAAGACTGGCTTACGTCTAAGTAACAGTATCGGGATTATTGACCAAGAATATCTCGGACAGCTGGGGGTTCTTTATGATAATATTTCTGATTCTGATTATACAATTAACGCAGGAGACCGTATTGCTCAACTACTAATTATGCCAAGTTATCGTTTTAAGGCAAAGGTAGTAGATCATCTAGAAGAAACAGAGCGGTCTTCAGATGGTTTTGGGAGCACTGGTAAGTAATGCCAATTAATATATATTCAGTTGCTAATCATTTGCAAGAAAACGGATGGCAATTAATTAGCACTGAATATAAAAATTTAAATACAGAATTAGAAATGATCTGTCCTGCTGGACATAAGCAAGTATAGACTTATGGCTAGTGGCGCAAACATGCCTTATGCGAGTAGTGCATGGCTAGTAGCCCGTTTAAAGGGGAAAAAAATAAAGTCCCGCCTAAGCGGGTTGAAGTATAGCGAGTGCTTGCGTTGGACGCCGCGACTGGTATTACAGGCTATTCTGTCTATGATAATGAAGAGTTAGTGAGTTACGGTACGTTTAAAGTTGATAAAGATTATCCAACAGAACAGCGTATTAATACTGTAAAGCACTGGCTCGCGGCGGCAATTGAATCTTGGTAGCCTGACTTCATAGGTCTTGAAAATATTTAGCTTTAGCAATTTGGTAATAGTTTCTAGGTAGAAACTTACAGAGCTTTAGCTAATTTATAGGGAGTATTAATTGATACTATTTTTGAATTCAATATACCTCATGACCTTGTATATGTTAGTTAGTGGCGCAATTACTGTGATGTTGGTAACGGCCACGGGCGCGAAAACAAAAAGAAGTAGGCGCAAGAAAAAGTTAAGTTATGGTACAATCAGGATTGTACTCAAGATGAAGCTGATGCTATTTGTATTGGTAAATACTTTGTACATTTGTTAAAGAATACTAAATCAAGTTGGGGAGAAGAAATATGAAAGTTACAATTAATGATATTCTAAATGCTGTTCCAGTTATGCGCGAACTAGCAGATACTTCTATGAAGATTAAGACTGCTTATAAGGTATCAAAGATTATGAGTGCTATTGACAAGGAGTATCAGTTATTTCAGGAAGCTAGAACAAAGCTAATTGAAAAGTATGGAGATAGAGATGAAAATCATGAATTAAAGATTGATGATAACGGAAATTATTCTATCCCGCCAGAAAATATATCTAATTTTAATGAAGAATTAAATGAAATACTTGTAGAAACTGTTGAATTAAATGTAAATCCGCTTAGTATTGATGAGCTAGACAATAATGATTTCACTCCAAATAAGATGATAAGTCTTATGCCATTTATGAGTGAAGAGTAAAAAAATAAAAGCCCCTCCGAAAGGAGGGGCTTATTTTTTATGGGTAATAATAGACTGTACAAGGGACTCTTGACGTTGTTGCTTCAGTCAGCGCTTGTAAAGAAAAATTAGAAAATAAAACCGATTGAACTCCATCGGATCTACTTACAGACATTCCAATTTGCGCTGTAATAGTAGTATCATCATCTCCGCATAGATTACGTAAGCTTTGTAGTGTAAAAGAGTAGTCTGACCATCCATTCATTGTTTGTTTTAGCGGTGGAAATGTTCGATCAATAACAGATGCATTACCATCTGCTTGACTGGTGCCATTATACTCGCTCACATAAACTTTTTTTGTATCTGTACTATTATTGGTTAATGTAATAGAAACAGAGCTAACGTTCAACGAAGATGTATCTGGATCATTACCAAATCCATATTGTGCTGAAAAACTTACAATGTATTTATACCAAGAAGCCCCGTTACCAAACGCTACATCAGATTCACGTGTACTTTGCCCGACAACAACTAAACCTCCTTTTGATCTATTAGTAGTAGTCGTAGATATATAATGAATTATAGCATCATATCCAGGTTTAATAAGTACCCAGTCATGTTTCTCTGCTTCCTACATTTTAGCTTCAATGCTAGCAACGTTTTTACGCCACGCATCGTCTCCTTTTGCATTGGGGTTCATAACAATAATATCATCACGACCCCAAATATCTTTTAATACACCATTAGCATCAGACATTTGGATTGTGCGTCCCTTGACCTACAAGCCATCACCGCTCATTTTAATAAAAGTATCAGCGTCTATATTTAAATTAATTATATTTGGTGTAATTGCAACCGTATTCGTACCAGCAGTTAAATTAATTGCATTTGGTTTAATTTCAACTGTATTCGAACTAGCAGTTAAATTAATTCCATTTTTACTTAATATAATTTCATTTACTTGGCCATTACCAGCTGCCGCGGCTAATTGAATCTGATTTGGGAAAATGTATACATGGTTAGAAGAAACATATGCCGAATTAGCAGATCTAGAAGCGTCATCAATAAAAATATGCTTTGATGAGCCTATAATATCAATACCAAGAGCGTCCATATATAATGCACCCTATAGCTATCTAATGCCACTACAATCACGAGTAACAGAATATATTCCTTTATTGTCAGCCTTTATTTCTGTTTTACCCACAATTGAGGGTTTATCATATACAGTTTCTATAGTATCTTTATTAGGATCATTGAGCCTAATAAGACCTTGGTTATATCCAAAAAACAAACAAAACCTATTCCTATCTGCGTGTAATCCTGAAAACGCAGTAACTGACTAATCTTGAATAGTTTGCGCGCTTGCTGAACTTAATAAAGTAATTCCACTGTTACTGCCATTGCCTGTTCCGCCGCTACTGCCATTGCCTGTTCCGCCGCTTTCTCCACCTGTTTGAAACACCATCCCAGACTAAGCAGTTACTGCTACAGCATACTCAAATCCATCACTGGCCAGGAATTTAGAGCTAAGACCGTTCATGGACTGCGCTACTATCTATCCATTTTCATTAGTCTCAACTGGAGTATTACTATTATTTAAATAGAAAGCCGTTGCATGAACTTCACCGGTGAATCTTCCTTGACCATTAATATAAACTCCGTTTTTATTTAAAAGAAACTAAAGATTTGGCTAAGCTCCTGACATATATGCCTAAAATTGCTTATTATTATCAATATACCCGAAAGTATTATTTCTAAATACTGTATTTTCATTAATAGCATTTAAATTAGTACCTACAGCCATAATACTCTTGCCAATATCATTACCTGCTTTAGAATTAGTCTATAATTTAAAATTATTAGCATTAATATAAAGATCGCCAGTAGAACCAATTTCTACACCGTTCTGAGAAATTCTAGTATAGCTTCCACTAGTAACTGTCTAAATAGTAGCTACATTTGACTCCGCACCCATAGCGTTTTGGGCATCTAAGCTTGCGGCATTAGCCGCTCCAAAAGTTATACCCTTATTATTCATTAGTACACTAGTATAACCAGAGTCTTGACTACCAAGTACTAAACCAAAATAATTATGTTTTATACACAAACCTTGTGTTGAATTACCTGCGGTATCAGAAGCACCCGAGCCAATCGTACTCTAAGCTCCCATTACTATACTATCTTCTTTTATTTGAACGGCAGTACCGGTTGTAGTACCGGATGTTTCGTTCTTATTATATACACCAAATAATAATCCTAAGTTATCTAATTTTTCTCTGGTTATCTTAGTATTATTATCTGTTATAGATTGTATATACAAATCAATTGCTGCATTGGTAATTTTTAAACCACTGCTATCATCTTTTAAGTCAGCTGGATTGCCAACACCCATTATTATTGACTTTGGTTTAATAGAAACAGCGGCAGAACTATTATCACCGCCAGCACCTAATAGTAATCCTTCATCGTTTAATCTAACACCAACCACATCTTTTTGACTAGTTGGATTATAAGTTCCTATTTTAATACCCTCAAATTCTTCCTGCCCAGCGGCTACAATATTAATACCCTTTTCTGATAAATCAACTAAAGAACGAGTTGAATTATTATTGCTTACTCGTATCGCCACTTCGCCCTTGTCTTTATCAATATGTACACCAGTCTCTTTAAATGAAATAGTTACAGCTTTTCTAATTGCTGAAGCCAAACTATTATCGTCTTCCTTTAAACTAGCAGTACCAAAGTTACGTAGTGCTTTTTCAATCTCTGGCGCCTCTTGACTACTTAATGCCTCTACCGCTGAAGAAATTCCCTAGATTGTAGTAGAACTATCATTTAGTATTTCAATTAAATTATTCTAAACTATAGCTCTTGAATCAAAATGAGCGTCCAAATAAGCGTCAAGTATATCGCCATATTTAACAACTTCTCCGTCGCCGGTTGGTTCTGGAACTGGCGTATTTGCTAACTAAGTAGCTAACTACTCTACTTTAACTGTTAACGCCGGTATAGTAGAAATAATACTTTCATTCTTCGACATTTGCTGAGTCTATGCAACAATCGAGCTAAATAAGTCTTCAAACTTATTATTATAATTCTTTATTGTAATTTTGTCTTCCCATGGCTTACTTAAACTCAATGACAATTCTGAAATATATCCTCTAACATTATCAAATTTCAGCAATGCATCATTTATATGTACAATACAAGCCAACATATCATATAGCGGTTTTTTATTCTCATCCTTATCATATTCTGGGAATGCCGTTACTGATGCTTCATAAGAAACTTTCGGTTGTGAATTTTCTTTTAGTATTTTAAGCGCGTCTAAATAGATAGCGGTATCAGCTGTAGAGACGGTGTAAGAATATGAAATCCATAAATTGGTTCTACTTTTCATAACACTTTGCGGACGTATAGTAATAGTATAATATGTACTATTTTGGTTAGATGAATTTACAACATCTTCAATATTCGGAAGAATGTAATAGTCTGTAAACTATTTTAATTCAGTACGCGAATCAGTGGTTTGATCTGGATACCAATATACACTTGTAGTCGTACTTGAAATTTTTAATTTTTCTGAGTTAATATATATACGAGGATAAATAGCCTATATATTGGGATTTGTGGGACTTGGAGAAAGCCAATAATTGCCAGAAGATGAAGTATTTTTAGTAAGCCAATAATTCGTTCCATTAATGAGAGGTACCATAAAAGTCTTATTGTTGTTTTCGCTCTTTTCATCTTCTGTATATAGTTCAAAACTAGACATGACTCCTATTCCAGCCGTTTTACTTTTAAACGGTTCATCGCGCCAATAACCATGATTTATAAGCCATGCGTATATATTTGGGGACTTGTCGCCTGGCTATGGTATATATATCTTTGTATTTACATACACGCCAGTAGTAAAATAATCTCTATTATCGGTATCAAATAGACTTGTATCTGTTATTACTAATACTGGCTTTATAGTATAGTCTTCACTATTGCTAGATCTATATCTAACATACATAATTTGCGCCTAACTACCAACTGCGCAATATTTTAAATACTTAAAACGCTAATCTTTTATATCCTAAATTTCTTTTTTTTGCTTAGCGGTTAAGTTATCATACCCATTATTAAAACTCGAAGCCTTTTGATATAAGTCTATCAAATATTGCGGCTCATAATAAACGAATGCTAGTTTATTAATATCTGTAAATTTGTCGCTAGATAAATCAAATATTGGATAATATATTTTACTTTGATCTGTCCCTTCTTCATAATAAATATTTTGTTCATCATCATAAAGCTCAGTATCCCAATATGGTTTTGAGTCTACTTTCTCATAACCGCTAACCTGAGTCATATCTTGTCTAACAACCGTGCCATAGTCAGTATAATCTTCAGGTTGCCAATAGCCTTCACGCAATGCGGGGCCCATCTGGCGTTCAAATCTATCCATAACTTGCTTTTTCTAATTAATTGCTGTCTATAAGCTCTTTTGATAGTCATTAAGATTCTTATCAACGCCATTGATCCAAGCCTTATAATTTTTTGTTTCTCTTGCTGCCTACTACTAAATTTTTGTATAGGTCTCTTTTAATGTTGTCCAGTAGCCATATGGAGAATATGAATACGTTGCATAAACTGCAGAAACGATTTCTCCATCTTTCTAAACATTATCCGCAGTTTTATCAAAATCGACCTAAACCAAGAATCCATCTTCTAATGTACGCTTAAGCTTACGTATCCAACCACTCAATTTGTGCCCTGTATCTGCAGAAGCGGTGTATGTGTTATATATTAAAATACTACTCGGATCTATACCTTTAGTAGTTAATTTAATATATGGTGCAACATTTGGATCACTACTTTTTACTACAGTAAACATCTAAGGATTGTTTTCTGTCAATTTAATTGTTCCTGTATTATTTGTTAAATTATTAACAAACTGATCACTTTCTTCAATTAATTTATTAGCATTTTTTAATTTAGATTCAGCAATCGCGAGTTTAGGAGTTAAATCCTATCTGCGGCGATTCATACGTTCTATTTGCATCTGAAGCCTTTTAATCTTTACATTTAAGCTTCTAATATCAGCTTCATATTGCGGCACCAAGTCATACAAATTTTTACCAATTGCGCCGCTCTTATAAAGGTAATCAAAATTCAACAAATAATCTTCTAGAGTGGCATTTGCTGGAGAATCAAGAATACTAATAGTATAGCTATCACCGCTATCATTTGGATCGCGCACAAACATTTTCGTAGTTATATCAGCCGAATCTATTTCGCGTTTAACCGAATCAGTATTATAGGGGTAATTAATATCAAAATGATTTTCGGCAGCGCCTTCCTAAAAGAAATTATTATAGAAAGTAACAACACGGGAAATAATATGATAGTTCTCATCATACCCATATTCATAGCGACAAAAAACGCCGAATGTCTCTGCAATTTTTTGTGTTAAATTATACTTATTGCTTTCAGATTCAGTTATTGTGCGCTGCTTCTCTTTACGGGACGCTATAGAAATCGCCTGTATGCGGTTTGAAGAACTATTTACATCCCATGAGGTCACATAAGGCTCTTCATATATTTTATTTTCTTCAATATTACCATCCTAACCCCAACGCATCCTTACTCTATAGTACCAAGTATTTGCTTTTATTAGTGCGGTAGGACTGCTAGGGTATGGCACTAAGCCTATTTTTTTAGCCCAATAATGTATATCAGCTTTCGGCTCCTCAGTGGTGCGGCCCTTATCTTCCCACTCTTTTCTTTCTAATTCGTATTCTTCACTTGATAGGGAAATTTTGTAGCCTACTTTTCCCAGCTCATTAAAAGCCAAACCTTCACAAGTGACGTCACAATAGACTTCATCCTTTTCGTGCCGTTCAACCACTTTTGTAATTAAAAATTCAAATACTTTTTCCAGCGCGGTTTTTTTATTAAAAATAACTTTAATTTTTCTCATATTGGCAATTAAATTGCCATTAGTTACATTATTCCAAATAGGATTTTCTATTAATTCTTTTCCCTTAAATAAATACATTGGTATGGAAAAAGAAAACTCCTAAGTGCCGTCAGTTTTTATAATCAACGGCTCATCCTATATTTGTCCTTTATTCTCTACAGTGAACGCCTTCAGGACGGTTATAAAATCGTCCTGAAGGGTCCAGATAGAGACTTCATAAGGTCTTTTGTCTAACATTATTTAGTCTCCTCCTTTTACTCTTAATAATACATATATCGGTATAAAAGCTTCACATTGCTCATATTATCCTCGCCGGCCATATCAAGATCATGGGTCATCACATAACTATATTCTGGATGATCTTTATCAGCAACTACTAAACCATTATTATTTAGTTGATTCTAACCATCTAAAATAAGATAGTCAGAACGCACCATGTCGCCGGCTTCTTCTTTTAATAATGGCAGATTTGCATATGACGATCCAAATGAGTGTCTAAAAGCCATATCATTATCATACTAATGAGCCTAATTCTCCGACAAATTTGCTTTATAATTATAAGCATATTCTTCATTCGCTTGTATACGTTGATAGAAATTATATTCTGTAAGTACTCGCCCAGTTTTACTATCAATAGTAAAAGTAAATATTGGTAAAACACCAGAAGTATCGCTTGTATCATAATAATCTATAACTGCAGCATTATTCTACCAACCTGCCTCGTAACCATTTCTAATTCCAGCTTGAAATGAATAGCTTGTAGATGAGTTCTCATTAAGTTTTATTATGTACGTATCTAAAAAATTACCAATATCTGTCAAACCTTGACCACCATCAGATGAAATTTTAGAATTCAACTTTTCTGATATATATGATTTACACTAATCATAAATTGAAATATAAGTATTATTCTGTGAATCATATTTAAATAAATGGTTTACGACCATACGATTCAGCTCTCGGAGAACCACTTGGTAGGTAGCTTCTGATGAGAAACCTGAATTTAATTTGAGTCTAAAATAGCTTATCATATTACAGGCTACACCATCATTTGGCTTATATCTAAATAGCCGCCGCAAAGCAAAAGCAATTCCGCGAGGAATAATATTATTTATATCCGTTTCATCCCCAAGCTCCATAAAGACAGCATCTCTAATCAACTAATGATGTACATTATCATATATAGCTTCACGCAATTCAACCATATCTGTAATTTCTCGATAGCCATTTTTATCCGGTTCAGCTTTCATTAAAACCTCTACAGCCTAATTATACGCGGTTAAAATACTCGGACTAGTAAAAGAAAAATTATGAGTATATTCATCGCTAGGCCCTCTTAATGTTATCGTATTATATGTTTTTTCCTATATTTGATTATTATAGCTAGAAGCACGTCCTTTAGAATATAAATTAGCAGGTTCAATAATATAAAGCTATTCATTATCAAAACGAACGCGCATATCAAACTATAAAATTGGCTTAGATGGAGCAGTTCCAGTATAATAATAATAAAGAGCGCCGCCATTTGTTAATGTAATATCCTTAATAGATTGTATTCCATCTCGAAGTCCGCCTATATATGCGCCATCATAACTTCCATCATCTCTAGTGCCGCGGACAAAAATTTCTGGTGTATTATTAATATTCGCAGTACCTATCTCTTCCGGCAAAGCTGTTCTCGCGTGATTCGCGGTACGTTTCGGCTCGCTCTCTGTTCCAAAATGAACATCTTTTTCCATCATACCAGAGAATGGTATACCATCTTCTTCAATAATTTTGAAAGCTTCCCGAGATGAATTTATATCTTCAATTTTACCTAAACTTGGATTAGACCAAGAACCTATTTTGCCAGATTTCTCTTCTAAGTAATTATTAATTGAATACCAAAACGGATCATCCATTTCAAACTTTAAATTAATAGACCCTTTATACATAGTAGTACTAGTTTCTTTAGTTATGCTTCCAAATGTACGAGTAATCCTCTTTTCAAAAGGCAAAAAGCTATACTGCGGTACTTCAGAAACTCTTGCCATAATTGCTCTATTCGGATGTTCTGCCAAAATTAATTCTCTTTCAATATTTGGTTTAAACCAATTCTAAAAACTAGCAAGCTATTTTTCAGTAATTTCGTCAGTATATAAAACTAAATCTAATATATTAGAATTATAATGACTTCCCCAATATAACTATCCATCCACAACTTCTAAATCAGTAGTCAAATTTGAAAACTCGGCAGAAATATTACGCTGTATAGCGTTATTAGTTGTTATAGCAATAAGATTAAAATCTTCTATATGCTTACCGCCCCACATAAAACTAATAAAAGAACGGTACATCATATCTGATCTATTGCCTGTATTTAAATGTGTAGCGTACCAAACCTGGGTACGAGGTGGCGCCGTAGACGCCACCTCATTACCTATCAGTACTGTTAATCCTTCATTATCAGCCATACTCATTTTACCTCCTTACACTATTAGTCGCGCCAGTCTTACGAGCGAGCTTAAGAAGTTCATCATAAGCCAACTGTCCAGCACGCTTCGCGTCATAATCATTAGCAATTTCTTCAATATTAAGATTTACATCAACATGTTCAATTATAATGTTATCTCCCTACTATTGTGTAGTAGTATTGCTAGCTTGCTATTCTGCCGTATTCCACAAATTGCGTAAAGATTGTAAAACAGATAAAGCTGAATTTGGTTTGTTAGCAAGAATCTCTTCACGAAGGATTCTAGTTTGTTCTGCGCTTAATACAGCTTCTGGTTTGGTTGGAGTGCCATGTAGCATAGCTAAGCCAGTGAAGTCATTCAAGCCACCCTTAGATTCCTTTGGAATATTTTCTAATAAACTTCCTTTAGGCCCAGCAGATATTTTTACCTGACTTGCAAGGCTCTTTTTCTTAGTAGTATCTTTATGCTCAGGCTTATCTACTGCTGCATAAGTAATTACAGCTTTATTTTCTCCAGTTGCTTTAACTTCTGCTGGCGAGACAGAAACTACTTTATAAGCTCCACCTAATGTGTTTGCAGTAGGTATATATTTTGAACCAACTGGAATGTCATTAACGATGACCTTATTTGTGAAATTGGGATAATCATGAATAACAGTTACAGAAGCAGTAAGACCGGAATCATCCTAATTATCATTAGAATCCCCTTCATTACCCTCGGAATTTCCTCCGCTTTCATTATTATTATTATTATTGTTATTATCATTATTATTATTTTTATTTTTATTTTTATTCTTAGCATTATCAGTTTTCTTCTTCTGTAAAACTGCGGTTGCAGCGGCGCGAGCTTCCGCTAAAGTACCACCATCAGTTAATACTTTTCTGAATGCGGCTTCTGCATCCTCTGCCGTTCTGTTATCCTTCCATTCGTTACTGTACTTTCCTTCTTTTTCAGAATCAGTTTTAAATGCTTTCCAAGCATTTGTCTAAGCGACGTCATCACGCTATGCAACATATTTTTCAATAGTAAATTGTAAATCTTGCATATCCTGACTCTTAGCTAATGCTGATTTACTACCCCAATCTTTAGTATTAGCGGTAATATAAGATAAGATGTCTCCAGTGGGTTGACTCATAATCTTATATACTTCTCCCCAAAGCAAGCCATTAGATTTCTCATACTCTAAAGTTTTAGTCATCAAATCAATCTAAGTATCTAACTTCTCGATTTGTAAATCGGAAGCTTCCTTAATAGCATCAATTTGATTCTATTGTGCAGTAAAGTACATATCTTGTTCTTGACTTTGAATCTATTCTTGTATACTAGCAATTTGAGCAGCAGAACCGCCAGTGCGCTGTAAAATGCTTAGCTAACGATAAAGTTTAGCTAATTCCTAATCATCCTTCTGTCCTTCGTATAGCTTCTTTTCTCTATCTAAAGTATCTTTTAATCCATCAGTAAACTTAGTAGTAGCTGCGGAAATAGCATCTTTCTAAGACTTAAGTTCGTCAATCTACTTTTGACGAGAGTCTTCGATCGCCTTTAAAACGCTTTGCTCTAAATCAAGTTGATTCTAACGTTGTTCATTTAAAATTTCATTTTGTTGCTTTTCAAGGTCTAAAAGACCATCCTCACCGTCAATGACGCCATTCCAAAGATCCTGCATTTCATCTCTATCAGCATCTATTTTATCATAGAAAGCCTATACTGCGGTTTTCTCCCAACCTTCTTGACTCTAATCAATTTCAGTACCAGAAGAATCATATTTCATATACTTCTCAAATCCCATTCCTTTAAGAATGGCATATTGTTCGGCGGCAGTATATAAAGGCTTACCAGTAGAGTCACGGCCAGACAACTCAGAGAACATTTCAAGTGCGGAAGAAAATTTAACTTGTGTATTAAACAAAGCCTTTCCAGTCTTTGAGTCTATCTTTACGCTGCCGTCTGAATTCTTTTGAGGCATATAGAATCCAGTAAATCCATCTTCGCTATCTTTATATTTAATTTGTCCATATTGATCAAAAGTATATAAAGCACTAAATGGATTATTTGTACTGTTAAGTTGTTCTCTACGTTCTTCAAAGTATGTTCTTCTACTTTCATTTAAATCTTTCTAAATACTAATTTGTTCTTTGAGTGAAGCTAAATTTCTCTTTTGGCTAGCGTAATAAGCAGCGCCATTCTTGATAAAGTCAGACTAAAGTTTCGCACGAACTTTTTCTTCATGAGTGATTTGCTTTTCAATTCTAGCAATATCTTGTAACCAGTCAAACCATAGTTCAAGCATATAAATGAAGTTGGCATTCTTCTTACCGCCGCCTCCACCACCGCCGCCGCCAAGGCCGGCAAGATCTCCAAGACCCATACTAGCAATGGATTCCCACAAAGCTTTTAGATTCTTTAATGTTGCTAATGCTGAAGATGCACTTGACATTGCGGGACCGCCATTAATATTACCAGTAGCAAGAGAAACAGCATTGCGTTCATTTGTTACTGGTATTCCGCGACCAGCTTTACCGCTATTTAATAGACGTTGAGTTTGTAAGTGATTGAAAACAATAGCATCTTTATCTAAATCAACCATTTCAGCGCCATTTTGTCCAACCACAAAATAACGGCCATTAGAAACTACCAATTCTGGACCAAGTTCTCCCATTAAAGTTGACTGAGAACCGCTAGCTAATGCAATGTTACCTTTTGCATGAGAAATATAAGGGCTTGTAGCTAAATCCATAAAAGAGCCATTAGAAATGCCTTCTACAGTTACATTGCCTTTACTTTCGCCTTCGCCCTCTGAACTGCTAGTACTAACCGTTACTTTAATTTTAATATCAATCTTATTTTTTTCTGGGATCTTGTTCATTGCATTGGCTAAATTTTGGACTAAACTATATTTTCCACCAGGAATATTACTCATTGCAGAAGCAATATTATTAACCTAAGTTTTCATAATATTGCTGTGGGCAGTAATATTAGTTGCAGCCTAAGCAACATTAGATTCAGCAGTAGCCGCTGCAGTTTCTAAAGCAGTAAAACCATTTTGAATAGCCGTTTGAATAGAAGTAAAATCTATTGTAGGAGCGGCTGGAGTACTTGGCTATTTTGGAGAACCTCCGCCCGTATCTCCACCACTATTTCCACCGCCAGTATTACCTCCGCTAAAGTTACCAGTCATAAATACGCTTAAACCGTCAATTACTTCTTTTAACTTAGCTTCAGAGGCCGGATCAATATTAAGAGTTAATGTACGAACTATAGCTTCTGTAGACATAATAAGGCTAGAAATTTCAGGAGCAGTATCTTCAGATAGATTAATAGTTAATGCTACAGCTACATCTTTTAGCCATTGTAGATTATTTGCTAATACGTCAGGATCAACTCCAGATTCTGGATTAGACCCAATATTTAGTACGGTAGAAAGTCCAGTAGCAAAAGCTGTCCAGTCAAATCCAGCTAGAGTATTAGCAGCATTTGCAATAGTTTGTAAAGCAGTCGCGGCTTCGGTTAAATTGGTTGGATCTTCTACAGAATTAAGAGCAATGACAATTTGATTTAATGCTTCTACAATAGCTGCTGTGATTGTTTCTTGAAGGCCAAAATCCATGCCTAAAACATTTTCACGTAGATATGCTTCTAATTTGCCCATGTCTATATCTCCAGTTTTTGGGTCAATAAACATTTTACCATCAAGTAGCATATCAATATCGCCCATTTTAACTTGCACATTGCCATCTGATGTAATGGACGCACTGTCTTTTAATAAATTAGGAGTACTTAATGCTTCTTTCAGTGCATTGCGAGCATCACCAGGATTTTTAAAACTTACTTCTGCGCCTTCAAATTGTAGCTGTTCTTGAATCTTTGTGCGGATACCAAATTCTTGCCAAATGTATTCATTATACATCTATTGTGTCATATCGGCGCTAAGCGGTTTGCCTTTATTTGCCTCTAATGCTTGTTGATAGACTTTAGACTTTTCAAACGCTCCTTTTAAAGCCTCTTCCTGTGTTTTACCAGTATATGTAGTTCCATTACCATCAGTAACTTCAAACTACAAACCTTTTTCGCCATCATATGTTGCTCTTATCGTTCCTTCTACGCCTACTTCAAGATCTGTCTATACAGTAGCTACAGCCGTAGTTGATGTACTTCCTTCAATCCAAGTTTCACCACTCGGTGTATATCCCAGTCCCTCTAGCGCGGCCGCATTTAAGTAATATCTAGCTTCATCAGTACCATCTTGTACCAAATGAGTTTTTCCATTTACTGTTACAGACGTAACCTTACTATTTGCATCTAATTGTACTTTACCATTTAAACGTAAAACCCATTTTAAATCATCAGCGTTTATAGGATTATTTTCATAGAAATCCTTTACAAGATTCTATAACTCTTCTTTATCTCCATTAGTAGCTTTCTTAAATTCCTCTAAAACTTGTTTTGTACTTGCGCTTTCCCATTTAATTTCAAGATGCTTTCCGCCAGAAAAGATAATGGTACGGTCAGGAGCTTCAAATACAGTCCCGCTTGGGAATATTTGATCAAATATTTCATACACGCTTGGCGCAATATTTTCTAGATTATAGTCGCCATTTTTCGCGGCTTCAACATAAGCATTAATTATGCTATAATATTGATCAAATGTTAGGCCCCACTCTTTTAATTTCTCTAATTGGGCATCCTAATTTCCTATTGATGGTAACGCTAATAACTCTTTTAAAGTAACTTTATCATTAATTTTAAATCCTTCAAGTCCTTCATTTAGTTCTTTATTAGTTTCAGCCAGCTCTAAAAGACGATTACAGACATCAATATATTCAGTAGTAAAACCTTGGAATTCACTCCATTCATGGCCTTCGCCAACAAGACCTTTAAATATATCTCCGATAGAAAATCCATCAATTCCATCTACTTCAATATCGCCAATCTATTCCATAGCTACGACAACTTCAAGCATCTTAATTAAACCATCAAGCATGTCTATCTAGGATTGAGCTATGGCTTTGATTCCGTCTTCAACGTTTCCTTGTAATCCCTCAGCTCCCGAAGCGAAATCTATACCTATATTAGATATATCAACTTTTAAATCGCCACTAGATGAGAACTTTAAAGCATCAAAACCTTTATTAACCAATTCAGCAGTCTTTTGTAAGTTACCATCAATCTCGACGCCAGCTACTGTAAAAGAACCAGTTAATTTTGCAATTTCACCCAACTCAGTAGCAAAATTATACCATGTAGTAATATCTAATAAACCTTTATCCTAACCAGTCGCTTTATTGGCGTTATTAATCGCGACTGCGGTTTTGCCAAATCCACTCATAAAGTTGATAGGATTATTAAATACTCCTGGTAACTTATTATTATACCAGTTAAAACTACTATCTTCTCTAGTCGAACGTATCTCATAAATTTTTTCAGCTAGCTCAAGTTCTTGCTCGTACTGCTCTATCTTAGTATTATCATGTTCATCTTTATAGGCGCGTAACTCATTAATTCTAGCTAATGTATCCTCCATTGTTCTATAATGGTCATCAGATTCGATTAGTGAATTAATAAGATCATCCAAAACTAGATCTGCTTGTAAAGAATCAATTTCTTTTAGCCTATTATATAACTATATAGCAGACTAAGTTGATAATTTTAACCCATTGGCAGTACGCGTAAATTGAAGCTCTAAACCTGTATCAAGGGAATCTGCCCATGCTTGTAACTCTTGAGCATTAACATTGCTTAATGAGCCGCCAATGCCGTTTTTAATTAAAGTCGTAAGATTAGATATATAGCTATTTATCGCATCTGCTAATTCAGCTAATTCCGCTGGTAACAAATAATTCTGCGCGCTAGCCACATCCATTATTTTTGTAACCAAACCAGGAATATCAACCGTTTCACTAAGAGTTAAGAAACCATCTTGTATACTTGCTCCGTATTCTGCAAATATTGCATTAATTAACTTGGGATCAAACAATGATTCAAGATAGACAGCATTTACTCTATCGCCGGGTTTTGCCTACAAAATATTTTTAATACTAGCAGTAATATTTTCGCCAAGTTTTTTATCAAGTGCAATCTAAGCATCTACATAGGCTTTATATGCTTCAGTATAGGCTTCAGAATCAGGGGCCCATTGCATCTTTTCTGCGAAAGCTTTAAAATCAAATATTTCAACTTTGCCATTTCCAAGACCACGAATACCCCATTCATTAGCGTTAGATAGGACTTCTTGCAATTTATATCCATAGCGTGCAAGCATGCTTCCTAAAGCATCATAGGTCATACCCATTGCATTACTTAAAGCATCAATTGCGTCAATCTCAGCTTGATCGCTAGCTGTTAATAGCTTAGCATAAGTAGAGTTTAATTCAGCAACTGTAGCAGTTTCTGTTTTATCCATCTATTGATATAATAAATTATAAGCTTTGGCTAAATCGCCCATAACAGTAATTACAGCAGTGCCATCATCTAACTCCTCGAGAGTATAACCAGCCGCTTCAAGAATTGGAATTGCAGTTCCTGTAATTATATCTCCAACGCCTTTTGTTAATTGCTCGGCAGCATCTAATAAACGTTGAGTGGCCGCTCGATATACAGACTAAACTTCTTCAGAAGTGACTTGATCTCCTTTTAAATCTTTTAATATCTTGACGCCATGTTCTCCGCCTTCATAAATACTTTGAGCCCAACTTAACATTGTAGATTCCAGTACGTTTTTCTATCCACGAGCCTCTACCAAATTCTAGAAAGACCGTATTAGCTGCTGACCAGCCTAATCCCTACTACGGGCATTAGTATCACTTAGAATACTAGTAACATCTATATTCTACTATGCAAGTAAAATTGTCTAATCCTGTATATATTGGTCAATAGCATCGCCGCTCATTCCGAGCTTCTTTAATTCTTTTTTCTGAGCATCAATATATTGCTTTAAATAATCATTCTTTAATGTGAACTAGTGTAGAATCGTGTCATATTCAAACATATCAGCGACAGATTTATTATCATTTAATAATTTATTATACTGTTCTACAAAAGACTGCATCTAAGTAGTATCAGAAGTCCCCTATAGAATATAATTTGTAGCAGTAGTAATTGAATCAAAAATTCCTTTTTGTAATTCTGCAACTGTCGCCTTAATTTTTGCAGCCAATGCTTGAATTTCTTCATTGTCAGAATCCGCAAAATCACTAGCTAATGCGTCCAAATTTAATCCAGTTTCAGTTAAATAATCATTAATACTAAAACCTAGACTATACAATGAAGCACTTAAACTAGTTATAAAGGTATCTTGTTCTTGTGCTGTAGCTTGACCACTAATAATTTTACTCCAATCTAAATTAGAAATATTATTGACGATAGTGTTCCTAGCATTGTTAACTGCCTAATCAACAATATTCGCTTCCTCGGCACTTAAAGTTTCTGTAGTCGCTCCTTCTCCGCCAACTGCTTCTACTAAATAATTTTCATAAGTTTCAAGAGCTAAAACAAATTTATCGCCAAACCGTTTGAAACCATAGTCTTCATTAAAATTCAGTAACGACAAGTCGGTTTTTTCAGCTAGAGTACCAATATCAGAATCAGATAATGAAGTTAAATTTGCGCTAATACCAGCCCAAGCATTCTAGGATTGCTCTAAAAATTGTTTTGCTGATTGCCAATTTTTAACTAAATCTGCTTCTGTCCATCCGGTATAATATTTTAAGTCGTCCGTGCTTAAGCCTGCTAGCATAGAGAATACTTTTAACTAATTTTCAGCATATTTCGCGGCATCATTAACAACTATCATACCATTCTCTAGATCGTCAGCATAACCGTCTGCGGTGAGCATGCTAATAAGTCCGGTATCTAATTGAGAAACATTTATTTCCTATCCGTCAGTAACAGTTGCTAGTGCGGCATCAGCTTGCTTTTTAACTAAAGTGCTAGCTTGATGATCTAAATTAATTAAATTATCTACATAAGTAGCATAAGCATTCTAGTAATCAAGAGTACCTACTAAATCTTCTAAATTCTAATTACCTTGTGCTAAGATGACACTAACAAACGCATCCCAATCAGTAATAGTTGATTTTCCAAAAGCATTTGTACTGATAGAGCCTTCTAAACCGCCCTTCCAAGTTCTAGTTGCCGCATCATAAAAATCAGATAATAACAGTCCAAAAGAATCAAATAAACTCTATAATCCTGCACTATCTAAAGATGCACCAGAAGATAAGGTACTAAGTAAACTATTTTCTGCACTAAAGGATGCGTCTATAACCTCTTTATAGGCAGCATTAAGCTCTGAAGTAGTAGCCTCTAAGCTATTTTTCATTGCTTCATAAAGATTAATATATGCATCTTCTAAGCTTACTATACCAGTGATTATACCAGTATTTAAATCTACATGAATATTGCCGCCGCTAAAGTTTTGAAGAATATTAGCAGTTTCTTTAGAGACTACATTACCAACCTATAAAGTTTTTAATGCTTCCATAGCAGTTGAATATTGTTCTACTTCTGCTCTATAAGCGGCTTTTATCTAATCTGCAGTCAACTCTTCAGAAGAATATTTTTGTAAAATTCCAATTGCGGCCGCGCCGCCAGCTCTTAATGTCTCAATATCTGTTTCAATTATATCGGCAATCTAGTCATCAGTGAAAGTAGAAGATTGTAACGCAGTCAATCGAGCTTTCATACTGCGCTCTATAGTTTTGTACGCTTTTCCTTCCTTACCTTTGATTTCGGCAGATAAGAAACTAGTAAAATCTATTTGAGAATACTAATCAATCTGGTCCTAAATATACTAATTTCTATCTTTTTCTGCAATATACCCAAGTCTAATTAATTCATCAGCCTACGCGGCAACAAAATTAATCATTTCTCGAGGATCAATAGTCCAAGACTTTAAAAGCTCATCATAATTAAATGTGGCCTCGCTTCCTAATAATGTCTTATACTACTAATTGAAAGCTTGCATTTCAGTAGCACTAGTAGTACCGCTGATACCGAGAGTAAAGGCAGTTGATATATTTTTAGTATAATTATCAATAATCTGCGCAAACAGACTATTAATTGAATCAGTAAACTCATATCCTGCTTCTATTAATTGCTACCTTAATTCCACAACATTTAACGTAGATGTGCCATTGCCATTATCTGTTAATAATGCATTAAAATCAATATCACGATACTCTGCAAAAGCAGACCGAAGATCAGCTACCATAGCTTTCGTAAGTTCAGCAGGTTTTTGTAAGGCAGCGGATAAAGCATTATGTTTTTTACCCTCATTGCTAATATCATATGCAAGCTAATTCAACTATCCAGTATAGGTTATATAATCTTCAAGACTAATAGTTCTTTGTCTAAGTTCCTAGTCAAGTAAATCAAAAGATTCATTAATAGAATCAGAAGTAGCTTTAAAGGTCTAACTAAATTCATCATAGTCAAAGCCCATTGCCGCAAAAGCTGTTTCAGTATCCTCGCCGGCGCGCCCCATATTCTTTAAGAATGTTTCAGCTTCTTTTTTAGAAAAAGATTGTTTAAAAATACTATCATAAGCTGTCTTTTTATTGTGAGACGCTTCTATTTCTTCTTCGATCTCTTTCTAAGTATCCTCCCAATACTAAGCCCAAGCATCAGTACTTTCAAACATACCTTTAGAAGCTTCCATTAAGGCTTGGATTAATAGATCTCGATAAGATTCGTCAGTAATATAAACAATATCTTTAATATCACTAACGTTTATTCCCATTGCTTTTGCAAAAGCATTTTCATCAAAACCTTCTTGTTGAGTAAACTAGGAAATATTCGCAAAGTCTCCAACATTAGTTTTTGATATATTTTTTAATGCGTTAGCAATCTGATATGCTGGACTTAATTCTTGTTTATGAGATTCAATACCTTCTAAATATTTAGCATATAAATTTTTATATTCTTGTGAAAGCATAAAATTGGCTTTTTTATCACCGGTGAGGCCCAATACATTTTCAATAAAGGAATCTAGCTAGCCTTCTTTAATATATGTATTACCCCACATATCGGTTTCAAATATATGGCCAAATCCTTTTCTTCCTTTTACGAATTTTCCAATAGTGCCATCAGGATTCGTAGTCGCGTGTGACGAAACTGCTTCTTGCCAAGTATTAGTCTCTAAATCATAGAAATCATTAATATCATACCCAAGATTAGTAAACATAGTAGTCATATCCTACATACTAAATTTACCACCTTTAGACATTGCGTTCTATAAGGAAGTTGCTGGAGCAAATTTTTCTTGCGCCATAAGCAAGAAAGCAGCATTTAACTCACCAATAGTTGCATTTGCTTTATTTTGCATTAAATTATATAATTCTTTATAAGTATCATATAAATTAAAAGCAGAAGTAACAACGCCATTATTGTCTACTGCACCAAGCGATACTAAAACTTTACCAAGTTCTGTATTAGTATCTACATATGAGCCAACAGTTAATTTAGAAGCATCATCCATAGCAGATGATAAAGAACTAGCGTATGTATGGAATATTTGATTTAATTCTTCAAATGTGGCCTCTGGATGTAATTTTTTATAGGCATCAACCGCGGCTTGTCCGCCAGCTTCTAGCGTTGCTAAGGTACTTTCTGCGAGGCTATTAGCGTCGTCAACAGTGTTTCCTAAAGATTCATAATAGGCTGATAAACTCGCTTTTATAGCCTCACGATTTGTCGAACTACGTTCACCTTTTAAGTAATTTTGTAGATCTGCTGCGTTTAAGAATACGTCTCGCAAATACTGTTGAATAAAAGCATCACGTTCTTCAGGCTTAATAATCTTATCAGCAATTAATTTATCAGCTTTCTTCCCAGCATAAGTAGTAGCCGCCGTGCTACTCAACCTATAAGATTTTGTATTAGGATCATAATTAAAAATGTTATCTGCATTTTCTTTAGTTAACTCCTCATATTCCTACTTAAATTTTTCTATTTCTTCTTGAGAAGTTGTACCCTTGCTTACATATTCAGCGGCCTTCTATACCTATTGCCCGTAGGCATCTACTTCGGCCGAGAATAAGACTTGTAATGCATTTTGTGTAGATTCATCTACTTCAATTAAACCGTTAGATATCCAATATTGCAATTTTCTTACGTCAAGCTAACGAGAGCCATCTGCGCCGACTTTAGTAAAAACTCTTTTTACGCCTTCATATGACCAATCAGGCCCTAATGCATTAGCTAATGCTTCAATATTATCTTCAGTTAAATTTTCTCTATTTTTTACAGCGTCAGTGAAAGCATTTTTCTCGGCCTATTCTTGTTCATTTCTAGCTTTATCAAGTTCTTTCTATTTGGCATTAATTTGCTCTTTTGAGGCGCCTCTTCTTTCTAGCTCTCGTACATCTTGCTCTAAGGCAGCGATATATGTATCATAATTTTTAACAATAACATTACCAAAAGCATCAATAGTCAAGCCTATTTCTTCTGCTGCGGCTTTAATCTCTTTCTCGGTAGCGTTTTCACTAATATCTATTCCACGAGAATCATGCAAATAAGTTAATAAGTCACCATAACCTATATTATCTTTTCCAATAACATTGTTAACTCCCGTCATTTTATTATGAGAATACTTATTAGTATGATATTGAGTTAAAGCTTTTATCTAATCATCTACATCTGTAAATGTTTCAGCAACATATTTTAAGAATGTTTTTGAATCCGCGGATAATTTTTCTGCGGCAATGGTTACATATTCGCCTACTTCAAACGTACTATTACCTAGATCAAACCAATCAGAATGCTAATCTCGTAAATCCGTTAACTATTTAATGTTAGCACTAGTAACTTTAATTTTATTGTCACCGCCACCAACAGAACCGATCATTGCATTGACAATTGTCTCGCGTACTTTTCCGAAGGTATCATAAATTAAAGTTGCATATTTTGATAAATATCCTTGTACTTCTTTCGGTAAGTTAGATATATCTCCTGATGCCACTGAAGAAATAATTTGCTCTTTAGACACACCATTTCTTGTTAATAATTCGTCAAATTGGTCTCCAGTTAACTGCTAAAATGCAATATCTACAAAACTACCTACATCTCCAGACATCAATTCGCTTCTAGCATTAAGTTCTTGAAGTTCTACATCTGTTAAATTCTATAAAGCTTCTGCTTCCTGTAATTTAGTGTCATAATAGTCTTGATACCATTCAGAGAATTTTAGATCCTTATTCTATTTCTTAGCAGCAGAAAAATCTTGTGCAACGCGCTCTAATACATCTGCTGATACTCCTAATTTTTTAGCCCATTTTATCCATTCTTTAGGTTTTACTGTAGTTAAATCTTGATCAGCCAATTGTTCAAATACATAATCAGGCTTCGAGTCGGCTAATGCCTATAAAGCATCCGCCTCTCCTTTCCGACGGTTAATTTCCTCTTGATACCAATCAGTAAAATCTTGACTCATATCAGTTTGATAATAAGACTAAGCCAAAGAATATAACGCGTCGGTATTCTTCACTCCCAAATAATTCCAAGCACCATATTTATTGGCCGCTTTAAAAGTATTGAAATCCTTTCCTTTTAGTAATTTTATCTATCTATTAATACCCCAAATATTATAATCATCTGTATAACCAGTCTTTTTATATTCATCTAGTAACGCAGGCGATATATTTCCACTAAAAGCGTATTGAGTAAGAAATCTATCACGTTCCTCTTCGCTATACTAGGACTATGCTGATTTTGTAATTGAAAAATTTTTTACAGCATTATACGACAATTGCTTATCATTTAAACCTGTTATATCTTCAGGACTCTAATTATTTATCGCGTTAGTCCAAGCATTAATTTCCTCTTGATGCCGGCCTTTTATTGCGTCTAAAGTTTCTTGGTCTTTAGTAGAATAAGCGTCGATAATTTCTTGATAATCATCATAGAACCATTTATCACCGCTCTTTCTAAATCCAGAATTTTCATCCCACAGATTAACTCCTAGTTTGTCAGCCATAGCTAAAGCTGCGTTAAAGTCCATACCTTTAGTAGCATTACTTACTGCTTTATCGACAGTATCAACTGATTTTGCTAAATTACGCCCGTAAGTTTCTAATTCAGCTATAGCATTAGCAGGGATAATTTTACGTATTTTTTCAAAGCCATTTGTAATGCTAGCTATAAACTATTCACTAACGCCTTCTATACCACTTATTTCAGAAGTTAATTTAGTAATACCAGCAATTGACCAATCTTCCCAGTTAAGAATTTTTGACTACACTTGTTCACGAATTTCTGGCGTATCAAAATAGTTATCATTAGCCATTGCAGAAAAAATATTGCCATAATACGTTGCCATTTCTGCTGCTTGTTGTGCATTTAACTGACCATTCGCGACCCATTGATCAATCTGATCCTAATAATTTACAATAGCTTCTAATTCAGAAGGCCCAAATACATTCTCTATATCATTATTCAAGTTTCTGTTTAAAATATTTTTAATAGAATACTACTAATTACCGCGCCTGTTATAAAAATTAGAAAATTTATCCATATTATAACTGGTATCGCCGTAATAAGATTCCATAATGCTCTGAACTGTATCATCATTGTATTTACCAATCTCTTTATTAAATTCAGTATCTAAATGAAACCGATTTTTTAAATACTCTTCTGTCTATTTTTTTGACATGGTAGGAAATCTTTTTGCAGTATTATTAAACTCCTACTGCTAAGTCTCACTTAGATCATTCCACCAAGCATCTAAATTTACTAAAGTGTCTTTCACATACTCGTCAAAGAGTGTTGGAATCTATAAGAATGTTTGTAAATTAGCATTATTATCTTCATATTTATTTTTTGTTAACCACTATTGATATTTACTATATAATGATTCTAGTATAGCCGCGCTCCCGCCTTCCATTCCCTAGTAAGCAGAAGAGCCTTCAAGCCAACCACTACTTATCATAGTATTTAATATGCCATTCTTGGCAGATTGTTTCATTGTATCCGCCCAATAATTAGCTCTACTAACTGGATCATTATAGATAATTTCATCATATGCTGCCAACATATATCCCATTAACCTAGGATCATAGCCTGCTTCTTGCGCACCTTCTTGCGTCATCTTTAATAATTGGTTACCAGCATCTAAAATTGCATTGGACGCATCTGACAAAGCCTTAGCAGTATCAGCGTTAGGATGGTTTGCACTCTCTGATTTTGCCCTGTTATATTCACCTAATAAATTAAGAATAGCTGCTGACTCAGGAGTAGTCTATTCATCAGGCCCAAGAACAGCTTTTCCAGTTTGAAATGAATTATAATAATCATTAACATTCTTCTAGCCTTGAGGACTTAATGCTGACCACCAAGCAACATTATAATGCCTTATTCCTGTATTGGCAACATCTGTATCTTCCCATCGTTTTTCTGCCTTTTTAGTATCCTATTTAGCCTATTCTATTACATAAGCATAATTAGCAGCTGCTGCCTTAATTGCCGCTTCAGCAGACTCCTTTCTGCTTGCCGCTAGCTTTCGTTCAGCCGCAGTAATATTAATAATAGCATTACCAGCACTATCTACACTTGAGATTAAATCTGGATAAACATCAGCCATTTTATTTGAGGCTTCTATATAAGCATTTTCAGCTTCTTGGCTATCATAACGTGCAGCCTTTAATTTTTCTAGCTGTTTGATTTGTTCATTTAAGTCTTTAGCGGTCTAAAATTTAGATAAATAATCATTATTTGCTGACGAAGCTTCTTCGCTTCTATCTTTTAATCTATCTTCATCTTTTCTAGCAATTAATCCTACATTCTACGCAATACCAGCTAAAAGTCCGGCACCGGCACCTATAGCTGTTCCTATACCAGGTGCAATCATATGGCCTATACTTGCTCCAGTAAGAGCCGTACTAGCAGTTCCCCACAACCCTTGTGCTGTTTTATCCTAACTATTTGCTGCAAAAGTTGAAGTTAATAAACTACCCATGCTTAATAATATGCCAGCATTATTCTTGGTAAAGCCCCACATTTTAGAGCCGACTTCACGCCATGAAAATTTCTGCTGCATCGCAGATTCCGTCTAACCTAGCCGGGTACGTTGTAACAAACCAGTATTAGCAGCCTATGTTTTCTATGCCTACATTTGTCGATAAGCTTCAAGTTCTTTATTATATTCAGCTTGTAACGCGGCAACCTAATCTTTGGTCATATTTTTTACTTCATCAGAATGTATTCTAGCCGCTAAAGTTTGAACTTTTTGAGCTTGGCTATAAAGACTAGCCATCTGCTATACTTGACTATTAAACCTTGCTTTAAAAGCTGTTAATGTATGTAAAACAACATTAGCAACATTATAGAAAGTAACTCCTATCTACGTTATAGCACCTATAGGAAATTTAGCCCATTTATTTAATTCGCCCAAATTTTTAATAAAAGCATTGCCGAAATCTAGCACACCTTTATATAATTCTTCAAAACCACTATCTGTATATAAAGACTAAATGCTAGTCTATAACTATTGAGTCTTTGCTTCAATACTATCTAACGTTTTTAAATATTGGAGCTAAGATGCATTTTCAGAATTAGCAGCTTCTTCACTCAATTCTTTTAATCTATCATAACTAGACACTAACGCTAGGAAACGAGATTGCTGTCTATTACCAGCCATTATAGTAGCTATATATCTTTGAGTATTCGTATCAATTGTATCCCAAGATTTAGCCAACTCCATAATAACGTCATCAAAGTCTCTAAATTCGCCTTGTGCGTTATGTAGGCTAATTCCAACAGTCTATAATGCTTTATCAACTTTATTTAGGCTATATTCCTCACCTTCACTATCAATTCCACTAGGATTCTCTTTCATTTCACCATAACGAGAAATAATAGACTTCATAGCAGAACCAATATTTTCTGGCGCTTCACGAGTAGCCTCAATCATAACTGCCATCATAGCAGTAGTATTTTCAAAAGATGCACCTACAGCTTGCGCAGAAGATGCTGTTTTACTCATAGCGGTAGCTAATTCTGTTACGCTACTTGCGGACTTTGCGGCTAACGCAGAGTAAACGTCTACAACAGTCTACGATTCACTCATTTCCATTTTAAAGGAACGCACGGCGTTAGTCATGTAGTTAGTAGCTTCAGCATATTCTAGTCCAGAAATGCGCGCTAATTTTAGAGTCTGCTCGGTCATTGACATAACACTAGCAGTATCCAAGCCTTGCTGATAATACAACTAAGAAACTTTATAAACGCCAGATATAGACGCAGCATACTGACGAGCCATGGCAGTATATTTCTACATCTAGCCCCACAATTCATCCTAAGTCATATTTGTAACAATTGCAATATCAGTAATTGTCTTATCCAGTTCTTTAACTGTACTAATAACTTTCCTTATTGCATTGTTAATCATACGAATAACAGCATAAATACTAAACCATCTCTAAGCAACGCCCTGTAATTTACCGATTAGCTATTCTTTCTTATGCGCCTTATCTAATTCAGCAGAATACTATTGCATTGCTATTTTTGTTTCATTTATAGATGCCGCAGCCGAAGCTGAAATTCTACCACCAGCATCATGAGCTTCTTGTGCCTTTGCTTCTTTATACTAACGTAGTGCCTCTTCTAACTCTTTAATTTTCTATCCCTATTCATCAATTTTCTAACGTAACTGCTAAATTTCAGGATTACTTTCTAAACTTTTCTTATAACCCTCTCCTGTCATTATAAGAGCTTGCTCTTTACCACGCTATTCTATGAGCCCTTTTACTTTTTCCATCGCAGCAGTCGGGGCTCTCTCTACTTCCTCTAATTTTTGTCTATAAGTTTCTAAAGCTTCAACCAATGCCTATATGCCTTCAGTTGCACCTTTTTCTTGAAATACAGATAGTACCTACTCAATAGAAGATTTTACAGTTTCGCTGCTTTGATCCATACTATTATAAGCAACAAATAATTGTTCTATTTTTGCTCTTAATTCATCTACTTTTAATGAATCTGTCTGTAAATATGCGTCTAAATTGAATACTTGCTTTGGATCTGTTAAACCAAGACCTTTAGCTAAAAAATCAGTTACATTAGCCGCAGTGACGCTCTAATGATTAACTTTTAAAACGTTATTTAATTCCTTAACTAAAAGACGGCCAAACCCATTTAATTTACTTCTCATACTTTCAATTGTATCAGGGGCAGTAAAAATCTCCGTTAACTAATCCAATAATTGATGGCCAATTGAATCTTCTTCCTTCATTGGGATTTTTAGATCGCGCATATACTAGGCTAAGCTATCATGTAATTTAGTAGCCATAGCACCTACTGAAGTTCCTAAATCCCATTGACTAGCATCTCCAATAGCACCTTGTATAATTGCCTATGGGTCAGCAAGAGCACCCTTTTTTGAGGCCGCATCTTTTGCCGCGGCTTGAAGCTGAGGGAGCTCAGTAAGTAAAGCTTGTATTTCTTTTTTCAGCTCATCACAATGGCCACGAGCCGCATTAATAGCATCTTCAAAAACCTAACTAAAATTTTCTAACCCCATTTGAGACGGGTCAATCTTTAATTCTGCAAAAACTTCTTGCATCCGTTTAGACTTGCTTAAAGCATCTTGTAGAACATTCTAAAACTCAGTCCCAGACGCAGAATCTAAAACCTACTAAGCATCCTTTAACTAACTAACTAAAGTTGCAGTCTATTCATTTATTTTGGTTAAATCAAGATTATCAATAGTCAAACTCTATAAGGTCTAACCAATATGAGCAAAGACTCCATCAATACTGTCAGCCTAATCAAACAGCCTAATCAAGCCACTTTCAGAACCAATTCTCACGTCCATATGCTTGGCCATTCTGTCAATAGTCTTCTCTACCGAATCCACTTCAGATTTTAACTATTTACCGACGCCAGACCCCACTTCTATATTCTAAAAAGCTTTACGAATCTATTCTATCTATTCTCTCCAGCCTTTAATCTTTGCTTCCATGGGGATAATTATTGTCCCGATTTCTGCAGCCATATCCCATCACTCTCCTTTTTCTCAAATAAAAAAAAGAGCCACTTCTATGAAGAAGTGGCTATTATAAATCTCCGTCTATATCGCTATTCAGACGAGTTATCTCTACTATTAAACCTGTATTCTCATTAGTATTAACTGGTAAACCAATGATATTAAAGGTTCCTACCGTTGGATCAGCCCTTTCTCCCAAGCGTAAGTTTATATCACTTACAACTCTTACTTTTGGCATATACAATAAATTTGTATAATCCAAACCCTCATTTTCATCCTTGGAGTAAAACTTACCCTCAAGAGTAAACAATCCATTAAATCTCTCTTTCTGAACCGTATATAGCAATGCGGTGTCATCATACTTATAGTAATAATCTATCACGTATTTTTCACCATTCTCCTCCGCATTTATCTATAAATTTTTATCTTCAAAAACCGCGACTCTATAAAAGCCTAAAGCGTTTTGCCCCATTAGCTTTCCATATACTTTTTTCTAAGCTACATCACAATTATACCTAAAGATAAAAGTTTTTTTATCTGGATAAGAAATTGGTAAATGTTGGATATAAAATACGTTATATACTTTATTGTCTTCCGGATTTTCATAAGGCTGCAATTCAAATGGCCCTTCACGCTTTGGGACATTTAAAGTATTACTACCTCTTTCAACCATATTAGTACTTAATAGTATACTCATACTAATAGAAGACAAAACTCCTTCTGATAACTAAAATCGTACTTCTGACCTATCTTCCCAAATAACCCGTGGCATATTAGACCAACCGCCGCGAGCCATGATTGTATTGTTGCGTTCAGATAATGTTGAGATACTAACATTTTCAAAGTAAAGAACTGGTTCATCTGCTTCAAGCATACGGGAGCCAAATTGCATTGGAGTTTTAGCGCGTAATACGGCCTCATATAATTCTTTAACTCCAAAATATTGATCAATCATTTACATCACCTAAAAAAATAAAGGGTCAGAGACCATGCGGTCTCTGACCTTTATTATTTTATTAAGAGCTCGCGGCATCCTGCATGCTGCCAACGTCGTCTCCAAGATCGTCATTATTTCCACCGCCAGTAGAATAACGAATAAGCTTCATCATCTCATTTTCGCCATCTTCATTAGTAGAACGTAGTACATTTAGAGTCATCTCAAAAGTAGAAGGATCGCCTTCAGCTTCTAGAGTGATAGTAACGTCAGAAGTTACCTTGGCCTTACCAATAACGAACTGGAACATCTCATCCTTACCAGTCTTTTCAGAACGCATAAAGGTGTCACCGACTACCTTATAAGTGCCTGGGAAGGTATCAGGAGAAATGGTTACTTCTACTGCGGAAGACTTGTCAGTTTGACCGCCCTCAACTTTTTCAACCCAGAACATACGAATATGATCACCAACTGCCGGAGAAGTCGCTTCAAGGTGAGCAAGATCGTTCTTAAACTTAATATCACTTAAACCATTATCTCCAACCTTTTTTGTACCGGTAGCAACAGTAATCTAAGTACGAGTACCTGCAGTTGCACTGTCATTTCCGCCACCTAAATTAATTAAACGGATTGGATGATTAGGATAAGCGATAGGAAAAATTTGAACACCGTCACGATCGGTAGGAACAGGAATATAAATAGTACCATCAGTTGTACCGGGCTTTACTACTACTTCAGCAGTACGATGAATATAAACAGGCTTTTTATCAGAGGGCTTTTTAATAGCACCGCCTAGCATAAAGCGTAGAGACTCTAGAGAAATTAAAGCGTCTTCTAGAGTTAGGTTAATTTCCTTACCATAGTCCCACTGAATTAGCTTCGGATTGCCCCAACCACCTTGAGCTGCGACATTCTCAGCAGTGGTCTCAATAGTAGAAACCTTTAGAGTGTCTAGATATAGTACAATATCACCGGCATAAACGCCAGCGGCTTTGTCATCGTCTAGGGCTTCAAAATATACATTGGCTACTTCTTTAATGCCATATTTATCAAAAATATTTACAGCCATATCGAATTACCTCCATTAATCATTCTTGTCATCATTAGCTATAGAACGCATCCAGTGCTTTAATTGAGATTTCTTTAATTTTGCACCTGCCATCGCAGCCTAATTATTAATATTAAATTGGTCGCGCCAGCCCATGCGTTTTAGCTAGTCATAAAAAGCATAGTAGGTCATATCCCAAATATTTACCATATTTAATCCGCAATTATTAATTGTCATACTGCCAATTAAATCTGATAACTTTAGGTCACTATGCTCTCGCTAGGCTTTTTTAGCCTTAGCTTTGCGAACTTTTTCTCGATTTTCACGCATTTTCATTTTTAAAGCCGCAACTTCTGAATCGTCATCTTTATTAATAACAATTTCTTCCCCCTCGACTTCGAGGAAAAATGCTCTACGAATAATACGCTGAAAATCGTAAAAGTTATCTTCTGTTAGTAAGTGTTTTTCTTCAATAGGCCCAACCACAATTTGTGCAGGCTCTAATGAAAAAATAATTGTATCATGAATAAAGAACTAAAAAGCTTCTTTTAAAACGCTATTCATTTTCTAATCCATCATTGCCATTAGAATAAGATATTGAAAATCTGTAACATTTTTTAAAATTTCTCGTAAGTCTTTATCCATGTCGTCCTTAAGTGGCGGCTTTACCATAGTTATTACACTTAAGTATTGCTAGAATTTATCATATCCTAAATCTACAATTTCACCCAATGTTGCTGGGTATATAGCACAGACATCATCTAATAATATTGGAGATCCTTTCTAAAATTTAAGGATCTCATTATCAGTTAAATTCATTAATCTTATATAGCATTGAATAGCCGCCAATCCAAGGAGAAAGTGTTAGGTTATCAGCGCGATAAAATTGTAACGTACCGATACCAACCATTTTTGCTTCATTAAACATAGTATCAATCTCCTGCATAATTAAGTATGGACGCAAAGATCTTTCATTTAAAAGCCATTCATCATATGGGCAAGCAATATCAAATCTTAACGTCGAAATCTTAAATTCTGGATTAAGCGTATTCACAATAAAACTATCAAAAATAGCAGTTACATAAGACATTTTTTCCGTGCTATCATCATAAATTTTCGGGACAATCAAAATCTATTTATTAATTAAATCTGACCCGTCAACATCCTTGTATTTATTTTTATCTAACGGATCGCGAACTTGATATTTTAATAAACGGCATAATTTCTAATTCTGCATTAATTTATTTGCGATTAAGAAAGTATTTTCACCCATCGCAGTAAAGTGACGTTGTGTTTCTAGTGCCATTTTAACCACCTCACCACAATGGAATAATAGTAATAGTCTTAGTAAACTTTGGCCACTAGTCTTCTTCTAATCCTGCTGTTGGAATACTCGCGGTCAAAATTACTTCTCCAAGTTCATTATCTGCATTAGCGTGTACTAAACAACTATCACTCTATTCTAACGCCTATACAGATGCTAATAAATTAGAAACGCTGAATACCACATTGTTTACAGTGTCCCCGGTACTACTAATCAAAGTATATGTACTACTTCTGTCAAGCCGCAACTTATCAGGGCCATCAATATAACAACTAAATTCAGTTGAACCAGAGCTAACTTTAATATCTATGTATAGCTCATCTGGCTCGATGTCATCACAATCAAGAAGCTTAATTTGCAATTTCGCCTCTCCTTCTCCCGTCGCCGTCAAGACCCCGTCTTGCACCGCGGCGACCTTTGGGTCAGAAGAAATATATTCTATTCTAGGCTCCTAAATCGGATAACCATTTTTAGTAATAGTAAATATTGGCTCAATTGGCTAATTAATTGTAAATACTTGAGTTACCGGCGCAGTTAAAACTTCATAGCGTGCGCGCTTGTCGGTATCAGCAATGCCGTCTTTATCGTAAATTAAATTAATTTTATTCTCAGTAAGAGATAAATAAATTGTTCCTGGGACACTAGTATGATCGTATTCAATAACTTGCCATGACTCTTCTTCAATAATAAAATTAGTTGCACGGTCAATCTTTCTACGCGGCATAAGAATTTCCGCGTACTTATTTGGCTGCGGCGTAATTAAGTTATTCCAAGTACGATAATTGCCTTTAATTTTAGAATCTACAGAACTAACTGTGTAACTCCATGACGACTGTAAATGTCCATTAGAGTCTATCCATTTTAATAAATAATTGCATCTAACTATAGAAAAAGTGCGATACGTTCCGTTAGTCTTTTTTTCTTCAGAAATCAATATCCATTTTTCTATAGAGCCGTCATCAAGAGTCCAGTTCATAATATCGCCAACTTGTAATGGCACATTATTGCTAACATTAAGAAACATTATTTTCTAGTATTCTTTATCTTTACTGGTTAAAATTATACCATCAAAATAAAGCCCTCTCTCTACTGAAAGATTACGTACAGTGTGCGGCGATTCTGCAAGCCATTTCCAAAAGGAACGAATGCCGCCACTTCTAATACGTTCCGCAGTTGTTTCGCCAAGATGATTTACACGAGAAAAATATGTATCAAGATAACTCATCTGGTATATCTAAATCTCCTATAAGATTCATACATTCAAAAATTGTCTTTCTAAAATGTTCATACGATAAATATTTTAAAATAGACAATTTGCCAAGCAATGGCCACCAGTTAATTGAATTGGCGCCAAGCCCGCGCACTTCAAGAATAATAGAATCCAAAAATTTTTCCCATTCTCCATCCTTTTCTTTTTCACATAGCAAACCATATAAACGACCTTTTAATTTATTTTTGTAGCCCTCAAAAGTAACATCATACGACATTCTTTTTACCTGCTAATTTTTTAAACAAATCGGCGGGTCGTTTTTCGCGCGATCTGTCATATACTCCTTCGGCGCGATGAATTTCTAACTGCACCGCGGCCTCTAGTTTATTTAATTTATCTAAATGATTTGCTTGTGAAAAATCCTTATCAGCGTACAACTACCGAATATTCTCCCAACTAGCAATGCATCGTTTAATCCACTCATGCTTCATATATAAAGCTAATAATTGAATTTCATCATTAGTTAAATCATTAATGAATTGCATTGCTTGCAATCCGCTCTCGTTTTCTTCTTCACTTGATTCAATTTCAAGTGATACTCGTGGGTACTTAAAGCGAAAAATAGCCATCCTTAGAAGCTCTTGCCAATCCCGCTCAACTATGGCAAGCTCCTCTTCAAGAGTCCATTCGTCGGCGGTAATACGAGCTAAAAAAGCATCGTATATTTTATGAAGTGGTGTTGCCATTATTCATTAACCAAGTGTTGTGTGTTAATCGCGCTAATAACGTCAACATCACAATACTTTTTAATCAAAGTAACAAAACCGCTATTCGTAACGCCAAGCTCTACAGCTAGCTTTACGACTGTATCTTTTTCAGCGGGAGCGGCAGTAGGAATAAATTTAGCAAAACTAGTAATATCCTGAGTCTCTAACATCTTACGTATGGTTGCCGCATCATATACCTTTTCATCAGCGTCAATCATTTGCTTATCTTCATCAACACCAGAGAACTGAATAAAATGATTGCGTACCAATGTATTAACTCCAGTATCAAAAGTCATATTTTCATATTCTTCATCTGTAATTGGAATCTCTCTACCTGGCTTTAGTTCTCTACGGAATCTCAAATCCGGTAAAACTACAATCACAGTAGAAGAACCAATGTTCTTAAGTTTAATCATAATAGTATCCTCCTTTTACCTCTAATGCTGGGGTGAGTGGTAAATTCACTCACCCCATTTATATATATTAGCCATTAACTAATGCAGAGTTATAAGCAGCCCAGCCACTGTCTTGATCTAGAGCACTATTGTAATAAATACCCCAATAATTAGGAGTAGAAACTACAGCGCAACCAACCTTGACATAAGCCTGTAGCTGAACACCATTGTCACCCTCATGCTCCCACTCACGGAAATAAGGAGAACCTTCAAAGCCTAGCTTGATTAGCTTCTCCTTGCCAGTAGGAATAACATAAGCAAAAGAGGGGTTCATAGCGAGCTTAGTATTGGTCTCATCAACAAAGGACTGTGGCATAATTACAACAGATACGCCATAGAACTTGCCAATATAGCCGCGCTCACGAATATCAATCATATCCTGATCAGAAATCTTGGTGGTGCTATTATAAACAATAGCATTTACCATATCAGAAGCGAATTCAGGCGCGCAATAAATAACAGGGGTGCCATAAGCCGCGACTACAGAGCATAGCTTACGTAGAGCAGCAGGGTCAAAAGCAGTAACAGTAACCTTGTTAGCCTGTGGACGACCAGCTAGCTTCCAAGTCTGTAGTAAGGCTTCTTGAACCATTTCAAAAATACGATCGACCATACCAGCATTGATTACTTCATAAACATCGGTAATGCTCTCAATGCCGTCTAGATAGCGCTCAAAGTCAATAATACCAGAACCACCGATAGCCTGTGTCCAAATATCAAAACGGTCACGGTCTAGACGGAAAGCTTCATAGTTACCAGACTCGGTAGCACGGGTAACAAACTGCTTACCACGCTGCTTACCACGAGTTACACGGAACTCAAGACGAGAGCCCTGTGGCACACGAACAACTTCAGTGAAGAAGTCTAAAGCAGACTGAATACTCTGAGGAAGAACTTCCTCTAAGTTCTGGGAAAGTAGTTCAAATAGGTCATACTTGTTGCGCTCGAACTTGTAACGATTAATATGGCCCTTTTCATCACAAAGTAGCTTTACTAGCTCATCATGTAGCGCAGCCTCATAGTCATAATTTTCGGCTGCGAACTCAGCGGGGACCTTGCGGCCAAACACGCCGTTCATTAGAATCTTAAGATTATTCATAGCTCGCACCTCCATTATAGACTAACGATCTCGTACTTAACGCCCTTTTCGCCGTTAGGTACAGTGTAATACTTAGTAACCTTACCATAAGTGCCGCCATTGGGCTGGGTCTTGGTTAGCTTTGGAACAGGGGAACCTGCTACAGCCACTACATATACGGGGGTAGTAGCAAAAGCATTTAGAGCGGTCTCTAAAGCAGTAACAGTAGCGAATTCAGCGGTATCATACTGTAAGCAATTGGTAGTTACAGTGTCGCCTAGATTTAGAATGCCCACGCGAGGATAATCGCCAGCAACCTTGCGGCCAAAGGTCTTTAGACCATAGTGATACATATCATATTCTTTTTCAGCGGTATAAACAATACCGATAGGGGTGTCAGTGGCAGCGGCAGGAGCGTCTAGATAGCCCTTGGACTTGTCAGCTACGACCCACATACCATTCTCACATACACCATACTTATTCGCGCCCTCGGCAAACTTCTCTCCTAGAGGGGTCTGAGAAACGACCATGCCAGTCTTGGAGAAGGCGACTTGATTTAATTCTAGAGTAGCATATTGCTCTAGTGGAAAACGTGTTAAAGCCATATCCATCTTCCTCCTTACTTTTTACGATATTTTTTCATTAATAAAGCGAATTGGGATTCAGGCTGCTCCGGTAGCGGTACCTTCTCCGCAGGCACGTCATTATCAGTTAAACGCTGCTTAGCAAACATAATTGCTAACTTGCCTTCCAATTCATCATAGGAAAAGTCCTTTACACCTTCTCTAATTGGTGCAATTTCTTCAGTTGTAAGAACTTTTTCATACTTTTCAATTAATTCATTCTTACGGGCTAGTTCATATTCATTAATCTTAGCCTCGTAGGTAGTTACGGTAGATTGTAACTACTCATTTTGCGTCTGAAGCTCTTCAATTTTTTGCTGTAAAGATTCTAACTCAGTGATACGTTCATTAGCCGCAAACAATTGCTGCTCAAGTTCAGCGACACGATTATCTTCTGCTGGTGCAGCGGGTTCTTCCTCAAATTTAATTGCGGGTGTTTCCTCAGCCACAATAGAAGTATCAAGATTAATAACGCTAGCATCTACTGTAATACTAGTGTCCACTGTAACATCACTATCGCTGTTTTCTTCAAAATTAGTTACAATCTTTTCAGGAGTTTCTTCAGCTGGAGAGTCAGCCGCAACCGGTTCGACAACTTCAGTCGCTTCGGTTATTTCTTGATTTTCAAAATTCTCCATCGGATGTTCTCCTCCCGTTGTATTATTTTCAGCCTATTTTACCTTCTCTTTTAGTTCAGATAAAAGTACAGCAAATTTTTCATATTGCGTCTTATAAGAATTATCTTCTTTCGAGAAGAAATGAGATACTGAAAAGCAAGGTTCATGAGTCCCTATAATACATAATCCTAACATGTCACCCTGCGTATATACAAAATATTCGACCCCATCAAAGTCAGCCCAATCGCCTTTAATAGTATTTATATCCAGTTCCATTGACTGATTCTGACCTTGAATTTTACGGGCTTCTTCGTAGTATTTAGAAAAAATTACAATTGAAAATACTGCATAATCACGAGTAACGCCATCCGTATCAGTCAGTGGCTCCCAGCCTACAAAATCTTCTACATAACCATATGCGTTCGCTAATGTTGGGCCTGTATGGGATGCCCAATTCTATGATTCTGGATCGAAGAATCCTACAATAGGCGTATCGCCGTGAGTTGCGGATTCAATTAAATGCTAGGCATATTCGTCTGTAATATAAGAGCCATTGCGATTAGCGTATTTGCTAAAAACTGCAACTTTTAATCTACTACCAGTGCCAATATCTGGGCCGCCATTCATAGATACTTCTTGAGCGGGAGAATTAAGGATTATTGTATCAAAATAAATCGGTATCTATTTATCCATGTTCATTCTCCTTAACCTTGGGCCTCGATATTGGCCTAAGTTTTTTCAGATTTTTTCTCATCAGGAAGTTCTGGACGACCTCCCGTATTTGTGATGTCTTTTACCTACGTGGTTTTTGTTGTATTTTGTGTTCCTGAATTACTTTTTTCTTCATCAGCCACCTCTGTTCCAGAAGTAGTATAAGAAGACTGTAATGGAACCATGCGCATAGACATTTTTAAAAAGTCATTTTCAAAATCCATTAGGCTTAACTGACTATTTTGCTTAATACCATACGCGGCCGCAACCAGCATTTTAGAATAACCATATTGGGCACAACGTAAATAACTGTTTTGCATATCATCACGATTAAATACAGTAATTGGTAAAATCTAGAAATCAAATGTTAGCCCCTTACGAGAAAAGCGTTCATTTAAGAAGAATTTAATGAGTGCCTCATATACATTCATGTAAGCATTCATTAGAGATTCATCTTTCTTAATAGAGTAAGAAAGAGATGAGCTATTAACTGCATTGAATAATATTTCGCCGCGGCCCATGGCATCCCACGCATTTTTTCTATATTTTTCAATTCTATCAGCGGACTAAGTTGCACTAGAACTTTCTTGTAAACTTTCCAAATCTGTGTCACCAAAAGTAGTTAATACATCAACAGTATCAATTTCTTTTAGCATTTCCGCAACAGAAGCATGGATGTCAGCAACCTCGTCAAGCTAAAAAACAAGTTCACCATTGGAATCTATTGGCATTTTCTGAATTAGTAATTTATATAATTCATTTTCGTCTCGCTTTTCTTCGCGTTTGGTAGCGTCATCTAATTTTTTTAGTTCTGGGATACTAGCAACCAAAAGCGGCGTTTGATCTAATCCAGAAAAACATAAGCTAATACCACCTTGCGCGGCTGAAATAGCGACCCATGGATCATCTCTGCGCTTTGCACGTACCCAGCGTCGCCATGCTTTCTACACAACAGTAGGAAAACTTTCAACAGCTTCCTCACGAAGGGCTTCATCAGTTATTCTTTCAAAATAATTTAAATTAAATTCCAAAATATTTAAATTATTAAAATCCTTAAAACGAGTGCGGCAATATTCAACAGGTAAATCCTAAATTGTAACCTGACCGTTTTTCTCGCGTAATATACCATTATAAATACCGGTAATTAACCATTCGGTAGTTATGCGGCCCAATGTTGTTGGTAAATCTAACTTATCTATAAAATCGCATGCATTATAGAAAGACTTAATTATTTGAGTCTATGACCCCTTGCCTTCCTAAAATACAGGAATTATAACACTTTCATAGAGAAATAAGTGAGCTAAGAAATCAATATTATTGCGGTACTCACCGTTTGTACGATAATAATATCGTGATAATTCGCGTAAAGACTCTAAGTCTCCAGTACGAATAATCTATAAAATTTCTTCTAGAGTAAAATCATCCGCAACAGGATTTGTATTATAATAGCCCCATCTCTTATAACTACGAGTGTCAGCTGGAACACGAGATGCAACCGCACGCCTATAAGCTTTAAAATCTCCTTTATTATTTGAATCCAACTTTTTCACCCCCTTTATCCATGCTTTTTAAAGAAAATAAAGTCTTTGAAATTTCTCTTTTTCCTTGATCTAAATTCTTTATCTTCATAATATTTAATACGATATAAACCATATTCAAGCGCAGAAAAACGGTCTTTTTCAATCGAACGGGAAATACGTTCAATTTTAAATTGGTTCTAAACTCCAGTAGGCTTTAATTTTAAATTATTTAACTCATCAATGAGACGCGAGGTCATCTCATATGGTAACAAAAATACACGCCTATCATAGAGCGTCATGCGCTTGCCTTTCTATGTACTTAATAATTTTTCTTTTACAACGCGCTCATTCGCAAGTAATGAAACTGTACCATTATTAATCTGTGCGAAGAAATTAGAATGAATTTCATCATCATTGGACGCGCCAGCTTTAATATCATAAATGATTGCATTATACTCCGTCATCGGTTCTGTAGTAGGAGTGCTTTTCTACGGAGGTAAATGATATTCATTATTAAATACATAATATGCCGGAAATTGCTCCCCGGTGGAGAGGTCAGAAGATGGTAATGCCATAGCATCTAATAAACCAATGCCGGGGCCATTACCGTCTATAACCACTTCGCGCGGCTTAAATAACTCAATTAATTTTTTTAATCTAGGAGCTTGCTAACTAATATAGTTTTCTCCATGGATTACTTCTGTATATACAACATTCTTTTTATAAGTCTCTTTTCCGGGAATTACCTTAAATACCATAATGGCTGTATTAGCAGAATAACGAGCTACGTCGACCCCAATCATATAAAAAGTATTTGGATTAGTTGGATTCTCTTGCGCTTTTCTCTCACATTTTAATAAAGTTCTTCGAGAATTAATGCGCTTAGAATCCAGCCAAGCATCTTTATTATTACCAGTCCAAATAGATAGGGACTCACGCGAAAAACTTTCTTCATTCATAGTAGAGGAATTACGCTAATCTTCCATCATCTTTTTATTAATAATTCCATAATAAAGCGGCACTTCATAGCTCAAACCCCAAACAAAATAATCCTCTGGATGGAGAACAGCATTAACCGCGCATTCTATTAATTTACCATACATAAATACAGTACGTTCGCGCGCGGTTGTAATAAAAGTTTGTGTAGAAACAGGTTCTTCTGGATTTAATGTTCCGTCAACTTCACGACGTGGAACATTCATTTGCGGCAGTAGCACTTCATTATAGTCATCTTCTTCTATAGTCGCAGCCTCTTCCAGAATGCCAGCAGTAGCACGTAAGCCGCGGCTGGTATCTTTAGAAACTACTGTAATATGGCTACCGTTTTTAAAATGCAATTCATAATAGTTTCCGCTCTTTTTTTGACCGCTCTGACCATCATCTATTCTATTCGTAAGTTCATTCCTTAATATAGGCCAATGACGAAAAAACTCTTCAAATTTAGCTTCCGCAGTTTTAATTACAGTACCTTTTACGTCAGAAGCAATAAATATATTTGAATTGGGAAGTAGAATTGCTTTTACTAAAGCACTAAGATAAGCGGTGAAGGATTTAGAAGTAGCACGAGTTGCAGTCCAGAAATGATACCGATAGCGCATACAAGCTCTTAAAGCTATGCGCTAAAAAGGCTATAGATGCCAATGCTTCGCATCATCTACATCTTGCAAAGCATCAAGCATTAAGTCTGGATACAGTATCCATAAATTTAAATAGTTTGTAAAAAGTTCTTGATTTGCGTCTAAAAACTATGTCGTAAGGGTTACACCTTTTTCTATTGGAATACCATCACGAAGGACAGGGGACTAAATTTCACTCATTAGTATCCCCTCCCTATAGTTCATTTAAAAGCTCATCTTCTTCTTCATACTCTATATTTGCGGTCTCGTCAAATTCTACTTTTTCGTTTTCAATTTCTTCAAGGCGTTCAGTCATATTGTAACGAGCGCGGCGGTCTTCTACTTGTTCTGCAAAGTTGCCTTCATTTATTACTAATCTCTTCAAATAGTTTTGAATGTTTTGCATCATAAAGTCAATAGAGTCTTGCGGCTCGGTGTGCCATTTTGGATGCCAACCTTTCTTACCATAGTAAACCATAAGTTCGCCAACTGATTCAAAGTCAGCCGCGTTTTTGGCATTACTAGCTTCAAAGTGATAGGTTTTTACAATATTGTCGGCGGCGTCCATCAATTTTTTTACGTCTTGTCCGGCGCGCAATCCTTTCTTTATATTAAGCTAAATTTCACAGAAGTCACGCGCTTTTTCTTGAAGGATAGGTGTGGAAACGTTTTGGGTAGCAATAATACTATCATAAAAATTCTATAGCCAAAGAAGTTCGTCTTTAGTATAGGAAGACGACCAAGTCTTTTTAAGTTTAGAAATTTTAGCCGCGCTTAAAGCTTCAATTTCTTCATCAAGAGTTTCTTGCTCTCTAGCTAGCCGCCATCGCTCATTTTCTTCAACCCAAGTCAATGAACTATAATGTTCATCTAATAGGGTATTAAAGTATGCGGTGAGAGTATGCTCTTTGTATACAGTATACATTTGCGTCCACTTATTCAAATCTAATGGTACGTCTAAATAACGGCAAAGTCTATCAACCTCTCCTAAATTACTCTAATCTACCATCGTTTCTAGGCAACTCGTACAAATCATAGAACGATGCCCCGGGAAGAACTTAGATGGTGTATTACAAAAATCAGTTATCGGTTTCTCTTGTCGGCATTTCAGACATTTGCGCTTTTTTAACTCTTCTGTCATTTGATGACTAACCTCCCTACTCAATGCGCTTGCGGCGCTCACATTCTTTACAATTAGAAGAAAAGCCATCTTTACGACTACGATTCTTTACATAGAATAAAGGATCACGAGGCAACATACGCCCGCAAGTGCGGCAAGCCTTTCTTTCGGATTGCGGCGTCTCTAATAAGAGACGATGCTTCTTTGCGGTTGTTGCGAATTTTTCTGGAATTTCGCGCGCCAATATTACGCAGAGATGATTTTCGTTGTAGGTGAGCCCAAATTTTACCTATAAATTATAAGTAATAACATTATAGGGTACCTTCTCTATTTTGCACTGCAGAATAAATTCTCTTACAGGCGAAAAGTTACACATGGCGCGATAGCGCTCGAAGTCAAAGATTAGAGTACGTCCGTAAGTATCTAGCTTCTCATAGAATTGGTCATAAAGCGCATCGTAGTTCGCAATTAAAGCTCGTATGTGGGCGGGGTCTTCCCAATCGAAGTGGTGTTGGCGCACCATCCATTTTACTTCAGTTTCGCCCTGTGCGTTTACCCTTGTCTCATAGTCTTCTAGGTTGTGAGAGACGGAAGAAAGATAGGAGTCGGCAATTTTCTTCTCCCATTGCGGCACTGTTATCCAATAGAAACAGTCGGAATTCCAATCTACGTACTGCGCCTTTGGATGATCTATAGAGAGGAAGTGAAGAGTAGGTTTGTAGGCATCCTTTAAATAGTATTGGTGTCTCCTCATATCAATTAGGTTATGCTTTAGGCGATAAAGGCGATAGGGGTCGTCAAAAAGGATGTCGTTTTCGGTTGGGGCTACTTTGCCTTCTAGTACATGTATCCAGTGCTCAACTCTATCAATGGAGTCCCAAAGTTCCTACATTCCCGGAATATCCCCATCCCCTATATCTATGAGTTCTCCTGTCTTCCTATCGTATTTCGGCCTTTGTATTGTGGGCTTCTTGCGGAGGTAGGGGTCACGTTTGGTTGCGGTTTGTAGCTGTTGCTGGTCGGCAAGCGGGTTATCCAATATTTCATCAAGCGATAGGTTCTTGTCTTCTTTGGTTTTAAAGGAATTATAGCGTGTTTTTCCGTTGTTTACTTCACCACGCTATACGGCGTTATAGCCTTTTTCATCCTTTCCATATAATATATAGTCTCCCATCTATTCAAGCTCTGCGGGAGTTGGATTTTTTTCAAGTTTATCTAATATATCTATGACTGCGGCTACACGGTCAGTATCGCGGTCAATGCTATAGTCTAGTGAGTAGGGTTTTTTCATGTAATACACCTCCCCCTTAGTTACAATTTTACCATATTTTTTTTAAGAAGTCAAGTATTTGAAAAATAAAAAATTGGTGGAATTTGTGGAAGGCCGCGAAGCGGCCCCGGATCTGGGCGGTTCATATCCGAAAAGCCGCCCCGCCCTGCCGCGCTTGCAATGGTTGCGCCCCGTCTGTAAAGCTGTAAAGCTGACCCGCAAAAAAATTTTTCGATTTTTTGAAAAAAGGGCTTGCAATTCGCTGTATTTGTGTTATACTATCCTTGTCACCGGGGGAACCGGGACAGGGAAAGCAAAAATGCTTACCCTACAAAAACAGGCCGCCTATAATAGGCAGGAAGGAAGGTATCCCATGAAGACTATGCACCGCCCCGGCTGGACTCGCATGATGGCGCGTTTGGCTTGCGAAGCCGCGAAGGGCTCCACCGCCGAAGCCCATGACGTCTCGGCCAAACTGGCTGAAGCCATCGTCCGCGCTTGCTTTTCGAAGCGCGGCACGACCGAAGACAAGCGCGCGCGCGCGGCTGGCCGCATTGACGGCTATTGCTACAGCCCGTTCACGGGCAAGCGCACCCCGGTGGAGACGAAGACGGGCGGCACCGTGAACTACGACGACCCGGGCGACAACTGGACGGCCGACGATGTCCTGCCGGGTGTGAAGCTGGTGGCTTTTCCGGTCATGACCCGGATTCACCACTGGTTCGAAATCCCCGAGTGGACGGCCATCATGACCCGCGAGGACTTTATCCGCTATGCGGAAGCCGCCAGCCGCAACGGCATCCGGGGCACGTTCCACCGCACCAGCCCCGGCACGAAGGGCAGGCCGCGCGTTCTCGCCTACCAGCCGACCCCGCTCGGCAAGATGCGGGACGCCATCGCGGCCGACATCGAGGCCGGCATCCTCTACACGCTCGACACCTACATGCTCGAGCATGACTGCCCCGACCTCGACCTGTAACACAACCAGCCGGGCGGCCGCGAGGCCGCCCGGCCACCGAAAAGAAAAGGAGGAGCCTACAATGAAACCCATCATCATCATCCTGCTTTCCGTCACCTTCCACTGCCCGACCGCCGACGTCACCGACCGCATCCGCGAGGCCCTTGCCCAGTGGCAGGCGGACGGCCCGGACGCGGACTATCCGCCCACCTTTTACGGTATGCCCGACGAGCTCGGACGGTACCGCTTGACCGCCACCTTTGCCCGGCGCGTCGACCGCTTTGATTGGATGCTCAGGCGCGAGGCCATCCGGGCCAGCTTGATCGAGGCCGCCGGAGAAGCCGTTGAGCCCGAGGAATGGTACGACGAGGCCACATGGTGGCAGTGGCACGCGACCACCGTCATCGCGGACGGGAAGGCCCGCCGGGTGGAGTAAGCGACCGCAAGCCCGGGCCGCAAGGCCCGGGCCGAATGAGAAAAGGAGGCACATTCCATGAGCAAGTATTACCAGACCAACAAGCTGACCGCTTTGTTCCGGCGCGTGTTCCGTGAGCAGAAGAGCGAGGAGGGCGAATTGCTGATTAGCTATGCCGAGGAGCTGATTTACAAGATGAGCCGCGAGGACTTTCCGGCTTTCCGGCGGTTCATGCAGGATTTCGGGCTTGAAGTCAGCGCGGACGACCTGCTCGAGTGGTGGGAAGAAAACGAGTAAAAAAGGCCGCCGGAAGGCGGCTTTTTCGCGCGGACGAAAAAGTTAGATGTTCCGCGGTTAGTTAGTCATAACTAACCGGAAAAGTTAGATGTTCATAGGCGGTTAGTCATAACTAACCGCAAAGTTAGATGTTGGGCGGTTAGTTATGACTAACTAACTGCAAAGTTAGATGTTCGAACATCTAACTTTCCCGCCAAACATCTAAATCGCGGCTGTACATCCGCGCGCGGATATGCTATAATAACCATGGTACAAGGGTACCACAAAAAAGAAGGGAGCTGTTTCAAGAATGCTAGAACTGCTGCGGAAACTGGAAAACAATGGTGGTCTGACTCTGCGCAATGGTGTAGCTATCAGCTACAAAGCTGGGTATCAAGTGGCCGACTATGGTGTGGAAGCTGCTACAGCTGAAGAAGCTGCAAAAGCTGTTGAAACCATGAAGGGAAATTGTGGCATTTGGCTGTCTGAAGGAATTTACTACATCGACCACAGCATGCACATCAAAACCTTGCGTGACGCCTTGCGTATCGGCCGCGAACATGCACAGCAGACAATTCTGCGGTGGCGTGATATGGAATTAATTTCTTGCAAATGAGCGCTTGCGCTCATTTTTAAAAGTTAGATGTTCAACATCTAACTTCTGGTTTGCGTTTTGCGCCGAAATATGCTATAATACAATTGTCCCGAGGAGGACAAGAAAAAAAGGAGGAATCACCCAATGAAAAACATCCAGTACATTCCCGACCATCGCTATGCCCATGCCTACATCCGCGCCTATGAAAACGGACAGCTGGAGCTAGTCAGCTACAGCACCGTGGTCATCACCGTGACGCCTGACCGGGAGCTGGTGGTGCATGGCCTGTACAGCATGACCACGCGTAAACATATTGGCTGGTTCATGCGGTTGCTCGGCCTGACCTATCAGGACGCCAAAAACGCCTACGAAAACAATCAGACGTTGCACGTGTAAAAAAGTGCCCATCCGGGCACTTTTTACTTGTCTTCAAAAGTTAGATGTTCAACATCTAATAGGCGTGATTGACTTCTGCCGCCAATGTGATATAATAGACTTGTCCAAAGGACAGAAGCAACACCACAAAGGAGGAAACACAATGTATCTCTTCTTCTCCTACCACAACGGTTACATCCCTTGCGGCAACGATGGCATGATGCAGGTTCCTACCAATGTACGCAGCTGGAAGCAGCTGGAGCAGCTGGCAAGGAGCTGGCAAGGTCGTCGCGCTGGCTGTGTCTGGCTGATCCGCACGTGGACAAAAGAAATGAGCGAAATGAGTCCGAGTCGATTCGATGAGTACGTGGCACGCAATGGCCGCATGGTCACTTGCAGGTAATGCAGGAACACCACACATAGTGTGGTGTTCTTCTTCTGCTACAACTTAGATGTTCAACATCTAAGTATCTCATTGACTCAATCAAAGGAATATGCTATAATCTAATCGTTCCAAAGGGAACGCACCACACCACACCACACCATGACAAGGAGGAAACACAATGTACTACTACCAGCACAAGGAATATGGCCATTTGGTCACGGAAGACGAACTGTTCGCGGACGCGGAATCTCTCGGCTATGATGACGTTACTGACCCCTGCTCTGTGGAATATGGCAATTTCGGCCTATACTACACTCTGACCAACATCAAAGTGTAACCCACTTTGAACAAATATAACGGATGAAAATCCGTTATATTTTATTTTGAAAATTATAGATGTTGAACATCTAGAATTATAAAAGTAAAATCCCTTAACATCCTAATTTAAAAATTCATATTCAATATTAAATATAAATTGCAATTTAAATTTGAAATCCTAAAACACAACCCATAAAAATTATCGTTAAATAAAATCTTAAAACATATCCGCTTTATTATATCGTTTATAAATTTCACATTACAAAAAATATTTATAAAAAATATTTCAAAAACAATTATAAATTATGTATCCTAAAACTAGCCTTATATTATAAAATTCATTTATAAAATAATAATGTGTTTTAAAAATCATTACTATTTTCCTAAAGCTATACCGCAATTCGATTTTCATTTTGTAATCTTTTTTCTGTACTAAATCCGCAATTAATTATCCCATTACCATAATGCAATATTTATTGCAATTTAATTTTTAAATTCAGAAAATAAAATCCTAAAATATATTACAATTAAAATTCCTATAAGGGATGGACGTCATTGATAATGGAGAATTAAATTACTATTTGAATTTGAATTCATAATATATTTGCAATATATTATTTTAATTCAATTCTCCCGAAACGTCTTAATAAATTTTAAAGTTACCTAACAAATTTAAAATTAAATAATAAATTATTTTCTACAATAAAAAACCGATCTAATATTCCTATAACTTCCGCCATTTGAAATACAAATTAACAAGACAAAACCCATAAGATTTCTTATATTAAATTCCCAATACTATATAATAAATCAGTTACATAATTTAAACTTCAAATTATTCCACTTAAATTAATATGTTTATAAGAAATAAAATCCCGATACAGTAACCATAATTTAAAAAATAATTGTAAATTTTTTTATACATAATTCTTTACGAAAACTAATCCTAAAACATGCCTTACTAATTATAATATACATTATTAAATATAACATTTAAAAATGAAAACATATATACTTATTATAATTAAAGTATATAAATAAAATCCTAATACTAGTAAGCATCATGTAATAATAATATAAATAATTATAATTTAATTTTAAATTTAACAATATACATTTATTATTAATTATAAACTCATCTTCCCACAATAGTAACCATATTAATTATTCTTCATATTATTATTAATTGCAATTAATATTATTATTAGCATCATTATTACATTCCGTTCTCGCATAAACAATTACCTTTAATAAATTAATTAATAAAACTTAAAACCTTATAAACATATGCTAAAATATATTTCTGCTTTATATTTCTCAAACCAATATTCCCATTAGTCATCTTTCAATAATTAGATGTTCCACATCTATCTATCTTCTTTACAAAAAATCAAATCCATGCTATAATACAATTGTTCCGAGGGAGGAACACAGCGGGATGAACTCCAATGCGTGAGGTGCCAGCCGCTATACAAATTGGTTTAAGTCCTCCACCGAGAACAATATAATTCCAATCAGCGTGACAGATTCCCGGGAATCATCATGATATGATTGGAATTATATTTTTATTTTCATTGTAAAATGTATGCGTAAAAATGTTTTCAAAAATCTTAAAATTTTATTTTATATTTGTATAACTAGCTCAGATGAGATTTCATTTTAAAATGATACAAAATATACCCCATCCCTATTTGGAATTTCATTCCGAAAAGTTAGATGTTTATCATCTAATATAACACTTGCATCAATCCTAAAAATGTGGTATGATACAGACGTTGGGAGGTGATACCCTTGGGCTAAGAGGGTCGGAGTTCCCGCGAGACCGAAAGGCGGGGCGCCAAAGTCGGGCGCAATAATACGACTAAAACAGGACATACTGTCCTGTTTTTATTTTATCAAAAGTTAGATGTTCAACATCTAATTGCAGGCTTGCAATCTAACAGAAAATATGATATACTCTAATCACGGTGAGAGAAACAGACTCACCGAAAAAGGAGGAAAGTAATCATGTTCATGAAAGAAAAGAATGAGACCATCAAGACCAGCCTCGCGCCCGTCGTACTCAACACTCCCGCCTATACCTCTCATTATTCTTGGTGGTACGGCTACCACTCCATGGAGCTGTACCTGCAGCGGATGGGCAACCGCGAAACCTTCGCCCTCTACGTGTGATGCGGCTCAGGCCGCATTTTCAAAACTTAGATGTTGAACATCTAATAACATACTTGTGTTTATCCAGCAAATATGATATACTTTAATCACGGTGAAGGACAACACCGGAAGAAAAGAAAGGGGGAAAACCAAAATGTACGAAATCTACGACCTGTATACCAAAGAGACCCTTCTCGACGGCTACACCACCGAGGCCGCCGCCCGGCGCGCGGCATGGATCATCTTCCGTGACCACATGTGGGGCGTGCGGAAAACGGCGTGAGCCGTTTTCCAAAGTTAGATGTTCAACATCTAATACCAACTGCAATTTCAAATCAAAACTATTGACTTCTTTTCCGGCATATGGTATCATATAGCCACGGGGAAGACACCCCCGGAAATGAAGGAGGTTGAAACCATGTACACCATCTACGAATGCTACATCTACGACGGCAACACCCGCGAACGTTGCGAGAGCATGCGCCACGTCAGCAAAGAGAAAATGACTGAGATTCTCACCCACTACTCCACCATGGAAGGATATGGCGACTACTGGTGGTTGGAAGCCGAGGAAGAGGGCTGATGCCCTCTTTTTATTTGCCCTTCCAAAGTTAGATGTTCAACATCTAATATTCTGCTTGCTTTTCCCCTCACTATATGGTATACTTTAATCACGGTGAGAGACAATCACCGAGAAAGGAAGGAAATACCATGAAGGAAATGCTCAAAGCTCTCAAGAATAACGGCGGCTTGACCCTCCGCAACGGGATCTCTGTCAGCTACAAGACCGGTTATCAGGTAGCTGACTACGGCATCGAATGCCGGACGGTGGAAGAAGCTGCGGCCGCGGTTGAATCCATGAAAAGCAGCTGCGGGGTCTGGTACTCGGATGGGATCTACTACATCGACCATTCTTTCCGGGTCAAGACAAAGCGCGAGGCTCTGGAGATCGGACGCAAACACAATCAGATCAGCGTCCTGCGGTGGGCGGATATGTCTCTGGTGTATTGCTAAGGGGCATACGCCCCTTTTCAAAACTTAGATGTTCAACATCTAACTTAAAACTTGCAATAATAGCAAAAGTGTGCTATACTCTAATCACGGTGAGGAGCACCGAAGAATGAAGGAGGAAACAACAATGACGAATTGCAAGGTTAACAACGTTCCCCAGTACGCGCACAACTACCGCTATTGGGTAGTGCGTGCGGTTGAAGGAGAGCTGTGGTTCTGGGGTGCATGGAATGATGAGGACCGCGCCAACGAAGTTGCCGCGGAGCTGCTCAACGGCGCGATTGTGGTCAACATGTGACCACAATTCTTATCTTAGATGTTGAACATCTAACCTGCCTATTGACAATAAATCAGAACTATGGTATACTCTATATACAGTAAGAAACAACCTTACTGAAAAGAAAGGAGTTAGCACAATGACTAACGAAGAGATGCTCCAGCAGGAAGAAGAAAATTGGCTCCTTTGGTGGGAAGAGACTCATCAGGATACCCCCGAAGATGATTACAGCTGGGAAGATGACTATCAGTAATGATAGTCATCTTACACAAGTTAGATGTTCAACATCTAACTATGCACTTGCACAAAAAAGAAAAATGTGATACAATAGAATCACGGTGAGAGACAAAATACCTTCACCGAAAGAAAGGAAGGAACACCATGAACAACTACGCCAGCGAAAAAGCCAACATCAATCTCCGCCACGTTGACAACCGCAATGCGTGGTCGTCGTACTACGACGGCAACAAGCTGCGCCCTTGGGAATGGCTCAGTGACATCTGCCAGGTTTGGTGGAACAGGGTGTTTATCAGCTGACGGCGCAAGCCGTCCTCGAGAAGTTAGATGTTCAACATCTAATATACCTCTTGCACTTTTCGGCGTTGTATGCTATAATCTAATCACGGTAAGGGAAGAGCCTACCGGAAAGAAAAGGAGGACGAAACAATGTCTTACATCGAGAAGTTCAACGGCCACCGCCACGCCCAGTGCTACATGCGTCACTACAACGACGACACGACCGCCCTCATCAGCTACAACACCGTTGTGGCGGAGCTGGATGACGAGGGCTGGATCCGCGTCAACGGGCTGTACAGTGCGACCACCCGCAAGCATTTGGGCTGGTTCGCCAAGGAGCTGGCGCGCATGTTCAACATCCGCCTGACCTACCACGACTTGCGCGACCTGTACACCAGCGGCGACATGCTGAACCTGCTGACGGGCGAGGTGCGGGAGGTGTGACCTCCCGCCCTTTTTGCAACCGCAAGTTAGATGTTCAACATCTAACAATCAGGTTGACTTTCTACCGGATATATGCTATACTATCATTGTTCCCAGAGGGAACAAAGAAAAGGAGGATGCCCCATGAAGTACATCAACATCACCGTCACCGTCTTCTCCGAGCGCGCCGCCCGTTGCAACCACGCCAACCTGTACCTGACCGAGTGGGACACGGATTGGGAGCTGGTTGTCCCCATGCCCACGAAAGTTGGCTTTGAGAAGCTGCGTGAATATGCCCGGAAGCTGGGTGTGAAGCCGCAGCTGGAGTTCAACCCGTTTGACTCCAGCATCCGCTCCTGGTCCGTCAACGGATTCCTCAAGGACTAAGCCCTTCGGGGCTTTTCTTAAATTAGATGTTCAACATCTAATTAATGATTTGATTTTTGTCATGAATTGTGCTATAATACAATTGTTCCGAGAGGGAACCACCTAAAACATATGGAGGGAACACGAATGAAGTACATCACCGTCATCACCATGGACACCCGCGCCACCATGCATCCCGACTACAAGACCTCCACCATCGAGCGCATCTATGGAACTGTGCATTCCACCGAATACGCCACCTTGCCGCAGGCGTTGGAGCTGGCGCATGAGCTGGAGAAGGACAACCAGCGCCGCCGCGTTTCCTACCACCACGACCACGCCAACGACCTCACCTATTACACCTTCACGAAGGACGCTTAAGCGTCCTTTTCAAATAGTTAGATGTTCAACATCTAATTGTCCTCTTGCATTCTTCCGCATTCCATGCTATAATACAACTGTACAAAGGAGGTAGGAAACCATGACAGAAATCATGACGAAGCACTGCTCTCACTGGCGCGCCGAGCGCGTGCAGCACATCATCAACGACATCGGTCTGGGTCAGGTTGTACGGGAGAAGTATGTCCGCGACGTGGCAGCTGGGACAGCTGGCAAGTATGTGTGCATCACTGACACCGGCATCACCATCATCAAGGATGAAGCCAAGGCCAAAATCATCACCATGTATGTCACCACTTTCCGGGAGCTGGTCACCGTGTATGGCGGTCAGAAAAAAATTCCTCCGTACCTGCGCAAGCGTGTAGACCGCAATCAGAGCAAGTACACCGAAGGCGGCAAGACCATCTGGAAGTAATCGGCGCAAGCCGATTCTTCCACAATTAGATGTTCAACATCTAACTACAGATTTGACTTCCACAGAAAATTCTGCTATAATACCATTGTAAACAGGAGAAGGAAAACTCCTACAAAACCAGAAAGGATAACCGATATGAAGAACTCCACTCTGACCGCCATCATGAACTACCTGAACGGCGAGACCATCACCAACCTCGACGAAATCCGCGATGAGCTGGCGATTGAAATCGCCCATCGTTCTGCGAAGGCCATCGCCAATCGGGAGCTGTATGCCGCCATGCACGACATCGTGATGGGCACCCTCGCCAAGGCGGACGCGCCCATGACCGTCCACGAAATCTACACCGCTGGCATAGACGAACTGCCCGAAGGTGCCACGAAGTCCAAGATTCAGTACGCTCTGCGGGCGCTGTGGGCGGATGAAGTCACCAAGCACGACAATGGCAAGAATCCGTTCACTTACTCCAAGGCGTGATAGGAGGGGCGCAAGCCCTTCCTTTTATTTTGTATTCTTAGATGTTCAACATCTAACTATCGCCCTTGCGTTTTCCCGTAACCTATGATATAATACAATTGTTCAAAGGAGGATGCGGACATGAAGAAAGTAATCTGGTTCGACATGGATGGAACCATTGCCGACCTTTACGGGGTAGACAATTGGCTTGACAAATTGCGAGCAGCAGATGAGTCGCCGTATGCTAACGCGCCTGTCATGCTTAACATGAATACCTTTGCTCGGTATCTCAATCGTGCGCGGGAGCTGGGGTATCAGATTGGCATCATCAGCTGGTTATCCAAATTATCTTCTACCGAATATGACATGCGGGTGACAGCTGCTAAACGAAAATGGTTATCCAATCATCTCCGTTCTGTCGCATGGGACTTCATCCATATTGTACCATATGGCACCCCCAAATCTACCTTCATCGTTACCAAAGAAGACATCCTGTTTGATGATGAGAAGCCGAACCGTGACAATTGGAACGGTGTTGCCTACCAACCTTCGCAGATAATGAGTGTTCTCCGGGCGCTTTAACCAGCGCTCACCAAGTTAGATGTTTAACATCTAAAATAAAGTTTGACTTCTTCGCGCATTTATGCTATAATCACAATTGTCAGGTGGGAACACCAAGACACAACAAAGCAAAGGGGAATGAAAAATGAGCAAAGTGTATGTCCTGACCAACGAAACCGTGCATTGCCTGATTGGCGTGTTCTCCACACACAAGGCCGCTACTGCCGCCATGCTGAATGTGTCCTCTGGCTGGAGCGTTGACGACGTGAAGCTGGGCCCGGTGTGCGATGAGTACAAGTTCATCTCCCCCGATGAGTGCGAAGTCCAGGAATACTGCATCGAGCAGGCGGAGCTGGACGACCCCATGTTCCTGCCGTGATTGTCACGGCATTTCAACATTAGATGTTCAACATCTAATTCTTCACAATCAAACTCTTGCTTTTCCTAAAAATCTATGCTATAATACAACTGTAATCAAGGGAAGGAAAACCCTCCAAACCAGAAAGGAAACTTGCTATGACTCAGATGGACATGAAGCGCACCGCCCGTTCTCTCACCGTCAATGCTCTCGCCGCGATTCTTGAAGAACTCGGCGCCGTCCAGTTCGCTGATGCCTCCTACGCTGTCCTTCAGGAAGTGGATGGTCAGGAAGTGTGGACGGAAATCACCGTCAAGGCGAAGTCCTTCACCCCCACGAGGACCTCTCCTGCCTTCGACCCCTTCGTCACTGCCGAAGAATGGAAGACCGATAAGGAAATCAAGGCTAAGGAAAAGGAAGAAAAGGAAAAGGCGAAAGCTGCTAAGCTGGCGGCTAAGGCTAAGAAGGAAGCCGAGGAAGAAGTGGCGGAGTAATCCGCCACACTTCCAACCTTAGATGTTGAACATCTAACTATTGATTTGACATATGGCAACAAGTATGCTATAATGGATACTGTCAGGAGGGGATATGCAATGAAGAAATTCGGTTATGCGATGGTCGCGGGTATGATGTTCTTCTTCCTCGGATGGATTTTCATCCGCACCACGTGGACTCTGGCAGGTGTGCTCATTTGCATTTGCCTCGGGTGGGTGGCAACAAAAATTGATGAAGAAAGGTCTTGACAAAAACCTACCCCTGTGATATAATAAGAACGTACCAAGAAAGGAGCTGGCAATAATGGAGACTTACGACATCTTCTACATTCACGAAGGCCAAGAGGGTATCATGCGCTCGCACTGTCTGGAAGAGTCCATCGACTATCTGATTGACAACAGTTGTGTGATTACCGACATCCGCGACATGAGCACGGGTAAAATGTATCGGGTCGCGACAAATGTGAGGAGGGTTGAAAATGAGTAATCTGCCCGAAGAACGTTGCCCAAAGTGCGGCTCGTATGACATTGAATGGATTGATTCCCAGTCCTACTATGATGATGACTTGAATTGGTTGGAGTGGCGCTGTGAGTGCTTTGAGTGCCATACCCGATTCCGTATCAACACCGCTTATCGCGCAATCAGGCGAGAGATTGAAGTGGAGGAAACAAACTAAATGAATAACCTCTCATATATCAAGGCTATGATTTCTCAATACCGCAAGAACTCCGATGGCATCGACAATTATAAAATTAAAAAGGTTGGAAAGTACACCGTCATCTCTATTGTAACAGATGATTGGTACTGCCCTGCCGCAGAAATGTGGTTCGATAAAGAAGGTAAATTCTGCGGATTTAACGACCCAGAAATTTAACCAACAGGCCAATTACAAATTGGCCTGTTTTCCTAAGTTAGATGTTCAACATCTAACTATCAATTTGACAACCTACCCCCTATATGCTATAATCAGAGTGTACCAAGGAGGGAGCACAATGACTCACATCGAAAAGAAAATCGCCATCTACCCCAGCAGCACCAGTCTCACGCGCCACACGAACAACCGCGCTCTGCGCAAGCGTATGAACAGGCGCGACCGTCGGCGGCTCAACAAATTTCTTCTGGAAAACGCTTGACAAATCCTCCACCATATGATATAATCAGAGTGTACCAAAGAGAAAGGGGAAATCACTATGAAGGAAAAGTTCTGGGATGTCTACGATGGCATCGGCGCATTCTTCCGCGACCTTCGCTCTGAGTATCGGAACCGCTTGATTCGACATTGCCTGCGCCATATCTGCTTAGATTCTGGCACTGCCCGTATGATGATACACAAACTGAGCAAAGGGGAAATACAGTATTACTTGGCAGAATATGATGAGTGTGAAGCCTACTGGCAGGAACACGGCTCCCCGTTTGACAAGTGAAAGGAGCAACACAATGAAGAAAAAGACAAACACCACGAATGCCGCCATTGACAAAATCTACGCTCTGAAAGCCGCCTTGGAAGGTATCGGTGCGCATTGCGAGCTTTACTTGGACGCACAATGGTTCTGCACTGACCACAAACTGCATCGTGGCATTGAATTGCACACGGATATCGACACGGGCGAAGATGACTTGTCTTTCCACTTCACTCCCGATGGTCGCCACATCATTGACTGCCGCCAAGCCCCTGTTGTTGAATGAAAGGAAGTGCTGATATGACCTACACCGTGACTGTGACCCGTGATGACACTCTGGAACTGGTGACTCTGAATGAAGAGTCCCTGAGCAACGCCCTGTGCGATGCCGCCTTCGCTATGAAGGAAGAGCACACGACTTCGGTGGCTGTGCGTAACGATGATGCCGCCCAGACTTGTCGGTTCTGGTGGGCACTGTGGGATACAGAGGGGGTATATCCGTGCTGAGCAAGTATCAGAAGAAGACCAGTATCGAGGTTCCTATGATTGAGGTGCATTGCACCGACTGTGATGCAGACTTCGAAGTCTCTCTCTACTACGCCACCATTGTCAACGTGTTTGACAATGGGTCTTGCGAACACGAACCGCATTACATTTTCTGGTGTCCCTACTGTAAGAAGGAATATCTGGTGCGCGTATAAGCGTGCCTTCTAAACTTAGATGTTTAACATCTAATTACATTTTAGAATCCTAATTCTTTACCCCATTTTGCACTTGACAATAACTTTCCCATATGCTATAATACCATTGTAGAAAGGAAGTGTAAGGAATGAGCAAGTGGAAGAAGATTCGCCACGATTTCCGCAAGGCTACCAAGGAACTGAACAAATTCGCAAGACTCTTTGCGCCCAAGGTTAAGTGCCGACTGGATGGGGAGTTTGCCGCCGAAAAGGGTAAGCGTATCAACTACTCCATCGTTTTGTCCCAGAAAGAAACCAAATGGTTCTGCGAAGACTTCATTCGCCGCTATCCTGCCGCGAAGGGTCTTGATGCTTTTACACTTTCTTTTCTCCACGAACTTGGGCACATTGTTACATGGGATGATATGATTGATGATAGTAAGGAACGTGCCGCGCTCTTCAACGCCGCCAGCGACTACGAAAGCAACATCAAATATTTCAATCTCTATAACGAACGTTTGGCAACGGATTGGGCAGGTACGTTCATTACCGAAAACCCCACCTATGTCCGTGACTTTGAAATAATCATTCTGCGCAAACTCGAAAAGGCGTGGCGGCATTACGATGGCTAATGCCATCAACCGCAATTAGATGTTCAACATCTAACCTTCCTCAAATTCATTATTGACTTTTGCCGCATAATCGACTATAATAACAATTGTCAGGAGGGCAAAGCGAACGAGACGCGAGGTACCCGCCCTTGTCCCACTTGCTGACGAGCAAGCCCAAAATAACCAATAAAAAAAGTTTGGGAAACCTCTTGACAATCCACACAAAGTGTGGTACAATAAGACTGTGCCAAAGAGCACAACACGAGCGGGAAGGAAAACCCAACAAACCAGAAAGGAATGATAGTATGATGACTATCAACACTCTGAACACCCTGCTGACCCTGACCACTGACGAAACCATCGTTGCCGAACTGACTGCCGAGCTGGAGAAGGCTAAGAAGGCTGCCGACAAGAAGGCGGAAGTCGCTGCCGCTAAGGAAGCTGAGTACGCTGCTGCGCACGATGTCGTCATGGGCGTGCTGGCCGATGCCGTCGCGCCTGTCACGCTGGCGGAGCTTTACGAAGCGTGCGGCGAGGAACTCACCATCAGCAAGTCCAAGCTCGCGTATGCCCTGCGCGTCTACTGGGCTGACGAGGTTGAGAAGACCGAAGGCAAGGTCAACCTCTACTCCCGCAAGGCGTAAGCCACACCCCCGGGGAGGGTAATACCCCTCCCCGCTCATGGGGAGTGATTGACACATCAGGGTAGTGTCCGCTGTGAGTAATCACCGACTCCGGGCAAACAGGAGCTAATGCGTAAGGGCAATGAGCATTTAATTGCACGCGCCGAAGTGGATACACACATCCACTGGGGTTCAATTCCCCCACTCTCCACCAGTGCCGCCTATGTGCGGCTTTTTTTTTGAAATTTCAATTAGATGTTGAACATCTAAGTCCAGAAAAATAACTACTTGACTTTTTCCTGATAATCGACTATAATCATAATTGTCAGGAGGGAACAGAAGCCAACTTCCCAAGGCGCCTGCGAGGTTGGACAGTTTCTGACCGGAGTGCACACTCCAAAATAAGATGAAAATTCTCTCTTCCCCTCTTGACAAAATAAAAATCCGTGATATAATACGGATGTAGACAGGGGAAGGAAAACCCCTAAAAACCAGAAAGGAAATTGCTATGAGCAAGATGACCAACGTGAATGCCCTGACCTTCGTCCTCGAGAACACTGACAACCTGCCTGATGAAGTTGTCGAGCGCCTGAATGCCATGATTGCTTCGCTGAACAAGCGCGCCGATAGCGCCAAGTCCCGTGAGCGCAAGCCTTCCGCCAAGGACATCGCCCACCAGCAGGAGATGGATGAACTGCGCGAGAAGGTTGTCGCCGCCCTCAACGCCGAACCCAACCGCCTGTTCGCTTGCAAGGAACTTGCCGAGATGGTCGGTGTCTCCACGCCCAAGATGTCCGCTGTGCTGATTTCTCTGAACAAGGCCAACCGTGTTCTGCGCTCCATGAATGACAAGGGCAAGGACATTCGTTGGCAGTCCATGGAACCCCAGGCCGAGTAAAAAAATACCCCGAGCAATCGGGGTATTTTTTATATACCTTAGTTAGATGTTGAACATCTATAAAAAAAAAAAATAAACTGGGTCATTTCTGACCCAGCACACCGCCGTATCGTGCATCAATCACCCTGTCATCATAGACCGTTTCCGTTCCCATATCCTCCATCGTCATCGCCACCACATCGCCCAC